>Ga0335073_10003020_pt1 | contig 23261 bp, 19 predicted proteins | sample Lox_Sample_22_FD_207093 | JGI IMG/M metagenome (GOLD analysis project Ga0335073, IMG submission 207093) | Soil microbial communities from Loxahatchee National Wildlife Refuge, Florida, United States - Lox_Sample_2.2 | ecosystem: Environmental > Terrestrial > Soil > Wetlands | place: USA... | reverse complement strand
AAAGCTCGCGGGACGTTCGAGGGCATGCCAGGCTTGAGATCCAAGGTCTTCACCGTCGATGACGCGCGACGGCGTGCGATGAACTTCTATGTCTGGGAATCCGCGGACGCCGCCGACGCGTTCTTCTCGGAGGAGATGCGTGAGCGTGTGGCGAGCCTGTACGGCGTGGAGCCCGCGATCGAGGTTATGGAGATCGCTCAGCTCGTAGACAATGCTGGTGCGTACACCCAGCAGCCGGACTAGAGATCAGGCTGCTGGCCCACCGGCGCGTCCAGAGCTCGGTCCTGTCGTCGAACGTCTGACGCTTGCAGCGCGGCGGAGATCCACATTCAGCATCGACCGACCGCTTGCCGTGAAACCTGCCTACGTGCAGGGTCCCGGGATGGGCGAAACTGCTCGGCGCGCAAACCACGTGCTGCTGGCCGCACCGCTCTCCGTCGTCGGCTGACGGGCGCGGCCACTCGCTGGCCGCTTGTTGATCGTCCGCCGCTCGAACGCGGGCCACGGGAGCGGCTGCCGCGCGCGGTGTCCGGTTGTCGACCCAACGCCGCAGGACGCGAGGCCCGGCCACAGCCTCGCCTTTGGTCTAGTGACCGTTCGGAAGGGGCAGCATGCCGCCCTCTTGGATAGCGACGTTGGGATCCTGCTCCAATGCCTCGACCAACTCGTCGATGCTCGGCTTACTGTCGTCTTCCTCGATGACCTGTGCCCCTGCGGTCTGGATGCGGCGGGCCACCGCACGCGCCTGCTCCTCGTTGAGCGAAGGGACGTCATTGACCAGCTCGGCGAGCTGCTTCTCGTTCAGGACGTGTCGGTAAGCCATAGGTCTTAGTGTACGACGATCCCGAGCGAGTAGCGCGAGTGCATGAGGCGAATGCTTGTGCCATTCAAAGGCTTCCGTCGGTCAACCTACGTCCCTGACGAGCTCCCAACATCCAGCCACGCTCCGGCCGGTCACCGTGCTTGGAGCAAGGAGCGCGGAGCCGGGGTAGGTCAGCTTGTACTGCACTTCGCAAACGCGGCCGCCGGGCTTGGACGGCCGCGCCCGGATAAGGAAGCGTCCGGCACGGATAGGCGTGCTGAGCGTCGTCCGGCCAGAGCGGCCCCTGTTGAACGACAATATGGCAGCGACCGTGCCCGAGGCACGGCCGTCGAGCCGCCCCCGGATCACCATCCGGCCGCCGGTACCAATGCGCAGGCTGGTCACCTGCAACTCACTGGATGACTTGCGCTTGCACTTGGTCGACCCGGTGCCGCAACGTGGCTTTGTGGGTGGGGGCAGCACCGCGGCCGTGACGAGGCCGGACGCCTCGAGCACGAGTGCTGCGAGCATCAGGCTGAATATCCACCGAATGCGCAGCAGACCACGGAGGTTCCGCGCAACCTGGTTGCTGACGTACGTAGCGAGCGCAAGTTGGAATGTTTTGTCGTCGCCAAGAACCTGGGCGAGAGTCTCATTCTTGCTGAGCGCCTCGGCGTTGAAGCTCAGCTTGAGATCGCGTCTCGGCTCGAGCAGAACCAGCACGCTGCATACCAATACGGCGCCGGCACCGACAGCACCGAGCAGTGCGAAGCGCGTCTGCCACGTGCCGGGTGCACCGAAGGCGGGTTTCACGAGGGCCGCGGCGATCGCCGCGGCGGCGGCGCTCACTGGCGCAACTGCGCCGCGGGCACGATCCACCGTCGCCCGCTGTTGAGCGATCGCGTCGATCGCGATCTCATAGAGCCGATCCGCGGACGTCGACATTGTGCGCCTAATTCACGTCAGATCGGGTGGCACACGAACCAGCCGCGCCTACCAAGGGGTGCGCAACCTCGGAGGCACTGCGGCACGCCGACTGCGGTGCTTGGCACCACGCGTTGAAGTCATCCCGGCCCCCTCAGGCGGACTCATCAGGTCCGTGCGCTCGGTTCGGCAGATCTCTCTTGTCCAAGGCTAGCTGAGAAAATTCGGATATGCGGTGTGGGTCAGCGATACTAATTCGGGCTGTCGTGCCGGGAACAGCGGGTCGTTCACCAAACATCCCGATCTCATCGCCGAGCCCCAGGAAACAGGCGCGGCGAGATGCTGCCCACCTAGCGCGTTGGCGCGCCCGGCGGTTTGCGCACCGACAAGTTCAATGGAGCTAGTCGGGCTCGAACCGACGACCTCCCGGCTGCCAGCCGGACGCTCTCCCAACTGAGCTATAGCCCCGAGATCAGACGAGCCAAGTCTAGCTGTCCGTACGTTTGCTCGACCGATCAGGCCGATTCCTGAGCCGTCGAATCATCGACTCCAGCTCATAGTCAGTTGCCCACTTCACGCCTCGTGCTTGGTTGTTGCCGCACGGGGCCAGCCGTAGATGCACACCTCGTCTGCCTGTGACCTCGTCGATCGGGAGCAGGAAGCAGCGTTTCAGCTCGACCGAGTATGCGCAGACCGCGTCTATCTCGTCCGCCGAATAGCTGGTGTACACATAGCCTCCGGGCGTGTATCGGGAGGTTTGGAGCCGAATAGCCAGCACTCCGTCGAGCCTTTTCGCGAGCTTGCACTGCACCCGTAGCAATCTCGGCTCCAGGTCCACGATCAAGTCGTATCGCCGACCCTCGCAGAGTGGGCGAGCTACCGTCAAACCGAGCTGAATCACTGCAGCGGTGATCGCTGCCTCGGCCGCGGCGCCCTTCTGACTCGGCGTGAGGTCGCGCATTCACCGAGGCTAATCCTGGCTTGGGACGCAACTGTTTGTCTGCGACCCGCCCAAGGCACACGGCCGATGGCTGCCGGGCCTCACTCCGGTGGGATGAACTCCGGCACGTCGAGGTCTTCCTCGGGCTCCTCGCCCGCCCGCGAGCGGCTCGAAGCCGGCCCCGAGCTTCCGCTCGGCCCCGCCTGGTCCAGTCGCGCGGTCATGCTCCCGTGCGCGAGGCGCACGTCGCGCAGCAGTCGCTCCGCGTTGTTACGCAGCGAGACCGAGAGCTCGCGCAGGTTGCGCGACAGCTCGGTCCCCTCGCGCAACACCTCGCGCGCCGCGCTGTGCGCTTCGCCCACGATCTCGCGCGCGTCCTCGCGCGCCTTCGCGCGCACGCCCTGCGCCTGCTCCTGTGCGTCCGCGCGCAGCTTCTCCAGGTCCTCGCCGCCCGCCGCCCGCGCGCGCTCCGCCTCCGCCTGACCCTCCGCCAGCAGCTCGCCCGCCTGCCCGCGTGCCTCCGCCACGATTCGCTCGGCCTCCGCGCGTGCGCCCGCGAGCGTGGCCTCGGTTCGTTCGCGCACGTCCGAGCGCTCCAGCTCAGTGTCCGCTCGCGCGCTCTCACGCTCTTGGGTCGCTTCGGCCCTCGCGCTCTCACGCTCGTGCTCGGACTCGCGCTGGGCAGCCGCTCGCAACTGTTCCGCCTCGGCTTGCGCCTCCACGCGCACTCGGTCGGCCTCCGCATGGATCGTTCCCACCGCCGAGACCGCCTCGTTTCGCGCCGCCTCCGCCTGGGCGCGCGCGTCACGCAGCAGCTCCTCCGCCTCTTCCTCGGCCGCCGCCACCCGGTTCGCCGCGGCCCGGTCCGCCTCTGCGATCCGCTCTCGCGCTCGCGCCTCCGCCCGCTCGCGCAGCTGCTCCGCCGTCCGTTCCGCCGCCTCGACGATCTCCGCGACCCGCGCCGACGCGCTCCCCAGTGCGACTGGTTCCTCGCCGTGCCCTGAGACCCCACGCTCGCGCGGCTCCATCCCGACCATGCTACCCCCGCGCCGGCGCCGAGCATGCAGCCTCGCTGGCACGGTCGATGGCAGAAACTGTTGGATATCGGTCCTTGCAGACGGAGTCCGTCTAGGCGATCATCGCGCCATGGCCAACCGCCCCGTACCCCGTCAGATCGCGATCCTCGTCTTCCCCGGGGTTCAGAGCCTCGACGTCAGCGGGCCCCTCGAGGTCTTCTTCGGCGCGCAGCGATTGATCGGACGCCGGGCGATCGAGCGCGGCCCGGAGGAGGGGAGGCGCGGCTACGAGATCCGCACGCTCAGCGCCTGCGGTGAGCCCGTGCGCACCTCGAGCGGGCTCACGATCGTCCCCGACGGCTCGCTCGCCGAGGCTCCCATCCCGCTCGACACGCTGATCGTGCCCGGTGGCGACGGCACGCGCTTTGCCGTCCGCGACGAGGAGCTCGTGCGCTGGATCGCCGACGCCTCGCGCCGCGCGCGGCGCACCACCTCTGTCTGCACCGGAGCCTTCCTGCTCGCTGCCGCCGGGCTGCTCGACGGGCGCCGCGCCACTACCCACTGGGCCTCGGCCGAAGCGCTCGCCCGACGCCACCCCGACGTCGAGGTCGATCCCGAGCCGATCTTCATCCGCGACCGCGATATCTGGACCTCCGCGGGCGTTACCGCTGGGATGGACCTTGCCCTCGCGCTCGTCGAGGACGACCACGATCGCGAGCTTGCGCTCACCATCGCGCGCCACCTCGTCCTGTTCCTGCGCCGTCCCGGCAACCAGTCGCAGTTCAGCGCAACGCTCGCTGCTCAGCAGCCCGAGCGCGAGCCGCTGCGCGAAGTTCAGCGCGAAGTCATCGAGGACATTGCTGGCGATCACTCCGTCGAGGCCCTCGCCGCGCGCGCCCACATGAGCCCGCGCCACTTCGCCCGCGCCTTCCGCGCCGAGACCGGCATCACTCCTGCCCGCTGGGTCGAGCGCGTGCGCTTGGAGGCCGCGCGACGGCGCTTGGAGGACACAGCCGAGCCGATCGCCGCCGTCGCCGCCGCGTGCGGCTTTGGCACCGCCGAGACGATGCGCCGCCTCTTCCTGCGCGCGCTCGAGGTCGGACCCGCCGAGTATCGCCGCCGCTTCCAAGCAGCCGGCGTCCGCTATCTGAACGCCCAGCATCGCCGCACGCATGGCCGTCATCAATCGATCATCAAAAAGGAGACCAGCAGATGAACACCGCGATCTTGCTGTACGACGGCTTTACCGCGCTCGACGCCATCGGCCCTTATGAGGTGCTGAGCCGTTTGCCGGGTGGAAGTGCCACTTTCATCGCCGCCGAGGCCGGCCCGGTCCGTACTGACAACGGCATGCTCACACTGCTCGCTGAGCGTTCCATCCAGGAAGTGCCCGCGCCCGAGATCGTGCTCGTGCCCGGCGGTCCCGGCGAGGTCGCCGCCCGCGCCGGTGGGCCCGCACTTGACTGGCTGCGTGCCGCTCATGAGACCAGCATCTGGACGACCTCTGTCTGCACCGGCTCACTCATCCTCGCTGCCGCCGGACTGCTCCACGAAAAGCGCGCCACCGGGCACTGGCTCGCGATGGAAAAGCTCCGCGACCTCGGCGCCCAAGCCGTCGAGGAGCGCGTCGTCTTCGACGGCAAGCTCGTCAGCGCCGCCGGGGTCTCCGCCGGGATCGACATGGCGCTCACGCTCGTGGCTCGGGTCGCCGGCGATCAGGTAGCGCAGGCGATTCAGCTCGGAATCGAGTACGACCCGCAGCCCCCGTTCGACGCTGGCGCTCCGCAGAAGGCGCCTACCGAGATCGTCGAGCTGCTGCGCTCGCGCAGCCGCTTCGTCGTCGGCGAGGATGCTCTCGCGCCGGCCTCCTGATTCAATCCGGCCTCACCTATTGACGCGGACGGCCGCGGCCTGATCGAATCGGGCAAACCAACAAGGGGGTTTGCAATGGCCGTGATGGTAGTGCTCACGCTCGAAGGTGATCCCGACCGCATCCAGCAGGCGCTTAACAGCGATCCCGAGCGCCTGCAGGCCGTCTCCGATCGGGCGAGGGGAAAAGGCGCCCTGCACCACGCCTTCTACGGAAACGTCGACGGCAGCGGGGTTGTCGTCGTCGACGAATGGGAGACCGCCGAGGCCTTCCAGCAGTTCTTCGCCGAAAGCCAGGAGATCGGCCAGATGATGGGTGAGGCCGGGGTCACCAACCAGCCCGTCCCCACCTTCTGGAACAAGCTCGACACGCCCGACGCGTTCTAGCGACACCGCTTACGGCCGGCGCGCAGGAGTCTTCCCGCGCGCCGGCCCGCCTCGCGGCTTTGCGTCTCCGCCGCTCTGAGGCCGCCCGCTAATCTGCGACCTCCCATGACCGAGCACGCCGAGCCCGTTTACAACCCGCGCGACGTCGAGTCGCGCTGGCAGCGCGTGTGGGCCGACGAGCGCACTTGGGAGGTTTCCAACGAGCTCGACGCCGGCGGACGCGACAACGCCTACGTACTCGAGATGCTGCCCTACCCCAGCGGCGAGCCGCACATCGGGCACCTGAAGTGTTACGCGCTAGGAGACGCGATCGCCCACTTCAACCGCCGTCTCGGTAGGCGTGTGCTGCACCCCATGGGCTACGACGCATTCGGCCTACCCGCCGAGAACCACGCGATCAAAACCGGCGAGCATCCCCGCGACTCCACCGCTGCCTCGATTGCTTCCTTCCAGCGCCAATTCCGTTCCTGGGGGATCTCGATCGACTGGTCGCGCGAGCTCGCCACGCACGAACCCTCCTACTACCGCTGGACTCAATGGATCTTCTTGGAGCTGTTCCGCGCCGGGCTCGCCTATCGCAAGGAGGCCGCCGTCAAGTGGTGCCCTCACGACCAGACCGTGCTCGCCAACGAGCAGGTCGACGCCGACGGGCGATGCGAGCGCTGCGGCAACCTTGTCGAAGTCCGCCAGCTTGAGCAATGGTTCCTGCGCATCACCGACTTCGCCGAGCGGCTGCTCGGGGATCTCGACACGATCGACTGGCCCGCGAACGTCAAGACCATGCAGCGCAACTGGATCGGCCGCTCCGAGGGCGCCGAGGTCGCGTTTCGCTGCGAGGAGCTCGGGATCGACTACCCCGTCTTCACCACTCGGCCCGACACCCTGTTCGGAGCGACGTTCTTCGTCATGGCCCCCGAGCATCCCGACGTGCTGCGGCTCGCCGAGGGCACCGAGCGCGAGCACGAAGTGCGTGAGTACGTCAACGTCGCCCTGAATGAGACCAATGAGGAACGCGGCAACGTCGAGAAGCCTAAGACCGGCGTGCCGCTCGGGCGCACCGTCACCAACCCCGTCAACGGCGAGCAGATCCCCATGTACGTCGCCGACTATGTACTCATGGAGTACGGCACCGGCGCGATCATGGCCGTGCCCGCCCACGACGAGCGCGACCACGCTTTCGCTACCGCGTTTGGCCTGCCGATCCGCCGCGTGATCGAGCCCGCCGGGGGCAGCGATGCCGCCGACGAAGACGTGCTCCCTTACACCGGCGACGGCGTGCTCGTCGGCTGTGGCGCCGAGTTCGATGGGATCGCCAACCGCGACGCGCTCACCGAGATCGTGCGCTGGCTCGACCGCGAGGGCAAGGGTCACGGCGCCGTCAACTACCGGCTGCGCGACTGGCTGATCTCACGCCAGCGCTACTGGGGCTGCCCGATCCCGGTCGTCTACTGCGAGAGCTGCGGCATCGTCCCGGTGCCGGCCGAGGAGCTCCCGGTCGAACTGCCCGAAATCGAGGACTACGCGCCGCGCGGGCGCTCGCCGCTGGCGAGCGCCGAGGAGTTCCTCAGCACGTCATGCCCGTCGTGCGGGGGCCCCGCCCGGCGCGAGACCGACACGATGGACACGTTCGTCGACTCCTCCTGGTACTTCCTGCGCTACTGCGACGCGCGCAACGACGAGGCGCCCTGGGACGGCGGCGCGCTCGGCGAGTGGATGCCCGTCGACCAGTACATCGGCGGGGTCGAGCACGCGATCCTGCACCTGATGTACGCGCGCTTCTTCTGCAAGGCGCTCGCCGACCTCGGCCACCTCGATTTTCAGGAGCCCTTCGCCGCGCTGTTCACCCAGGGCATGGTCACCAAGGACGGGGCCAAGATGAGCAAGTCCAAGGGCAACGTCGTCTCGCCCGCCTCGATCGTCGAGCGCGTCGGCGCCGATACCGCTCGCTGCTACATCCTCTTCGTCGGCCCTCCCGACCAAGACGCCGACTGGTCTGACGCCGGCGTCGAGGGCGTACACCGCTTCCTCGGTCGCCTCTGGCGCCTGTCCGCCGAGACCGCCGAGCGCACCGGCGCTGCGGGTGAGGACTTCGACGTCTCCGCCGAGCTGCAGGGCGAGGATCTCATCCTCCTGCGCAAGACCCACTGGGCGATCGACAAGGTCAGCGGCGATCTACGGCGCTTCGCCTTCAATACCGCGATCGCCGCCGTGATGGAGCTGCTCAACGACTGCTCGCGCCTGCGCGACTCCGTCGGGGACGAGACCATGCGCTTCGCGCTCGCCACCGGCGCTTCCTTGCTGTTCCCCTTCGCGCCTCATGTATCCGCCGACGTGTATGAGCGCCTCACCGGCGCGCGCGTCTGGGAAGCCGGCTGGCCCGACGCCCAGGAGGAGCTGCTCGAGTCCGACGCCTACGAGCTCGTCTGCCAGGTCAACGGCAAGCTGCGCGACCGCGTCCAGGCATCCACGGGCGCGGGTCCCGACGAGCTGAAGGAGCTTTGCAAGCTCGCCCCCAACGTACAGGCCCACCTCGACGGCAAGGAGATCGTCAAGGAGATCGTCGTGCCGGGGAAGCTTGTGAATCTTGTCGTCAAGTAGCGCATCGGCGTGGGCGCCTAGACTCGACGCGTGCCCGAGCTCAAGCCCGCATATCTGATCCACGGTGACGATCATGGCGCCGTGGCCGAGCGGCGCGCGGGGCTGCGTGCGCTCGCCGAAGCGCCTGGCGCCGAAGCCAACGTCGAGTTGCTCGAAGGCGACGGGGCCTCGCCCGCGGGAGTCGCCGTCGCGCTCGCCGCGATGACACTTGCGGTCGGGCGGCGCGTGATCATCGTCGAAGGGGTCGAGCGCTGGCGCGAGGCCGATGTCGAGAGCCAGCTGGCCGGGGCGATGGGGGAGATGCCGCCCGGCACCACGCTCGCGCTGTTCGCGCGCGAGGAAGGACGCGCCAAGGCGCCGGACGCGCTACACAAGGTCGTCAAGCGCGCCGGGGGCCAGATCGTCGCGCAGATGACCGTCAAGCCCTGGGAGCTGCCGAAGTGGGCGCGCGAGCAAGCCGGCAAACTCGGCATCGCGCTCGATGCCGGTGGGGCGAAGGCGCTCGTCGCGCAGGTCGGCGAGCGCCAACAGCGCCTGCTGCGCGAGCTTGAGAAGCTTGCTCTCGAACGGGACGCCATCGCTGGTGGCGAGGGTGGCACTGGCGAGGGCGCCGGCGGGGACTCAACCGGTTCCGTGAGCGCCGAAGAGATCGAGCAGCGCGCCGCGCACTCCGCGGAGTTCCGTGCGTTCGCGCTCGCCGACGCGCTCGTCGGGGCCGACGCGCGTGAAGCCACCCTGTTCTACATGCGCCTGCGCGAGCAGGGCGAGCGCCTCTCGGGCCTGATCTATCTGATGGCCTCGCGCTTGCGCGAGGCCCTTGCCGTCTCGGTGCGGCTGCAGGCGGGCGAGTCCGAGGCGAACGTTAAGCGCGGCCTGCGCATGCCTGCCCGCGCCGCGACACGCTTCGTCGCGGACGTCGCGCGCAGCGACCCCGCGAGGCTTCGCGCCGCGCTCGGCGCGCTCGCGGACCTAGAGCTGGACTCACGTGGAGGGGCGCCGATCGCCGCTGATCGCGACCCGTTCGCCGCGCTCGGCGAGGACACCGTTGCAGTCTGGACGATCGAGAAGATCTGTAACTGAGGGCGTACCAGGAGAGCGTCGAGCCGGACAGAAGACAAGCGATCCAAGGACGCAGGGGAGCGTGGCGTGCTTCGCACGCGAGCGACTGAGGACGCCGGAGCGCGCCGTCTACTGACCGGCTCGAAGGCGGGCTGCTCGCGCCTTCTTGTGAGCACCGTTGTTCCGGTGCAGCGCGCCGCGCTTCACGGCCTTGTCGATCGTGCTCATCAGCTCGCGGTGCGTGGCGTCGGCGCCAGCGTCATCGCCGCCCTGCACGAGCGACTCCAGTTTGCGGAAGTGGGTCTTGATCGCGGAGGTGTACTGACGGTTCTCGATCCGCTCGCGCTCCGAGCGCAGGATCCGCTTCTTCTGAGAGTGGATGTTGGCCATGACTGAAGCCGCGGCGCCCGGCATTGAAAGGCCCGGGCGCGCCGCGGAGCGCCGTACTATAGCGGCCTTGTCTGCCACCGGCGAAGTTCCGGCGGAGGAGCCGACTGCCCCGGTGCCACCGGGCAGTGGCCGGGTCGCCCGCAACACCGCGATCTTCTCGATCGCCACGGGGATCTCGCGCATCGTCGGGCTCGCGCGCGAAATCGTCGCGGCGAGCTTCTTCGGTACGAAGGGACCGGCCTCGGCGTTCACGCTCGCCTTCCAGGTGCCGAATCTGTTCGCGAACCTGTTCGCGAACGCGGCGCTCTCGGCGGCATTCGTGCCCGTGTTCACCGAATTGCTGCAACGCGGGCGCAAGAAAGAGGCTTTCCGGCTGGCCTCGACGTTGTTCTGGATTCTCTTGATCGTGCTGGGGGCAGTGACCGCGATCTTCATCCTCGGCGCGGGGGTGATCATGCCGCTGTTCACAGGCACGACGTTCAAAGCGCCGCTGGATGACCTCACGGTAAGCCTTTCGCGAATTCTGTTCCCGGTCATCCTGCTGCTGGGGTTGACGGGCTTGCTCGTGGCGGTGCTGCAGTCCTACGACCACTTCACGATCCCGGCGATCTCGCCCGCGGTGTGGAACATCGTGATCCTGATTCTGCTCGTCGTCCTGCGCCCTCACTACTCGGGCGGATACGAACATGGCAACCAGCTCCACGCCTATGCGATCGCGGTGCTCGTGGCGACCTTCGTGCAGTTGCTGCTGGCGGTGGGAGCGCTCGGGCGGATTGACTTCCGATTGCAGTTCCACATCGACTGGGATGACCCGCGGATCAAGCAGGTGTTCACGCTGATGCTGCCGGTGACGATCGGGCTGGGGATCGTGAACCTCGACCAGCTGATCAACTCGGCTTTCGGCACGCTGGTCTCCGACGAAGCTCCGCGCGCGATCGACAACGCGTTCCGCGTGTACATGCTGCCCCAGGGCCTGTTCAGCGTCGCGGTCGCGACGGTGCTGTTCCCGACGCTGAGCCGTATGGCAGCGGACCGCGACGTGCGCTCGATGCGCCGGACGGTGGGCATCGGCATGCGTCAGATCAACCTGCTGCTGATCCCGGCGACGGCGTTCATGCTCGTATTGCCGAACCCGATCGTGCGGCTCCTGTTCCAGCGCGGGGAATTCGATCCCCACTCGACACACATCGTGTCGGTCGCTCTGTTCTGGTACGCGCTCAGCCTGCCGTTCGGCGGGTTGAACCTGTTGCTGACCCGCGCGTTCTTCGCGGTGCAACGCCCCTGGATCCCGACGCGTTTGGCGGCGCTCAACATCGTGGTCGACATCATCGTGAGCATCGGCCTCTACAAGCCCTTCGGCATCGCGGGTCTGATCATCGGCACGGTCGCGGCGAACGCGGTGATGACGTTCCTGCAGACTCAGCGTTTGCGGGTCGGCTTCAACGGCAGCCTGGAAGGCGCGCAGACGACGATGATCACGGCCCGGATCCTGCTCGCCTCTGTGCTGCTCGCCGGCGTCTCGTGGCTGGTGTGGCGCCTCCTCGACGATTTGCTCGGCACCTCGCTGATCGCGCAGATCATCAGCGTCGGGGGCGCGGGCCTCGCGGGCCTGTTCGTCTACGCGCGCGCGGTGCTGGCGATGCACGTGCCGGAGGCTCATCAGGTGCACAAACTGGTGGTGAACCAGCTCGCCCGCCGGCCCGACACGCCCGAGACCGCTTGAGGGGATACGGGGTCACGAGTTGGTTGTTGCGATAGCCATAGCTATCGCAACCCCAAATCGAGGAGCCCATCCTCGCCCGCTCGGCCCTAGCTCGGCCCTACCTAGAAGTGCGATTGGGCGAAATGCGGCCGGGCGAACCCTTAGGCCCGCCCGGCCACCCGGACTTGGATCGCCACTAACTGCATACGTCCCAGGACTTAGTGTCGTGGCCTGGGCGGCGTGACACTCCCGACACCCTGGACAGGCCGCCGGCCCGAGGGCCGGCGCGTTGCCGCGGGTGGGTCCCGCCGCCCGAAGGGGTGGGTCCCGTTGCCGAGTGGGCGATCCGCCGTGCGGCTAAGGCTATCGAGCCCTCTACCCTGTATCCGCCCATGGATCAAGCCCACATCCGAAACTTCTCGATCATCGCGCACATCGACCACGGCAAGTCGACGCTGGCGGACCGAATCCTCGAGCTGACGCATACGGTGGAGGAGCGCGAGATGCGTGCGCAGCTGCTGGACTCGATGGACCTGGAGCGCGAGCGGGGGATCACGATCAAGGCCCAGGCGGTACGGGTGTTCTACACGGCGCGCGACGGCGAGACCTACCAGCTGCACCTGATCGACACGCCGGGACACGTGGACTTCACGTATGAGGTCTCACGCTCGCTGGCGGCGTGCGAGGGGGCGCTGCTGGTGGTGGACGCAGCCCAAGGGGTGGAGGCGCAGACGGTGGCGAACACGTACCTCGCGGTGGAGTCGGGCCTGGAGCTGATCCCGTGCCTGAACAAGATCGACCTGCCGGGGGCGGAACCGGAGCGGGTGGCGGGCGAAGTGAGCGAGCTGATCGGCGAGGAGCCGGAATCGATCTTGAAGATCAGCGGCAAGACGGGCGAGGGCGTGGCGGAGGTGCTGGAGGAGCTGATCGCACGCGTGCCGCCGCCGGATGGCGAGCCGGATGGCCCGCCGCGGGCGCTGATCTTCGACTCGGAGTTCGACCAGTACCGCGGGGTGATTGCGTACATCCGGGTGGTGGACGGGACGTTCAAGAAGGGAGAAGCGATCCGCGCGATGGCGGCGGGGACGGAGGCGGACATCGACGACATCGGGGTGTTCAGCCCGCAGATGATGCCGACGGACGAGCTGGCGGCGGGCGAGGTGGGCTACCTGATCACGGGGCTGAAGGACGTGACGCAGCTGCGCGTAGGAGACACGCTGACGGTAAGCGCGCGTGGCTCGGCGGGCGGGGTGAAGTCGGCGAGTGAGCCGCTCCCGGGCTATCGCGACGTGAAGCCGATGGTGTTCTGCGGGATGTTCCCGATCGACTCCGACGACTACCCGGACTTGCGCGACGCGCTGGAGAAGCTGACGCTGAACGACGCGGCGCTGTCGTGGGAGCCGGAGACTTCGGACGCGCTTGGCTTCGGCTTTCGCTGCGGCTTCCTTGGCCTGCTGCACATGGACATCGTGCGCGAGCGCCTGGAGCGCGAGTACGACCTGGAGCTGCTAGCGACGATGCCCTCGGTGGAGTTCGACGTGACGTTGACGAACGGGGAAGAGCTGGAGGTGCACAACCCGTCGGACATGCCGGACCCGGGCACGATCGCGGAGATCCGCGAGCCGTTTATCAAAGCCTCGATCATCGCTCCGCGCGAGTACGTGGGAGCGGTGATGGAGCTGTGTCAGGAACGTCGCGGCGAGCACTCTGGGATGACGTACCTGTCTCCGGAGCGCGTGCAGCTGAACTACGACCTGCCGCTGGCGGAAATCGTGCTGGATTTCTTCGATCAGCTGAAGTCGCGCACGCGCGGCTACGCGTCGCTGGACTACGAGCTGAGCGGGATGAAGCCGAGCGACCTGGTGAAGCTGGACGTGCTGCTGGCGGGCGACACGGTGGACGCGCTGTCGATGATCGTGCACCGCGAGAAGGCGTATGAGATGGGCCGCACGCTGACGGAGAAGCTGCGCAAGCGGATCCCGCGCCAGCAGTACGACGTCCCGATCCAGGCGGCGATCGGCTCGCACGTGATCGCGCGTGAGACGGTGAAAGCGTTCCGTAAGGACGTGATCTCGGGCTGCTATGGCGGCGACATCACGCGCAAGAAAAAGCTCCTGGCAAAACAGAAGGAAGGCAAGAAACGGATGAAGCAGGTGGGCAGGGTGGAGGTGCCGCAGGAGGCGTTCCTCGCGGTGCTGGAGCTGGGCGACGAGGACTAGTTGCGCGTCCTGTTCGTGTGCCTTGGCAACATCTGCCGCTCGCCGACGGCGGAGGGCACGATGCGCGCGCTGGTCCGCGAGGCGGGCCTTGAGGATCAGATCGAGCTGGACTCAGCGGGCACGGGCGGCTGGCACGTGGGCAGCCCGCCGGATGAGCGCGCGAGCGCGGCGGCGGCGGCCCGGGGTATCGTGCTCGACGGGGCGGCCCGCAGGGTTCGGATCGAGGATTTTGATGATTTTGATCTGATGATCGCGATGGACGCTGCGAACCACCGCGACCTGTCTGAACTGGCGCGCGGGGAGGAGCAGCGGGCGAAGGTCCGCATGCTGCGAGAGTTCGACCCGGCGAGCGCGGGAAGCGGTGACCTCGACGTGCCGGACCCTTACTACGGCGAGGGCGACGGCTTCGAGCGGGTGCTCGACATGGTGGATGCCTCCTGCCGCGGCCTGCTGGCGCAGATCGAGGCGGGCGAGCTTCGGTGACGCTGCCGCCGGGCGCGAGCGAGGCGCGGCCGGTAGGCGGGGGCGACATCAACGAAGCGTTCCACGTCGTGCTGGCGGACGGGCGCGAGGCGTTTGTGAAGACCCGTGCGGACGCGGCCCAGGGCGAGTACGCGAGCGAGGCGGCGGGCCTGGAATGGCTGGCGGAGCCGGGCGCGCTGCGAGTCCCGGGGGTGCTCGCGGTGGACGACGGCTACCTGGCATTGGACTGGGTCGAGCCGGGTGGGTTGGGTGCGGCGGGCGAGGAAGAGCTGGGCCGGGGACTCGCGACGCTGCACGGCGCGGGAGCGCCGGGCTTCGGCGCGTTCTCCGAGGACGAGGACGACCGGGCGTGGCTGGGCTCGCTGCGCGTGCCGAACGCTCGGACTGATGACTGGCCGACGTTCTACGCACAGCGCCGCCTGCAACCGCTTTCGCGACTGGCGAGCGAACGAGGCGCGCTGGGCGCGGGGGGCTGGCGCGCGGTGGAGCGCGTGTGCGAGCGCCTGCCGGAGCTGTGCGGTCCGGCAGAGCCACCGGCTCGGCTGCACGGCGACTTGTGGTCGGGCAACGTGCTGGGCGACGAGCAGGGCCGACCGTGGCTGATCGACCCCTCGGCGTATGGCGGGCACCGCGAGGTGGACCTGGCGATGCTGGCGCTGTTCGGCGACGCGACGCGCACGATCGCGGCGTACGAGGAGGCGACCCCGCTCGCGGACGGCTGGCGCGAGCGGGTGGGGCTGTACCAGCTGCTGCCGCTGCTGGTGCACGCGGCGCTGTTCGGCGGCTCCTACGTGCAGTCGGCGGAACGCATGGCCCATCGCTACAGCTGAGCGCGCTCGCCCGTCCCGCGTGGGCGATCCCGGTCGGAATAGAAGGTGTGCGCGAGGCGACGACCGACACGCGGCGGCGGCTGTATCTGACGGCGCGGGTGGTGATCCAGCGCCACTACCGCGAACCGCTGACGCTGCGCATGATCGCGGGGGCAGTATCCAGCTCGCCCCGTAGCTTGCAGCGCGCATACGCGCAGTTCAGCGAGACGAGCTTCAGCGAGGACCTTCACGCGCGGCGGATATCAGTGGCGGCGCAGCTGCTCGCAGAGCAGCCGGCGATCCCGGTTCGCGATGTGGCGCGGCTGGTGGGCTATCGCCAGGTGCCCTCGTTCGCGAAGGCGTTCCGTCGACGCTTCGGCGTGCCCCCGGCGCGGTTTCGCGCCCAGGCGCGAGCACATCGTGCGCATCAGACGAAGCTGCGCTCGGCCTCGGCGCCTAGATCTGGCTCGCCGGCAACGGTCTCGGCGCGGGCGAGGCGCAGGCGCATGAGCGTGCCGCCGTCGGGCGCGGGTTCGGCGGAGACGGATCCGCCCTGCTGGTCGGCGACCTGTCGCACGATCGCGAGCCCGAGCCCGGAGCCGGGTCGGCCGCGGGCCTCGGCGCCGCGGTAGAAACGATCGAACACGTAAGGGAGGTCGGCGGCGGAAATGCCGGGACCGTGGTCGCGCACGGTGAGCGCTCCTTGGTTCAGCGCGATCTCGACGGGCTCGCCGGGAGGGCTGTACTTGACGGCGTTGTCGATCAGGTTCGTGATCGCCCGCTCGAGACGAGCGGGCACGCCGGGCGCGATCGTGGGGCGCAGGAACAGCTTGAAGGGGGTCTCAGGAGAGTGGCGTCGCGCGCGCTCGACGACATCGGCGACGAGCTGGTCGATACGCAGCTCCTCGGCCGCGGCGCGGGGCTCTTCGCCGCGGGCGAGTTCGATGAGATCGTTCATCAGCAAGGTCAGCTCCTCGATCTGCTCGACGACGTCGCTGAGCAGGCGTTGCCGGTCGGCGGGGTCGATGCTCTCGGCCTGCTGCAGGATCTCGATGTTGGTGCGCAGGCTCGTGATTGGGGTGCGCAGCTCGTGTGAGGCGTCGGCGACGAGCTGGCGCTGCGCGTGCACGGAGGCGTCGAGCGCGTTCATCGAGCGCTCGAGCGCGTCGAGCATCGCGTTGAAGCTGCCCGCGAGGCGCCCGAGCTCGTCCTGCCCGACGGATTTGATTCGCCCGCTGAGGTCTTGGGTGAGCGCGACGTGCTCGGTGGCTTGCGTGAGGCGCTTCAGCGGCAGGACGGCGGCGCCCGCGACGATCCGCCCGAGCACGGCGGCGAGTGCGATCCCGCCGAGGTCGAGCAGCGCGAGCAGCAGGCGCAGGCGACCGAGCAGGCTGTCGACTTCGGTGAGCGGTTGCGCGAGCTCGATCGCGCGCCCGGAGCCAAAGGGCTCGGCGAGCACGCGTAGGTGCAAGCCGTTGACGTGGGCGTCGCGGTAGAAGGGTTCGCCGCCCTGTTTGGCGAGGCGCAGCGTTTCGGCGTCGACGGGTAGTGAGACGTCGCGTGCGGAGCGCGCGACGATCGTGCCGGCGGAGTTGACGACCTGCTGATAGCCACGAACCTGGTCGGGACCGGGGGGGAGCTTGCCGAACAGGTTGCGCGCGGCGGGGCCGTAACGAGGCAGGCTCGAGCCTTCACCTTGGCTTGGGGTATTCGAGCTTTCGCCGTTGTCCTTGTCGGAGAGCCCGTTGAGGTCGAGGCCGAGCCGTTCGCTGTCGCGTTTGGCCGCGGCGCGACTCTGCTCGCCTGGTTTGAGGTAGCGCTCCAGGCGCCCCGCGGTTCGCGCGCGGTTCGCGAGCTGCTTGTCGACCTGGCTGTGTAGCTGGTCGGAGGTAAGGATGTAGACGAGCACGGAAGCGAGCGCGACGGCGACGGCGACGGCGAGCGCGGCGGCGAGCGCAATTCGTCGGCGGAAGGTCACGGCTTACCCCTGCGCGCGGGGCCGTCGGACGTCACGATTCGCTCCTGAGCACGTAGCCGACGCCGCGCACGGTGTGCAGCAGGCGGGGCTCGGAGCCGACCTCGGTCTTGCGGCGCAGGTAGCCCATGTAGACGCCGAGCGAGTTCGAGGTAGCGCCGAAGTCATAGCCCCATACATGCTCGAAGATCTCCGAGCGACTGAGCACCTGACGCGGATGGTGCATGAACATCTCAAGCAGCAGGAACTCGGTGCGGGTAAGCGCGAGTCGCCGCTCGCCCCGCCAGGCCTCGTGGGCGAGTCGGTCCAGGCGGAGGTCCTCGAAGGCAAGCGTGCCGTCCTGCTCGTCCTCCTCGCCTGAGCGGCGCAGCAACGCGCGCACCCGCGCGAGTAGCTCACGCAGCGCGAAGGGCTTGACGAGATAGTCATCGGCGCCGGCGTCAAGCCCCGCGACGCGGTCGTCGATCGTCTCGCGGGCGGTGAGCATCAGCACGGGCGTGCGGTCGCCGCCGTCACGCAATCTGCGGCAGACCTCGAGGCCATCGAGGCGGGGCATCGCGATGTCGAGGATCACCGCGTCGTAGGCGGCGTCGGCGAGCTGTTCAAGCGCGTCCAGGCCGTCGATCGCCTGGGCGACCTCGTAGCGCTCGAGCGTGAGCGCGCGAGAGAGGGCGCTTTGCACGGCGGGCTCGTCGTCGACGACCAGTATGCGTGCTTGTTCTGACATGTCGCGTCGAACCATGAGGCTACCGTGCAGTGTGTGAGGGATCGCCGGGAGATCGAGTCCGAGGGCGAGGCGCCGGGAACCGCCGAGACGCCGCTGCCGGACGGCGGGGCAGTGATCCGCGCACAGTCGCGGACGCTGCGCACGAGCATCATCAGCCTGGCGATCTTCTTCGGGATCGAGGCGGCGCTGTTGCTCTCGGTGCCAGACCTGCGCTCAGCGCTTGAGAAGCTCTCGCACGCGGATCCCTCGCTGATCGGCGCGGCGATCGTGCTGGAGCTGCTCTCGTGCGTGGGCTACGCGGTGCTGTTCGGGCTCGTGTTCGGGATGCTGGACCGGCGGCTGACCTCGCGCCTGTCGCTCTCGGAGCTGGCGGTGAACTCGGTGGTCTCGGTCAGCGGCCTGGCGGGGATTGCGCTGGGAGCATGGGTGCTGCGCAGCAAGGGAGTCTCGGTCGACCGGATTGCGCGTCGCTCGGTGCTGATCTTCGTGCTGACGAGCGCGGTGAACGTTGGCGCCGTCGTCGTGATCGGGATCCCGATGTGGCTCGGCGTGTTGCCGGGCTCGCGCCGCGCGGTGCTGACGCTGCTCCCGGCGGTGGGTGCGCTGAGTCTGATCCTAGGCACGCTCGCGCTCGCGGGCTGGGCGCGCAAGGCCGCGGGGCACGTTTCGGGCTCGCGCCGCGCCGTGGCGCTGAAGGCGATCGGCGACGGCGTCGCGGACGCGCTGGCGCTGATCCGCGCGCACGACTGGCGGTTGCTGGGGGCGGTGGCCTACTGGTTGCTGGACAACGTCGCGCTGTACGCGTGCATCGGAGCGTTCGGCGAAGCGCCCTCGTTCTGGGTCGTGGCGATGGCCTACCTCGTGGGGATGCTCGCGAACTCGATCCCGATCCCGGCGGGGATGCTCGCGGTGGAAGGCAGCCTCGTGGGGATGCTGCTGCTGTTTGGCGTGCGACCCGCCTCGCACTTGGTTGTCGCGGTCGTGATCTACCGGGCGATCTCGCTGTGGATCCCAGCGGTGATCGGCTCGCTCGCGTTCCTCAGCCTGCGCCGCGAGATCGGCGAGCCGCTGGCCTCGGGCAGCGCGCCGGGTTAGCGGCTGGCAAGCAACGGCGCGGCGGCCTCCAACGCTTCGCTTGCCTTCTGGCAGGCGCGTCCAGGGAGGTGTTCCATCACGGCCTTGACCGCGGGGCTCTGCGGGCCGGAGAGTCCGGGGCAGTAGACGGGAGGAGGCAGGCTGCCGCCCGCATTGCCCGGTGCGTTCAGCGGGCGCAGCAGCTGGGCGGCGGCGTAGGCATGGGCGAAGGTGTCGGAGAACAGGTCGATCGCGAGGCGGCCGGAGTACAGCTCGATCGAGCGACCGCCGTCGTAGACGACAGCGGGGACGCCTCGCACGACGGCATTGCGCTGCGCACCGAGCGTGGTGTTCGAGTGCAGGCGGTAGATCACGGAGGTGACCTGCAGCGGCAGGATGCAGCTGCCCCCGCCGAAGATCCCTTTCCGCTTGACGCAGTCGCCGTAGTAGACGCTGTCGCCGACTCGTTCAAGGTAGCCCTTTTGCCCGTCGGCGGCCGAGAGTGGATAGCCGAGGAAGCTATGCCCGACCCAGTAGACACGGAAGTAGGGAAACGTCTCGGCTTCGGCGAGCTCGCCCGCGGCGACAGGCCCTGGGTGTCCGGTGCCGCAGCCCGTGGCGAACACTGCCGCGAGGATCGCGAGGGCGAGCGCCGCGATTCGCAGGGGCGCGCGAGTGCGTTTCGCGGATGCCATCGCCGTCATTATCTCGTTGGTGGTGCGCAGGCCCACAGCTACTTCGGACCCCGTCAACGGTTCTAGTGGGTACAGATCCGCCGTAGTGGAGGCGGGTGGGCCGGGGTCCGGTGGGGTAGCACACCGGACCCCGGTTGATCTTCCCACGCGGCGCGCCGGGGCGGTGCCCTGGGGGGTGCTCTGCGCGGCGGGGGCGCTGCTGACATGGCTGCTCGTTGCACCGCGCACGCCGGATCTCGCGGCGGCGGCGTATCGCCTCGACCTGTTCAAGCACCTCGGGTTCGCGGTGTACGACGAGCACTGGTACGGGGGTCACGACCTGCCGGGCTACAGCGTGCTGTTCCCGCCGCTGGCTTGGCTGTTGGGCCTGCGCGCGGTGGGTGCGCTGTCGGTACTGGTCTCGACGCTGTGCTTCGAACGGCTCGCGTTCGCGCGCTACGGGTCCGCGGGCCGCTGGGCCTCGGTGGCATTCGCCCTCGCGGCGGTGGGCGATGTGTGGATTGGACGGCTGGCATTCGCGCTGGGTCTCGCCTTCGCGATGGCAGCGGTGCTCGTGTTCGCGGGCGCAAGAACTCCAGCACGGACGACGGTTGCGGGCTTGCTTGCGGCGATGTCCGCGGCGGCGAGCCCTGTCGCTGGAGCGTTGCTCGCGCTGGCGGCGGCGAGCGAGTCGCTGTGGCAGCGCTCGCCGCGCTCGTTGCTCGCGCTTGGGGTGCCCGCGGTGTTCGTGGTGCTCGCGCTCGCGGCGCTGTTTCCCGAGGGCGGGACCGAGCCGTACCCGACGGTGTCGTTCCTCGCGACCGCTCTCGTCGTTGTTGCGTTCGCGGCTGCGCTGCCTAGGGGAGAGGGGAGGCTGCGGCTCGGGGCGGGGGTCTACCTGCTGGTGAGTGTCGTCCTGCTGCTCGTGCCTACGCCGGTGGGCAGCAACGTCGAGCGCTACGGGGTGCTGCTCGCGGGGCCGCTTTTGATCTGCGCGGTTGTGGGCGCTCGCGAGAGGGGGGTGCCGCGGTCGGCGGTGGCCCGTGCGCTAGCGGCTGTTGCCTTCGGGCTGTGGGCCGTGTGGGCGGGGTGGGGTCCGGTGCGCGAGACGCTCGCCGTCGCCTCAGATCCTTCGACGAACGGCGCGTTCTACGCGCCGGTCGAGCGTTTCCTCGCATCGCACGCGCGGGGCGGTCCGGTGCGGATCGAGGTGCCGCTGACTCGCACGCATTGGGAGACCGCGGAGCTTGCGCCCCGCGTGTCGCTCGCGCGCGGGTGGGAGAAGCAGTTGGACGAGCGCTATGACGGCGTGCTGCTTTCCTCGGCGCTGAGCCCCGCGAACTACGAGCACTGGCTGCGCGAGCAGGCCGTGTCCTACGTCGCGTTGCCGAGCGTCAAGCTCGACCCGTCAAGCGCACGCGAGGGGGATCTGATCCGCGCGGGGTTGCCCTACTTGCGGCTCGTCTACTTCAGTCGCCACTGGCGGATCTACGCGGTGCGGGCGCCGACGCCGATCGCCGTCGGCCCCGGCCGGTTGACGTTGCTCGGGCACGAATCGTTCGGGCTCACGGCCGACGCGCCGGGTGGCTTTTTCGTGCGCGTGCGCTGGACGCCCTACTGGCGAGTGGTGCGGGGCAACGGTTGTGTCTCGCGCGCGGCGGGCGGCTGGACGCGGGTGCGGGCGCGCCGGCCCGGGCCACTGCTCGTGCGGGCCGACTTCTCGTTCAGCCGTGCTTTTTCTTCTTCGGGTGAGGCTTGCGCGTCGGGGTAGCTGGCTTCGTGGTTTTGTGGCGCGGAGTCAGGGCATAGAGGCCCGTGAGTCCGGTCAAATAAATATTCTTCCCATCGGAGATCACGGGGTCAAAGGACCCGGAATCGAACTCGAATTGCACCCTCCCGGTCGAGATCCCGAGGCCGTAAGTGCGGTGCGTGCCGAGGTCCGCGAAGTAGACCGTGCGGCCCACGATCGTGGGCGAGCCCGAGATCTTGCCGTGGGCGTTGTACTTCCAGGAGACGTGGCCCGAGCGGGCGTTCAGCGCACGGAACGTGCCGTCGTAGGAGCCAATGTAGATCGTGGGGCCAAGGCCGGGGGCGTTTGTGACCGCGGGGGAGGAGTAGACATACGCGCCGGTCTGCACCGCCCAGTCAAGCTTGCCCGAGGACGCGTCGTAGGCGTAGACGCGGCCGTCGGTGTTGCCGAGGAAGATGCGGCCGTAGTCCGCGGCGGGGGTCGAGTAGAACGTGCCGCTGCCGAGCAGCGCGCCTTCTGAGCCGCTGATCCAGAAGCGATGTCCCGTGCGCTCGCCGATCGCTTGCACGTGGCCGGAGTAGTCGCCGAAATAGAGGATCCCGTTTTGCAGCGTGGGACTCGCCTTTACTGCGCCCGCGGCCTTATAGCTCCAGACCAGGTTGCCGTTCAGCGCGTTCAGCGCATAGACCCGACCACTTTCGGTGCCGAAGATCACCTTGCCGTGGTCGACCATCGGCGAGGACTCGCTGCGGCTCGGCAGGTTGCGGTACCACTCCACGACGCCTGTGTCGTAGTCGAGCGCCCAGATCCGACCTTTGCCGCCACGGGGGTTCTTCAGGACCGTCACGTACACGAGCTTGCCCGCGACCGCGGGGGTCGAGGCCGAAAGCTGACCCACCTTCCGGGTCCAGATCGTGTGGCCTGTCTTCTTGCTGATCGCTCGCAGCCAGCCGTTGTCGCCGAGCTGGAAGATGTAGTCCCCCCGCATCACCGGGGGGAACTCCAGCAGCGTCTTCGCGTTGTTCACCCACAGCCGTTCGAACGGGGCGTGCAGGCTCGCGGGCGCGGGGAAAAAGCGCGTGTGTTCCTTGTCGTAGCCGTACAGCGGCCATTCGAATTCCTTTTCCGGCTTCTTCGGGAGCGCCGGCGTGGGCGTGGGGATGAAGCGGGCGTGGGGGTGGTAGATGCTGCCCGTGCGGTTTTTCTCATAGAGCCAGCCCGCGAGGGCGATCGCCGCGAGCAACAGGAGGAAGCCGCCCGCGGTGAGCAGGCGCGCACGTTTCGAACGGGGGATCAGTCGCCGGAGGCGGTCCTTCATCGCGGCCTACGCCGCCCTCAGGCAGCGAGCTTGCGGGAACCGGAGGAGGCGCGCTGGGCGAACGATGTCGGAGAGCTTGCCAGGGTGGCGGGCTGCGGCGTCGCATGCGCCGACGTCCGGGCGGCTTCGGCGGTCGCACGGCGCAGAGCCCGTCGGGAGCGTGCGATCGAGCGGCTCTGCCTGGAACGGCGGGGCGTAGCGACCTGCGCCGGAGAGCGACGCGCGACGCGGCCGAGCAGGCGGGCGGCGGTCAGGGCGATCAACCAGATGGAAGCGGCCGCAAGCGGTGGCAGCGAGAGCCCAGAGACGAGCGCGAGCACGTCATGACTGCCGCCTAGCGACCAGTTCCACAAGAAGTAGTCGCCGACGGTGAGCCCGGTGACTATGGCCAGAGGCCTGTGGGACACGAGAAATAAGTTAGAGCGGTCTTGGGACGGAACGCTCGCTCCTAGACCTATGATCGGGCGTCAGTGTCAACGTCTGGGCTGCCGGGCGGTGACGTCCGACCGACCGGATTGGTTCTCGGGCCGGCGGCGAGCTGACTC
>Ga0335073_10003019_pt1 | contig 23261 bp, 11 predicted proteins | sample Lox_Sample_22_FD_207093 | JGI IMG/M metagenome (GOLD analysis project Ga0335073, IMG submission 207093) | Soil microbial communities from Loxahatchee National Wildlife Refuge, Florida, United States - Lox_Sample_2.2 | ecosystem: Environmental > Terrestrial > Soil > Wetlands | place: USA... | reverse complement strand
CTATCCCATCGTCACCGCGCTGCTGGCTGCTCCGTATGTGAAGGATGTGCGCGCGCAGACCATGTTCGGCGATTCCTGCGTGTTTGTCATCTTCGATGACCGCACTGACCTGTATTGGGCGCGGTCGCGCGTGCTCGAGTACATGCAGCAGCTTGCCGGGCGTTTGCCGGCAGACGTTCATCCGTCGATCGGGCCTGACGCTACGGGCGCCGGGTGGGTTTACGAGTACGCGATCGTCGATCGCAGCCACAGGCACAGCCTCGCTGATCTGCGCACGCTCCAGGACTGGTTTCTTCGCTATCAGCTCGAGACCGTACCCGGAGTGGCGGAGGTTGCCACCATCGGCGGGTTCGTGCGCCAGTACCAGGTCAATCTTGATCCGCAGAAGCTCTTTTCCTATGGCATTCCGGCATCGACGGTTATTGACCGCGTTCGACAAAGCACCAACGAGGTGGGCGGCGATGTGCTCGAAATGGGCGGCGCCGAATACATGATCCGCGGGCTCGGCTATTTGCGCAACGTTTCCGATCTGGAAAACGTGCCGGTCGCCGCCAAGAATGGCACGCCTGTGCTGGTGCGCGATTTAGGTACTGTGACGCTTGGCCCCGAGGTACGCCGTGGAGCGGCCGACTGGCAGGGAGAAGGCGAAACTGTTGGAGGCATCGTCGTGATGCGCTATGGCGCGAATGCGCTCAGCGTGATCGACGGCGTGAAAGCCAAACTCAAAGAGATCGGCCCTTCGCTGCCTGCGGGAGTTGAAATCGTTACGGGCTACGATCGCTCATGGCTTATCAACGAGTCCATCCATACGCTCAAGCGCGATCTCATCCTCGAAGCCATCATCGTCAGCTTCGTGAGCATCTTCTTCCTTTTCCACTTCCGCTCCGCCCTTGTGCCGATTTTTACTCTGCCCATTGCGGTCCTCGCCGCATTCATCCCCATGTATTACCTGCAGGTGAGCTCGAACATCATGTCGCTCGGTGGGCTGGCGCTGGCCATTGGCGTGCTTATCGATGCGGCCATCGTCATGGTTGAGAATGGCTATCGGCACATCGCCGAACGCGGCGATTCAGTTCACCTCGGCAACGCGGAGCGTTGCCGCATCCTGGTAGGCGCGGCGCAGCAGGTCGGCCCGGCGCTGTTCTACTCGCTCATCATTATCGTTGTGTCCTTCCTGCCTGTCTTCCTGCTCGAGGCGCAGGAGGGCCGCATGTTTCGCCCGCTCGCATGGACGAAAACGCTGGCGCTCATCTTCTCTTCGCTGCTGTCGATCACGCTCGTGCCAGCGCTGATGCCATTGTTCCTGCGAGGTAAGCTGCTTCCGGAATCGAAGAACCCTGCAGCGCGTATCAGCCAGGCGCTCTACCTGCCGGTGCTGCGGTGGTGCCTACGTCACTGGAAGATCGTGGTCGTGCTCAATCTTGCTTTCCTCGCAGCAACCGTTCCGCTTTGCCTGAAACTCGGCAGCCAGTTCATGCCGGCTTTGTACGAAGGCTCTTCGCTCTACATGCCCAGCTCGCTGCCGGGGATCTCGATTACGCAGGCTGTTTCTCTCATGCAGCAACAGGACCGCATCATTCGTTCGTTTCCCGAAGTGTCGACAGTCTTCGGAACTGTCGGCCGATCCGACAGCGCCACGGACAATGCGCCGCTTGACATGTACGACACCACGATCATGCTGAAGCCGCGTGACCAATGGCGGACCGGCATGACCTACGAAAAGCTCACCAGCGCAATGGACGAGAAGCTGCAGTTTCCCGGACTCACCAATACATGGACCATGCCCGTGGAGAATCGCCTCGATATGGAACTCACCGGAATCAAGACCGCCATCGGCATCAAGATTCAGGGCCCGGATGTGGCGCGCATCCAGGATCTCGGCGCGCAGATGCAGCAGGTTCTCTCGACCATGTCCCAAACCAGTTCGGTCTATGCAGAGCGCGTTTCACAAGGCTTCTATCTGAATGTGGACGTGAACCGGCCCGCAGCCGCGCGCTACGGACTCACGGTCGCAGACGTGCAGCGCGTCGTATCTTCAGAGATCGGCGGCATGGACATCGCCGAGAATATCGAGGGCCGCGAACGCTTTCCGATCGCAGTTCGCTACCTGCGCGACTTCCGCGATACATCCAACTCGCTGGCCCAGGCGCTCATTCCCACACCGTCGGGCGGGCAAATCCCGCTGAGCGAGGTGGCGCGCGTCTACTACTCGCGCGGCCCGGCTATGATCCGCGACGAAGATGGCTCTCTCACTGGCTATGTCTACCTTAATCTGAAGACGAACGACTATGGTGGCTTCGTCAATCGTGCAAGCCGTCTGCTTCAACAAAAAGTTGCGCTCCCGGCGGGCTACACGTGGCGCTGGGCCGGGGAGTACGAGTTCGAGATGCGCGCCAAACAAAGGTTGATGATCATCCTGCCCATCGTCTTCTTTGTCATCTTCCTGCTGCTCTACCTTGTCTTCAAGTCTGTTGCAGAAGCGGCAGTGCTGATCTTCCCGACGTTCTACGCCATGTCGGGCGGGCTGCTGTTGCAGTGGCTGCTGGGGTACAACTTCAGTGTCGCCGTGTGGGTGGGCTACATCGCACTTTTCGGAATTGCAGTTGAAACCGGCGTGGTGATGGTGGTTTACCTTCACGAGGCGCTTGAAGAGCGGATGAAGCTGGGAGCTCCGTTGACCGAGACCGATCTTTTCCAAGCCACCATCTCGGGAGCGGTCCAACGTCTTCGCCCGAAGTTGATGACGGTCACAGCGGTGATTCTCAGTCTTGCGCCCATCCTATGGGAGTCCGGAATTGGCTCTGATGTAATGAAGCCCATTGCTGCTCCCATTGTTGGCGGCATGATCACTTCAACGATCCATGTGCTGATTCTGGTTCCAGTGTTTTTCCTTCTCATGAAGCGTCGAGAGCTTCGCGCTGGAAAACTCCAGCCGCACTCTCAGGAAGAAAGGGAGATCGAGAGCGCTGCTGCTGCAAGTTGACGACAAGGTCAGACCAATCTACCATGGATCTTCATTGCGGTCTGATCTGCGCGTGGAGAAAAGATGACGACAAAAGTCCTGTGTTCTTTGAACGCTCTTTGCCGCTGCACTGCACAGCGGATGCCCCATCAAGCGTGCGGAAAATGGCGTACGCTGCTGATCATCGGGCTGCTTGCGTGCTGGATGCTTGCTGTTCCACGAACCTGCGCGCAACAATCCGGCGCTTCGAATTATTCCACAAAGCAGCTTATGGATATTGCGACCCAGATGAGAGATGAGGGCGAGAGGAAGGGCACCCTGAGCAATAATGCGCTTGAGAGGCACCTGGATGCGGTGACGACCGTTGCTGTACGCACAAAAAGCGGCAGGGCGGAGTTTCATGCGAGTTCGGAAGACGAGTTTTTTGTTGTGCACGGCCACGCTACTTTGGTGACCGGAGGCACGATCGTCAACCCGCAGGGCACAGGAGAAATTCGAGGGGATTCGATCCATGGCGGAGCGCGCGTCGAATTGAAGGAGGGTGATGTCGTGCATATTCCTGCGAAGACGCCACACCAGTTGCTACTTGAGGACGACATGTTTGTCTACGTTCTCGTTAAGATTCCCGCAGCATGAGGTTCGTTTTTGGGCGCGTCCGGATGGATCCTGCAATCGCGTAACCTCAAGACCCTGTGACTCGAAGCTGGGCCATGCTTCTGGCGATTTGGGGATTTGCTCTTCGCTTTCGTTTGGAAATATCGTGAACCGGAAGGAGCTCCGCGAGATGGGAAGAACCCTCAAACCTGTTACTCCTGTGGAACGAACGAAGCTGACGGTGTCAGTTTTCGACCAACTCCTTTCGTACGTAGTGAAGGGCCGCTGGAAAGCGGGCGATAAAATTCCGCCAGAACGCGAGCTATGCCAGCAGCTGGGGATTGCCCGCACATCGCTTCGTGAAGCTCTCAAAGCGATGGAGTTAGTCGGCATGGTGGACAGCCGTGTAGGCGACGGAACCTTTGTATGCCCTCGTTCGGAGTTTCTGAGCCGCCCCTTGCTGTGGGCTTTTACTGGGACGGATCATGAAGAGCTGCAGGAGATCATGGAAGCGCGAACGATCATCGAGGAAAACCTGGCGGGATTGGCAGCGAAACGTGGAACGCAGAAACAGATCGAGGATATTGCCAGTGCCGTGCAAATGATGCGAGACAGTATTGCGCGCGGCGATTCGATACTGGAAGCCGATATGGCCTTCCATCTTGCCGTGTCCGCTGCAGCGCAAAATGAAGTGCTGCGCAATGCGGTTCGGCTGCTGCGCAACCTGATGCGGCAATGGATCTACTATAAGCTCCTGATGCCGGATATTCCTGAGATCGTCTTAAAGCGGCACGTCTCTATCTACAGAGCAATCGCCGGACGAAAGCCGAGCGCAGCCCGCAATGCGATGCGGCTGCATCTTGAGGAGTCGATTCGAATGGTCACGCATGTTGTGAAGCAACGGAAGACAGAAGGCCGGCAATAGGCTTGGAGACACCCGGCTTGAGTTATCTATAGATGTTGTACGCGGCAGTCGCATTCAGGTCAGGCTTTCTTTTCACGACTCCAAAGATCCCTGCGAATCATCCTGCTCAACCCGGGCCAGCGATTGGTTAGAAATTCCGGTCGTCCGGAACCAGGTGTCGATCGAAATGAGGGCAAAAATAAACATATTTAAAATTTCTTGACACAATGGTCATACCTATCTACCATTGCTCCTGCAAATAGCCAGGCGTCAGGATTCGACCCCGAGTTGAACCGAATTTGAATTCTTTTGCCGGCACCGACCGCGGCGCAGGAATGGTCCTGCGCATGATCCAACGCGGTCTTCGGAGGTCAGGATGTCATCAGTTGCAAAGGCAGTATTCTTGGCAATATTCGCCTTCCTTTGTCTCGGCTCCGCATGGGCGCAAATTGAGACCGGTACAATCATTGGCGTCGTACAGGACAGTACCGGTGGTTTCGTGCCCAATGCCACGGTTACTCTCAAGGAAGTTGCCACCGGGGTCACCCGTGTGGCCCACTCAGATGCTCAAGGCGCCTTCAATGCGCAGTTCATGCCGCTGGGAACATACTCGATCACCGTCGCCGCGGCGGGTTTCCAGACGAAGACGCTCACCGGAATTACGTTGCAGGTAGACCAGACCGCAAATCTGACGATTGCGTTGACGGTCGGGTCGGTCAGTCAATCCGTCGAAGTCACCGCATCGGCGCCGCTGGTGGATACCACCACCTCATCCTTAGGGCAGGTGATCGATAACCATGAAGTCCTGAGCATGCCGCTCAACGGCCGCAATGCATTTGCATTGGGCCTGCTGGTTGGGAATACCGCCCCGGTGCAGGGGATCGGAACGAACCTTCCTTTCGTTGGCGGGAGCGGCCGATTCAGCAGCGGCGATGTCTCACTGAATGGAATTGACGACAACACTTTCGCCACTGCGGGCAGCATCGGACGCAATGGCTATGCCATCGTTCCTTCAGTTGACGCTGTAGAAGAGTTCAAAGTGATGACACACAACTTTGCCGCGGAGTACGGGCATGCCGCGGGCACGATCGTCTCCGCAACCCTCAAAGCCGGCACCAATCAGTACCACGGTGCAGTCTTCGAGTTTGTCCGTAACGACATTTTCGACGCGAACAACTTCTTTACCAATCGTGCGGGACTGCCCAGGACGCCGTTCCACCAGAATCAGTTTGGCGGTACGCTAGGCGGACCGGTCCTGCACAACCGCATCTTCTTCTTTGGCGATTACCAGGGAACGCGGGAGAGCACGAAGTCGGGAAGTTCCATTGAGAGCGTGCCTCCGATGGCCTGGAGGACGGGTGATTTTTCTTCGAGCCCGACAGTCCTCTATGATCCGACGACACGCCATGTCGGACCAAATGGAACGGTTGTGGCAACCTCTTTCCTTGCCGAGACGGGAGCCAACAAAATCCCTGCGAGCATGATCAATCCGACAGCCACTGCCATTCTCGGCCTGATTCCAGCTCCGAATTACGGAGCCGCCAACGCGTCTGCCAACAATTACTTCTATGCGCCGCCATCGTCGTCCAATACCGACCAGGGTGATATCCGGATCGACGCCACGATTACGCAGAAGAATCATCTCTTCGGAAGCTATTCCATCAGCAATAACTATCAGCCGGCCGTAGGCGCTTTCCCGGGTTGGATTGGCGGCGGCTCTGCCGCATTGAATGATAATGACCAGATTACTGTCTCCGACGTCCACATCTTCACTCCAACTCTGATCAACGAGTTGAGAGTGGGCTACCTATATAACAACGGCACCCAACCAGGCGGCGGACCGGAAGGCGCTGCCTTTGGCACATCGATCGGCCTGGCGATGTTGCCGACGAGCCCGCTGCAGTTTCCAACCATCAGCTTCAGCTATTCCGGCGTGGCGGCAAACTCGACTGTGGAGTTTACCGGCATTGGCCCTGCGAGTCTTAATCTGAATACTCTTCAAACCAGACAGCTGGCCGACAACGTGAGTTGGACTCATGGGCGCCACTCCGTGAAGTGGGGCGCGGATATTCGCGAATCGCTCTTCGACGTGCTAAAAGGAGGGCCGGGGTCTGTTTATGGCGCCATCTTCTCCTCCAGTTCGGATGCGCCGGGCTCTGGTCTTCCTCTTGCCGATTTCCTGATGGGATTTCCGGCGAACACGAATGGTATTCCAATGATTGCCAAGGGGCGTCAGCGCACTGCCTACTTTGGCGGCTATATTCAGGATGACTGGAAGACGTCCAACAAATTGACGCTCAACCTGGGTCTGCGCTACGAACTCTTTACGCAGCCTATCGATCAAAATAACCTGGGTTCTCTCTTCGACATCACAACCGGCCAGTTCGCGATTCCAGGCCACACGCCGTACAGCCGCGCCATGGTCAATGGAGATCACAACGACTGGGGCCCAAGAGTTGGGTTTTCCTATGAGCCATTTTCGAAATGGGTAGTCCGTGGCGGCTACGGAGTGTTCTATGCTATGCGCGACCAGAACCAACAAACAACGCAATTCTCCGGCAACACCCCTAACATTCCCACGATTGTGGTGCCGACCATTACCGCCGCCCAAACGGTAAAGCCGCCCTACACAATGAACACGCCCATCAATACAGTTCCCGCAACCGATTCTCTCGCAGGCTTCACGGCAACCAGTCCATATTCGGGCCAGATCAAAACCCAGAGCATTCAATACGCGCTTATGCCGAGGTTAATGCAATACAACCTCGACCTGCAGTATCAGTTCAACCCCACGCTTCTGTTTGAGGGGTCGTACAGCGGAGCGCGTGGATCCAATTTCGCTTCGTTCTTCATCGATCAGAACCAGGAGCCGTTTTCCTACGCGCTGAATGGAACGAACACCCAGGCCAACCGCCCATTCCCTTATATGGGCTCAAGCGTGCTCGCCGTTCTCGATACCTCTAGGCAGAATTACAACGCGCTCAATCTGAAGGCGCAGCAGCAGCTTGCGCATGGACTGCAGTTCCTTGCGAATTACACGTGGCAAAAAAATATGGAGACGAACGGCGATGGCCCCGACTCCTTCAACCAAACCGCGACCTCCGTGGCCCTCTACACCTACGACTTATCAAGAGAGAAAGGCGTCGCTCCGCTGAACATCAGTCAGACTGTCAGTGTCAGCGCCCTTTATGATCTGCCGCTTGGTTCGGGGAAGCAGTTTCTCAATGTGAGGGGCCCGCTTGATTATGTGCTGGGCGGATGGGTGGTCAATGGTATCCTCTCGCTTCGCACGGGTTTCCCATCGGATATCAATACGAACGTGGTTCCTCCCACATTCGCGACTTATAACGTTGCCAGCTGCGTTGCCGGGGTTCCCAAGAAGCTCCCCAACGCGGGCGTGGATGGATATTTCAATCCTGCTGCCTTTACCGTTCCCTTGACGGCGACGAGCACGTCGGGGGCCCAGATCACCGAGTTTGGCAACTGCGGGCACTTTCCGGTCACCGGCCCAGGCTCAAAGAACCTGGATTCGTCTCTCTTCAAGAACTTCTACCTGTCAGAATCGCATCGCATGTATCTACAGTTCCGCGCAGAAGCCTTCAACACCACCAACACGCCGACGTTTTCGCTTCCGGGCGCAAGCAACGTGACCCTCACCTGCGAGGGAACACCGGGCTCCGTTTGCAATGCGAAGAATCCAAACTTTGGCAAATTGGTGAACGGCTCGGCCACGGGAAGACAACTTCAATTCGCAGCAAAGTTATACTTCTAAGTCGTCGAAAGTCTCTGTGCCGGTCGTCAGCAACGGAGTGGGCGACAAATTCCTAATTTGGCGAACGGCTTAGAAGGGGCCAAACAATGCAAAGTTCCAGAAGGACATTTCTCAAGCACGCTGCGGGGTTTTCCGCAGCGTACGCTGTTGGCATCGACGGTGCGGGCGAACTGGAGGCAGCCATATTGCCCGATGACGGGAAGAAGCCGGACGTGTCAGAGAACGGGTGGTACGATCGGCCGATGCGCTGGGCTCAATTGAGTTTTGTCGAGGATGATCCTGGAAATTACGACCTCGCGTTCTGGCTCGATTACTTCAAAAAGGTTCACGCGGAGGCCGCGCTGCTTGACGCCGGTGGATGCGTCGCCTTTTATCCGACGGAGATCCCGCTCCACTACCGCAGCAAATGGCTCGGTAATCGCGATTCCTTTGGCGAAATAACCGCAGCCTGCCGCAAACTCGGCATGAACGTGGTGGCGCGAACCGATTCGCACGCGTGTCATCAGGATGTGTACGACGCGCATCCAGACTGGATCGCAGTCGACGAGAACGGCAACAAGCGCCGCCATTGGGCCGACAAGGATTTCTGGGTGACCTGCGCGCTGGGGCCCTACAACTTTGAATTCATGACCGCGGTACATCGCGAGATCATGAGCAAATACATGCCCGACTCGATCTTCACCAATCGCTGGGCGGGCTCGGGCATGTGCTACTGCGAGCATTGCCGGAAGAACTTCCGCGATTTCAGCGGGCTCGATTTGCCACGCTCCCGCGACCCAAAGGATCCGGCGCGGCGCCAATACATGCAATGGCATCAAGAACGCCTGTTCGACCTGTGCCGCGTTTGGGACTCGGCGATCAAGCAGATCAATCCCAACGCCAGCTACCTGGCGAATGCGGGCGGCGGCGCCATGAGCGAACTGAACATGAAGACCTTCGCGCAGCTCGCACCAATGGCAATTGCCGACAGGCAGAGCCGGCGCGGGCTGATGGCTCCATGGGCGGCCGGAATGAGCGCCAAGGAATATCGCGCAACCATGGGTATGAAGCCGCTTGCGGGACTGACCTGCGTGGGAATCGACGACAGCAATCGCTGGAAGGACTCGGTAACCAACGCCGATGAGATTCGCATGTGGATGGTCGACGGCATCGCGCACAACTACCGCCCCACATTTACCAAGTTCAATGCGAAGCCGTATGACATGCGCTGGTTTGCGCCGGTGGAAGAGGTGTTCAAGTGGCACTACGCGAACGAGAAGTATCTGCGCAATGAGAAATCGCTTGCCCGGGTGGGACTTGTCTACTCGCAGCAGACCGGCGCATATTACGGCTTTCCTGACGCGCGTGCCAAGGTTGAAGACGCCAGCCTCGGCTTTTATCAAGCGCTCGTCGAGGCGCGCATTCCATTTGACATGGTGCACGATCAGTTACTGGACTCGGATCATGTGAGCCAGTACCGCACGCTGATTCTTCCCAACATCGCTTGCCTCTCGGACGCGCAATGCGAACAGCTGAAACAGTTCGTGCGCAACGGCGGTGGCCTCGTCGCCACGCTTGAGACTTCGCTGTACGACGAAAAAGGCACGCGCCGGAACGACTTTGGTCTCGCACAACTGTTCGGAGCCTCCTTCGCCGGCAAGGTCGAGGGGCCGATGCTCAATTCGTATCTCAACCTTCAGAAGGAGCCGGCGGGCAAGATTCATCCGTTGCTGGCCGGCCTGGGAGATACAAAGCGCATTATCAATGGTACACACCAGGCGCAAGTGACCGCGACGGGCACTTCAATCGCAACTCCATTGCGGATCGAGCCCACGTTCCCCGACCTGCCGATGGAGGAAGTCTTCCCGCGCGCAGATGCAGTGCACGATCCCGGAGTGTATCTGCGCGAGGAAGGCAGTGGACGCGTGGTCTACTTCCCGGCCGATATCGATCGCACGTTCTGGGACGTGTTGGCAGGCGATCACGCTATGCTGTTGCGCAATGCAGTGCTGTGGGCCAGCGACGAATCTGGTCCCCTCGAAGTGCAAGGCAAGGGCGTACTCGATGTCGCACTGTGGTCACAGAGAGATTCGATCACCGCGCACCTTGTAAATCTGACCAATCCCATGATGCTCAAGGGGCCGATCCGCGAGACCATCCCGATTTCAAAGCAGAAGGTGCGCATCCGCCTGCCGAAAGAGGGAAGAAGAGTTGCCAAGGCACGTCTCCTGGTCGCGGGTGTTGAGGTTCCCTTTCGCGAGGAAGACGGCGCGATCGCGGTTGAAGTACCAACGATCGATCTCCATGAAGTGGTAGCACTCGATTTTGCTTAGTGAGCGCCGCACGATGTGCTCTGCTTTAAGACAGCCGAACGTCAGCCATGAACGGGGACGAGCGCGCATTCAGATCCAGCCAACCCAGAGGAACATCCATGATCGACATGTTTGGTATTACGCGCCGGGAGTTTATTCGCACGTCCGCTCTTGTTACTGCGTCGGCAACGCTTGCCCAGGGAGCGGAGTTAGCGCCTTCGTTAGCCACAGCGGGTGCCGACAGCCAGGGGAAAAAGCCCAGCGTGCCAACGTTCCCCTACGGCGCAGTTTATTTTCGCAAGTCCAATCCTCCCGAACAAGATTGGGCCCGGGATCACGAAACAGCCGCGCATGTCGGGATGAATATCTTCCGGCATTGGTTCATGTGGTCGGCAGTCGAAGTCGCGCCAGGAAAGTTCGACTGGTCAGACTACGACCGCATGATGGATCTGGCCGGGAAAAACGGCATCAAGGTTGTGATCGCGGAGCAGGTGACAGCCGCGCCGGAGTGGGCCTTCCGCAAATTCCCTCATGCACATTTTCTAGCCAGCGATGGGACTGTGGTAAGAAGCACGATCTCGGAGAGCAGCGCCACAGGCGGGTTTCCGGGATTGTGTCTGGACAATCCGGACGTGCGCGCGCTCGCAGAGAACTTTTTGACAGCGCTCATCGCGCACTATCGTGGACACCCGGCGCTGTTTGGATACGATCTGTGGAACGAGAACACGTCGTTTGGCGGATCGCCCATGAGAATGTACTGCTATTGCGACGCTTCCAAGCAGAGGCTGAGAGAATGGCTGCGCAAGAAGTATGGCACGCTTGAAAAGGCAGCGAAGATCTGGCACCGCTACAGTTTTGCAAGCTGGGATGACGTGGAACCACCGCACTCGTTTTCCGGCTATCCCGACAGCATAGACTGGCTGGAATTCCGCATCGACAATGCGTACGACTTGTATGACTGGCGGCTCAAGTTATTCCGCAGGCTGGATCCGAATCACTACATTACCGCGCACGGCGTCGCCGGAACGCTCGACGATATGCCGTCGTCTTCACACAACGAGTGGCGCTCGGCAGAGAGAGTCGACATCTACGGGTTGACATGGATTGCCGCAAGAAAGGGCAACGAGCCGTGGAAGCAATTTCATGCGATGGACCTGGTGCGGGGCGGTGCGCGGGGTAAGCCGTTCTGGCACGCCGAGGCGCAGGGCGGACCGCTGTGGATGCAGCCACAGGTCATCGGGCGGCCCAAGGAGGATGGCCGCATTCCCGACGCTGAAGATGTTCGAATCTGGAATTTGATTACGTGTGCCGGTGGGGCAAAGGGTATCCTCTATTGCCGCTGGCGTCCCCTGCTGGATGGGCCATTATTCGGGGCGTTTGCGCCGTTCGCGATGGATGGGTCGATGACGCCGCGCTCGGAGATGGCGGGTAAGGTTGCGCGTTGGGCGAATGCGCACGCCGAAGTGTGGAAGTCGAATCCTGTAAAGGGCGATGTGGGGCTGGTATTCATCCCGGAATCGGAATTGTTTAACTACGTGCAGCAAGGCGCCACGACCTTCTATTCGCAATCGATCTGCGGTGCATATCAGGCATTTTTCGATTCGAATATTCAGCCCGACTTTGTTTCGCTTGATGATATCGGCCAATACAAGATGATCTACCTTCCGTATCCGGTGATGCTGAAGGAGGAGACCGCTGCGAAGCTGCGCAACTATGTGCAGCAGGGCGGTTTCCTGATAAGTGAAGGGCTTCCCGGGTACTTCGGCGATCATGGGCACGTGGGTACCGTTCAGCCTAACTATGGACTCGACGAGTTATTCGGCGCGCGAGAGAATTACGTCGAGTTTATGCCGGATATCTCAGATAAGTTGACCTTCCAGCTGAAGGGGTCAACGCTCTACGGGCGCTATTTTCGCCAGGGATATCAATTGAACGGAGGCACTGCGGCCGGCCAATATCCCGATGGAATGCTCGCTGCAGTTGAACACAAGTATGGACAGGGACGGACGGTGCTGATGGGAACTTTTCCCGGAGCCGGATATTTTTTGCATCATGAAGCCGCTACGAGAGACAGTTTCGCGGACCTTTTGAAAGTGGCGGGAGTTACACAGACTGTGACCGTGAATGATGCCAGCGTGCAAGCGAGACTTCACGATGGCCCAGGAGGAGCCCACCTGTGGGTGACCAATCCGACGCGACAAGACCGCACCGTGAAGATTCGTCTTGCGTCGGCCGCGGTCAATTTCAGGACCGGTGAGGACATCTGGGGACAACAGGATGTCGCAGTGGATGATGGACAAGTCACGGTGAAGGTTCCGGCGCGAGACGCAGCGGTGATTGCGTTGAGTTAGTGGGCAATGACCGAACGAACAATGAAGCGGCACAGCGGTTGGCCGCGATGACAGGCTTGAAGAGGGAATGGACGGGAATGCCGAAATTCGCTGCGAATCTTTCCATGATGTTTACGGAGTTGCCTTTTCCAGAACGGTTTGCGGCGGCTTCCAACGAGGGCTTTTCCGCGGTGGAGTTCCTGTTCCCTTACGACTATTCACCTGAAGAAGTCGCGAAGTGGGCACGTCAGGCCGGCGTTGAAGTGGTGCTGTTCAACTTGCCTGCCGGGGACTGGAACGCCGGAGAGCGTGGCATTGCCTGCCTTCCGGGACGCGAAGAGGAGTTTCGCCATAGCGTGGAGAAGGCTTTAACCTATGCCAAAGCATTCAAGACGACTCGCCTGCACGCGATGGCGGGGATCGTTCCGCGGGGCGTCGAGGCGGCGGAGTGCCGGCAGGTGTTGATTGAAAATCTTAAATATGCGGCTGAGAAAACCGCGAGCCACGGTATTACCTTGCTGATCGAGGCCATCAACACCAGGGACATTCCTGGTTTTGTCGTATCCCTTCAGAGCGATTCGCTCTCCATTTGCGAAGCGGTGGGGATGCCCAACATGAAGATGCAGATGGATCTCTATCATATGCAGGTCATGGAGGGCGATCTCGCGACAAAGCTGAAAAAGTTCGCAGCGCGCTGCGGGCACATCCAGATCGCGGGATGTCCGGAACGCAATGAGCCGGACACCGGCGAAGTCCGTTACGAATATCTGTTCCGCTTGCTGGACGAGCTGCGATACGAAGGTTGGGTGGGATGTGAATACCGCCCCGCCGCCAATACTGTGGATGGATTAGGTTGGATGCGTTCTCTCAGCACAGCCCCAGCAGCACGGCCATAAGGCGTCTCGCAGGCGTTGCTGATTCGTAGTAAAAATGCGATCCTCCGGTTCGATTCACTCCATACACGGCGACTCCTGTAAGCGTGCAAGCTTCGCCTTATTTAGCCATCGGTTGTGCGTGAAGCTGCGGGCCGACTGTATTAGAGAAGCTGTTGCCGTCGAGGCGATCGGCATCAATGGTCCAGAACATCGCGCCGATCATGTCCGGATACCCGGCAGGCCTGTGCAGTCGATAACTTGTCCCTGCAGGTAGCCTGCCGGAGATGAGGGACTCGATCGACTTGCTCACGATCTTAGGAGTTGTGGCGCCTACGAGAAATCCCACGGCGATCTTGTTCGCCGGCACTGGTGGGAAATAGTACCGCGAATCGCGGCCCACGTAGAATCCGTGAAGCAGGAATTCCGTGACTGCCAGATGATAGTCGACGCCGCCAAGCTGATGCGGCTCGCCGTCGAGCCCTTCCAGCGGCGGCGTGTTGTAGTCCTGCACGTCGACGAAAGAGAGAATGTCGCGAACACCCCAGAGAAGGGGCAGATATGAACCGAACTGACCTCCATAGCTCGCGTACCCTGCCGGGAGCTGTGGACCCTCGGGTACAAGGCTGATCAGGAAATCGTGGCCGAAGTGCTCGCGCAGTTGGTGAAGCGCTGTAATGAGATTCACGATCGACGGCGTTGTAGGATGCCGGAAATCCGAATCTCCCGGGCGGAGCACGAGCGATGGTGTCTCAAAGTCGAGGTCGATGCCATCGAAGCCGTACTCACTTACGATGTCGGTGACCGAGGAGATGAAGTTGGGAATGTTCTGCGGATCGTCGAGCGTGAAGTATCGGCCGCCTCCGCCGAGCGAGATCATCACCTTTTTGCCTCGGCTCTTGAGCCACGCAATGTCGTCCTTGAGCTGGGCCAGATCGAGACCGGGCCGAATGAAGAGCCGCAGAGTTCCCTCGGGGCCGGACCGGTCAGGAATGGCGAACGCAACAATCACCGTGTCCCACTGCGAAGGAACATCGCGAAGCCGGAAGACTGAGTTTTTCGGTCCGCGGCCGGTCCAGTATCCGATCAATTGATGTCCATTGGATGGACCGTCCCATGGGATCTCTGTGGCCGTGGATTCGGCGGACGTGGATGCCGCTCCTGCGACAAGAGCGGGGCAGGGCGCGGCGGGTGCAGTCAGCGCATGCGCATCGGGAAAGGAGAATGTGCTGCCCAATCCATTGGGTGCGCCGAGATACCAGGAGAGCAGGGCAACGTTCTGCACATGCCAGGAGACTCCATTTGAAGCAGCAATCCAGGGCTGCGAAACAGGAAGTTCGCTGCGTGGATTTGTGTCCGTTGGCTCGAGAAGAGTGTAGCGGGCCGCAACGCCAGTACCACCGCAGCCGGAAGCGGTGTTGTCGGCAGGAACCGGGCGCATCCATGCGGGCACGACGTTCTCTGAGGGGGAAGGCGCGACTCCCGCGACTCCATGGGCGAGCGGATTATGCAGGGGATCCAGGGCAAACTCCGCTATCTGCTCTGTCAGTGGTTGTATATCTCGATCCTCCACAATTGAGGGAACGGAGCGCAGATAAGAACCAATCACAAACGAATTTCCGGTGGCTGGGTCAACTCCATGCGTGCCCCAGGAGCAGCACACCGTCGCGTCACCATAGGCGTAATAGGCCGTGTTATGCGTAACGGCGATGACCAGCTTTCCCTCCTGGTGAGGAATCCGCTTGAAGATCTCGCGCTCGAGGAATTCAACGTCCACCATGGCGAGGTAGGTTCCGGTCGTTTTCGAGCTGAGTACATAGCCGTCGCCGACGGGCACTGTAATCTGCAGCGGCTTCACCACTGGCTTTCCCAGCGATGTGTGCCAGTCCTGCGGTGACGGAAAGGTCGCCCGCAGCATGGCGTCCAGGTATTGCGTTGTGCCGCTCGACCCAAAATCGAATTTCGTGAAAACCGGCGAGCGCAGAATGCGCGGCACATCGGCATTGGTCTCCAACACGAAGTCTTTGCCCTTGGCTTTCTGCGCGTCGAATGAGAGGGTGACGGGCACAAGAACAGTGGGAATGACCGTCGTGCTCGTCCGCGCCGGTTCCTGGCCCACTAGGCTCAGAGCGCCGTGGTGGCTCTGGTACTGGAAGGTCGGCACAGTGCCTTGCGCAGATGCAAAGCACAGGAATACGAGATAGAACACGAGGAGCGATATGGATAATTTCGGCATATTGAGCTTCACCCTCATTTGCAAATCGCTAACTCGAACGCGTCGCTATGCGCAGTGGTTCACAAGACGACGCGCCGCTTTCGCAGCAAGAACAGGACGGGCAGGCCTGTGAGAATCAGCAGCGTGCCGATGAGCGATCCTCTCAGGTTGCCGACGTAGCTCGAGACCAGGACGACAGCTGCGCAGAGCACAAAAATCGCCGGGAGCCAGGGATATCCCCAGACCCTGTAGGGCCGAGGCTTGTCCGGACTCTTATTGCGGTAGATAAAGATTGTCGAGGCCGCCAGCATGTAGAAGAGCCACTCAGCGAATATCGCCAATTCGAATAACTGCTGAAAGCGGCCGAGAAAGCATAGCAGGAATGTAGCGAGCAGACCCTGCGCGACCAGTGACGTGGAAGGCGAATGAAAGCGCGGGTGAACACGCGCGAACCAGTGGAAGAACATCCCATCGCGAGCAGCGGCGAAAGGAATGCGCGCTCCCGACATTGTGGTTCCGTTGAGACTGACAAGGATGCTGAGGGCCATCGCCGCCGCTACGAGTTGGGCGCCGCGGCTTCCTGCAGCTACCAGAAGGGCACTGACGGCCGGCTGGTCAGAAGCCGCAATCCTGGCTGCGGGCAGCATATATTGAATCCCCGCGTTGGTGGCCATGAAGAGCACGCCCACAATGAGCAGGCCGCCAATGAGTGCAAGTGGCAGGTTGCGCTCAGGCTGCCGCACTTCGCCCGACACCATGCTCAGGTCGTTCCAACCGTCGTAGGCCCAGAGCGTGGCAATCAGCGCAAGCATGAACCCGCTGAATCCGCCGGTCGCGCCCGGCAGTATGGTGGAGAAGTTGCTCCAAGTACCCGATGTCGAAAAAAAGCAGAGCCCAATCACGAGCAGAATAAGAATCACTTTTAAGACCGTGAAGACGAACTGAAAATCGCCGGCCTTCTTAATGCCCAGATAGTTCAGGCCAGTGATGAGCCAGGTTACGGCGATGGCGAATAGCTGCGATCCGTGGAGCGAAATCGGGCCGCTCGCGATGGGGTTGCGCAGCCAATGGAAGGCCGGAAAGAATTCAAGCGTGCGCGCGAGGCCGATGGCGCTTGCCGCGATGGAGCCTGGCTTGGCGACGGCGAACCAGGTCCACATGTAGAGAAAAGCGGTGGTGCCGCCGTAGGCTCCGCGCAGGTAGACATATTCACCGCCTGCGTAAGGCAACATCGCTCCCAGTTCGGCATAGGTCATGGCTCCGAAGAGCGAGAGCAGCCCGCCGGCAATCCATGCAAGATAAACCAGACGCGAAGAGCCTGCGTCGTGCATCATCTCGCTCGGGATAAGAAAAATGCCGCTGCCGATGATGGTGCCGACGACGATCGCGATGGATTGCTTCGCGCCAAGAACGCGCGGCAGGTCGGGCAACGAGCGGTCACTAGGCGCGGGCAAAGAAGGTTCCATGCGTTGTGAGGATAGCAGAAGGTTTTACGCGGCTACGTTCCGGGCGCCCATGCGGCAACCACTGCCTGCGCGAGTTTAGCCAACAGAAGCTCAGCGCGATTGTCGGCGGTCCAGCTCGTATCCGCGTTATCGCTCGTGAACCCAGAGAGGATGATGGTGCCCTGCCTGGTGAAGATTGCGCCCACATCATTGCGAACCTTGTTCAGCGCCCCCGTCTTGTTGACGATTCGGGTGATGCCCTTCGGCGCATCGCTTCCTTCCAGATAGCGCGGAAAGCCATCGCGGTAGAACTGAACCTCCAGCATGTGAAGGGCGGCATCGCAAAGAGCCTGGTCGCTCGGTGCTGAAGTCTTAGTGGAGGATGCGGGCGCTGGTCCGAGATTGCATGTGGCGAATCGCTCCATCAAGTCGGCCATCTCGTGCGCCGTTGTTTTGCCCAGGCCGAACTCCTTCTGATCGGCAGGCATTGGGCCCTCCGCAGGTTGAAAAACTTTCTTATAGAGCCAGGTATTTTTCATCCCGAGAGAGACGAGCCGATCATCGACGTTCCTGATGCCGACATGCTCCATCGAGAGATTGGCGGCAATGTTATCGCTCAGGGCGATCATCAGGGTCAGTGCATCTTTGAACGTGATGGTCGCCGGGGGATCGAGAAACAGCAGCACGCCCGATCCCGGCACCTGATCTTCTTTGCGGACGGTCAGGCGATCGTCAAAATGCGCGCGGCCGGCGCGAATCTGCTCGAGCGCCTCGTAGAGAATCGCCAGCTTGATGACCGATGCTGTGGGGACGGTTTTGTCCGCATCGATGGCGACGGTCTTTCCCGTCGCAAGATCGTGCGCGTAGAAGGAAACGTGCCCCTGGAAGCTGGCGATCGCCGACTGAAGCATCGCGGTGAGAGCAGCATCGCTCTGTGCCGAAGCTGTGGAGGCAAAGAGGAAGAGAACTATACCGCATAGGAAAAGCCTTTTGCACGATCTCGTACTCATGCGGCTGCTCCCCCTGCGGAAACTACGGTAAGGCCGAGCCCAGGACCATCCGGGAATACGAGCTTGCCTTTGTCGACGGTGACGCCGCGATAGGGATCATTGTCAATCAGCAGATTGCCGTCAAGATCGACGTGGTCGACGAGCGGCGCCAGATGCGCGGCGGCGGTGATGGAGCAGGAACTTGAGACCATGCACCCCAGCATTACCTTCAGGTTCACGGCGCGCGCAATTTCGATCCAGCGCCGCGCCTCCAGAATTCCGCCGGCCTTGTCCAACTTTACGTTGATTCCGTCGTAGGCCTCGGTGAGCTTGGGAATCATGGCGGCTTCGGTGCAGGCTTCATCGGCGAAGATGGGCAAATGGACCTTGCTGCGCACGTACTTCGTCTCTTCCAGCATGTGCGCCGGCATAGGCTGTTCGACGTACTCGATTCCCTGTGTCTCGAGCCAGTTGATCTTGCGGATGGCCTCTTCCTTGTCGGTCCAGCCTTCGTTGGCATCCACGCGAATCGGTTTCTTCGTCACACTGCGTACGGCTTCGATGGTTTCCTCATCGGTCTTCAGGCCCACTTTAACCTTGAGCACCGGAAAATCCGTCGCTTCAAGCGTTTTTTGGCGCGTAATGGCCGGCGTATCGATGCCGATGGAGAAATCCGTGATGGGCGCATCTGCGGGGTCGAGTCCCAAAAACCGATACAGCGGGACGTTGAGCTTTTTGCCCAGCCAATCGAAGAGCGCAATATCCACTGCAGCTATCGCGGCACGCTGATGCTCGCCGAGAGCGCGGCGAATCTGGGCGATCGTCTTCTCATACATCCAGGGATCGCCGGCGGCGATCCTGTCGCGGATGGCATTGATCGCCTGCGCCGCCTGCTCCGGATATTCTTTGTAGCGAATGATGGGCGCGCCTTCGCCATAGCCGGTAATGCCGTCGCGCACATATTGGACGTGGACTGTATCGCGGTATGTGCTGGATGACATGGTGGTGGTCCACGTGTGGTGCAGCATGAGGCGCTTCAGGCCGCACTCGACCTCCGCGCGGCCGGATGACGACTCCGGCAATGCCCCCGCAACCGTGAATGGCGTTGCGGCCGCGACGCCCGCCGCGCCGGCAATCTTCAGCCAATCTCTCCTGCTGATCATTTGACCCTCCGTGCAGCGACGAGCAACGTGGTCCAGGGCTGGTCGCTGAGATTGCTGATCTGCACCCCAGGGTGGTCATGCGTGGTGTCATGAATGAATTGACCGTTTCCGATGTACATTCCCGTGTGGGTGATTTTGGCGGCGCTGGAACCGAAGAACAACAGATCGCCGGGCTGCAATTCTTCCCGCTTGACCGGAACCACACCCGTCCACGCCGCCTGCACACTCGCGTCCCGCGGCATCTCGGTGCCGCGCTGGCGCAGCAGCATCTGGGTAAACCCGGAGCAATCGAAGCCGAAACTGGAGACTCCGCCCCAGGTATAGGTGATTCCCAGAAATCTGCGTGCCAGAAGAATGGTTTCGTCAATGCTGAGTGGCGCAAAATCCGTGCTGACGTCGCCGCGTTGCACCCACGCCGTTCGTCCATCGACCAGCCGCACAGGAATCCATCGGTCGGTGCTAGCTGCCGGTTCTGACGTAGTTTCCAGGCGTGCCTCCCAGGGCAAATGCAGGAGGGGAGCGTGGAGTGCTACGTCCGGGTCGCGATAGACATTTGCGCTGAGATCTGTGATGCGCACGACTTTTCCGTCGGGAGCGTATGGGCCTGCGCTGAGGGCTTTCAAGTCTGCCGCCTGAACCCAGCCTGAGTAACCATCCGCGGTGCGGATGTCGTACCACTCCCCCTGTTGCTTGAGTGAAAGCACATCGGTTCCGTAAATGGCCTGCGAGACCACGTCGCTGTCCATCGATGGATTCCGGTACATATCGATGACAGGAGCAGCTACGACGAAGTCCGCATCGGGGACCGATTTTTGAGCGCCGGCTGGAAGTAACGGCAACAGCGAAAGAGCAAAGAGCAGCGCCGCGACGAAGATGCGGGACACGCCAGTTGGCGAACGCTGAAGAGCCGTGCTTCTCTTCTGTCTCGTCGCATTCGCTCTTTTGAGAGCCTTCATTTTCTCTCCATGGACTTGCTGTTATTGCAAAGACACATCGTTTGCTCAGGTTGAAGGATCATCCTGCACAAGCAAAGCGAACGGCCTTAGGGCGAAACGGCCGAAAGTCTGCTAGATGTATAGTTATATACCGTATCCGGTTTCTGGAGCCACATCTGTGTTGCATTGGGGCATTCACTTTGCGCTTGAGTGCGATTCCTGGTTCTGGATACTGTTGCGGAAGGCCCGCGCAAGGAAGCCTGCACGGTGGATCCGGCTCAACTGCTCTCAAGGAGTATTCAGGGTGCGTCGTTCTCTTCCTGCAGGTTTCGAGATCTCACGGCTCCTTCATCGTGTCGCCTTCTTTCCAGCTGTTTTGGCAGCGCGTTCCTATGCGTGGATTCTTCTGGCGTGCTTCACAGTTTGCGGCAGCCTGGCTCGTGCGCAAGATCGCTTTCCCGCAATCGGCGAAATCGTGAACCACGCAATCGCCGATCACAAGCTTCCGGGCGCCGTGGTAATCGTCGGCCACAATGGCCGCGTCCTGTACCGGCACGCTTTCGGCATGCGGTCGTTAGAGCCCGTGCAGGAGAAGATGACGCCCGACACCGTCTTCGACATGGCATCGCTGACCAAGCCTCTTATCACGGCGACTGCCGTGATGCAGCTTTACCAGCAGGGAAAACTCGGTATTGACGATCCGGTGGTGAGGTACCTGCCCGAATTTGCTGAGAATGGAAAGAGCGATATCACGATCCGGGATCTGCTGACGCATTATTCGGGGCTGCCGCCCGATCTGCCGCTCGGCACGCCATGGGAAGGGAAGGCGGAGGGCTACAAGCTTGCATTTGCCACGACGCCTCTGCGCCCTCCGGGTGTGCGCTTTCAGTACAGCGACATCAACTTCATCGTTCTTGGCGCGCTGGTGGAGCAGATTACCGGAATGCCGCTCGATGCGTATGCGACGCAGTACATTCTTCAACCGCTGGGTCTAAAACACACGCGTTTCCTGCCGCCGGAATCATGGATTGCCTTCACCGCTCCCACACAATGGGAACACGGCGCGGCGGCGTCTGGAGTGGTGGGCTCTAAGACCTTTCCCGGCGACGTGATGCTGCGCGGAGTGGTCCATGATCCTACGTCGCGGCGCATGGGCGGAGTAGCCGGTCACGCGGGGCTCTTCAGCGATGCGGACGACATGGCCGTCTACGCACAGAGTCTTCTGGACCGTCTCGCAGGACGGCCAAGCAAGTTTCCGCTTTCGCGGAGGGTGCTCGAGAAGATGGTCGCGCCTGAGCAGCCCGTCACCGGCGTTGCTTTACGCGGATTCGGATGGGACGTCGACTCACCCTACTCAACCAATCGCGGCACGCTCTTTCCGGTTGGTTCTTTCGGTCACACAGGGTTCACCGGCACTTCGCTGTGGATGGATCCGGTGAGTGATTCGTACGTGATTGTTCTCGCAAACGCTGTTCATCCGGATGGTCCAACGGGCATCACCGCGCTTCGCGGCAATATTGCCGATGCGGCGGCCGTTGCGCTTGGGGTGCATGGAGATGGCGGCGCGCTCGCGGCGCACATCACCGGCTACAACGAGTCGCTGAGCGGGATGCGGCACTGGTCTACACGCAACGGCGAGGTCAAGACCGGCATCGACGTGCTCGAGAGCGACCACTTTGCCGAGCTTGCCGATTTGGCGCGCAAGCATGATGGCCATCTGAAGCTTGGCCTGTTGACCAATCAAACTGGCCTTGATGGCGAGGGGCGGCGCACGATTGACATTCTTATTCACGATGCAGCCGCTGCTGTTTCGGGGCTTGCGCTCACCACACTCTTCAGCCCAGAGCATGGAATCGGCGGTTCCTATGACCAGCCCGGCGTGCCGAACTCCACCGACGCTGCGACTGGCCTGCCGGTTATCAGCCTCTATGGCGCAACGGCCGCAGAGCGCCGTCCATCGCTCGATGCGATGCGTGGCCTTGATGCCGTTGTCATCGACTTGCAGGACGCGGGTGTTCGCTTCTACACCTATGAAGCCGTGCTGCGTTATTTCCTGGAAGCGGCATCGAAGACCGGAACAGAGATCGTGGTGCTGGACCGGCCCAATCCCATCAACGGCGCGTTAGTGCAGGGGCCACTGTCCGATCCGGGAACTGAGAGCTACGTAAATTCGATGCCGATTCCCGTGCGACATGGAATGACTCTGGGAGAACTGGCTCGTTACGACAATGAGCAGCTTCAACTGCATGCACCGCTGACCGTGATCGCGATGAAGGGATGGCAGCGCGGCGATTGGTTCGACTCCACCGGCCTAGCCTGGGTGAACCCCTCTCCAAACCTCCACAATCTTGAGGAGGCGTTGCTCTATCCCGCTCTTGGGCTCATTGAGACGACCAACATTTCCGTGGGCCGCGGCACCGACACGCCGTTTGAGCAGTTCGGAGCGCCGTGGATCAAGGGCCGCGTGCTTGCGCAGTTTCTCAACCGCCGCGATCTGCCCGGCGTGCGGTTTTATGCCACAGAGTTCACGCCGGAGAAGCCCTATCCCTATGCAGGCCAGCTGTGCTCCGGAGTGCGCATCTTCGTCACGGATCGCAACGTTCTGGATGCGCCGGAACTTGGAATCGAGATCGCCTCGGCACTGCACCGTTTCTATCCCGATCAGTTTGCGCTGCAAAAGATGAATACGTTACTCGCCAATCGCACGGTGCTCGATGCAATCACCTCTGGAGACGATCCGGAATACATCGCGGAAGGGTGGCGCGCGGCACTCGAAGCGTTCGAGCAGC
>Ga0335073_10003017_pt1 | contig 23281 bp, 22 predicted proteins | sample Lox_Sample_22_FD_207093 | JGI IMG/M metagenome (GOLD analysis project Ga0335073, IMG submission 207093) | Soil microbial communities from Loxahatchee National Wildlife Refuge, Florida, United States - Lox_Sample_2.2 | ecosystem: Environmental > Terrestrial > Soil > Wetlands | place: USA... | reverse complement strand
ATCCCTCTATCCGGCCGCGATGCCGGGGCTTCCACTCCTGCTAGCCGGAGCTTTCTGGGTGCACGGCATCAGCGCGGCGACCGTCGCCGGACCGGTGCTCGGCGGGCTCGCGACGCTCGCCTTCGCCGGATTGGTGGGCCGGCTGGTTGGGCCGCAGTGGGCTCCCGCTGGGGCACTCGTACTAGGGCTGACGTTGCCGCAGCAATATGTTGGCCGGACCTCGCTGAGCGAGACGGCGTTGCAGATCATGCTGTTCGGCGGACTCTGCCTGCTGGCAGACTCGCTAGCCCTTCGCGTCCTGACGGCGGCGGACGGACAGCGGCCGGCAGCCGGTCCACCGGATCCCGCCAATCAGCGTGATGGAACCCCGGACGCCGACGCGCCCGGCCCGGACGAGACGGTTGTGCTACCGAGCCCGGTTGCTGCGCAATCCCGGTTCACGCTCCTGCTCGCGGCCGCGCGGCGGCGGACCTGGCCGGGTCGCCTGGGCCAGTGGCTGACGCCGCAGCGCTTGCTTGCGGCGCTTGCCGGGCTGTCGCTCGGGTTCGGGCTCCTGATCAGCCTCGACGCGATCATCTACCTGATTCCGGTCATTCCCTTTGGCTGCGCGCTGGTTATGGGACGCCGGCCCCAGGCGGCCCCGTTCCTGGTTGGAAGTCTTGTCGGTATTTTCTATGGCCTGCTCGCCGGCTACCTGCTCGACCGGCCGTTCATCGACACCGTTGGCCAGACCGTCGCGCTGGGGGGAGTTGTCGCAGTCTGGCTGATCGCGTTGTGCTGTATGGCCTTCCAGCTTGGCCGGATCGGACGCGTCCGTGCCTTCGTGCCTAAGACGCTCGCTCGCCGCCCGCTGCGGTGGCTGCCTGAAGCGTGCGCAGCCCTCACGATCGCCGCATTCATATGGTTCGCAGTCCGGCCGTACGTCCAGACTGTGCGCGGCCATCCTGGCCTGGCCGAGCGTCGCTTCATCGGGTTGCTCCAGCGACTGCAGGGCCTGCCGCTTGACCCGACCCGCCTGTACTCAGAGCAAACGCTGTACTGGGTGATCTGGTATATCGGCCTGCCGACCGTCTTGCTCGGTGCGTTCGGAATCGCGCTTATCGTGCGGCGCTGCGTGCGCGCGCTGCTCACGTGGCGTGACCCGAAGGGCGTCTGGCGGGAATGGGGCCTGCCGCTTGCGGTCATTGCCGCAGGGTCGGTGGTCTTGTGGGATCCGGACATCGTGCCAGACCAGCCCTGGGCGAGCAGGCGGCTCATCGTGATGGCTATCCCCGGCCTGATCATCTTCGCGCTGTGGGCCGCGTCTTGGCTGGCCCGCCGGGCGCGCGACCGCGGTGCGCGGCCAGCGACCGCCGGGGTGGCCGGCGTGGCCTGCGTGGCCGCGATGCTGGTGCCGACAATCTCGACAACGTTCGGCGTCGGGCTCACTCACAGCGGCAAGTCGGGTGGTCTTACGCCAGTCGCCCAGGGGCTCGCGCGGAGCCGGACGGGCGCGGGCGAGATCGGGTCGGTCGCGGACTTGTGCGCCCAGATCCCGGCGAACGCGTCGGTGGTAATCGTTGGCTGGACCACGGCATCGCAGTTCAGCCAGGCGATCAGGGGAATGTGCGGCGTGCCGGTGGCCTGGATGGCCGGCCAGCCAGTGACGGCTGTGGACGGCGTTATCGGGTCAATCTCCGCAGCAGGACGGCGGCCGGTGTTGCTGGCCGGCACACTGCACAAGCTGGCGGGCTTTGGCGGCGCGCCGGTGCGAGTGCTCAACCTGATCACGAGCGAGGACCCGCACGACCTGACGCAGCTGCCAACTGCGCCGCAGACCGTGCATTACCAGGTCTGGATGACGGCACCAAGCGGTTCCGCAGTCCGGACCTGAGCTGGCCGGCACTGATTTGCCAGCGGTGCCGAAGTGCCCCTACAGTAGGGGGACCCGACGCGGGGTGGAGCAGTTCGGTAGCTCGCTGGGCTCATAACCCAGAGGTCGCGGGTTCAAATCCCGCCCCCGCTACCAAGTAAGTGCAGGTCAGAGCCGGATCGCCGAGGAATGGCGACCCGGCTCTTGATCGTTTGACCGTCGTTTGACCGTGCGAACGGACGCGACCAAGTGTTCATACGCGTCCCCGCGCGGCAGTTGGTGGCCGATGGGCCTCATTTGGGCTCGCGCCCAGCAGCCGCAGCAGGTCGGCTGTGGACACGCGGTAGAGATCCCCGACGCGAATCACTAGGCAAGGGAACTCGCCGTGGCTGGCCAGTTCGTATGCTTTGGTGCGGCCGATGCCGAGGAGCCGGGCGGCAGTCATCAGGTCGATGGTGACGGGCGGGCTGGCGAGTTGGCTGATGGTCAGCGGGGCGGTGTCGATGGCATCCTCCTTGGTTAACTCGACTCGCGTGGTTGGCTACCGGTACGGATTCGCCGCGTCGGCGGACCGGGCGGCCCCGAAGGGGTTGCCATCCAGATCGATGAGCCGGACCTGTCGTGATGAGCCACGCAGCGGCATCCAGACCTGCCCGGCCGGGCAGGTCACGCGCGGATCGATAGCGGCGGTGGCGATGCGCAAGCCCAGCGAATCCGCAGAGGCGGCGAGGGCGCGGCGGGCGGTCTGCTCGCGGCGCGCGGTCAGGAAGCAGAACAGCAGCAGCGGAACCTGCTGGTGATACTGGAGCGTGACCTCGGCCAGTTTCGCGTAACCGTCGAGCTTGCCCGCCAGTTGGGCCAGATGCTCGCTGCCGGTGTCGTACTCGAGCATGAACGCAATCGGCCGGCCGCCTTCGGCCCAGACGCCGAGCCCGTCCGGCTGCGGGAGCGATGCCAGCGCAGACAGACTGATCAGGTACTGGTAGAAGAACTCGGTGGTGTGGCTCCCGGTCAGCCAGGTCCGCAGATCCCCCGCGCCTTGGCGGGCGTGCGCGGCAAGTTCGACAAAGAACCAGTTGGTCCCGATCATGTGGGCGAGTCGCTGAGAGCGCTGCAGCGCGACCTGCCGTCCGGCGAGCGCCTGCGGTAGCCATTTCCTGTCATCGCGGTCCTCGGCGCCCAATAGCACGGCGCCGAGCGGGCCGAGCAGGTAGTGCCACGGCGCCGACCCGGTCGCCCGGTTCAGCCGGAAGCGGTTCAGCGCGCCGAGCCGTGCGAGCGCATCAAGGCGGTGGCGCGCGGTGATGATGTTGTCGAACGCCAGCGCGGCGAGTTGGTCGGTGGTCAGTACTCGGTGCTCGGCCACGGTGCGGACTAGATAGCGGTCGCGCTCGGTCAGCCGGGCCGCTGCCTTAAGCACCGCCTGGTCGTCGGCCGCACCGCCACGCGCGCGCCGCGGCTGACCAGCGATCCTGCGTGGTTTGGGCCCGGCCATTGCGTCGGCCGTTCTGGGAATCCGGGCCATGGTCCGGACGACCGTCCGGCCGAGGGGCCAGGGCAAGCGACGACCGGCGCAGCAACGATGAGCCGGAGAGTGTGGTCAGTCAAAGCGTCGCCGTGAGGCGGCCTGGCCAGCCAGCTCTGAGCCTGGAACAATCGCGCAGTGACGAAATCTCCTGCTGCAGAGCCACGCAGATCCTTTGACGGCGCCGCAGAGATCTACCACGGGATACGGCCCAACTACCCACCGCCCATGTTCGAGGACCTGTTTCGGCTCCTGCCTAGCCATCCAGCAATCCTTGAAGTCGGGCCGGGTACCGGCCAGGCGACCCGCGACCTTCTCAGCCGAGGGGCAACCGTTCACGCCATCGAGATCGGCCCCGCGATGGCCGCCAGGCTACGCGAGGCCCTCCCATCGCCTGCCCTGAGGATCACAATAGGTGACTTCGAGGAAGTCGACGTAGAGGAACATGGCTTTGACGCCGTGTTCTCGGCTACCGCCTACCACTGGATCTCCCCCAAAGCGCAGGTCGACAGACCTGTGAATGTCCTCAAGCCCTGCGGTGTGGTTGCGATCGTCGACCTGAACCAGGTCAGCTCGCCTGACGACAAGGGTTTCTTCGCTGCGGCACAACCCATCTACGAGCGATACGGCGAGGGACATACAGGTCCGCCGGCGCCTCAGCGCAACGCTGTAGACCCTCCGATTCACCGCGTGCTACGTGGCGACCCGCGGTTCTTGAACGTCGAGGTTCGTGCCTACGACTGGAACCAGACCTACAGTGCGGCCGGCTATCGCAAGCTAATGCTCTCCTACTCCGGCACGCAGATGATGACGCCGTCAGCACGGCAGGGGCTGCTCGACGACATGGAGAATCTCGTCCGGCAGCAGTTCGACAATCAGGTCACCAGGCCGATTGTCGTTACGCTGACCACCGCGAGAGTGACTTGATGCCCACCTCGGGGTTCACTGGTTAGTCCTGGGGCGGGCTAGCTGCCCGGTCGGGAACGGGATGAGCAACCCTGCCGACGGGGTGCGCGCCGCGGAGCTGCTGATTCCCAGGGTGAGCTGGTTGACGGCGCGGACGAGGGACGGCACGCGGAGACGAAGTGCAGATCATTCCATATGCACGTCCACGCGCACCCAATTGCCACGCCCGCAAGTCGAGCAGATCGGCGGATCGCGCGCGCAGGCCGCTGGCCAGCGCAGTCACGCAACGTGATTCAGGCACCGGGCCTGACGAAGCACCGGATCGCCGACTCCGCGCGGCTGCAGGCGTCGTGCATGCGAAGGCCGACGGCGCGCAGACTTGCTGATTCTGGCGACTTGCGCTGGGGCGGGTTAGCGGCGACTCACCGAGGCTGGCGTCCTGGTGCTCCAGCAGGGCGGGCTATCACGGCGGTGACCAGCGGAATTTTCCCTGACGGCGGGCGGGGACTGCGTGCCCGCACAGGGAGCAGCGGGTCCAGGTCGAACACCGGAGCCCAGCCCTGAACCTGTAGCCCTGCTGCGGCGAGCATGCGCGTGATCTCGTCACGGGTATGCATGCGGTGCCGACGCCGCGCGAGCGCGTAGAACGCCCGCAGGTAGCCGACCGCATGCAAGTCTGCGAGGACGAAGACGCCCGCGGGGGCCAGCACCCGGCCAGCCTCGGCCAGGCCGGCCCGCTGATCGCTCCAGTGATGGAACGACACCGTACTGGTCACCAGGTCAAAGCTGTCGTCGGCAAAGGGCACCGCCCTGGCATCTGCCTGGGCCAGCCCGGCTGGCACGCCCGCACTGCGTGCCGCGCTGATCATGCCGGCCGCCGGGTCGACGCCCGCCAGCACCGCGCCGGGAAACTGGCCTGACATCAGCTTCAGCAGCGAGCCCGTCCCGCAGCCGATATCCAGCACGCGCCGCGGCCTCACGCCCAGCCCGGCCACCAGCGAGCGGACCTGGGCGTGCACCGGCCCGAAGAAGCGCTGCGCCGAGCGGTCCTCGTCATAATGCGCGGCCTACCGGTCGAACCGGCCGATGTCCCTGTCGGCATCCCGGCACACCGGAGCCTCCCGCAGCTATGAGTAGCTTCCCAGAACGATTCTTCTGCACCTCTGCAATCGCCACTAGAGCGAATCACTAGCGGCCCAGAATAGGCTGCGATGCGCGCCTGGGCCGAGTGCGGCATCTCAGCTCGGGGCTAGCTCGTCCGGGCGGTTCATCCGGGCGAGGATGACCGGGCGGCCATCGGGATCAGCCAGCATGACGAAGCGCCCCCACGCCCCGTCCTGTGCCGGCCAGAGGCACGGAGAGCCCGTTCGTGTGTGCAGGCCGGGCGGCCTGACAAGACGCCCGGCCTGCGATGCAGAACGGCGGTTCGGGTACGCGATGGCGCGTGCTGACGGTCACATTTTGTGACCTCGCCAACCGACTGAGTTGCACCCTACGCGCCGTTCGGACCTGGCTGCTGGAGCAGTTCGGACCGCCAGTCGGCAAACCGCTCTCGCATCTGCCGGATCTGGTTGCCGTGCAGGCCGTAGCCCGAGAACTCGGCGTCCGGATAGATGTCGATGACTGCCAGCATGTCGGCGAGAACTCGGAGATCGAATCCGGCGTCCCTACTGGCGGCGAGTTCCTGCAGCCTGCCTCTAGTGAATCTGCCGCTGGTGACGATGGCGTCGATGTCGATGAAGCCCCTTGCCTCAGCGCGGGTGAACAGCGCTTCCATCTTGCCGCCCGCGACATCGTCCACGTGCACAACGGGTCCTATGTTCATAGTGACCGGCGCCTTGCTGCGGATATCGGCGGCGAGCTCAACCTTGCCCGACTGGCCTGAAACTGTGTCGGTCACCCACTGCCGGGCGAAATGATCGCTGCAGACGTCCACACGGACCGCGATGCCGTTCTGCTCCTATGTGGACTTGATTGCGGTGATTCCATCGCGGAAGTCTGTGCGCTCCGCCGAGGTGAACAAGTCGATGTCCTCGCTCGGGCGGGTGAGGAAGCCACGCGCCTGAACGGCGTAGCCGCCGGCAAGCGCGAACCCGAGGCCCGACGCGGCACGCAGCGCGACTTGCGCGAGGCGTTCGTGGAAGGCGTCCACCTACGCCGCACGACCGAGGCTAGGGAACCGGTCCTCCCACAGCGCGCGGACCCGCGGCGGCAAGACCAGTTGTGGCCAGAGGTGCATCAGGACCTGCGCGTTAAGGAATCGACGCAGATCCTCCACATGAGTGCTCTCTCTGATGACCCGCATGTACAGCAGCCGCGAGTCGCTGAAGTCGTCCAGGTTGTACACCCCGCGGGGCCCCCAGTCCAGGTGGCCAGGCAGCTCCACGACCCCACTGGTGGGCCCGGTTAGCTCATCTAGGGTGTCCGGAACCGTGTAGGGCCGTACTGCCGCGTATCCCTTCGCGCTCACGTTTCCAGTGTCCCTCAGCCGGCGTTGGAGGGGGCCACTGGCCGCGCGGCCGCGGATCTTGGACAGTGCAGCCAGCGCCGTCTCGTCGGCGCCAGGCAGAGTGTGCAGATACTTTTCTGTCGTCGCAATCGAGGCGTGACCGAGTCGTTCTTTGACGACTTGCAGGTCGGCGCCGCCCGCGAGCAGCCACGAGGCATGTGCGTGCCGCATGTCGTGCATGCGCACATGAACCTCCAGTCCGGCGCCCTTTACGGCTGGCTGCCAAATCTGGCGCCGGAACCAGTCGCGGGGTATGTGCCCATCGGTATCGCGTGTTCTTGCCGCACGTGGGCTGTCGTGGCCGCCCGCGCGGCGTCTGGCGCGGTAGCTCGCGTAGGCATGCCGACACAGATGGCACCGGCATCCGCCCGCCGCGTAGCCGCTTAGCGTGCCGTGCCGGTACCGCTTGCCGTTCTCGTTCGGCGCCGTCAGTCCGAGATCCGCAGGGTCAGGTGCGGAGGCCCGATCGGCTTCGATCGGCGCTGGCTGTCGGACGGCGAAGAGCAGATCACGTCGGCCCAGCCCCTGGAGGCGCACGTACGCGCCGATCTTGGTCGTGATCTGCTCGCCGAGCTTGAGTCGGCGATACTCCCCGCCCTTCGGGTACTCCTTGACCAGGAACCGCCCGCGCTCGGGATGGAATCTCGGGTGGACCTCGACCACCGCGCGGCTGACCGTAAGGATCCTGGTTACGCAGTCCAGGTCGCCGGCCCGGAGTTCTGACAGCTCGCCCCAGCGCAGTCCGCTCTCGATTGCCGTCTCGACGAGCAGCCGAGCCTCAGTATCGGGTAGCGCGTCAAAGAGCACGTCGAACTGCTCGGGCGTGATGATCGTGCGCGGCTTCACCGGCACCGTCGGCGTTTTCACGCCTTTGCACGGATGCAAGAACGTCACTTGGTCGTTAAGCGCCGTGGAGAATATGGCGCTGAGCATTGCCTTGTTGTTGCGGATGGTCTTCGGCGTCACGCCTTCGTGTTTCAGCTTGGCCACCCACGAGCGCACGTGCTCCGGCAAGATCTCCACCATTCGCCTCGGTCCGAACTCCGGCATGATGTGCTTGTAGATCGAGTATGTGCAGTTCTGACGTGTGCTCAGCTCCACTTCGTGGCTCGGCAGCCAGATCCCCTCGACGTAGTGCCGGAACGTCATCCGGCCTCGCGCCGGATCGCCGATCCGGCCCTCGGCGAGCCTTGCCTCCGCCCGCTGCCATGCCTTGTCGGCGCCCCTCCTGGTCGGGAAAGTGCCAGCCGAGCGCTCGCGACCCTTCAGATCCCAGTAGTAGGCCGTGTAACGTGCCTGGCAGGTCCTGCGGCCGTGCAGATCGCCGCGGTGCTGGCGCTTGTCGCTTGGCTGGCTCTCCCTCTCGCGGTGCTGATTGCCGGGTTCATCAGGCTTCGCGGCTGGCAGCGGGCCAACTGGTTCCGCGCGGCTGCGTGGGCAGGTACGTGGATTGCCGGCGCCGCTGCGTTGTTGCTGGCCAGGGCCTGGGCAAATTCCCCAGTGGTGAGCTGGGGAGAGCTGCCGATCTGCGCCGCGTGGCTGGCGCTCGGAGGTGCTATGACCTGGACAATGGCCGCACCAGCTCCGCCCGTGCCCGATAAGACGGTCACAGGCGAGTAGCCAGGGTCAGCCAAGGCACTCGCCGATCTACGATGACCTGCACCACGCCTGGCTGGCTGCCAGGCAGTCGTAGCCTTCCAAGCTGGTCATGAGGGTTCGATCCCCTTCGCCCGCTCCAGCCGAGTTTTAGCAGTTCAGCGCCGCTTTCGGCGCTGCCGCTCTCCGAGATCGAGGCGGCGCCTGCACGCACCCTCGCCTATTGACCTGCCCGGCTTCCTCCGACACTCTGGCGTAGCAGTCGCGGGCTCGTCCTGCTCATCCCCGATCGTCCAGCGTCGGGCCGCAAGGCCGCCAGCGGCGCCGCTGCACGGTCGGCTGCGCCGAGCCTGGACAGGCGGCCCGCCGCCTGGTTATTCGCGCTTACGAGAAGGAGGGAGTGTGTCGTAGCGGGTGAGCGAGGTCGACGGGCGGCGCGGACAGTGGAATGGAAGGACTTTCATCGTCTCGACTCTCATCGGGTATTTCGTCGGCACGCCCTGGCCTTTCGGACGTCTCTATGTCGACGATGGGGCCATCACTGTGCGCACGATCTTCAGGCAGAAGACATGCCTGAAGTCGGAGATCACTGAAATATCGCTGGAGAAGTACGGCCCGGCGAATCAGCTAGTGTTCGAAGACGTCACGGGCAAGATGGCCGATGTCACCGTGCTGCTGAGCATGAGGGTTAAGGGCGTCCTGGCCGAGCTTGAGCGGCGGGGATACCCCGTGGTCGACCGCCGGTGGACACGACTTCCGTTGCCTCAGGGCATCGTTCCCTGGCGTGACCCGGATAGCGGGGCCGGCCATCAACCGACTCGCATGGATTCTCGCGCCGGCGAGAATGACGAGGAAGAATAGGCCACGGACATGCCCGGAAGATCCGGCGACGCCGTCCTCTAGCGGAACAGAAGACCGGAACCGCTCCGAGCGAGCAGGTCAGTGCCGCCGCCGGAGGAAGCCGGCAACGGCAGTACCCCACACCAGAACAAGGATCCCGTAAAGACCGAGCGGGGCGGCGGCCGCGGTGCCGAAGGCGGCGGCTGCGAGCCCGGCGGCGATGGCGAAATCGCGCATGGACGTCGTCAGCAGCATGGAAGTGGCGGCGGGACGCGCAATCCCGACACCCAGCAGCCAGCCGGTCAATGCCGAGCCCGCGAGGAACACCAGGAGCGCGAGCGCCACAACCAGATAGCGGGCTGACAAGTGGACTTCAGCGGCGATCAGCGCGACGAGAGCCGCGACCGCAACTACCGCAGTGGTGGTCGCCGCGCGCTCGGTGCCAGCGGTGAGACCGGTGCGGGCCCTCAGCGCGAGTCCGGCCGCCAGCGGTAGGCCGACGATCAGAGCGAGATTCGCGATAATGCGGCCGGGGTGAATGGACGCATGGCCTGCTTCGAGCGCGAGGATCGGCCCAGCCGCCGCGACCGTGATCACCGTGGAGCCGATGAGTACCCCGGCCGACAGGGCAGCCTCACCGCCGGCCATAGCGGTGGTGGCGACTGAGGCGATTTCGCACGGCGCCAGGCCGATGGTCATGATGCCATCACGCAGCGACCCGGCTGCGACGAACTGGGAGACCAGCCAGGACAGCGCTGGGAGGACGGTAACTCCGGCGGCCAGAGCGGTCAGCAAGCGCGGCCACGCCGCAGTGAGACGGCGCAGCGCCGTCGGCTCGATGGTAACCGCGGTGGCGAAGACCAGGACGGCCAGCAAGATGTTAATCCCCTGGTGGCCGGCAGCCCAGGCCAGCGGAGGCTGGAGAGCCAGGCCGAGAACAGCGGCAGCAAGGACAGCGAGCAGCTCGGGGTAGCCAACGAGCAGGCGCCGGGCCTGCGGGAGCAGCAGCATGACTTGCATCATCCTGTCACCAGGAAAGCGTCTGGCGGGGCAAAGGCATGCCTCACGGAGCCGCGGCCAGCCTGTGCTAGTCGAGCAGTGCGGTGAGCTTCTTCGGCGCGAGTATCCGGTAGCTCTCGGTCACGAGCTCACGGATCTCCTCCCAGTCGGTGTTGTCGGTGAGCACCACGACGATGCGGTCACGGCCAGCTCGGGAGGCGAAGAACGGATGGCCAGCAGACAGCAACGCCTCGCGTTCGTCTGGGTCGGCACGCAGCACGAGCAGCGGAACGGGCCTGCCAGTCGAGTCCGCCCGCGCCACGAGCAAGCAGAACGACCTCCGGCGGATGTCGAACGAATGCGCTGTCGACCTCGCGCTGCTTCCCGACCCGTCGACTCGCACCGTCACCTCGGGCAGCGCCAGGCATAGCGCGCGGATCCGCTCGACGACGTCTTCCGGGAGCTCTACGGGTGCGCTCACGCGAGAACCGCCGACCGCGCCAGCCGCGTCATCACCGAAGCAAGGCGGTTCACTTGCCGCACCACGACCTACCGGCGGAACGCCGCTCGGACTGCAGCCGCAGTGGAGCTGAAGTACTCCGATGGTTCGATGAAGCCCCATTCGTTGAATGTCGAGCCGTTGCTGATGGCGCGTCGGTAGCCGAAACAGGCAAGGTAGAGCGTCCGGATGTACATGACTGCCTCGAGCCGGTCGAGTTCGTCGTCGGTCGGCTCAACATGTCGGCGGTAAGCGTTGACGGCAGCATCGATCCATTCCTGGTTCGGCCGACGTGGATTCCACGAGCCTGTGCCCCAGATCAGGTAAGCGAAGTCGGCGAGGCGCGGTCCGCGCCCGGAGGCTTTCCAGTTGATGGCGACTGGCCCTTGTTCGCTCAGGACGGCGTGATCGGGGGCGTGAAGGAGGTTTCCGTGGAGCAAGCCCTCCGGAAGGCCGTGGCCGTCGTCGGCCGAGCGTACCTGGTCGCGGAGCCGCTCGAAGCGCTCGCGATCGGCGGCAGCGACCTTCGTGTCGACGGCGTCGAGAAACGACAGGGCCGCTAGCAGATCCTGACGCGGCGTGCCCTCACGGCTCGGGTCCTCGCCACTCGCTCCACCCGGGCGGCTGACGGAATCGTCGTACGGCAGCGCGTGTAGCCGTCCGAGCAGCTCACTCATCATGGCGAATTTCGCGGCACCATCGGGGAGCTTGGCGCCTTCAACGAACCGCGTCACAAGGACCGCGCTGCCATCGAAGTCAGACACCGCATCGTCGACCGCCAGGCGCTCCGCGGGATAGTCCTGCCGCTCCAGGAATCTGAGGATCGCGGCATCGCCCTCAACGCCGGCACGTGGCCGAGCAGGGGGGAACGCGCGGGCGACCCACGGACTGCCGTCATTGCGGTCAATGCGGAATACGTAGGTCTTGTGCACACTGAGCTTCGTCGCCGCGACTGGGTCAATGCCGTAGCGATCCCGGAGATGGGCGAGTAGCTGCTCGGTTACTGGCTCGTGGTGCATTCGCGCGCCGAGACCCTTGAGATCTGTCAGCGCTTCGGTGTAGCGCTGCCCGGTCTCCTCAGCGTGGCGCCGGACTACCTTCTTGAAGCTGGCATCCTTGGTCATGGACAAGCCTCCCCTTGACACCCTCGTCCCCCAGCGACGCGGTGTTGGAAGATGGCCTGTGACATTCGCGACCGAGAGGACTAGTCCCCTTCGCCAATGGAACCCCGACTGGGGCGGACGTTCCACAGCTCGGCGACCGGTCGTCGCCGTGAACAAACCCTGCCTGAGCTGCTCGGTCCTCGTCAAGTGCCTCACCCACGAGGCCAGCCTCAGTCGCCGGCCTGTTGCGCCTCTACAACCCGGCGGGATCGGTTGACCCGCGACCACCTCGGTGAACCAGGAGTCCTCGACGCAGGCCAGATGTTTCACCAGCCCGCCCAGCGTGATCGGCGAGGGCGGCAGCGCCACCCGCAGTTGCTCATTGCTCAGCCCGCTGCACTTCCGCTGCAGAGTCTCCCGCTGATAGTCGAGAAAGCCGATCAGTGTCGCGGCCTCGGCGCTGTCTTGTGGCGGCTTGGGCCGCACGAGTTCATCCGCCCTTCGCAGGCACTTCGTCAGACGCTCAGGTCCATGCGGGCGGCCGAGTCAACCCCCGGTGGCACGTCCCCTGGCCCGAGATCTGCCGTCAGCCATCGTTCTGGACGCAGGTAGATCGCAACCTGTTCGCCCAGTTCCGCTTCGGCAAACTCGATATAGGCCTGTACCTTGTCCGACGGCAGGTATCGCTCAGCCATCGCCCGCAGCAGCTCATCGGTCCCCGGAACTGTGCGCGCGACTGGCCCCTCCGCCGACACGTATCGGACGGTCGGCATGACCCGTTCGACCATCAGGGTGAAACGCCCGGCAGCCTTGATGAGCCGAGCCTTGCGCGATCCGGTCTCTGTCAGGATCCACGCCTCCCCGCCAGGCTCGTACTGATACCAGATCGGCAGGGTAAACGGGCCACGGTTTTCACCGGCCGACACTGACAAGGCGGCGACGTGTGGCTCGGCCAGGAAGAGTTCGCGATCGCGTACCGACAATCTGCTATCCGCCATGAGCCCGAGGCTAGGCCGGGGTACTGACAATCTGCCCCTACGGCGGCCCGCCAGACCGCTCCGCGCGGAAGACCCGGCAGGACCTAAATCTTCGCCAGGGCTTGGTCGAAGTCGGCTATCAGGTCCTGCGTTCCCTCGATCCCGCAGCTGACCCGGATCAGGTCGGAAGTGATGCCCAGCCGCTCCCGGTCCTGTGGGCTCATACCGGCATGCGAGGTGGCAGCCGGCCGGGTGATCAGCGTCTCCACTCCGCCGAGGCTGGGCGCCACCGACGGAAGCCGCACCGCGTCGAGAAGAGCCTCCGCGGCTGGCTCGCCGCCACGTAGCCGCAGGCTCAGCATGCCGCCGAACCCCGACAGCAGATCTGCCGCGTGCTCGTGATCCGGGTGTGAGACAAGCCCGGGGTAGTTGACGGCGGCGACCTCCTGGTGTCCGGAAAGGAAGTCGGCCAGCGCCGCGGCGTTGTCGTTCTGCGCACGAACCCGCACGGCGAGTGTCTTGATTCCGCGCGCAAGCAGGAACCCCGCATGCGGGTCCAGGCTGCCGCCATAGATGTTGAGCGTCCGGCGCACTTGGTCGATGAGTTCTGCGCTGCCCATCACAGCCCCAGCCACCAGGTCGGAATGGCCGCCTAGGTACTTGGTGGCGCTGTGGATGCACAGGTCGAACCCGGCCTGCAATGGCCGGAAGTTCACTGGGGTCGCGAACGTGTTGTCGATCACCGTGAGCATGCCCTCGCGACGGGCGAAGTCCGCGATTTCGCGCAGCAGGCCGACCCGCATGAGCGGATTGGTGATCGTCTCGACCAGAAATACCTTGGTCTGCGGGGTGCGCGCAGCGGTCCACGTCTCGGGCCGGTGCACGTCGACGAAGCTGTATCGCCAGCCGAGGTCCGCAGCGTGCTGAGTGAGGAAGTCATGGGTGCCGCCGTATAGGCAGTCGCTGGCCAGGAGGTGATCCCCGGCGCGCAGAAGACTCAGCAGCGTCGTCGTTATGGCCGCCATCCCCGAGGCGGTAGCTACAGATGCCTCCGCGCCCTCGAGGGCGGCCAGCTTGTCGTGCAGGTACCGCTGAGAGGGGGTCGAGTTCAACCGGATGTAAGGCAGGTCGTGGTAACCAGTTCCTGGCTCGATGGAGTACACCGTTCCCTGGAAGATCGGGTAGACCACCGAGCCATCGGGTCCCGGTCGCCGTTCTCCGCCGTGGACCGCCAGGGTCTCCATCGACTCGTCCTGATCGTGCATAAGGAAGCTCCCCTCGAGGGCTGGCCAGACACGCCAAGCTGTCATCGGTTTCGGGCCACCCGACCATGGTCTCGCGGTGCGGCCGACGATCATAGCGCCAGCCTCCCGGATGGCAGCCGGATCAGGCGCATGAGATCGTCAGCATCGTGTTCCGGCTGCTGGCGTTCGCGCTGCCACTCGGCGTGGATTCGTTCGCGGTAGCGGCCGCGCTCGGCACGGCGGGACTAACTACCGCGGCTGAGCGCCTGCGAATATCGGCGATCTTCGTCGCGTTCGAGGCTGGCATGCCATTGATCGGCGTGGCCGCTGGCGGTGGCCTGGCCCGGCTCATCGGAGCCGTTGCCGACTACGTGGCCGCCGCCGCAGTCGCCGGGCTCGGCATCTTCATGCTTTTTCATGACACGGGCTCAGCCGAGGAACGGCAGGGGACCCGGCTCACCAGTACGCACGGACTCGCGATCCTCGCTCTCGGGATCAGTATCAGCCTCGATGAGTTTGCCATCGGGTTCAGCCTCGGCCTGGTCCGGCTTCCCGTGGTCCCGGTGATCATCGCGATCGCCGTCGTTGCCCTGGCCGCCAGCCAGCTCGGGCTGGCATTGGGCAGTCGCACCAGCGAGCGATTCAGGGAACGGGCCGAGAAGCTTGCCGCCATCGCGCTCATCCTCCTCGGCGCATATCTGATCGCGGAACGAACGCTCTCCGGCTAGCCTCGCGCAATCCAGATTGCTATGCCTGCCCTCCGGCTGCCTAGGGGAACGGCCCGCCTGCGGCTGCGGGATAGGCGGAGCGCGGTGTCCTAGGCTGACGGGCGATGGGAGCTGCATCTGACATGACCCCTCGGGCTGGCACCGAGGGCTCGTTTGGCGTGGCCCGCGAGCGGTGGCTTGGCGGCCTGGGGAACGTGCGCAACGTGGTGCGCCAGGAGATCATCACACGGCAGCTCCGTCAGCATCTGCCAGAGCGGCCTGGCCGCGTCCTGGATGTCGGTGCCGGTCAGGGGACCCAGTGTCTGCGGCTGGCGCGGGCAGGTCACCGCGTGGTGGCTGTTGAGCCCGACCCCGAAATGCGTGCACAGCTTCAGGCGGCGCTGGAAGCCGAGCCCGCGGATGCCGGGCAACGGCTGAAGGTAGTGGCCGGCTCCATCAGTGACCTTCACTCAGCGATCGCCGGCGAGGCTTATGACGTCGTGCTGTGCCTGGGCGTGCTGATGTACCTGCCTGAAGGTCGATCGGCGATCACCGAGCTAGCGAGCTACGTCGCACCTGGGGGGCTGCTCTGCGTCGCGGTGCGCACGCCCGTCTCCGCGACGTGGCGCCCCGCGGCACGCCAGGACTGGCCCGCCGCACTGGAGGCTCTCGAAGAGAGCACCAGCGCCCGAGCACAGGGGCGGGACATGCGCTACCTCAACGAGATTGGCGCACCCGCCCGCACCGACGACATCGGCACCCTTGTCGCCGTGGCGGCGGAGTCAGGCTTGGACCTGGTGCGGTGGTACGGCGTCCGGGTCGCGGTCGACCTCGCCGAGCTAGACCCGCCGGCGCCGGCCGACCCTCGCCAGCTCGCTGCGCTGCTCGACGTCGAGGAATACCTCGGCGCCACTGACCCGTACCGGCAGCTCGCCCAGCTCGCTCACCTCATCCTGCGCAGACCACACACCGATCCTCGCGCCTGGGCGCAGCATGCCCTCGCCTGACCCGCTCGACGAAAAACTGGACGCCATCGCGCAGCACCCGTTCCGCGCCAAGTTTCACCTGCACGGTCGCGAGCGGGTCACGGCAGAGCTAAGCAGTCCATCCACGATGCGGTTGCATGCTCACGACCTGATCGCCAGGCGACTGGCCCCGGCCGAGCCGCATAGGGATGGGAAGCAGACTCCCTACCGCGGTCACCCGGTCTTCGTCGCGCAGCATGCCACGGCCACCTGCTGCCGTACCTGCCTGGAGCGGTGGCACCTGATCCCCAAGGGCCGGGAACTGAGCCGCGAGGAGCGCGGCTACGTAGTGGACGTGATCTGCCGCTGGATCGAACGCGAGGTGGCTGGCTGACCAGGCCAGCAGCTCACTGAGCTGCAGCGTGCGAGCGGCGCGCCTGCGCGCCGATCCTGGCCCGCACGCCGAGGTAGGTGACCACAACGATCGCCAGGTAGCCAAGGTAGATCAACAGCTGCAACGGGGTAGGCGCGTCGCTGTAGCCAAAGAAGCTATGGAGTACATCGCCGAAGGCGCTGCTCTCCGACAGCAGGCTGGCCGAATGCCACATGGGCGAAGACAGCACCGGGAGCCAGCCAAGCTGCTGCAGGTTCTCGACCGAGTCGGCCAGCAGGCCGGCAGCGAACACCATGAGGAGAACGCCGATCACCGTAAAGAACCTGGCCAGGTTCAGCCTGTGGCCAAGCTTGTAGATCACGAAGGAAATCGCGAGCGCACCCGCCAGGCCAATTGCTGCTCCGCTGAGGGCACCCACCGTCGAAGTGGAGAAGATGATCGCGAGGGTGAACACCACCGTCTCGAGCCCCTCGCGTCCGACGGCCTGGAAAGCCAGCAGCCCCAGACCCCACCGGGCGCGGCCATCTAGCGCCGCATCGGCGCGGGCTCGCAACTCCCTCGAGAGCGAGCGAGCATGCTTACGCATCCAGAAGGTCATATAGGTGAGCACAGTCGCGGCGACAAGGAACGTGACGGTCTCGAAGATCGTTTGCACCCGCGACCCGTCATAGCTGCGGATCGTCTCGTAGGCCACGGCCCCGCCGGCGGTCGCCAGGATGAGCGCGGCGCCTACTCCAAGGAAAACGTCACGAAAGTGGTCCCGCCGCCCAATTCGGTTCAGGTACGCGAGCAGAATCGCGATGATCATGCTGGCCTCGACGCCCTCCCGCAAGAAGATGACGAGCGTGGCGAGCATGACCTGGCCTCCAAGGAGGGCGCGCGGGCCGGGAGGACCACCAGCCCACGCCGGTACCCGCGGATTAGGTTAGGCAAACCTTACTACACGCTTGTGGCGATTTTGCAGAGCCAGCCTGACTGTCCGCCCGGCCCGGCGACAGGGGCTTTCGGCCCCAAATGGGGTGGGTGGGCTCCTAGTCGGGCAAGAGCGCCAGGTCCAGCTGCCGCAGCCGGTCGGGATCGGCGATCACGTCGATGGCGGTGACCCGGTCGCCGCTCACGGTCAGCGCAAGCACGACCTGCAGCTGCCCGGCGGGCGCGTAGAGGATGCCAATCCTCCCGTTTACGAGAGCAAGCTGGGAACTCTCGGCTCGTCCGCCTGACATGACCGCCCCACGGGCGACCAGCTCAGCCCCGCGAAGCGTCACTGGCCTCCCGGACGGGACCGTGGCCCCATCGCCGGTCAAGACGACCTCAGAGTCCAAGACGGCGATCAGGGCAGTGAAGTCCCCGCCGCGGGAGGCGGCCAGGAAGGCCGACGCCACTTCCCGCTGCCTGGCCAGGTCGCTGGCATGGTCTGGGCTCGGACTGGCCCGCACCCGGCGCCTGGCCCGGCTGGCGAGCTGGCGAGTCGCGTCGGTTGAGCGCCCCAGGACGTCTGCGACCTCAGCGAACGGCATCGCGAACATGTCATGGAGTACGAACGCAAGCCGCTCGGCGGGCGTCAGGGTGTCCAGCACGACCAGCAGGGCCAGGCCGACCGAATCGGCGAGGACCGCCTCGAGCTCGGGATCGGCGGCCCCGGCAGGCCCGGCAGTCTCGGCGATCTCGGCAGCCCCTGAATCGCCCATCGGCTCCTCCTGCCGGTACCGGCGGGAGCGGAGCATATTGAGTGCGACACGGGCGACGACGGTCGTGAGCCACCCGCCGAGGTTCTCTACCTCGGTGGCGTCGGCGCGGCTCAGCCTCAGCCAGGTGTCCTGCACTGCGTCGTCGGCGTCAGTCATCGAGCCGAGCAGGCGGTAAGCGACTGCTCGCAGGTGCGCGCGGTGCTCTTCGAACGCGGCTGCTAGCAATTCTGTGTCAGCCATCTGCTGGATCCCTCGTAGCCGGGTCTCACCACACTGACACCCGGCAGGCGTAGAAAGTGACTCAGGGCAGGCTGGCGCTACAGGCCGAACAGGCGCAGGCCGTTGGTCCACAGGACCGCGCGTAGCCAGTCGTTACCGAGCCCGAGGTCGGCGAGGCCGGTCACCTGCGCCGCGAACTGATGCGGGATGGTGGGAAAGTCGGACCCGAAGACGACCCGGTCGCCGAGCGCGCCGAGGCGCTGTACCAGGTGCGTCGGGGATGGGCCCAGGTAGGGCGGGTCGGTGAACACCATGGCTGTGTCCAGCCACACGCCGTCATGCTCCTCAGCCAGCGCCGCGAAGGCGTCGTGATCGGGCGCGCCGAGGTGGGCGATCACGAGCCGGAGGCCGGGGAACCGCCGGAGCAGCCGTCTGACGGGCTCTGGGCCGCACCATTCCTCGTTCCCGGAGCCGTCCGCGACCGCGCCGGCATGCAGGATGACGGGGATGCCGGAATCCTGGAGCAAGCTCCAGGCTCCGTCCAGCAGCGGATCAGTGGCATCGAAGCCGCCGACCTGGAGATGGACCTTTACTGCCTGGCCGCCGGCGGCCAGGCACCGAGCCGTCTCCGCGGCAACGCCGGGCTCCGGGTAGATCGTAAAGGTCGGAATGACCGCTGGCACCACGCCCGCCAGGCCGAGCGTATGGTCATTGAGGAACGGCAGCATCCCAGGCCGGTGAGCATAAGCCAGCGCAGTGTGATGCCTGACACCTAGTTTGGCCAGGATTTGCAGCCGCTCGTCGGCCGATTGCCGGTACGTGATGGGCCAGGGCGGGGTCACGCCGTCGAACCAGCGCCACACGGCGTTCTGGATGCTGTCAGGCAGGAAGTGGACATGCGCGTCGACGATTCCGGGGATGCCCAGCGCAGCCAGGAAGCCGGGGACCTCATCGTCAGTCATCGCGAGCAGGTTAGCGCTTGCACATTATGAGCAGGACGTCAGCAATGCCGGAGGCCCTGTCCAGGCAACCTGCAGGCTCGCCCCATACGCTCTCGGCTAGACCTCGAAGATATGCCTGAGCAGGAAGGATCGGACCGTGCCTGAGCACGTCAGCATCGCCTACCGAGGCGCGAACTACGCGATCGGACAGGGCCCGCATTTCTACGGGATCTGGCACGCCGCTGCGCCTCAGGCTCAGCCACTCGAATGGTGGCCCCTGACGCCCGAGGGCTGGACAGCCGCCTGGATGCGGTTCGCCTCGATCGAGGTGCCCGGCACAATCACCGCCGTGACCGCGCCGCCAGGTATGGCAGCGACCACGGTCACCGCCGTAACGCCGGGAGAGGCAGCAAGCCAGCCGTCCGCTGCTCCATCGACGGCGCCCGCCAATCCCGCCACGGCCACCCTCCTCGCCCGAAGCGCCGCGGCACTGCTCGCCGTCGGGATCGTGCTCGGCGTGGTGAGTCTCTTCCCCTCCTACACCGACGGCGCTAGCCTCGCATCGCAGCCACCCAGTCTCTGGCCGCACCTTATATATCTCGCAGCGTGGGCCGTGAGCGCGGGCCTGATCCTGGTCAGCGGGATCCGGCGGCAGGCCGGAACGCTCATCGGGCTAGGCGTCAGCGCCGTCACATTCGGCCTCTTCTTCGCTGACGCCGGCACCCCCATGGCCGGCGGAGCGCACCTGATGGGCGCAGGGCTGATCTTGGGCATCGCGGGCTGGCTCGCCTGCACGATTGGCGTGGGCATGGCCTTCCCGGCGTCGGGATTGTCGGTACGGGGCTGGGCGCGTCATCGCCGGACCGGGGAGAATCCCGCCAGGTTCGCCGCTCACGACGTCGTGCCGATCGCCACGATCATTCTCGCCGCCATCGGCGCCGCGATCGCGTTTGCGCCGTCCTGGGACAGCTTTGTCCTGCGGACCGCCTCCGGCCTGACGCAGACCGAGACGGCAGGCAACGCGTTCGCCAACCCGACGCCGGTGATCATCGGGGATGTCGTCGTGATGGTCGCGCTGGTCGCCGTGGTCGCAGCTGCCGCATTCTGGCGGCCGAGGCGCCTCGGCGCTGCGCTCGTGGTCGGGGCCATCATCCCGATGGTGGCGCAGGCCGTCTCGGCCTTCGTGCAGGTCCGCGAGGCCACCTCGCCGCTGCAGTTCGGCGTGTCGCCATCACAGGCGGCCGGGATCGGGCTCACCATCACCAACGGGCTCACCGCCATGTTCTGGGTCTACTGCGCGTTTCTTGCCACGCTGATCCTGCTCTGCATCTGGATGCTGCTGGCTCCGGACGCAGCGGGTAGTCAGGCGTTTCCGTACGCCAGCCAGCCCAACTTGGGATCTGGTGCAAGCGGTGGCCCAGCGCAGCCCATGCAGGCCGGCCTCGTCAGCCAGCCAGATGCCCGCGTGACCGGCCCGACGCCCGGGTAGCGGACCTGGAGAAAACCCAGTCCGGCGGGACGTGCCGCGGCCGGTAATGTCGCGAGGCATGGACCTCGACCTAGCGACCGCGACAGCGGGCGAGCTGTGCCAGGCACTACGGGATCGCGTCATCTCCAGTCGCGAGCTCCTCGACCAGCTGCTGGCTAGGTCCGAGCGGCTGAATCCGGGCTTGAACGCGATCGTCGCCTGGGATACCGATCGGGCCAGGACCGCCGCAGCCGCGGCCGACGACGCCACTGTCCACGGCGAGCAGGCCGGACCGCTACACGGCCTGCCGATGACCGTTAAGGACGTGTTCGAGACCCAGGGCCTCGTCACAACGTCAGGAGCTCCCGAGCTGGCGGAGTACGTACCGCAGCAAGACGCGACGGCGGTGGCCCGGCTCAGGGATGCCGGCGCGATCATTATGGGCAAGTCAAACACCCCGATGTACGCGGGCGACTTGCAGACGTATAACGACGTCTACGGCCGGACGAGCAACCCGTGGGACATCACCAGAGTGGCGGGCGGCTCCTCGGGCGGCGCCGCCGCTGCCGTCGCTGCCGGCCTCACGCCGCTCGAGCTCGGCAGCGACATCGGCGGCTCGATCCGCAATCCGTCGCACTACAACGGGGTCTACGGGCTGAAACCGTCGTGGGGGCTCGTGCCGGTCCGCGGTCACATCCCTGGCCCGCCAGGCAGTCTGGTCCAGGTCGACGTCGGCGTCGCCGGGCCGATCGCCCGGAGCGTTGCGGACCTTCGGACGGCTCTGCAGATCCTGGCCGGACCGCTCCCCGAGGACGCCGCGGGATGGCGCCTCGAGCTCGACGGCGGTGCTCCGATCGGCGGCGTCTCCGAACTCCGAGTCGCGACGGTGTTCGGTGAAGGCGCAGACGTCGTTCCGATCGCCGCGGATGTGAGGGCGAGCCTGAACGGCTTCGCCGAGCGGATTGCCGCAGCTGGCGCGCGAGTCGAGACCGCGCGGTTGCCCGTGCCGCTGGCAGAAGGCTTCCGCACCTGGGTCGACGTCACCCTGCCGATCATGGGAACCGGGCTGCCGGATGCCGAGTTTGCCGAGCTGGCCCAGCTCGAGAACGTGCCTGGCGACGACCTCGCGCTCGCTGCTGGCCGGGCTCTGACCAGCCGTTACCGGTCCTGGATAGGCGCAGTCGACCGCCGCCAGCGTCAGCGCTTCGCCTGGGCCCGGTTCTTCGAGTCCTACGACGTGGTCCTGGCTCCGGTGATGCCGACGGCGGCGTTCCCGCACGACATTGATCGCCCGCTGGGCGAGCGGTTGCTCGACATTGATGGCGTCGCGGTGCCGCACCTGGTGCTGACAGCCTGGTGCGGCGCAATCGGTGCGATGCTGCTGCCATCGGTGGTCCTGCCGACGGGCCTGAATCAGGCCGGTCTGCCGGTAGGCGTCCAGATCATCGGGCCATTCCTTGGCGACCTGCGACTGCTACGGATCGCTGAGATCCTGGACGCCGCGGCCGGACCGGGGTTCGTCGCACCGCCGCTTGGCTAGCTCGGCGCCTCGGCTAGCTGGCCTTGCGAGCGACGATGATGTCCCGCACGATCGCCTGATCCACCCGGTGGCGGAAGTGCAGGTATGGCTCTGACGCGACCGGTTCGAGGCCGCCCGCCGCGAGGACGGCGGCCGCTTCCTCGCGGGGTGTGACCAGGGTGTTCCACGCGATGCCGACCGCGCCGCCAGGCCGCAGCAGCGACGCCCATACCGGAACCGCGGCGGCCAGCAGCTCCGCGGGGCGCCGGGCCAGCCCGCCGGCTGCGGACTTACTGCCGTGCTGAACGCCGTAGGGTGCATCGGTCACGACCAGGTCGAAGGTGGCCGTCCTGAAGAACTCCGCCGCGCTGGTCGTATCCGCGCACACGACGTCGAGCCGCTGGGTCTCGCCCGCCTTCTGCTCCTCTTTGGAGGCAGCCATGCTGACCTGCAGGCGCCGCCCGGCCGCCTTGCCATCGCGCCGCACCGGCCCGTCGTAGCCGACCTTGTGCTTGATCCGCTTGCGCTTCAGCCACGTCTTGATGAACGTGCTGTACGCCTCGAAGTCCCGCTGATCAAGGTCGATCCCGGCCGCGTCGTACCCGTACATCAGGGCCTGATTGAGCGTGGTGCCGCGGCCGCACAGCGGATCAAGTACCGCCAGCCGGCGGCTGAGCATCTGCGGCCCGAACGCCGACGCTAGCGCCGTGACATTCAGTAGCAGCTTGGTGAACTGCTCGTTCGTCTTGCCCTGGTACTTCTGGATGCTGATCAGGTCATCGTCGTAGCGATCGAGCCGATTCAGTTCTACCGGCCTGAGCAAGCCGCCGGTGATCTCGAAGAGCGCATAGATCGACGACATATTGGCCAGGAACAAGGTGTCCTCCTGGCTCAGCCGTTCTGCCTCGAACTGCACGTAGGGCGCGCCACCGAGGTGGGTGACCTCGCCCGCCGAGAGCGAGCCGCCGAGTACAGAGTCGCTGAAGGCCCCCAGTTCGGCAATGGCCAGTCCGGCGGCCGCGCTCGCGTAGACGCGATTGGCCGACGGCAGGATCAGGAGTGCATAGCTGGGCATGGACTTGCTTTCCGGCTGGCCACGAGCCACCCCGTTCCGGCCATGACAGAACTTTGCAACGCGCTGATGCTATGCGCCCGGGGTTTGGGTGTTGACTCCGTACCTCGGTACGGCCGGTACCTTGCAGGAATGACCGGGATGACGATCGGCAAGCTGGCCGCGGCCGAAGGGGTCAGCGTCGAGACCGTGCGCTTCTATCAGCGGCGCGGGCTGCTGGCCAAGCCCGAGCGGCGGGGGTCGGGGTACCGCGAGTAC
>Ga0335073_10003016_pt1 | contig 23288 bp, 19 predicted proteins | sample Lox_Sample_22_FD_207093 | JGI IMG/M metagenome (GOLD analysis project Ga0335073, IMG submission 207093) | Soil microbial communities from Loxahatchee National Wildlife Refuge, Florida, United States - Lox_Sample_2.2 | ecosystem: Environmental > Terrestrial > Soil > Wetlands | place: USA... | reverse complement strand
CTGTCTCACTCGTTCGCCTTCCTCGTCGAACAGGAAGGTCAGGAACACATAACGCCGGCCGCGCGTCACCCGCGAGACCTGGTGCAGGATCGAGGCCGAGAACACGATCGCCGTTCCCGGGGCGGCCTTGAAGGTCTGCGGCGAGTATTCGGGAAACGAGATCTCCCCGCCGTCGAAGTCGGCGTTGAGATTGATCGAGACGGCGAACCGGCGATGGGCGACCGAAATCCCGGTATCGTCGCGATGGGGACCGAAATGCCCCCCGGTTTCGGCGTCGTAACGTGCGATCAGATCGCGCTCGATCCGGGTGACGGCCATCTGGAACGCCTTCCTGATCTCGGGGCCGACGCGGCGCCCGATCCGGGCGCGGATGCTCGCGATCAGGCGCGGATCGGTCAGCATGAAATCTCTCCGGCGTTTCCAGCCGCTGTCGAAATTCTCGACCGACCGACCGCCCACATCCTGCATGAAGCCGCTTTCCCGGCCCCCGGCGCGCTCGAAGCAGTCGACGAGATGGCGGCAAAGCTCGGGCTCGAGCACGTCGGCAAGCATGAGAATCGGCGCTGGCGGGCAACAGTCGAAAGCTTGTCTCGCCGCGCTCCGGTCGAGCCCGGCCAGCATCCTCTCGCGCTCTTCCAAGGGCGCGACGTCGACGACTCGCTGCATCGGATCGAGGATGACCCAGGCTCGGGCGGCGCCGAAAGCGCTGGCTAGGCTTTCGCTGTCCCACAGAAACCGGACCGCCGGAAATCGCGTCTCGAGCGAGGTCCGCCCGGTTGAGCCCGGCTCGGAGACGACGGCGAAGAAGGCGGCCTTGCCGCCCTCGACCAGGCGCCGATGGGCGGCGAGCGTCTCGAGAGCGGCCATCGTTTCCGGATCGCAGGCCGAACCAAGCAAGGCGAGCGCGACCATCCGGCCGGGAAACGAATCGAAGGCGAGGCGATGGCGCCCCCAGTTGAGCAGAAAGGCGCTGTCGCCCCGCCAAGCGCCGGGCTTGAGCGCAAAGTCGATTGGCTCGCTCATCGGACTCCCGGTTGATCGGCGGGCGCGTCGACCCTTAGCCAAAAAACCTTAAGGCTTGGGCGCGATCGAAGCCCGGCGCGCCGGGCGTTCCCTGCCGTCGGCTCGCGGGGGTTAACGTATCGTTAAGCCGTTGGACTTAATCGTGTCTTAACTCTGCGTCTTCGCGCAGCGTTGAGGGAATATCCGGGGATGAAGCCACTCGCGGTCCTCAGGACTGACCGGCCCGCCGGGCGCGCCGGTGCGCTTGGCCGCGATCATGGCCGCATCCGTTCGCGCGAGCGGCCGCTCGGCGGCGGCGTATTCGGTCCCGTTTCCCAAGCGTTCGGCGGACGTGACGCAAAAGACGCCAAAGCCGGCGCCGATCATAACCGGCCGGCAAATCTTAAACCGAATATTTACTATAAAGCCCAAGACTTCACGCCCGGGATCCATTGGATTCCGCGTTGTCGCGGCGCAAGCCGCGCCGACTGCGATCTCAGCGGGACGGCGGGCAGAGACAGCGAGCCCGTTGGTCCCGCAGTCAACGCCCGGCCGGGCTCGGCGGAAACGTCGTCCGCGCCGGACAGTGCCGCCCGCGCCAGCTTTTCATTCGAAGGGCTGGCTCGTGGGATGGCGGAGGACGCGGCGTGCGATTGTTGAGCGCGATGCTCGGATGGGGAGGGGCGGCGCGGCCCGGTCTGGCCGTCGTCCCCCTCGAAGCGCCCCCGCATAGGGTGCTGCTGCGCGGCGAGCGGTCGGCGCGCGCGTCGCTCCGCTGGCGCATCCGGCTGGACCGTCCCGCGCCGCGCAAACTCGAGATCGCCCTCACCATGGCCGTTCTCCTCGGCGCGGCTGTTCTCGGCGCCGAGCGCGGCGGTCAGCTCGATGCGGTCGCGGCGCGATATGGCGGCCTCGGCGATTGGATCGCCCGCACGCTCAGCCTGGGCGTCCGGGTGGTCACGATTTCGGGCGCAACCCACATGAGCGAGCGTAGAACCCTCGCCATCGCCGGCATCGATGCAAACAAATCGCTGCCGTTCTTCGACGTCGCCGAAGCGCGGGCGCGGCTCGAGGCCGATCCACTCATCAAACAAGCGAGCGTGCGCAAGCTCTATCCCGACCAGATCGTGATCGACATCGTCGAGCGCACGCCCTACGCCGTCTGGCAGGAGGACGGCGACGTGCGCGCGATCGCGGCCGACGGCGCGCCGATCGACGAGGTCAGCGACGGCCGTTACGCCGACCTTCCTTTTGTAGTCGGCGAGGGCGCCAACGAGCGGGTGGGCGAATTCGTCGCCCTGCTCGACGCAATGGAGGAATTGAAGCCGCGGGTCGAAGCCGGCGTGCTGATCGATCAGCGGCGGTGGAATCTGCGGCTCAAGTCGGGCGTCGACGTCAAGCTGCCCGAGTCGGATCCTGAAGCCGCGATCGCCGAGCTTCTCACCCTACAGCGTCAGTCCCGCATCCTGGAGAAAGACGTGCTGGCGCTCGATTTCCGGGTTCCTGGCCGGGTGTTCGCGCGCCTCTCCGAAGAGGCGTCCGCCGCCTGGGCGGACGCCCATGCGGCCAAGAAGGGCGGCCAGCCATGAGCGCCAAGCTGCTCGCGCCGCGCCTGCGCCAAATCCCGACGCGCAAGAGCGTCCTGCTGTCAGTGCTCGACATCGGCGCTTCGAAGATCGTGTGCCTGATCGCCCGCCTGACCCCGATGGAGCCGTCAGGGGCGCTGCGCGGTCGCACCCACCGCTGCAAGGTCCTGGGCGTCGGCCATCAACGCTCAATTGGCGTCAAAGGCGGCGCAGTGGTCGATTTGCAGTCGGCCGAACACGCGGCGCGCCTGGCCATCGACGCGGCCGAGCGCATGGCGGGGGTCGAGGTCGGCGGCGTCATCGTCAACATGTCGGGCGGGCGCTTGGCCTCGCGCCGCCGCGGCGCCGACGCTGCGCTGCGCGGCAAGATCGTCGCCGAGCACGACGTTCAACGTGTTCTCGAGGCTGCGGCGCTCACCAATGCGGAGCCCGGACGAACGATCCTGCATGCGCTTCCGACCGCCTTCAGGCTCGACGCGACCCGCGACATTTACGATCCCAAGGGCATGGTCGGGACCGAACTCGGTGTCGATCTTCATCTCGCAACCTGCGATTCGGCCGCGGCGCGAAATCTAATGCTGGTAATCGAGCGTTGCCATTTGCGGGTCGAGGCGATGGTGGCGACGCCTTACGCCTCAGGCCTCTCGACGCTGGTCGACGACGAGGCGGAACTCGGCGCCGCGGTGGTCGATTTCGGCGGCGGTTCGACCACGGTCGGCGTCTTTTCCGGCGGCCGGCTCATTCATGTCGACGCCGTCGCCCTTGGCGGCATCCACGTGACCAGGGACGTTGCGCGCGGGCTCAACGTTTCGGTCAGCGACGCCGAGCGCCTGAAGACGCTCTACGGCGCCTGCATAGCTTCGCCCTCCGACGACCGGGAAACCATCGCCGCCCACCGGCTCGGCGACGACATGGATCATCCAAGTCATCTGCCGAAGTCCGAGCTCACCCGAATCATCCGCCCGCGCATCGAGGAGATCCTTGAGCTCGTGCGCGACCGGTTGCGCGCTTCCGGCTACGCCGCTCAGGCCGGCCGCAGGCTGGTGATGACCGGGGGCGCGTCTCAGCTGACCGGGATAACCGAGCTCGCGCGGGCGATCATTTCCAACCAGGCGCGCATCGGGCGGCCGCTGGGGATCGAAGGGCTGCCGGAATCAGGCAAGAGCCCGGCATTCGCCGCCGCCGTCGGCCTGATGGTCTATCCGCAGATGGCGGGCCTCGAATATCACGAAGTCACGCGCCAAGCCGTGCGTCACCATCAGAGCAAGGGCGGCTATGCGGCGCGTGTCGGACGTTGGCTCAAGGAGAGTTTTTGAGGCGGGTTAAAGGCGCTCGCCCGAGGCGAGGGCGCAGGTGAAGGCGAACACGCATTCCAATCGGCGCCGGCGGGCGTCCAACGCGATGAGGTTAGCATGTCGATCAATCTGAAAGCGCCAGAACTCAGGGAACTGAAGCCACGCATCATGGTTTGCGGGGTAGGCGGCGCAGGCGGCAACGCGGTCAACAACATGATCGTCTCCGGACTGTCCGGCGTCGATTTCATCGTCGCCAACACTGACGCCCAGGCGCTGACCTCCTCGCGCGCCGAACGGATCATCCAGATGGGCCTGCAAGTCACGGAAGGGCTCGGGGCCGGGTCCAAGCCCGAAGTCGGCAGGGCCGCCGCCGAGGAGGCGCTCGAGGAGATCCGCGACCACCTCTCCGGCGCCCATATGGTGTTCGTCACCGCCGGTATGGGCGGGGGAACCGGCACCGGCGCCGCGCCGGTCATCGCCAGGGCTGCGCGCGAACTTGGCATTCTCACCGTCGGCGTGGTCACCAAGCCGTTCCATTTCGAAGGCGGGCGGCGGATGCGGGTGGCGGAGCACGGCATCGCCGAGCTGCAGAAGGCGGTCGACACGCTGATCATCATTCCCAATCAGAACCTGTTCCGCGTCGCCAATGAGAAGACCACCTTCGCCGACGCGTTCTCGATGGCCGACCAGGTGCTCTATTCCGGCGTCGCCTGCATCACCGACCTGATGGTGAAGGAGGGGCTGATCAACCTCGACTTCGCCGATGTGCGCTCGATCATGAGCGAAATGGGCAAGGCGATGATGGGCACCGGCGAAGCGGCGGGCGACAAGCGCGCGGTGCAAGCCGCCGAAGCGGCAATCGCCAACCCGCTGCTTGACGAGACCTCGATGCGCGGCGCGCGGGGCCTCCTGATCTCGATCACGGGCGGCAACGACCTGACGCTCTATGAGGTCGACGAGGCGGCGAGCCGCATTCGCCAGGAGGTCGACGAGGAGGCCAATATCATCCTCGGCGCCACCTTCGATTCGGCGCTCGACGGCGTCGTGCGCGTTTCGGTCGTGGCGACCGGCATCGATCAGGCGGCAATCGCCCAGATCGAGCCGGTGAGCTTCCAGCCGCGGGTCGAAGCGATAGCGCGCCCGCGCGTCTTCGCACCGCTTCGCTCCGCGCTCGCGTCAGGCCAGGCCGACGCGGCCTCGGCACTCGCGCCCGCCGACTACGACGCCCACCAGCCGGTCGGGGCGGTGTCCAGCGCCTTCCCGGACCCGATCGAGCCCAGGCGCGAAATGGAAGAGCCGGAGGAAGAGGAATTCATCCCCCCCGCCCCGGAGCAGCCGATGACCCGGTCGGCCCGCATGCCGCAGATCGAGGACTTGCCCCAGGTCGCGCAAAACCAGTTGCGTGCGATGCGCGAAGCTCAGGGCGCTCCCGCGCCGGAGACGCGGCGCCGGTCGCTACTGGAGAAATTGGCCGCGTTCGGCATCACCCGCCACGAAGAAGAGCCGGCCCCGCCGCCCGTCGCCGCCAGCCCGCCCGCGCCGGTGACGCCGCTCCATCGGCCTCATGTCGCCGCGCCGGCTCAGGCCGACCTCAGCCGTCCACAAAGCCGCCAGGCGCCGCCGCGCCAGCCCGCCGGCGCTCTCGACGCGCATGGCCGGACCGTGGCGCGCCCTGCGGTCTCGGAGGACGATCATCTCGACATCCCGGCGTTCCTGCGCCGGCATCAGAACTGATTCGGCCGGCCGCGAAGCTTCTGCTCGCGGCCGAACCGGTCCGCAATCGCCGTTGCGTGCGCAGTTAATGGAGCATAAATTATATAAGCGTCTGAAAAATATTGAATAAATGGTTGGGGGAATTTTGTAACTTTTGTTCACCAAAGGTGATTTGTCGCGTCCTGCCGCCGCCCCTTAGTGTGGCGAATCAGGAGCTGTCGCGGGACTTTTTGGCGGCGGCGGGCGGACGGCGACCGGCAGTTTTGGGCAATGCGTTGCGGAGCTTGGCGCTCCTCATCGTGGCCGGCGCCGCGAATCAGGGCCAGGCGCAAGCCTGGGAATAATAGAAGATGCGGTTTGGGTTTCAGACCACGCTGCGCGGCCGGGTGGCGATCCACGGCGTCGGCGTACATTCGGCGGCTCCCGCTCAAGTCATCCTTCATCCTGCCGGCGTGGACGCCGGCGTCGTCTTCCTCCGCACCGGACTGCCCGGCGGCCGCGAGCGTCTGCTGGAGGCCAAGCGCGCCAATCTGGCTGGGACCGCGCTCTGCACCATGCTCGGCGACGCCTCGGGCGCCAGCGTCTGCACGGTCGAGCACCTTCTGGCCGCGCTCTCGGGTCTGAGAGTCGACAACGTTCTCATCGAGATCGACGGGCCGGAGACGCCGATCATGGACGGCTCCGCCGCCGATTTCGTGACTGCGATCGATTCGGTTGGCGTCGTCCAGCAGGCCCGACCCCGCCGCCATCTGAAGGTCGTCAAGCCAGTGCGCGTCGATCACGAGGGCGGCTTTGCCGAGTTCCTGCCGGCCGAACGCGGCTTCCGGCTTGATGTCGAGATCGACTTCGAATCGCCGGCGATCGGACGCCAGCGGCGCGTATTCGACCTCGATCCGTCGACGTTCCGCCGCGAGATCGCCCGCGCGCGCACCTTTGGCTTCCTCTGCGACGTGCAGAAACTGTGGCAGGCCGGCTATGCGCTCGGCTCTTCGCTGGACAACTCGGTCGCGATCGACGGCGACGCCATCCTCAACCCGGAAGGGTTGCGTTACGCCGACGAGTTCGTGCGCCACAAGGCGCTCGACGCGGTCGGCGATCTGTCGCTTGCGGGCGCGTCGATCATCGGGCTCTACCGCACCTATCGCCCTGGGCACAAACTCAACGCCTTGGCGCTCGAGGCGCTGTTTGAGCGCCGCTCGTCCTACGAGATCCTTGAAGCGCCGTCTCAGCGGGTCGGGATCATGGCCCGCGGAGCGGGCGCGCATGTGCCCGCCGCCGCCTTCGCAGCCCCCGATTGACTTCTCCGGGCGGCTCGCCGCCGGGAGACGCTTGCTCCTTTCGGGCCCGGAGCGGTTCTGACGGCCGTCTGCGCCTTGCCGAAGATGTGGCGCGCGCGCCGCGGGTGCGGTAAATGACCCGCCTCTCAGCCGTTTTGCCGCAGGGGGCTTCGCCTTCCAACCCACTGAGTCGTTGAAGCATGAATGACGTCGAATTTGGCCTTGTCCCGCCCCGCGCCAAAACGCGACTTGCGCTGCGCTGGGCGACCGGCGCCACGCTCATCGCGATTGCGTTCGCCGGTTCGTCCTGCTCGATGATCGACCAATTCAATCCATTCGGCGGCGAAAAATACAAGATGGAGATCACGCCGGACACTCCGGCGAGCAAGACCTACGACCAGGGCCTGCAGAAGCTGGCCAACGGCGCGCCTGGGGATGCGGCGAAGAAATTCAGTGATCTCGGCAAGGAGTACCCAGACTCGGATTGGGCCCGCAAGGGCCAACTGATGACGACCTATGCTGACTATCAAGCGGGCGATTATACCGGCGCCGTGAGTTCGTCCGAGCGCTACCTCAAGGACTATCCGAACTCGCCCGACGCGGCCTATGTCCAGTATTTGCAAGCCAATGCCTATTACATGCAAATACCGGATATTTCGCGCGATCAGGAGAATTCGGCGAAGGCGCTCGCGGCGTTCCAGGCGGTGGTGCAGAAATATCCGCAATCCGAATATGTCGAAGACTCGAAGTACAAGATCACCGTCACCGAGGACCAACTCGCCGGCAAGGAAATGTCGATCGGGCGCTTCTATCTCAATCGGCGCAACTATACCGCAGCTATCAATCGCTTCCGCAATGTGCTTCAGTATTACCAGACGACCCGTCACGCCGAGGAAGCGCTTTATCGCCTCGTCGAGGCCTACCTCGGCTTGGGGATCACCGACGAAGCGCAGACAGCGGCGGCGGTGCTCGGTCACAACTTCCCGAACAGCCAGTGGTATGAGGACGCCTACAACCTTTTGAAGGGCAAGGGGCTGTCGCCGCAGGAATATGGCGGCTCGTGGATCTCGAAAATCTGGCACACGGTCGTTCCGTCCTGATCGGGCCGCGTCGATGCTCTCGCGCCTCTCCATCCGCGACGTTGTGCTGATCGAGCAGTTGGACCTCGAATTCTCGCCGGGACTGACGATCCTCACCGGGGAGACCGGCGCGGGGAAATCGATTCTTCTCGATGCGCTGGCGCTGGCGCTCGGCGCGCGCGGCGACGGCGGCCTCGTGCGCCACGGCCAGGCGCAGGGCCAGGTGACGGCGACCTTCGAATTGCCTGCCGGTCACGCAGCGCATGCGATGCTCGAGGGACAGGACATCGAGATTGGCGACGAACTGATCCTGCGCCGGGTCCAGCTCGCGGACGGGCGCACGCGCGCCTATGTCAATGATCAGAGTGTCAGCGCCCAGGCGTTGCGCTCCTTGGCTTCCGCGCTGGTCGAGATTCACGGCCAGCACGACGAGCGCGCGCTCACCGATCCAACCACCCATCGCGCCCTCGTCGACGCCTACGGCGGGCTCGAGGCGCTGTTGGCGGCGACCGGGCAGGCCTGCGCGAATCTGCGCGGGGCCGAGCGCGCGCTCGAGACGGAGCGCGCCAGGCTGGCGGCGGCGGAAGCGGAGGCGGACTTTGCCGCCCACGCCCATGACGAGCTCACCCGCCTCGCCGTCCAGCCGAACGAAGAAGCGACGCTGGCGGCCCGGCGGCAGGCGATGATGCAGGGCGAGAAGGTCGCCGCCGACATCCGCGACGCCCGCGATCACCTGACCGGCGAAGCCGCCGTTCTTCCACTCTTGCATTCCGTCGCGCGCCGGCTTCAACGCCGGCTGCCCCAAGCGCCGGCACTGATCGAACCGAGCGTAAAGGCTCTCGACGAAGCGATCGAGGCCCTTGAGCGCGCCAATCGCGCGGTTGAGGAGGCGATCGACGCCAGCGCCTTCGATCCCCACGATCTCGAGCGGTGCGAGGAGCGCCTGTTTGCGCTGAGGGCGATGGGCCGCAAGCACAACGCGCCGATCGAGAGCCTCCCCGCGCTGGCGCAGAAGTTCGCCGATGAGCTTGCGGCCCTTGCCGCCGGACGCAGCGAGGTCGGTCGCCTTGAGGCCGATGTGAAGCGCGCCGGGGAAGCCTATCGCGCCGCCGCGGCCGCGCTCAGCTCCGCGCGTGAGGAAAGCGCGCGCGAGCTCGAAAAAGCCGTGAGCGCGGAATTGGCGCCGCTCAAGCTCGAGCGGGCGGAGTTCAGCGTCGAGCTCAAGCGCGACGAGGCCATCGTTGCGCCGAGCGGCTACGATCGGGCCGAGTTCTTTGTCCGCACCAATCCCGGATCGCGGCCGGGCCCGCTGATGAAAGTGGCGTCGGGGGGCGAACTGGCGCGGTTTCTGCTCGCGATCAAGGTCCGCCTAGCTGAGCGCGGCACCGCGCCAACCCTTGTATTCGATGAAATCGACACCGGCGTCGGCGGCGCCGTCGCCGACGCGATGGGTCAGCGCCTAGCGCGGCTTTCGGCGCGGGCGCAGGTGCTGGCGGTGACCCACGCGCCACAAGTGGCCGCGCGGGCGCAGAGCCACTACCGGATCGTCAAGGGCGAAATCGGCGCCGGCGAGCGGGTCGCGACCCGCGTCTCGCGCCTCGGCGCGATCGAGCGGCGGGAGGAAATCGCCCGCATGCTTGCCGGGGCCGAAGTCACCCGCGAGGCCCGCGCCGCGGCCGAGAGCCTGATCGAAAAGGCCTAATGACCACCGGAAGAGGACGGTTCCGCCGCCCGAAATGGCTTGCCCGGCCGCCCTCCTTGGCCCTATCAAGCCGTTTCGCCCACGGGCGAGGAGGGCTTTCTCAATTGGCGGGAAGCGGCATGAGCTCGGATGAGCGGCGCGCGGCGGCTGAGGATCGCCGGCGGGCGCGCCTGGCCGCTTCGCTGAGGGAGAATCTGAAGCGGCGCAAGGCGCAGGGCCGCGCGCGCTCGGTCGAGGCGGCGCTGCCGGACGGGCCCGCGCCGCGGGCGCCGGACGATCCTGGGCGCTGACGGCGAGATCGTCCGGGCGGGCTATGGTCCTGATTGGGTTAGGGCTGGAGGGACACGGGGATGGATCGGATACAAATTCGCGGCGGCGCGGCGCTGAACGGTGTGATCCCGATTTCAGGCGCGAAGAACGCGGCGCTGCCGCTGATGATCGCGTCGCTGTTGACGGATCAGACGCTCACTCTGGAAAATCTGCCTCGGCTCGCCGACGTCGCCCAGCTGGCGTATATCCTCGGCAATCACGGCGTCGACTATTCGATCGACGGCAAGCGGGTCGGCGAGGACACGGGCTCCGGCCAGACCGCGCATTTGCGCGCCCGCACGATCGTCGACACGACGGCGCCGTACGAACTGGTGGCGAAGATGCGCGCGAGCTTCTGGGTGATTGCTCCGCTCATCGCGCGCATGGGCGCGGCGCGGGTGTCGCTGCCGGGCGGCTGTGCGATCGGCACCCGGCCGGTCGATCTCTTGCTGATGGCGCTCGAGAAGCTCGGCGCGCGGATCGACATCGACGCGGGCTACGCCGTCGCCAAGGCGCCGAAGGGCCTGATCGGGGCGGAGATCGAGTTTCCCAAAGTGACGGTCGGTGGAACGCATGTGGCGATGATGGCGGCGTCGACCGCGCATGGGGCGACGGTGCTCCGCAACGCCGCGCGCGAGCCGGAGGTCGCCGATCTCGCCGCCTGCCTCAACAAGATGGGGGCGCGCATCCGCGGCGCGGGCTCGTCGACGATCGAAATCGAGGGCGTCGCCCGCCTCAACGGGGCGCATCATCGCGTTCTGCCCGATCGGATCGAAGCGGGAACGTACGCGACGGCGGTGGCGATGACCGGCGGCGACTTGATGCTCGAGGGCGTCGGTGAGGACCTGCTCGAGGAAGCGCTCGACGCGCTGACGGCGGCCGGCGCGACGGTGACCAGCGATAATCGCGGCGTCCGCGTCCGGCGCAACGGCGCCGGCATCAGCGCCGTCGACATCACAACCGCGCCGTTCCCCGGCTTTCCGACCGATCTGCAGGCGCAGTTCATGGCGCTGATGACGCGCGCGAAAGGCGTCTCGCGCATCAGGGAGACCATTTTCGAGAACCGCTTCATGCATGTCCAGGAGCTGGCCCGCCTTGGCGCGCACATCAAGCTCGACGGCGACACCGCCGTTGTCAGCGGGGTCAAGCGCCTTCGCGGCGCGCCGGTCATGGCTACCGACCTGCGCGCTTCCGTCTCGCTGGTCATCGCCGGCCTCGCGGCGGAGGGGGAGACCATCGTCAACCGCGTCTACCATCTCGACCGCGGCTTCGAGCGGCTGGAGGAGAAGCTTGGCGCCTGCGGCGCCGACATCGCGCGAATCGCGGGCTAGCACGATGGCGGCTCGTGCGCAGGCGCTCAAGCTGATCGCGCTCGACCGCGAGGGTCTCGGGGTCATCTCCGCGCATGTGCAGAACACCTGCGTCAAGCGGACCGATATGGCCTGGCTGCCGCGTCAGCGCCGGTTCGTCGTCGGGGGCATGCGCTACGACTGGGTCGGGGCGAAGACCGGTCCGGCGGAGCGCGTCGCCAGCGTCCTCAGGTTCGACCGCGTCCTCAAGGTCTCGCATCTCGGCCTTAAGCGCATGGATCCGGACGCGACGCTCAATCTGCTCGCGGTGACGTTCGAGAAGACCGATCCGCCGGCCGGCATGATCATCCTCGCCTTCGCCGACGGCGCGCTCATCCGCCTCGAGGTCGAATGCGTCGAAGTCGAAATGCGCGACATGGGGCTGCGCCAGCCCGCCGCAGCCTGCCCAGGCCACGCCCTGACCGATACGTCGGCTGTCTGAATAAAGCCCGCGTTGGAGAGTTCTCTTTAGCCATGGCCATGGCGCTCGATATACAGTCGGCGGATTTCGAGCGGCGCTTCGCGGCGCTCGTCGCCGCAAAGCGCGAGTCCTCGGCCGACGTCGACGCCGCGGTCGCCGACATCATCGCCGACGTGCGCAGTCGCGGCGATCAGGCGCTCGCCGACTTGTCGCTGCGCTTCGACCGGGTCGAACTCGCCAGGATCGAGCTCCGGATCGCGCCCGCCGAGATCGAGGCCGCGATCGCGGCCTGCGAGAAAACCGCGATCGAGGCGCTCAAGCTCGCGCACGACCGGGTGACGGAGTTTCACCGCCGCCAGAAGCCGGCCGACCTTCGCTTCACCGACCCGCTCGGGGTCGAGCTTGGCTGGCGCTGGCGGCCGATCGACGCGGTCGGGCTTTATGTTCCTGGCGGGGCGGCGAGCTATCCCTCCTCGGTCGTAATGAACGCCGTGCCGGCGAAAGTCGCGGGCTGTCGCCGGCTCGCCATGGCCGTGCCGGCGCCGGACGGTCATATCAATCCACTGGTCCTCGCCGCCGCGCGCATCGCCGGCGTCGACGAGATCTATCGGGTCGGCGGCGCCCAGGCGATCGCCGCGCTCGCCTATGGCACGCAGACGATCGCGCCGGTCGACAAGATCGTCGGCCCCGGCAACGCCTATGTCGCTGCGGCCAAGCGGCGGGTGTTCGGCGTCGTCGGCATCGACATGATCGCCGGACCGTCAGAAGTCGTCATCCTCGCCGGCCGCGGCGCCGATCCGGGCTTCGTCGCCGCCGATCTTCTGGCGCAGGCCGAGCATGACGAGGCGGCGCAGTCGATCCTCATCACCGACGATGCGAAGCTGGCGCGCGCGGTCGAGGCCGAAGTCGACCGCCAGCTCGCCGACCTGCCGCGGGCCAGGATCGCAGGCGCGAGCTGGCGCGACAACGGCGCGGTCATCCTCTGCCCGTCGCTCGAGTCCGCGCTGCCTCTCGTCGAGCGTCTGGCGCCCGAGCACCTCGAGATCATGACCGATGACCCTGTGGCGCTGGCCGACAAGATCGCCAACGCCGGCGCGATCTTCCTCGGCCCCCACACGCCCGAAGCGATCGGCGACTATGTCGGCGGCTCGAACCATGTCCTGCCGACCGCGCGCTCGGCGCGCTTCTCGTCAGGCCTTGGCGTCCTCGACTTCATGAAGCGCACTTCGCTGCTCAAGTGCGACGCGGCCTCGCTTCGCGTTCTCGGCCCGGCGGCGGTGACGCTGGGCAAGGCCGAGGGGCTCGAGGCGCATGCGCGATCGGTTGCGCTCAGGCTTCGCGCGAATAGCCCATGAGCCGCAAACCGGCCAGGAGCCGCAATCGCCTCGCCGAGGTCGTCCTCGACGAAAAGACGATCCCGCGCGGCGCGGCCGACGTCGATCACGAGCGGGCGGTGGCGATCTTCGATCTCATCGAAGAGAACGCGTTCGCGGTTCCGGGGCGCGACGACGGTCCCTATGCGCTGAGGATCTCGCAGGAGGAATCCAAACTGACCTTCGAGGTGAGCGCCGCAGCTGGCGAGCATGCGGCCTCGATCGTCGTGTCGATGACCCCGTTCCGGCCGCTGCTCAAGGACTATTTTCTCGTCTGCGAGACCTATTATTCCGCCATCCGCACTGCGAGCCCGCGCCAGATCGAGGCGATCGATCGCGAGCGGACCAAGCTGCACAACGAAGGCGCCGAGCTCATGGCCCAGCGCCTCGCCGGCAAGGTCGAGATCGACCAGGCGACCGCCCGGCGCCTGTTCGCGCTCGTCTCCGCCCTGCGCTGGCGGGTGTGAACGGCAAGCCCTCATGGGGGGCGGCGCAATCCGCGCGGCTTTGACTTTGCGCGCCAGGTTCATCTGAACAAAAATCCGCGTAGAGTGGGTCCAGGCGACGCCGGGCATCCCTCATGAGCGCCCCGACTCAGGGCCGGACTTTCATCTCCTATTCGCGCAGGGACGGCGCGAAGTTCGCCGCCTGGCTGCGCGACTGGCTGGGCGAGCGCAATCTCTCGGTCTGGCAGGACATTGTCGCGCTCGAGGGCGGGCGCGACTGGTGGAGCCAGATCGAGGATGCGCTGAAGGCGAAGCCGCTGCAGCATTTCATCCTGGTCGTCACGCCGGCCTCGCTCGCGAGCCCGGTCGTGCGCCGCGAAATCCGCCTAGCGCGTCAGGAGGGGAAGACCGTCTGCCCGGTCAAGGGACCGGGGCTTGGCGATCTCGGCGAGCTGCCGCGCTGGCTCGGCCAGATCTACGACCTCGATCTCACCGAACACCAGACCACGCTGATCCGCGTCCTCGAGGCCGACAGCCGGCAGAAGCGGGTGCCGATGATGGCGCCCGAGCCGCCGGCCGACTTCGTCCAGCGCCCGAAGGAATTCGACGCCCTCAAAGGGCGGCTCCTCGACGCCAAGGGCGACGCGGTCGTCGGCGTCACCGCGGCGCTCAGGGGCGCCGGCGGTTACGGCAAGACCACGCTCGCCAAGGCGCTCGCCCACGACCCCGACATTCAGGACGCCTTTTTCGACGGCATCCTGTGGGCGGAGCTTGGCGAGAAGCCGGAGCGGCTGCTCGCCATCCTCGCCGACCAGATCGAGCTCATCGCCGGCGAGCGCCCTGGGCTGGAGACGATCAACGCCGCTGCGGGGAAGCTTGGCGAGGCGCTGGGCGACCGCCGCATTCTGTTGATCGTCGACGACGCGTGGCGCGAGCAGGACCTGAGGCCCTTTCTGCACGGCGGCCCGAACTGCGTGCGGCTGGTGACGACGCGTGTCGACGGTGTCTTGCCTGAGAAGACCCTCCGCCAGCGTGTTGACGCTATGCAGGCGGGAGAGGCGCTGAGCCTGATCGCGGCCGGCCTGCCGGAGAATCAGATTGCGCCCGAACGCGCGAGTCTCGCCAGGCTCGCCGCGCGGCTCGGCGAATGGCCGCAGCTCATCAAGATCGTCAACGGCTTCCTGCGCGACCGCGCCGTCAGAGCCAACGAGTCGCTCCCGGCGGCGATTTCCGGCGCGAACAGGCGGCTCGACGCCAAGGGTCTTGTCGCCTTCGATCCGCGCAACGAGACCGACCGCGCCAAGGCCATCGCCCGCACGATCGGCGTCAGCCTCGAACTCCTCACCGGCGCGGAGTGCGCGCGCTTCGTTGAGCTCGGCGTCTTTCCCGAAGATGCGGACATTCCCATCGGCGTCGTCGCGCGCCTGTGGGCGGCGGCGGGCGGGCTTGAGGACTTCGAAACCGAAGACCTGCTGGGCCGCCTGTTCGATCTCTCGCTCCTGCTCGACCTCGATCTGGGCCAGCGCGTCTTGCGCCTGCACGACACCACCCGTCATTTCCTGCGCGACCGGGCGGGGAAGGAGGGCCTCGTCGCGCAAAACAAACAACTGGTCGCGGCGCTCGACGGCGCGGCAAGCGCGGATTCCGACGCGCCGACCCGCCGCTATTACTACCTCCATCTTCCGCACCACCTCGCCGAGGCGGGCGAGCGCGAAAAGCTTGACTCGCTTCTGCTCGATCCGCGCTGGCTTCAGGCAAAGCTCGCGGCGACGGCAAGTCCGTTCGCCCTGTTTGCCGACTATCAGCTCTATGGAGCAGGCCAGGCCCAAAGCCTCATCGGCAGGACGTTGCGATTGAGCGGCGGCATCTGCGCGCGAGATCCGCGCCAGCTTCTGCCGCAGCTTATCGGGCGTCTGCTGGACCATGAGTCTGTCGAGGCTGCGGGCTTTCTCGGCGAGGCGCGCCGGCTCTTGCCGCGTCCGGCGCTTGTGCCCGATCGGCCGAGTTTGACGCCGCCCGGGGCCGAAACCGCCCGCCTCGAGGGGCATACGGACCGGGTTCAGGCCCTCTGCCTGCTGCCGGACGGCCGGCTCGCCTCGTGCTCTTCTGACAATACGATCCGGCTGTGGGACGTGAGCAGCGGGGCCGAGACGGCCCGCCTCGACGGGCGCACGGGTGGGGTTCTGGCCCTTTGCCTGCTGCCGGACGGCCGGCTTGCCTCGGGCTCTCATGACAACACGATCCGGCTGTGGGACATGAGCAGCGGGGCCGAGACTGCCCGATTCGAGGGGCATACGGCGCCGGTTCAGGCCCTTTGCCTGCTGCCGGACGGCCGGCTCGCCTCGGGCTCTGACGACAAAACGATCCGGCTGTGGGATGTGGCGAGCGGGGCCGAGACGGCTCGCCTCGACGGGCATACGGGTGGGGTTCTGGCCCTTTGCCTGCTGCCGGACGGCCGGCTCGCCTCGGGCTCTGCTGACGAGACGATCCGGCTGTGGGACATGAGCAGCGGGGCCGAGACGGCCCGCCTCGACGGGCATACGGGTGGGGTTCTGGCCCTTTGCCTGCTGCCGGACGGCCGGCTCGCCTCGGGCTCATGGGACAGCACGATCCGGCTGTGGGACGCGGCGGGCGGGGCCGAGACGGCCCGCCTCGACGGGCATACGGGACCGGTTCTGGCCCTTTGCCTGCTGCCGGACGGCCGGCTCGCCTCGGGCTCTTATGACAACACGATCCGGCTGTGGGACGTGGCGAGCGGGGCGGAGACGGCCCGCCTCGAAGGCCATACAGAGTGGGTTCAAGCCCTTTGCGTGCTGCCGGACGGCCGGGTCGCCTCGGGCTCTTATGACAAGACAATCCGGCTGTGGGATGTGGCGAGCGGGGCCGAGACGGCGCGGCTCGAGGGGCATACGAATGGGGTTCGAGCCCTTTGCCTGCTGCCGGACGGCCGGCTCGCCTCGGGCTCTTCTGACGAGACGATCCGGCTGTGGGACATGGTGAGCGGGGCCGAGACGGCGCGCCTCGAGGGGCACACGAGTTGGGTTCAGGCCCTTTGCCTGCTGCCGGACGGCCGGCTCGCCTCGGGCTCTTATGACAAGACGATCCGGCTGTGGGACACGAGCATCGGGGCCGAGACGGCGCGGCTCGAGGGGCTGGGACCGGTTTCATCCCTTTGCCTGCTGCCGGACGGCCGGCTCGCCTCGGGCTCTTATGACAACACGATCCGGCTCTGGGATCTGGCGAGCGGAGCGGAAATCGCCCGCCTCGAAATCGACGCCCCTGTCATGGCGCTCGTCGCGATCGGCGTCGATCGCCTTGTCGCCGGCGACCGCGCCGGCCGCCTCCATTGGCTGGAAATTGTCGACTGAGAGCTCGACGAGCCGGCTGGCTCGACGAGCCGGGCGGGATTGAGTGAATCAGAAAAAATCGTTTTTCTCTTGCCATAAGCAGAAACCCCGTGCTATCGTTTTTTTGCTGGCCGGATCGGAGCAAGGCGGGTCCGGAGGGATGCGATGAGGATGGAGGGAGGCTTGAGACGATTGGAGCACAACCTGATGGATTGAGGGGGAATTTTTCGGTTTGAATCCGCCGTAACCCGTTGAAAAGTCCCGATTCCAAAAAATAAAAGAAAGCCAATGCAAGCGATTTCGCTTTTATTGGCTTTCATGGGCTTTGTCGCTATTTGAATGGAGGTCGCCCCTAGGTTGCATTGCCCCAGGCCCGGGCCAGCCGAACCAGTCGACGGTCATCGGACGATCGACGCGATGTCGATCGGCTCGCCAGGGAGGAGGCGCGACTTCGTCCTCGCCAACACCCGCCTCATGGCGCCGCCGCTCGCGCCCGAGATCAGGCTTTGGCTCGCCGACGAAGCCGTCCCGCTCTGGAAGAAGACGGAGGAGGAGCTAGCCAGCATGGGGCTGCCGCCGCCGTTCTGGGCCTTCGCCTGGGCGGGCGGCCAGGCGCTCGCGCGCTACGCGCTCGACAACCCGGCGCTGATCGCGGGCAGGCGTGCGCTCGATTTCGGCTCCGGCTCGGGGCTGGTGGCGATCGCCGCCGCCTTGAGCGGCGCGGCGACGGTCGAGGCCAGCGACATCGACGCATTCGCCATCGCCGCGATCGAAGCCAACGCGGCCGAGAACGGCGTCCCTGTCGCGCCTCGCCTGGAAAACCTCATCGGCGCCGATGAGGGCTGGGAGGTGGTGCTGGCGGGTGACATCGCCTACGAGAGGGACCTCGCGCAAGGAGCGATGGAATGGCTGGCAGGGCTTGCGCGCCGCGGCGCGACGGTGCTCATTGGCGATCCCCGGCGCGCCTATCTGCCGCAGGACCGGCTCGAGTGCGCGATGGAATATTCCGTTCCGGTCACGCGTGAGCTCGAGGATTCGGAAATCAAGCGGACCGGCGTCTTCCGATTTCGCTGATGTCGGCGTTTGGCCATAGATTCCGATCGCAGCCTTCAGGCGCGATGTCTCGAGCGCTCCGCCGCATTTCGAAGCCGAGCGATTGGAACCTTTGCCGGCGGCTCGCGTTCTCGGTTTGTCACTCCCTCATTTCGAGCAGGAGCTCGCCGATGCGCGCTTGGCATCTCGCTGTCGTTGGCGCTTTGTTCGCAATCCCCTCCGTCGGCTATTCGCAGGACGACGGACCGGTGGGCGGAAAAGTGGGGCCAAATCTCGAATCGACGCCGGCGCAATCCGGCTCTTCCCCCGGAGCATGGTCGCCTCCCCGGGCAGGCCCGCCTGCGGGCTATGCGGGCTCCGTTACGCTCGGCCAGGTCGTGCCGGACAACGTGCCCGTCGTACCTCGACCGGGCGGAATGGGGAGCGCCTTTGTCGACGGCCACCGCGTCCTCGTCGATCCAAACTCGAATCGCATTCTGCGGGTCTTCAACTAGCGACATCGGCGAGTCAGCCGAATCGTCGATGCTCCATATTCCTTTGGTTTCGCGCGCTTTTTGCGAAACCGCCGAATAGCCGCGGCCATCCGCTTGGTCCCGCGGCCGCCGCTTTGCTGCGATAACCCGCCGCAGCCCCGGACTCATTTTATTTGCTTCGTCCCGTCGCACATATGTTATCGTTCAAATGTAAAAAACGGACATCGATTGCCCGCCTATCATCTGATACTAGCTCCCCATGACCCAGGATTTCCGTTCAGAATTGGAACAGCCGGCGGACGGCCCGGTGGCGTCGGATATCGTCTATCCCTCAGCCATACCCTTCGTGATCGTTCATTTCGCGTGCTTTGCGGCGATCTGGACCGGCGTCACCATGGAGGCGCTGGCGATCGGCGTCGGTCTCTATTGGCTGCGGATCTTCGCCATCGGGGCCGGCTATCACCGCTACTTTTCCCATCGCGCCTATGAGACGAGCCGCGTTTTCCAGTTCGTTCTCGCGGCGATGTCGCAGACGACGGCGCAGAAGAGCGTGTTGTGGTGGGCGGCCAAGCATCGTGACCATCACCTCCATTCCGACACCGAGCTCGACGTCCACTCGCCGCGCCACACCGGATTCGTCTACAGTCATCTCGGCTGGATCTTCGCTCGTCGTCATGAGACGACAAATTTCGCCAGAGTGGCCGATTTCGCCCAGTATCCCGAGCTGATGTGGCTGCATCGCTACGAGCTGGTCCCTGCCTTCGTCCTCGCGCTCGCGTGTTTCGCCGCGGCCGGTTGGCCGGGGCTCGTCGTTGGCTTCTTCTGGAGCACCGTTGCGGTCTATCACGGGACCTTCTGCATCAACTCGCTCGCCCATGTCTCCGGACGCCAGCGCTACGTGACCGGCGACGATTCCCGCAATAACTGGCTTCTCGCCGTCTTCACCATGGGCGAGGGCTGGCACAACAATCATCACGCGTTCCAGAGCAGCGTGCGCCAGGGCTTCCGCTGGTGGGAATATGACCCGACCTTCTATCTGCTCAAGCTGCTCGAGCGTCTCGGACTGGTGTGGAAACTGAAGCTCCCGCCGCGTGAGGTCGTGCAGAATCAGCATCGGCTCGGGAGCCGAGTGACCAGTCGCGCCGCCCTGCAGGTGGCCGAAAGCTTCAATGCCGAGCGCATCGCGGCCGCGGTCGCCGCCGCGCTCGGGAACACCGGTCTGGCCGATCTGCGCGCGCGCCTTTGCCAGGCGCAGCCGTTCGCCGCCATGGAAGTGTTCAGCGAATTGAACCTGCCTCACATCCCGAGCAAGGCCGAAATCGTGCGCCGCGCCCGTTCGCTGCTCGCCAGCACGCCGTCGATGGAGGACATCGCCGCGAAGGCCCACGAGCTTCTTTTGGAAGCGATCGGGACGCGGCTGGCGACCCTCGCGGCGCAATCAGCCGGATGACCAACTCGATCGAGGCGGAAATGATACGCGCCCGCGCCTCATTTGTCCGCGCCAGGTGCGTGGCCCTGCGATAGGCTTGGGGCGCCTCCCAGCCATACGGTGGCATTCTTCGGGTCGAAAACGATCGTGTCGAAGAGCTCCAGAAATGAGGCCCCAAGTTGGGCGGCGGGCTCGGTCATTTCGGCGATTCCCCCGCATCCGTTGGCCCGTTTGACGATCAAGTGGAAGTCGCCGGTTGCAGCGATCGGCTTCCCCCGTTCGTTTTCGATCCCGAGAATTTGGTCCTTGGGCCGATAGACCGGCCAGCGCTCGCGGCCTTCGCACGTCCAAAGAACCACGTCGGAAACCCGATCGAGTTGGACCCCGCTCTCGGTCAAACGTTCGAACAGCGCCTCATTGATGTCGACCGAGCGGCCGTGGGCGAGGTCGTCATAGCCGGTGTCGATCTGGGCGAAAGCCCGCACCTCTCCGAGGCGCACGAAAACGACCGGCACGTTCGGGCGGCGCGGGTCGATCTTCGCCGGATCGGATGCAAAAAAGCCGGTCTCGGCGACCGGGATCAGGCCACGCGCGGCCAGCATCTGCGGCTGGCAGGGCTCGTCGCCGATGACGACCGCGCCGGGGCTCAACTCGACCCTGAGCCTGGACAGGAGATCCCCGCCAATGACACCGAGCTGCCCGCCTTCGGGCTGAATCAAGAGGTCGTAGCGCGCGAGATGAAAGGTGGCTTCCGCGATGACCGGCAGCGAAATCGTCGCCTTCCGGACCTGCCCTTCCGGGCCGGGAAACGCGGCGACCGAAAGCGCGCTCCGCGTTGCGCCATAGTCGAGCAGGAATGGACCGCTCTTCCCGTCGGCCGCAAGCTCGATATAGGGCGACGCGCCGCCGGGAATCGCGATCCTCGCGTACCGCCGTCCGCCGCACAGAGCCTCGTGGTCGCGGTCTGCGAAATCCATGCCGACTCCAGATATAGGAATGGCGATCGCCGCGAGCGAGAGCAAGACGGTCCTGACGAAGGCCATGGGCTTGGTTAGGATCGGCGCTCCGGGGATTGTCAATCGCGAACGCCTACCGGCCGCGCGAGGGCCGCCCGCGCGCCGGTCGGCGGCAAACCAACGGGCGTGATATGGACGGTCGGGGAGCAGGCGGCGAGATCCGGCTTCCGCTCGCTCTCTCCCCACAAAATCCATCTCGCCGGCGAAAGGCGCCCCATGCCGCTTTCCGGGTCATCGATCAATTACCGGCTCGGAAGCCTCTACGCCGTCGTCACCGCCATCCTCTACGCCACCCAGGAGCCATTTTCGTTTCCGGCCGCGAGGCATCTCAACACTTTGCAGTTCGTCTGTCTGACCCAGATCGCGCTCTTCGTCTCCGTTCCGATGCTCGTCTCCCGTCCCGCGAGCCGCCGGGACTTCCTCGCCCTCGTTCGCGACTCTGCCAATTACGGACCGCTCGCGGCCATCTTCGCCATCGGGATGAGCGGGCTCTTGCTCTATAACTTCGGCCTCAGCAACGCGCACCCGATCATCATCTCGGCGATCCTCAATCTCTCGCCGTTCTGGGCGGCCCTTGTGGCGCTGGTGATCATGAAGGTGCCGATCCCGATTTCGCCCACGACCTTCTTCGGCTGCTTCGCCGGCGCGTTCCTCGGCGCGATGACAGTCGCCTGGAGCCAGCTCAGCGAAGCCAGCAAGCCGACGCTCGGCGAATTGGCCGACAACTTCCTGCACGGCAGCTGGGTCTACGCCATTCCCATCCCTTTGTGCTCGGCTTTGGGCGGGACGCTGGTCGGCAAATGGTTCGGGAGATACAACGAATCAGCGGCGATCGCGGCCAATTTCCTGTTCGCGAACGTCATCCTGATTCCCTCCTGCCTTGTCATTCTCGCCTGGCGGAGCGAGCTCACATTCGCTCAGCTGCCAGCGATGATTCTGATGATCGCCGGGACCGTCCTCGCGTCGTCGGTGGGGCGCGTCGTTTATCAAATCTCGCTCACTGTCACCGGCGGCGACAACGGCTTCGTCACGATGTTCTGGAACCTGGTCCCGGCGCTGACCGCGGTGGTGTCGCTCATCCTGTCGCGCTGGATCGCCGACGAGCATTTCGTCATCGACCCGACCTTCTTTCTCGGCTCGCTGCTGATCGGGGCGTCGCTCTTGCTGTTCTCTCTCATATCCTGGCGGCGGCCGGCCGGGCGCGGGTGAAGGATGACCAGATCCGCCCCCCGTGTCGTCTCGCTGCCGTGCGAGGCTTCCAGCCCGGCTTCGACTGGGTCTGGCGCGGGGAGCGCCGCCGTCAAGCCCTGAACGGAAGCTTCCATCCGGTCTGCCGCCAGAGCCGGCCCGCGGGTTTTGATCCTCGGGCGGACAGCTCCTTGGACGGGAATCGGGAGCGCCTCAAGCAAAACTGCCGAGCTTGTCCGGCGGCCACGATTTCGTAATCAAAAGTCCTGATGAACTGGTGAACCGCTCGAAAAACCCCATGATGCAATAGCGCTGGATCGGGGTTCCAATCATCACCCAGGATCACGCCGTCTTCCGACAGAATTGCGTCAATGGCAACGAGCTCTTCCAGCGTGCCGTCAAAGTCGTGGGTTGAGTCCACATAAACAAAGTCAAGCGTTTTGCCCATTGCTCTGAGGTGGGTGCAAAACGTCAGGCTCGTGTCTTCAACCAATTCGGCCGCGCCCGCTTCCAGATAAAATTGCATCCGAAGGCGGCAATCCTCTTTTGCCTCAAGCGTGGTAAGGGAGTTTCGGTTTGTCCAAAGGCTATCGTTGCCCCATTCGAATTTTTCGCCAAGCTTTGTCCATGGGTCAACAAGGTACAGCATCTTCGGACGCAGCGCCTCGGCGATAACTTTTGCGAAGTGGCCTCGAAATACCCCAAACTCAGCGCCGCGGCCTCCCGACTTCGCGAATGACAAGACCCAGGCGCGCGACTGGAGATCTTCCACCAGCGATTGCGGATGGGGGAAAGGGGTTTCGTCCCGGTGCACGATTGCCTCTGCAATTGGCTCGAAGGGGCGAATTTAACCGGCAGCCCCCACCTTTACAGCCTGGTGCTCTACCGCTCGAGCTATTCTCGATCAACCGATTCCGGCCAAGAGCTAGCAAGGGGAAGCGCTTTCCCTACGCTCGGCCGCGGGAAAAGCGCCGCGTCGAATAATGGTGCTGCAAGAGAGGATTGAACTCTCGACCTCTCCCTTACCAAGGGAGTGAGGCACCGTTTCCAAATGTTTTCAGATATTTTCCATAATGCTATAACACATTGATTATCAACGCTTGTTTGGCGTCGTGTCCATTACTGACATTTCCAGCAGTTTTCCATTGTTTTCCATCTTTTGGTGACTATGTGGTGACTCGTCTCCAGACGGGAGCGGTCACACATGGCCAGATTGACCAAGCAAATTGT
>Ga0335073_10003014_pt1 | contig 23300 bp, 23 predicted proteins | sample Lox_Sample_22_FD_207093 | JGI IMG/M metagenome (GOLD analysis project Ga0335073, IMG submission 207093) | Soil microbial communities from Loxahatchee National Wildlife Refuge, Florida, United States - Lox_Sample_2.2 | ecosystem: Environmental > Terrestrial > Soil > Wetlands | place: USA... | reverse complement strand
GTTGCCGAACGGGAACCTCGAGGCCGCCTCTTGCGGTGCGGGAACCTCGAAGCTGGTGTGTGTCCACGCCAGCCCGACGTTCATCACCGAGTGGCTCGAATGAGACAGACGGCTCGGATGTCTAGAAATCCGGGGCTTCGGGTATCTCGCTCAGCGGGAGGCTCGCCTGATGCCTGGAATCGCTCGTCTGCGCGTGAATTCGAGGAGCGCGATTGCGCTCGGAGTCGGTCTGGCCTGTGTCGGTATCGGCGCAGCGCCGGCGTGGTCAGTCACTCCGGCGCCGCCGCCGGGCGCACCGGCGGTCGAGTCGGCTCCGTCGAGTCTCGTCGGCCTCGACCCTGAGCTCCCGCCGGGCGTGGTCGCCGCGAGCGCGGCGGCGGGAAGCCACTGGACGCCCGAGAAGGCCATCTACGGGACCGCGGCAACGAACGACATCCAAATCAAGGGCGCCGGCGGCACGACGATCAGGGTTGACGAGGTCTACCCCACGACGGCATCCGGCGCGCCGGCCAAGGGGCCGTTCCCGGTGCTCCTCACGATGACCCCCTACGGCAAGGGGCAGGGCGGCTCGACCAGCCCGGGTTCCGCGGCCTCGCCCGGCGGCAGTTCGGCCACCGGCGGCCCCGACGACTACCTGGCCCAGCGCGGATATATCGAGGTGGTCGAGGATGTGCGCGGCACCGGCGACTCGAACGGCAGCTGGGGGCTGTTCGATCCCGTCCAGCAGCGCGACGCGATCAAGGTCTTGAACTGGGCGGCGCACCTGCCGAACTCCGACGGCCGGGTCGGCACCTACGGTCCGTCGTATCTGGGCATCGATCAGCTGCTGCTCGCCGGCGCCGTCGGCCCGCACTCGCCGCTGAAGGCGATCTTCCCGATGGTCAGCGCGAACGACATCTACCGCGACACATCGTTCATGGGCGGACTGCTCGACTTTGAGTTCGCCGAGACCTACCTCGGACTGACCGGCGCGCTCAACACGGCCAACCCGCTGACCGACACCGCCAGCGACCCGACGATGCTCTCAGATCTCGCGGGCATCGAGACCGATCACGCCAACGGCCTCGCGACCTACCACGCCGGCGCGACCGCGAACGTGCTGACCGGCGGCGACGAGGCGTACGACGGCTCCTACTGGCACGCCCGCAACCCGCAGAACATACTCGCGCGGGTCGTCGCCAACCACATCCCCGCGTATCTCATCGGGGGCGAGTTCGACATCTTCCAGAACGGCGAACCGGTCAACTACGCAGAGCTCCAGAACGCCTGGGACGGCCGCAGCACGACCGCGCCGATGCTGCCGGGCCAGCCCACCACGGGGCGCTACCAGCTGATCGTCGGGCCGTGGGAGCACCTGAACGGCTCCTCGGTGGACGTCGACCCGCTCGAGCTCGAGTGGTTCGACACCTGGCTGAAGCATGAGCGGACCGGCATGGCCGGGACCCCGACGCCGCTGCATTACTACGACCTCGGCAGCGGCCAGTTCGATGAGACCTCGACCTACCCGTTCACCGGCTCGACGCCCACGCACCTGTACTTCGGCGCCGGCGGCACGCTTACGAACTCGGCGCCGGCGGCCACCGCGACGGCCGCTACTTCGAAGGTCACCTCGCCGGTTGGCGGGGTGCTCGGGACGGTCACCGGGTCCGCGCCGATCACAGGCGTGCTGGGCACGGTCACCGGGTCTGCGCCGATCACCGGCGTGCTCGGCACTGTCACCGGCGCCTCGCCCGTGCCGGCCGCGGCGAGTGACACGCTCGTTTGGAGTCCGACCGGCACTCCCTGCGGACGGCCGATCGACCAGTGGTCGATGGGCGGCGTGTCGGTCCCGTCGGGGACGGCGGGCCTGCTCGCGCCCTGCGTCAACGACGATCAGGCCTCGCAGAGCGGGCCGTGGGCGATCACCTACACCACCGCACCGCTGTCGAAGTCGGAGACGGTCGCGGGGCCGGTGACCGCCACCGTCTACGCCAGCGCCACCACCTCGGAGACGGAGCTCGTGGCCGAGCTCGAGGACGTCACTCCGAGCGGCGCCTCGTACCCGCTCACCGAAGGAGCGTTGCTCGGATCGCTGCGCGCGGTGAACACGAGCCGCTCGTGGACCGCCGGCGGCGTCACCATCCTGCCCTACCACCCGTACACGCAGGCGTCGGCCAAGCCCGTCACCCCGGGCGCCGTGACCGAGTATCAGATCCAGATCTTTCCGACGCTCGCGACGATCGCGGCCGGAAACCGGCTGCGCCTCACGCTCTCGTCGGCCGATGCCCCGCACCTCACGCCGCTGCCCGAGCAGCTCCCCGAGCTGGCCGGCGGCGTCTACACGATCGCTCGTACCGCGGCCGAACCCTCGTCGGTCACGGTAGACCTGCTCAAGTAGCGTCGATCGATCCTGGGTCGGCAGGTACGTCGACCGCGTACTGGTCGAGCACATCGAGCGGCACGTGCTCGAGGGCCCGCTCGTGGGTGGCGGCGAGCACGACGAACGCGGCGACTCCCTGCTCGTGGGCGCGCAGCCAGGCGTGGGTCGTGACGCACCAGCGGTCGCCGGCCTGGAGCCCCGGGAAGTCGTACTCGGGCGCCGGCGAGGTCAGGTCATTGCCGATGCTCTGCTGGAAATCGAGGAACTCGGCGCTGACGACCGCGCAGATCGTGTGGCTGCCGAAGTCACCCGGGCCGGTCCGGCACGTCCCGTCGCGGTAGAAACCGGTGAGCGGGTCGGCGCTGCAGCTCTCGAGCGGGCCGCCGAGCACGTTGCGCTCCATGCGGCCGACAGTACCGGCCCAGGGGGCCTAGATGGGGATCCCGACGAGCTGCCGGCACGCGCCGGTCTCGGCGAGCGACAGCCCGAGATCGACGGACGCGACGTGGCTGAGCTCGCTCACGATCTGCGGGCCGAGGACCTTGTCGTTCTCGAGGTCGCTGAGGAGGGTGCCGATGGCGGCAAGGTTTCCGCCCGCCACGCTGCTCGCGGTGCCCTCGAGGCTACGCAGGCGCGACTCGATGTCCGAGCGAAGCTGACCCAACTCGGCTTGCGCTTGCGCTGACTGCGCGCCCGGCGGCAGCCCCAGCTGGTTGAGCTGGCGCATCAGCCGATCGGTCGCCGAGATCGCGTCCTTGATCCGGGCGGTGGGCCCGAAGCCGAGGTCGAGGCTCGTTCCGTCGCGCTTGAGCTCGTTCTTCCAGGCGAGGATGTTCGTGCAGGTCGTCGAGGCCCACTGCTTATCGGCCGCCGTGCGCTGCGCGGCGAGCGCGGCATGATCGCTGGCCTGCGCGGCCTGGGAGCTGTCAATGAAGCCCGGAAGCTTGATCGCGCCCGAGCCGATAACCGCCGCGACCGCGGCCATGACACAGCCCATGACCAGGACCACGCGGCCGAGCCGCCAGAAGATCGAAACGTCGTCGTTGTCCCCATGCATGGTCGATGAGGCTGTTGGCGACGGCGAAGAACGAGCCATGAATATCCCTACAAATCCGTAAGAACTCGCCCAGCGTTTCTCGCTGCCCGCGAGTCAGGCTATCCTCAGCGCGCCGTTCAAGGAAGGTGTCCGGGGTGCCGATGGAGAACGCGGGGACCCGGCGAAAGCCTGACGATGATGTGCGCCTCGGGCCTAACTCTGTAAGACAAGCGTGGACGTAAGCAGCATTCCGACCCTCAAGCGGCGCTTCGGCGTGGGAGCGCTCGGCGCGGCGGCAGTGGCCGCCGTGTTGATGATTGCCGCTCCGGCCGCGTTCGCCCGGCAGTCGCTGTATGCGGTGAGCAAGGAGAGCGCATGTCTGGCGAACCAGAACGTGAACCCGTTTCTGCGGGCGAACCACGCCAACGTGATGCGGCTGATCCTTTCGCCGCAGGCCGCGCCCGTCGCCGCCGGCATCGCCTGCGTCGAGGCCGCGCACACGGCCGGATTCAAGGTCTACATCTCCTTCCAGTTCAACAACCACTTGACCCCGAGTCAGGTCAAGTCCTACTTCGCGCGAGTCCTCCCGACCTACGCACCGTACTTGTGGGCGGTCGGAGTCGGCAACGAGCAGGATCTGGCGATGTCCGGCACCTCCGGGCAGGGCACGGTCTCGCTCAGCCGGGACGGCCGAACGGCGGGGCAGAACTACCGGGCGGTCTGGAACGCCGTTGAACCGCTGCTGGTGAAGCTCGTCCCACACGCGATTCGGGTCTACGGCGAGTTCAGCCCGTGGGGGTTCGGCTCCACCGAGACAGGGTTCGCGCACGGGCGGCCGCCGGGTGTGCAGGCGATCGCCGCCCACTGCTACCACACGAAGTTCGACGGGCTCCTCCAGGTTCCACAGGACGCCGCCTGGGCCGCGTCGAAGGGGCTCCCGCTGTGGTGCTCGGAGATGGGCCCGGCGTTCCCGAGTCGGACGATGCCGAGGTGGGCGGTGCCCGACTCGTGGCCATCGTGGAAGGCGTTGGTCGCGAAGGTTGTGGGTAGGAGTCCCGATCTCAAGATGTGGGGCTACTACTACGACCCCGCGATGTAACCGGCGGCTTCTGCAGGGTCGCGGTCCGTGCCGGGCGGCCTGAGTCAGAATGTCGCCCATGACGACCTTCCCTGAATCTCACCGCGACCTTCTCGACGCCCAGGTCGCGACGCTGGCAACGATCGGTGGCGACGGGTACCCACAGCTCTCGGAGCTCTGGTTCCTGTACGACGACGGTGATCTCAAGCTGTCGCTTAACGACTCGAGGCTCAAGACCCGGAACCTCGTGAAGCGCCCGCAGTGCAGCCTGATGATCCTCGATGTCCAGAACCCGTACCGGTACCTGGTCGTTCGCGGTAACGCGGCGGTCGAGCCCGACGACGACTACTCGTTCGCCGACAAGTTCGGGCAGAAGTACTCGGCGGACCTCAGCGTGCACGACAAGCCCGGCGAGTCCCGCGTGGTCGTGACGATCGAGCCGACGAACGTCTACGCGGTGGATATGTCGGGCGGGTAGCGCGGGCCAAGCGGGCCAAAGACGCGCGCCCATCCGGCGGCGTACGATCGCCGCGGTTCTGAGGTCAACCACGAGGAGGGAGAGCCTTGCAGTACGGCAAGCCACGCCGGCGCACGTTCGCGCTGGCCGGGGTCGCGGCACTGACGGCGGGAGCGATCGCGGCCGGGCCGAGCTCGGCCAGGACGAATCGAGCGCATGCCGCCGGTACGACAGTGCACGTGATCGAACACGCGATCACCGACACCGAGAATCCGGGGGTCGGCGGCAAGGATGTCAAGGGGAACGTCCTGACGTTCAACAATCCGGTGTTCAACGTCGCCAACACCAAGCAGGTCGGGCACGACGAGGGATTCTGCATCCGCGTCGCGCCCAAGCAGGGAATCTGGGAGTGCCTGTGGACCACGTTCCTGAAGGCCGGCCAGATCACGGTGCAGGGCCCCTACTACGACACGCGCAACAGCGTGCTGTCGATCACCGGCGGGACCGGCGCCTACCGCAACAGCCGCGGCGAGATGACGCTCCTCTCCCGCGACGGTGGCAAGGAGTACGACTTCATCTTCAAGCTGAGTTGACGTCTTGGGTGACGCTCGGGGGTCGTCACCGGCCCCGGGCGTCATCCCGGCTAGTGGACTAGCAGGACGGCTGCGGGGGTCAGGTCGGTAGTCGGGGAACACCGGAAGGATCAGCGGCGAGCGCGGCGCCTGGACCGCCGATCACATAGTTGCGGGAACCGGCGCACGCCCATTTGCGATGTGTCACAGTGGCCGCGTGCGGAGAGGCAACGTCCTGCGGCGTCGTGCCCGAATGCGTGCCATTTCGGTGGTGGCGTCACTCGTTGTGGCGACCACGGTCGCCGGCGTCGCTGCCGCGAGCGCGAGCGCCGCGACGCCGTCGTTCACTGCCCACGGCAGCGCCGAGCAGGTATACGTGACCGGCCTCGCGCCGAACGCGAGCATGTCGCTCCTGCGCCCGAACGGGACGACCCTCTATACCCAGCAGGCCGACTCGCTTGGCGGCCTCCTGTTCCGCAACGTTCCACCGGCCGGCGGCTACCGCGTCCGCGCGAACGCGGATGGCACCGAGTCCGGGCCGATCACGGTCCACTCCGATGCGGCGGCGCCGTGGGATCCCAGCATCTACAACCAATCGATCCCCGACGAGGGATACACGTACCTGACCACGCGCGACGGGACGCAGCTGGCGATCGACGTGCACCCGCCGGCCAGCCCGGCCGGGGAGCCGGGCCTACCGCTGGGCTTGCCAGTGCCTCCCGGGGTGACGAGCCCGTCGTTGCCCATCAGCTTGCCGGGCTTGCCGAGCCTGCCGGGCGTGCTGGGTCCGCTTGCCAAGCGGGCTCACGTGTCCGCGTTCGGGGTCCCGCCGTACCCGACGCTGATCGAGTACTCGGGGTACGGCTACGCCGACCCGTCGGGTCCGGTGAACGGCATCGCGGTCCTCGCCAACCTGATGGGGTTTGCGGTGGTCGACGTCAACATGCGGGGGACGGGCTGCTCGGGCGGCGCCTACGACTTCTTCGAGCCGCTCCAGAACCTCGACGCCTACGACGTGATCGAGACGATCGCCCATCAGCCGTGGGTGCTCGGCCACAAGGTCGGGATGATGGGGATCTCCTACGGCGCGATCAGCCAGCTGTTCGCCGCTCAGCTGGATCCGCCCGACCTCGAGGCGATCTCGCCGCTGTCGACGATCGACGCGACGGCCACGACGCTCTACCCCGGCGGGATCCTCAACACCGGATTCGCGGTGGCGTGGGCGCAGCAGCGCCAGCAGGAGGCCGAGCCGGCGGGGCCGAACAGCGGTCAGCCGTACGCCTATCAGCAGATCCAGAACGGGGATCAGACCTGTAAGTCAAACCAAGCGCTGCACGGCGAGGCGGCCAGCTTGATGGACAAGATCGCCGCCAACTCGCATTACAACGCTCCGGTCGCCGACCCGCTTGACCCGATTACGTTCGTCAAGAAGATCAAGGTGCCGGTGTTCATGGCCTGTCAGTGGGAGGACGAGCAGACCGGCGGTCACTGTCCCGACCTGGTGCAGCACTTCACCGGCACACAGCACAAGTGGTTCACGTTCACCAACGGCGCGCACGTCGACTCACTCGACCCGTACACGTTCGACCGCTGGTACGACTTCTTAGAGCTGTTCGTCGCTCACCAGGCGCCGATCATCAACCAGGCGGTGATCCGCGCCGGGGCGCCGGTCATATATCAACAGGCGATGGGGCTGCCGCAGACCGATGCCGACACGCTGCCGCCCGACCCGATCCAGGAGGAGCCGACTTACTCATCGGCCCTGACCGCGTTCGAACAACTGCCCGAGGTGAGAGTGCTGTTCGACAACGGCGCGGGCACCTCCCCGACGGGATCCAACACGGCCGGCGACCCGTACCCGGGGTTCGAGCAGTCGTTCTCGAGCTTCCCGGTCCCGGGCACGAAGGCGCGGTTCTTGTACCTGGCACCTGGCGGCGCGCTGAACAACCGTCCGCCGGCCCGCAAGCACATCAACTGGTACACGTCGAACGCGAAGGCCACGGCGCTCAATGACTTCCCGATCGCCGACACCGAGGCCGGCGGGCTGTGGGGCAACGCGTCCGAGTGGCAGTGGAACTGGCAGCAGAATCCCGCCGGGACCGCGGTGTCCTATGTCTCCGCGCCGCTCACGTCCAACACCGCGGTGATCGGCGCCGGCGCCGTTCATCTCTGGGTTCGCTCCTCGACGCCGGACGTCGACCTCCAGGCGACGGTCAGCGAGGTACGGCCGGACGGCAACGAGACGTTCGTGCAGAACGGGTGGTTGCGGGCCAACGAGCGCAAGCTCTCGACGACCACCGACAACATCCTCCATCAGAAGAGCACCCTGCTCGATCCGATTCCCAGCATGCTCACGTCCGATGTGACGCCGATGCCGAGGGGTCGCTTCGTCGAGGTTGTCATCCCCCTCTACTACGAGGGTCACATGTACCGCGCGGGCTCGCGGATCCGGGTGACGATCTCGGCGCCCAATGGCACTCAGCCGGTGTGGTCGTTTGGCCAGACCGACCCGGCGGGCACCGCGAAGGTATCGATCGAGTTCTCGAAGCAAATGCCGTCGAGCCTCGTTCTCCCGGTGGTGCCGGGTGTCAACGTGCCGACCGGGCTGCCGGCGTGCCCGAGCCTGCGCAACGAGCCGTGCCGGCAGTACGTGGCGCTCGCAAATCGTTAGCCGGTGGCGAGGTTAGCCGCTGGTGAGCGCGGCCTCGCACGACGGTGACGCCGGCGCTGAGGTGAACAGCTTGAAGGAGTCGTCGCTCGGGTTGGTGGCGTTGATGCGCCAGTTCAAGCGCAGTCCGTTGATCTCCCGCTGAAGCTGGGGGAGGCAGGCGGCGTACGCGGCGACCTGGTCGCGCAGGCCCGCGAGCTGCGCTTCGCTCGGCACGCTCTGGAGTTGCCACTTGAAGCGCTTGATCGACTGTTGTGCGGCGTTCGCTCGCTTGACGATATTGCCGGTGTGCATCTGTACACCGGCCGCGGCTTTCTCATCGTCCGTCACTCGTTGCTGGAGGGTCGCCACTTCCGCTTGAAGGGTCGCCACGCGAGTCTCGGACCGTGCCGCCCGGCTGTAGGACGCCGCGCCGAACCCGGCGGCGGCGAGCGCGACTACGAGCACGATGCCGGTCGCGAACCGAAGCACGCCGCGTGGATAGGTGCCGCGCCGGCGGCGCGTCGTTTGGCGGCAGCGCCTCGAGCGCTCAGCGGCGGGGGCGTCAAAGCCGACGCGGTTGAACTGCGTGTTGGTCGCCATCCATACCGTCCGTGGTACTCAAAGCAACGCGGTCCCGTGTGTCGATTTTGCGGCTGTCACCTCAGCGAAAGAGCTCGATGCGTCCCCGGCCTGCCGCCTTGGCGCGGTAGGTGGCGGCGTCGGCGTTGGCGAGCAGCAGGTCCGCGTCGCTGTGCCCGAGCGCGATGCCGATGCTCGCCGACAACTCGTGCTCTACGCCTCCGGCGGTGAACGGCAGGCGGAGGGCGTCGAGCAGGCGCCGGCCGACCGCGAGCGCAGACTCCTCGTCGACGTGCTCGCACAGCGCGACGAACTCGTCTCCGCCGAGTCGCGCGATCGTGTCGCCAGGACGGACGGCGGTCTGCAGGCGCCGGCTGAGCTCGACCAGCGCGGCATCGCCCGCGGCATGGCCGTGGGCGTCGTTGACCTGCTTGAAGTTGTCGAGGTCGACGAACAGCACGGCGGTCTCACCGCGATCGCGCTCAAAGCGGGCGAGCGCATGCTCCAGCCGGTCGCGCAGCAACGTCCGGTTGGCGAGCCCGGTCAGGGGATCGTGCACCGCCTCGTGGCGCATCCGCTCCTCGTCGCGCAGCCGCGCGAGCCCGCTGGCAAGCGTGTGCGCGACCGCTCGCACGAAGCTCAGCTCCTCCTCGGACAGTCCACGCGAGGGGGCGACGAACAGCTCGCCGCCGGCGCCGATCGTCAGCCGCATTCCCGTGTCGGGGACGGGGCCGTACGTCGCGAGCGCCGAGCCGTCGGCGAGCCGCACCTCGGCCGCGGTAACCGGCAGCAGGTTTTGGAGCTGCCCGATTGCCTCGTTGGCAAGGTCGGCCGGGTCGGCGCCGGCGAGCGCGCGTTCGCCCATCGCCGCCACCGCGCGCAGGCGCGCCTCCGCAGCGCGCTGATCGGAGATGTCGCGTCCCACCGCGAGCAGCAGCGAGCCGGCGTTGGTCTCGACGACTCCCCAGCTCATCTGACCGATGAACTCCGACCCGTCTCGGCGCAGTCCCCACGCCGCGATCGTGAACCGCATCGGATGCTCGGTGGCGAAGTACAGCTCCATGTTGCGCGTGTAACGCTCGCGGACGCGCTCGGGCCACAGCGTCTGCACCGGTTGGCCGAGAAGCTCGCGTCGCGGGTACCCGAACAGCTCCTCCGCGACCGCGTTGACGAACACGATGCGCCCGTCGGAAGCGGCCGCCACGACGGCGTCCGGCAATCCCTCGAGCACCGCCGCCGGCGCGACCAGCAGCGGATCGAGCGCGGCGTCCTGCTCGCGGCTCTCCCTCGGTCCCTCGTCTACGTCTTCGTCCATGACCCCACCTCAGTGACCCCACGTCCCAGCGTACGCGGAGCGTACAACGCGACCTTGCGGTTGGGGAGAGGTGTCGGCGGGTGTCCGATTGGGAGTGTGTCCACCTATTCGCGCAGTTGCGAAAAGCCGAACGCGCTCAGATCGATGTCGGGCTCGTCGCCGGCCAACCACTGCGCGACGGCTTCACCGATCGCCGGCGAGTGCTTGAAGCCGTGGCCCGAGCATGCCGACACGATCAGCACCGAGTCGTGTGCCGGATGCCGGTCGATCACGAACCGGCTTCCGCGCGTGCTCGTGTAGAGGCAGGAGACGGTGCGCAGCGGCTCCGGGCCGAGCCACGGGAGATGGGGCGCGACGACGTGCTCGTACATGCGACCGATCTCTGCTGTTGTTGCCGGATGCTGGCGGCCGTCGGGGGTCGTCGTATGCTCATACACCTCCGCCGCCACCTTCAGGCCGCCTTGGGGACCGTCGATCGCGGGAAACCCATAGAACCCGTCGAGGTGCACGAACCCCTCCTGCTGTCCGCCGACGTCCCACGCGAACGCGGGCATGTCGCGGAGCTCCGCGAACCGTTCGCGGATGGGTAACCAGAAGAGGAGCTGGCGGTACACCGCGAAGGTGTCGCGGCCTTCCGGGAACAGATCGCCGATCCATGCGCCTGCGCACAGAAGCAGCTGATCTGAGCGGTATGTGCCTTTGTCGGTGGTGACGGTCACGCCGGTCTGTGCGGGCGTCCAGCTGTGAACCCGCTCGTTCGTGTGGAGATCAGCGCCGGCGCGGCGGGCGAGCTCGAGCTGCGCGGCGACCCCCGCCTCCGGTCGCAGATAACCCGCCTCCGGTTCGTAGTACGCGACGACCTCGTCGTCGACCGTGAACATCGGAAAGCGCTGTTTGAGCTGACCGTTCGTGAGGTTCTCGTGCTCGATTCCGTACGTGAACGCGGCTGCACGGGTCTCGTCGAGGAACTCGCTCGGCGGGCGGGCGAGGACCACGATCCCCGACTGGGTCATGAGCTCGGTGTTTGTGGCGGATTCGATCTCCCGCCACAGCTCGTGGGACCGGCGCACCAGCGGGACGTACTCGCGGCCCTCGCCGATCGCGAGCCGGGTGACCCGGGTGTCGCCGTGGGTCGAACCCCATGGGTGGGGTGGCGCGTACTGGTCGATTCCGATGACGTCGACGCCACGCGCGGCCAGCTGATAGCACGCGGCGCTGCCCATCGCGCCCAGTCCGACGACGATCACCTCGGTGTTGCGCATTGGTGGTGATGATCGCGGGCAGGAGGCGGCAACGTCGTTCGGGGGGTCAGGTAGATAACTGGCTTCATCGTGTGATGAAATAGAGGCATGCCCACGACGAAGCGCAGCTCGACCCGCCAGCGCGGCCCGCGGGACGAGCCCGGCGTGATGCTCGAACGGATCACCGCCGCGGCGCGGGCGTCGTTCGCGCAGAACGGGTGGGCGGGTACGACGCTGCGCGGGGTGGCGCGCGAGGCGGGCGTCGACCCTGCGCTCGTTCACTACTACTTCTCCTCGAAGGAGGAGCTGCTCGACGCGAGCACGCAGCCACCCCCGGCGTGGCTCGAGTCGATCGAGCGGACGAACCGCGTCCCGATTCGCGAGCGCGGTGAGGCAATGGTCCGCAACGTGATCTGGGGCTGGGAGCAGCCAGAGATTCGCGAGACGCTGAGTTCGATCCTGATGACGGCTGCGCACGAACCCCGCACCCGCGAGAAGCTCCGGGCCTTCGTCACCGCGAGCCTGCTGCCCGCCATCGCGGACCGGATCGAGGGCGAGGAGCGGTCGGTGCGGGCGTCGCTGATCGCCTCCCAGGTCCTCGGCCTGGTGATGTTGCGGTGGGTGTGGGAGATCGAGCCGCTGGCGTCGTTGCCCGATGACGAAGTGGTGGCGCTGATGGCGCCCACGTTTCAGCGCTACCTCACCGGCCGCCTGCCCTGAGGCGGTCTCACAGGGGTGGCGGCAGGCCCCTGGGGACGGTGGCGGTCCCAGGTGGCGGTGGTGGTCGCGGTACGAACGGCGGGCACCTGGAGAACGGCGGCTGCACCGTCTGTCAGTCGAGCGCGTTTGCCCCGACCGTGACAGACGGCGCACGCACTACCTGCGCGGTCTGCCCAAGGTCCCGCCCGCCGGCGCCGAGTGTCAGACCCCGCATGCTCCGGATCTCTTGGAGCGATCGACGCGACCTGCATAGCTCGACAACGGAGCCGTTCGACCCTGACCTCGCCGTGTAACGCATGCCCTACATACATCACACGGCAAGGTCCCGCCGATGCGCGGCGATTGTCGAGCTAAGCAGCTCGCTCCCGGGTTCACGCCCGGTTCGCTGCCCCCGCCCCGCTGCCCCCGCCGGCCGCGCAGATTTTGCCGCCGCCCCTTGATTTCATCACGTGATGAAGTTAGTCTCATCATGTGATGAAACTGCAAACGCATTCAAGGAGCCGGGAAATGAAGATCGATACCGATTCTCAACGCCACGGCGTGATCACCGCCGTCGTGTGCTTGGCGCTGGCGGCGGTGGTTGCCGCGATGGCGTCGCTAAACGTCGCCCTGCCGGACATCGCGCGGGACACCCACGCCACGCAGACACAGCTGCTGTGGGTGATCGACGCGTATTCACTGGCGTTCGCGGCGCTCCTGCTGCCCGGTGGCGCGATCGGCGACCGATACGGCCGGCGCGGCGCGCTGATTACGGGCCTCGTCATCTTCGGCGGCGGCTCGGTGGTGGCCATGACCGCTTCGTCGGCGTCCGAGCTGATCGCGCTGCGCGCGGTGCTCGGGCTAGGGGCGGCGCTCGTGATGCCGGCCACGCTGTCGACGATCACGAGCACATTTCCGCCGGCGGAGCGGACCCGCGCGGTCAGCATGTGGGCCGGGGTCGCCGGTGGCGCGGCCGTCCTCGGGCTGCTGGCATCGGGCGCGCTGCTGACCGGCTTCTCGTGGCGGTCGATCTTCGGGCTGAACGTCGTTCTGTCCGCGCTGGCCCTGGCCGGAACGCTTCGGTACGTGCCCGAGTCCGCGGATCCTGACGCTCCGCGGCTCGACGTCGGCGGCGCCCTGATCGCCGTGTTCGCGCTCGTGGCGCTCGTGTTCTCGGTGGTCGAGGCTCCAACCTACGGCTGGCTCGCGGGACGGACGGTCGCCGGCCTCGTCCTCGCGTTCTTCCTGATCGGCGCCTTCGTGATCTGGGAGATGCGGCAGGCCCACCCGCTGCTCGATCCCCGGGTCTTCCGCAAGCGGACGCTGACCGCGGGCAGCATGTCGATCCTCGTCCAGTTCTTCGCGTTCTACGGCTACACCTTCATCGTCCTGCAGTACCTGCAACTCGTCCGTGGCGCGACGCCGCTGCTCGCGGCGGTCGAGGTGCTGCCGCTGGCGGTGGCGATGATGCCGACCTCGCGGCTGGCGCCCCGGCTCGCGGCCAGGTTCGGTCGCGGCAGGGTCGGCGCCACCGGCTTGCTGCTCGTGGCCACGGGCATCGCGATCGTCGCCCAGCTCGGGACCGACAGCAGCTACTTCCTGCTGGCCGGCGGGCTGCTCGTGCTCGGGGTCGGCATGGGGGCGGCGATGACGCCCGCCACCACGGCGATCACCGAGGCGCTTCCGGCGGCTCAGCAGGGCGTCGGATCCGCGCTCAACGATCTCTCGCGCGAGGTTGGGGGCGCGCTCGGGATCGCGGTCATCGGCAGCATCCTGACCTCGACCTACAGCAGCCATGTCGACGTCAGCGGGCTTTCCAGCCAGGTCGCCGCGACGGTGAAGGGGTCGTTCGCGGTCGCATCCCACCTGGCAGCGCCGATCCCCGAGCGTGCTCATGCCGCATTCCTCACCGGGATGAACCTCGCTCTGCTGACGGCGAGCGCGGCTGCGGTCCTGGCCGCTGTCGGCGTGGCCGTGCTCCTGGCCCGCGGGGTGACCGGCGACGAGCCGGTCGAGGAGGTTCAGCTGGTCGCCTCGCGCAGCACCGCCACGAGCCGCGCGACGGCGGCCGTGTAGGCGTGCTCGGGCGGTTTGGCGTAGCCGACCACGAGGGCAGGAGGGTGCGTGTGTGCACCGTGCGCGTACTCGCCGAGCCCCTGAAGCGACAGGCCGCGCTCGCCGGCGCGGGCGACGACATCGTCCTCGCCCACGCCGGCGGGCAGCTCGAGCAGGGCATGAAGACCGGCTGCGATCCCGGAGACACGAACCTCGGGGATGTGGCGCTGGAGCGCGGCCCCGAGCCTGTCGCGCCGGCGCCGGTACACCAGACGCGAGCGCCGGACATGCCGGTCGTAGGCGCCGGACCCGATGAGCTCGGCGAGCGCGAGCTGGTCGACGGCGCTGGTGTTCCGGTCCGCGATCGATTTGGCGGCGAGAACGTCGTCGACGACGTGCGACGGAACGACGAGCCAGCCGAGCCTGATGCCGGGCGCGAGCGTCTTGCTCGCGGTTCCGGCGTAGACGATCCGCTGCGGAGCAAGCGCCTGGAGCGCGCCCAGCGGGTGGCGGTCGTAGCGGAACTCGCCGTCGTAGTCGTCCTCGATGATCAGACCGCCGGTCGCGTGCGCCCACTCGGCGGCGCGGGCCCGGCGCCGCGCGACGAGCGGCGTGCCGATCGGGAACTGATGGGCCGGCGTGAGCAGGGCGACGTCGGCCGACGCGAGACGCTCGACCCGGGCGCCCTCGTCGTCGACATCGATCGGCTTGAGCGCCAGGCCGCAGGCGGTGGCCGCGCGCGCGGTGGCCGGCTGGATGTAGCGCTCGATCGCGAGCGTCCGGGCGCCCTGAGCGCGCAGCGCTTCGCACAACAGGCGGAATCCCTGGGTGAACCCCGAGCACACGATTACGTTGTCGGGCGTTGCCTGTACGCCGCGGGCGCGCGCGACGTAATCGGCGAGCGCGGCTCTCAGGTCGGGCTGACCGCGTAGGTCGCCGTAGTCGAGCGCCCGGAACGAGGCCGCGTTGAGCGCCCGGCGAGTGGCGGCAATCCAGGCCGCACGGGGAAATGCGGTGACGTCGGGAGACCCGGGGCTGAGGTCATATCTGATCCGGCGCGTGGAGGAGTCGCGGGCCGCGGCCGCAGGCTCGGATGTGCCACGGCGCTCGGCGACGCGCGTGCCCGACCCCTGGACCGCGGTCAGCCACCCCTCGGCGACGAGTTGGCCGTAGGCCTCGGCGACGGTGTTGCGGGCGAGGTCCAGGTCGGCCGCCAGCGCCCGCGAGGACGGCAGGCGCACGCCGGGGCGAAGCCGGCCGGTCGACACCGCGTCGCGCAGCGCGGACTCGAGCGCGGCTCGCACACGCGTCCCGTCGAGGTCGAGATGCAGGTCGACGCCAGAAATGGCCCACGTTTTGACCATCGAAATGGATCTTAGAACCGGGCCGCATCGACGGTAGGTTGTGGCCATGACAACTGCTCAAGCACACCACCAGATCCCGGTCCGCCTCGACTTCGACGCCCATGCCGCCGCGTTCGCGAAAGCGATGGCGCATCTCGATCACACCGCCACCAAGCAACTCGACAAGGCCGATTTCGATCAGTTGCTGCGCGAGCTCGTCCGCATCCGTGCGTCGCAGATCAACGGCTGCGCCTACTGCATCGACATGCACACGAAGGACGCTCGCGCGGCGGGCGAGAGCGAGCAGCGGCTGTACGCGCTGAGCGCGTGGCGGGAGGCGCCGTTCTTCAGCGACCGCGAACGCGCGGCGCTGGCGTTCACGGAGGCGGTCACGCTGCTGGCCGTGGATCACGTCCCGTCCGAGGCGTACGAGGCCGTCGCCGAGCACTTCAACGACGATGAAATCGCGGCGCTGATCAGCCTGATCGTCGCGATCAATGCCTGGAACGCGATCGGCGTGAGCACCCGCGCCTGGGTCCCGGGCTCGTACGAAGCGTAACGCCGGATAGCCGTCCGGTTCGGGGGGCTGTTTTCAGGTCTCCGGAACCGGACGGCCGATAGCGAGTCGGGATGCGGCGATTCGCGCGGATACGCGTGCAGTACCTGGCTGCCGTTGCCCTGGCAGTCGCCATCGGCGGTGGCATCTACGCGCTCCGTGGCTCGCAGACGAAGGCTTCAGTACCTGCAACATCGCCGGTCCTCTCCGCGCTGCCGCGCACGTCCCCCGCGCCGACTGTCGCGTCGGTGCCGGGGACGCCGACCGCGCCACCGGTGACGCGGCCACCGAGGGCAAGACGCCAGCCAACACACCCCCGCAACCCCGTGCCGTCGGCGGCTGCCCTGCTGGCGCGCGTTCGATCGGCCTACGTCCACGTTCCCGGAGTCGTTGTCAACGGCACCCTGGTGAAGGCGCGGCTGCGAATGACCTTCGTCCTGCACGACGACAAGATCGTCGCCAACGGGTGGCTCGGCACGGGCGCGAACGGGGAGGTAATCGGTGCGGTGACGCCGCCCCGATCGCCTACGTTCGCCCGCGAGCTGGGCACCGACTGCTGGCAGTCTCTCCCGAAGTCGAACGTACTGTCGCCCGCCGATATTGGGACACCGTTCCCGCCGACCGTGGGGAGCACATTCGGGACGCCTGTTCCTGCGCGAGGCGGCTGGGCGATAACCGGGGAGTCGGACGGTGCTCTAACGACGTTCGACATCGACGCGGGAACGTTCCAGTTGCGGTCGATGACGTCGAGTCAAAATGGGCTCAGCTTCAGCGGAAATGTCGTAGCGCTCAGCTCCGCTCCCGCGTTGCCGGTGCCCGAGCCCCGCTGTTAGCGGGCCGTGTAATAATATAGGTGTGATATCACCCGAGGCTGACGAGACCACCGCGCCGCAGACCAGGGCATTCTCGCCGCGCGATCCCCACCATCAGCGCCCGGCGACGGCCTTTGCCTGCCCGCCGGGCCTTGCGGTCGCGGGCGGCGTGATCGCGTTGCTCGCCGCGCTGGTCGCCATCGGCCTTGGCGGGACCGCCACCTGGTTGCGGATCGTCGCGGGCGTGGTGGCGGTCGCGCTCGTGCTGCTCGCGCCTGGATTGGTCGTGATCCAGCCCAATGAGTCGCGCGTGTTGATCCTGTTCGGCCAGTACGTCGGCACGCTCACCGAAGCTCGGCTGTGGTGGGTGAATCCGTTCACCGTGATCTGGCGGGAGACGATCTCGTTGCGGGTCCGGAACTTTCAGAGCGATCGGATCAAGGTCAACGACGCCAGCGGCAATCCGATCGAGATTGCGGCGGTCGTGGTGTGGCGGGTCACGGACACCGCCAAGGCGGTGTTCGACGTGGAGGACTTCGTCCAGTTCGTGCGCGTCCAGAGTGAAACCGCGCTCCGTCACCTCGCCAACCAGTATCCATACGACGACTACGCCGGTCGCGACACGATCTCGTTGCGGGGCAACGCGGAGGAGGTGCGCGAGAGTCTCCAATGCGAGCTCCAGTCGCGCCTCCAGACGGCCGGCATCGAGGTGCTGGAGACGCGCCTTACCCACCTCGCGTACGCGCCCGAGATCGCGGAGGTGATGTTGCGCCGCCAGCAGGCCGAGGCGATCCTCGCCGCCCGGAAGACGATGGTCAGCGGCGCCGTTGGTCTGGTTCAGATGGCACTGGCACAGCTCGCGGACTCAGACCTCGTGGAGCTCGACTCCGAGCGCAAGGCGACGATGGTTTCCAACCTGATGGTCGTCCTATCGGGCGACCACTCGCCCACGCCAGTGATCAATACCGGGACCCTCTACACCTGATCGCGAGCCTACGTGCCTGAGAGCAAGCGCTTCCTCCTCCGACTCGACCCGAAGCTGTTCGACGCGCTGCGACGGTGGGCCGGCGACGACCTGCGGAGCATCAACGCCCAGATCGAGTTCCTGCTCACCGATCAGGCGCGCCGTGCGGGCCGCCTTCCGTACGAGCGCACAAGGCGACCCTCGGCGCCCGCTGACATCGAGCCGCTCGACGGTGCCGCTTCTGATGAGGCGACCGAGGACGCGGCGCCGGTTAGGCGACGCTGAGCGTCCGCTGCTGAATCAGGCCCGCGAGCCGGATGCGGTCGGCGTCCGCGATGTCGGTGAACTTCAGCGCGACGTGCGTCGGCGTCGCGCGGACGACGGTCGCGCGGCACTGGATCCGCTCCGGATCCTGGTCGAGCGTCAGCTCGAGCCGGAACTCGGGGGCGTCGGCGAGCCCGGTCGGACGCTCGATCAGGACGCCGCCGACGCTGACGTTCGCGGCGGTGGCCTCGACGCCCTCGCCGCTTTCGCCGTCGGCCGTGATGCGGGCGAACGCCTCGAGTCTGACGCGCTCGCCGGCGCGGCGCTCGGGAAGCTGGACGCCGTCGATCACGACGAACGCGAGCGACGCGTGGCCTTCCTGGCCGGCGGTGGCGATCCCCTTCAGCGCGGTCTTAGCGCCGCGGTGCTCGAACAGCAGATATCCGAGCGCTCCCGGGGTGAACTTCTCGAGCACCTCCGCCGGGAGCTGGGTGGTCCGCGTCAGGGTGGCGACGCTCCCCTGAACCGCGGCGACACGACACGCGACGACGTGATCGTCGCTGTCGATGTGGATCTCTACGAGTTGGTTGTGCTTCAGGCGTCGCAAGGCGCTGAGCCCTTCGGCGGTGGGGACGACCGTCCGGGCGTTCCCGAACAACCCGATGATCGGCGTCCGCCGCCAGGTTCTTTAGCTCGGGCGGCCGCTGACCGATTGCACGCGCACGTAGGATGCGGCGCGTGTCAGACCAAGCACCATCGACGGACGATCTGTTCGACATCGCCGGCAAGACCGCGCTCGTGACCGGCGGCGGCCGCGGCATCGGGCTGATGATCGCGCGCGGGCTCGTACGAGGAGGGGCGCGGGTGCTGATCGCGTCGCGCAAGGCGGCCGATCTCGAGGCCGCGGCGGCCGAGCTGCGAGGCGACGGCGAGTGCGAGGCGATCACCGCGGATCTCTCGACGCCGGAGGGTGCGCGAGAGCTGGCCGAGGAGGTCTCCAGGCGCATCGAGGTGCTCCACATCCTCGTGAACAACTCGGGAGCCACGTGGGGGGCGCCGCTCGAAGAGTTCCCGGCGTCGGGCTGGGACCGGGTGATCCACACGAACCTCGAGGGCATCTTCCACCTGACCGTCGCGCTCCTGCCAGAGCTCAGAGCGGCCGCCGATCCCGACGATCCGGCGAGGGTCATCAACATCGGCTCGATCGATGGGATCCGGGTCCCATTCGCCGAGAACTACAGCTACAGCGCGAGCAAGGCCGCGGTGCACATGCTCACCCGCCACCTCGCGAAGCGGCTCGCCCCCGAGCACATCACGGTCAACGCAATCGCCCCCGGCCCGTTCGCCAGCAAGATGATGGCGTTTCTGCTCGAAGCGCCCGAGGGCCGCGCCGAGGTCGAGCGGCAGGTGCCGCTAGGCCGGATCGGGCGACCGGACGACGTCGCCGGGCTGACCGTGTTCCTGGCCTCGAGGGCCGGGTCGTACCTGACCGGCGTCGTGATCCCACTCGACGGCGGAATCACGGGCTGCGGCTGAGCCGCACGATGCCCGGTCGACGCCGAAGGTCCGAGCCATGGCATCCTGAAGCGCGATGGGTCCGGACGGGCCGAGCCTGAAGAAACTCATCCTGGCGCACAGGCGCGCCACCGCGGGGGTAATCGCGGTTGTGGTCGTGCTCGTCGGGGTGATGGTCGCCGCGGCGCTTCCGAGCGCGCGGGCGTTGTCGCTCAGCGACTCGTCGACGTGCTCGGCGTGGGGCTCGGCCAGCCAGGCCCAGCGATCCGCCTATGCGGCCCTGTACCTCACCGAATATCCGACGAGCCGAGTGCGTGACCAGGACACGACCGAGGCCGACCTCACCGGCGCCTGCAACCACGCCGCCTACCTCGGGGAAGCCGACGACATCAGCCTCGTGGCCGCCATGAACCACGCCTTCTAGACATGTCGCCAACGACCCCGCAACCGCTCACGCGCCGGTTCAACGTCCGGATTCCCCTCCGCGACGGGATCACGCTTGCCGCCGACCTCGTGTTGCCGGCGGACCGGCCGGCGCCGGCAATCGTGATGCGCACTCCGTACGGGCGCGGGGGCGATCGGGCCACCGAACGCGCCGACGCGTTCGCCCGGGCCGGATACGCCGCGGTCTGGGTGGACGTCCGCGGTCGCGGCGACTCCGACGGGGCGTTCGATCCCTACCGCAACGACGGTCTCGACGGCGTCGACGTGATCGCCTGGGTGGCCGCGCAGGACTGGTGCGACGGCGCGGTGGCGACGTACGGCGGCAGCTATCCCGGGCGGATCCAGTGGCTGACGGCGCTCCACCAACCTCCGGCGCTGCGAGCGATGATCGTGCTCGTCACCCCGTCGGATCCGTTCGTCGAGAACCCGACCGGCGTGCCCGGCCCGATGCACGTCCACTGGTACCGGATGACCGACGGCCGAGCCATGCAGTACACCGACGCCGTCGACTGGATGGAGGTGTACCGGCACCGGCCGCTCGTGGAACTCGACGAAGCCGCCGGCTTTCACTCAGCTCTGTGGCAGGAGGAGTGCCGCCATCCGACGCTCGACGCCTGGTGGGAGCCGCTGCGCTACCAGCACCGCATCGCCGAAGTCGACGTCCCGGTACTGCACATCTCCGGCTGGTATGACGACGAGGAGATCGGAACGCCGGCGAACTTCGCCGCGATGACGGCGGCGGGCCGGTCCGGACAGCGCCTGCTCATGGGCCCGTGGGGCCACCAGGTCAACTCCGACCGGCGGATCGGCGAGGTCGACTTCGGACACGAGTCGGTCATCGACCTGTACGCGGCCATGACCGGCTTCCTCGACGAGATGGTCCGCGGTCGCCAGCCCGCCGAACCCGTCGCGCCCGCGCGCGTGTTCCTGATGGGCGCCAACGAATGGCTCGACCTGTCCGGCTGGCCGGCCCCCGGGGGCGCCGAGCGAATCTGGTACCTAGACAGCGACGGGGGCGCCAACTCGAGCTTCGGGAACGGCCGGCTCGTGGACGATGCGCCCGCCGCTGACTCGCGGCCCGACGAGTGGCTGCACGATCCCGACCGGCCGGTGCCGTTCATCACTGGCGCATCGTCGGCGCAGATCGGCGGGCCCGATGACTACGCGGGCGTGGAGACCCGGGGCGACGTGCTCGTCTACACGACCGAGCCGCTGACCGAGCCGCTCGACGTGATCGGAGCCGTCAGCCTGATCGCGCACGTCGCGACCTCGGCCGCCGACGCCGACGTTGCCGCCAAGCTGCTCGACGTCCACCCGAACGGGTTCGTGCAGCGCCTGTGCGACGGCCTGATCAGGCTGCGCTACCGCGACGGCTATGACCGCACGGTCCCGGTCGAGCCCGGGACCGTCTACGAGGTCGAGATACCGATGTGGGACACCTCGCAGCGCTTCCTCCCCGGTCACCGCATCCGGGTCGAGATCGCCGGCGCGGCGCATCCGAAGTTCGCGGCGAACGTGGGGACCGGCGGAGACGACACGGTCGCGACCGAAGGCGTCATCGCTCGCAACGTGCTGCATCACGACGCGGCCCGGCCATCGCGGCTGGTGCTGACCGTCCTGCCGGCCTCAGCGGGCTGAGCCGAGACGACCCACGGCGCTCACGAGGCGCGAGGACGCCTCACGCACCCCATACCGCTCGGCGAGCATCTGCATCGCCGCTGCATCCACGGGGTAGGCGTCTCGCCGGCCTGGGGGAAGCTCGACCGGCAGATCCTCGACGGGCGGCACGACTCGCATCGCGGCCTCGAGGTACTCGCGGTCGGCGTCGCGGAACTCGCGCTCCCGGAGCACGCCGGCGATGTCGCCGTGCCGGCGGATCATCCCGGCCGCGGTCACCGCACCGACGCCGCGCAGTCCGGGAAGCCCATCGGAGGGATCGCCGCGAAGAATCGCGAAGTCGGCGTACCGGCGGCCCGGGATGTCGTAGCGCCGCGTCACCGCCTCCTCGTCGATGACCGCCAGCCCGCCCTTCTCCGGATACAGGACGGACACGCGCGGGTTCTCGACCAACGCGAACAGATCGCGGTCGCCGCTGGCGATCTCGATCGTGCCCGGCGCCAGTCGAGACCAGGTGGCGATCACGTCCTCGGCCTCGTGGTCAGCCACTCCGAGCATGTCGATCCCGATCGCCGCCATCAGGTCGCGGATCACGGGCAACTGGGGCTCGAGCCCCGGCGGGACGGGCTCGGCGACGCGCTGCGACTTGTACGTCGGGATCAAGCCGACCCGCCAATCCGGTCGCCAGTCCTCGTCATCGGCGATGGCGAGATGGCGCGGCCGGCGTTGCGCGATCAGACGGGCGAGCCGCTCGAGAAACCCGCGGATCGCGTTGACGTGGAACCCGTCGGGGCCCGGTTCGCCGGCGGGCACGCCGTAGTAGGCGCGGAAGATCATGCTCGATCCGTCGACCAGTAGCCAATCGCAGCTCATCGTGCGTCCATTGAATCGATGCCGGGCGTGTCATCATGTGCTCATGGCCGAAGACGAACCTAACGGCAACAACTTCGAGGACACGCTGCGCGAGATCGCGCGGGAGCTGGGGCGCTCGGTCGAGCGCGCGGTCGACAACATCGACGTGGACGAGTTTGCGCAGATGTTCGGCGTCGACGCGAGCTCCGCACGCGAGTGGGTCGAGAGCGCCGGGAGCTGGCTGCGCTCGCACGCCGAGCGGTTCGAGGACGAGTTCCCGTTCACGATGCCGACGCCGCCGCGCCCACCTGCCCGCGATCCGTTCCGGAGCGAGGGAAGCGAGGACGCGTTGCGCAGCGCCGCGCCGCACCCGCTCGACATGCCGACCGACGAACAGGGCATCGCCCTGGCCGCGCTCGAATCCGGGCGCTGGATGGTCGAGCCCGGCACCGACGCGCTGACGTCCAGGGGCGAGGGTCCCGGACCGAGCGACGCGCTCGGGATCGTGCGCGAGCTGCGCGTTCGGGACTGGCTGAGCGCGAGCGGCGAGATCACGCTGGTCGGTCGCCGCGCCCTGAACCGGTGGCTCGAGGCGTCGATCCCCAACTTCGGACCGGGCGGATCAACCCCCTAGCGCCCGGCCGGGCCCGTAGGATCGGCTGGTGCTCGAGCGCCGGCCCCCGATCGCCTAGCGATGCTGTCCGACCTCAGCGCCGCGATCTACGGATTGATGACCGTGGGTGCGCTGCTGGCGGCCGAGTCAGCGGCTAGCGAGACCTACGCCGAAACGATCATCGCCGTCGCGATCACGATGTTCGTCTACCTGCTTGCCCATTCGTATGCCGAGTTCACCTCCGAACGGCTGAAGGAGCGCGAGCCGGCTCGGTTCTCG
>Ga0335073_10003013_pt1 | contig 23301 bp, 21 predicted proteins | sample Lox_Sample_22_FD_207093 | JGI IMG/M metagenome (GOLD analysis project Ga0335073, IMG submission 207093) | Soil microbial communities from Loxahatchee National Wildlife Refuge, Florida, United States - Lox_Sample_2.2 | ecosystem: Environmental > Terrestrial > Soil > Wetlands | place: USA... | reverse complement strand
CCCTGACCATCGCCTCGGGACTGGGCACGACGTCGGCCTACACCTGGCTCAAGGTGCCGGTCGTGGAGGACATGGAGCGCGTGATGTCCGCGTCCACCCTGCCCGCGGTCCTGCTCGGCGGCGAAGTTCCCGACGCTCCGGAACAGGCCTTCGCCGGCTGGCAGAAGGCGCTGCGCCTGCCCAATGTCATGGGCCTGATGGCCGGCCGGTCCCTGCTCTACCCGGCCGACGGCGACGTGGCGGCCGCCGTCGATACCGCGGTCAGCCTGCTATGAGTCGTGCCGGAGGCGCGCAAACGGGTATAGGTGCGGCCCGGCATCTCGGCGCCGCGGCCACCGCCGACGGGCCGTGGCGGGCGCTGGTGACGCCGGAGAAGGCCGGCTGGAGCTACTCGGGCCTGCGCATCCTGGATCTGCCGCCCGGCGGATCGGCCGAGTTCGGCACCGACGCCGACGAGGTGCTGGTGCTTCCGCTGGCCGGATCCTGCGCGGTCGAGTGTGACGGCGAGCGGTTCGGGCTGGCGGGCCGGGCGGACGTCTTCGCCGGGGTCACCGACTTCGCCTACCTGCCGAAAGACGCGTCGGCCCGGGTGTCGAGCGAGGCCGGAGGGCAGTTCGCGCTCCCGGCCGCCCGGGCGGAGCGCCGCCTCCCGCCACGCTACGGGCCGGCCTCCGGCGTCCCGGTCGAGTTCCGCGGCGCGGGCAGCTGCTCGCGGCGGGTACAGAACTTCTGCATGCCCGGCGTCTTCCCCGCGGACCGGCTGATCGCGTGCGAGGTGATCACTCCGGCCGGCAACTGGTCGTCCTACCCGCCGCACAAGCACGACGAGGAACGTGCGGGAGAGAGCGTGCTCGAGGAGATCTACTACTTCGAGATCGCACCGGGCCCGGCGGGCCCGGGCCTCGGCTTCCAACGCGTGTACGGTACGCCCGGGCGCCCGCTCGACCTGGTCGCCGAGGTCCGGTCGGGCGACATGGTGCTGATCCCGCACGGCTGGCACGGGCCGTCGATGGCGGCACCCGGATATGACATGTACTACCTGAACGTCATGGCCGGGCCCGGGGCCGAGCGGGCCTGGCTGGCCTGCGACGATCCGGCCCACGCCTGGGTACGTGACACGTGGCGGGGCCAGGGAGTCGACCCGCGGCTCACCGCCCCCGGCACCCCTGCGGGAGGTCCTCGGTGAACGACGATGAGCTGGTCCGGCTCACCGTGGCCCAGGCGGTGGTGCGGTTCCTGTCGGCGCAGCGCTCCGAGCGCGACGGCGTCGAGCAGCCGTTCTTCGTCGGCTGCTTCGGCATCTTCGGCCACGGCAACCTGGCCGGCCTCGGCCAGGCGCTGCTGCAGGCCGAGCTCAAGACGCCGGGCGCCCTCCGCTACTACCAGGCGCGCAACGAGCAGGCCATGGTGCACATCGCGGCGGGGTTCGCGCGGGCGCGCAACCGGCTGGCGACGTTCGCCTGCACCTCGTCCGTCGGCCCGGGCGCCACGAACATGATCACCGGTGCCGCGCTGGCCACCATCAACCGGCTGCCAGTGCTGCTCCTGCCCGGCGATGTGTTCGCGACCCGGGCGGCACCGCCCGTCCTGCAGGAACTCGAGTACCCGGGCGGCTACGACGTGTCGGTCAACGACGCGTTCCGGCCGGTCTCGGTGTTCTTCGACCGGATCTGGCGCGCCGAGCAGCTCCCGTCCGCGCTGCTCGGGGCCATGCGGGCGCTGACCGACCCGGCCGCGACCGGTGCGGTGACGCTCGCGCTCCCGCAGGACGTGCAGACGGAGGCGCGGGACTGGCCGCCGGCGCTGTTCGCCCGGCGCGTCTGGCACGTCCCCCGCCCGGTACCCGAACCCGCCGCACTCGCGCGCGCGGCCCGGATCATCCGCTCGGCGGCGCGCCCGATCATCGTGGCGGGCGGCGGGGTGACCTACTCCGGCGCTTCCGAGGAACTACAGGCGTTCGCCGAAGCGACCGGCATCCCGGTCGCGGAAACCCAGGCCGGGAAGGGTTCGCTGCGGTACGACCATCCCCTGGCCCTGGGCGGGATCGGCAGCACCGGCACCGCGGCCGCGAACCGGATGGCGGCCCGGGCCGACGTGGTGATCGGGATCGGGACCCGCTACAGCGACTTCACCACGGCCTCGCGGACCGCGTTCGGCGACCCGGACGTCCGCTTCGTCAACATCAACGTGGCCGCCGCGGACGCGGTGAAGCTCGCGGGCTGCGCCCTGGTCGCCGACGCGCTCGTGGCGCTGAACGCGCTGGCCGCCGCCCTGGCCGGATGGTCAACCTCGCCCGCCTACGCGCAGGAGGCCCGGGCGCTGGCGGAGGCGTGGGACCAGGTCGTCGGCCGGGCCTACGCGCTCGGCCACCAGCCGCGGCCGGCCCAGTCGGAGGTCATCGGGGCCGTCAACGAGGCCGCCGGGCGCAGCGGCGTGGTGGTGTGCGCCGCCGGTTCCATGCCCGGCGAGCTGCACCGGCTGTGGCGCGCCCGGGACCCGAAGGCCTACCACGTCGAGTACGGCTATTCCTGCATGGGCTATGAGATCGCCGGCGGTCTCGGCGTGAAGATGGCCGAGCCCGGCCGCGAGGTGTTCGTCATGGTGGGCGACGGGTCCTACCTGATGATGGCCCAGGAGCTGGTCACCGCCGTGCAAGAGGGCATCAAGATCATCGTCGTCCTGGTGCAGAACCACGGCTTCGCCTCCATCGGCGGTCTGTCGGAGACGGTGGGCGCGGAGCGGTTCGGCACCGAGTACCGCTACCGGAACCCCCGGAGCGGCCGGCTGGACGGCGGCCGCCTGCCGGTGGACCTGGCGGCCAATGCCGGGAGCCTCGGCGTGCGGGTGCTGCGCGCGCAGACGATCGCCGAGCTGCGGGCGGCACTGAGCCAGGCCGGGCAGGAGCAGGGCCGCCCGGTTCTCGTGCACATCGAAACCGACCCGGCGGTCCCGGCGCCCGACAGCGAGGCCTGGTGGGACGTGCCGGTCGCCGAGGTCTCGGAGCTGGAATCGACCCGGCGCGCGCGCCAGGACTACGAGGCCGCTAAGCGACGGCAACGGACGTTCCCGCCCTGACCTGGGCGCCCGTTCGGGGCGCTCAGCCGGCGCTCAGGCCGGCCGGGCGGCCTCGCCCCGGGGCAGGCTGGTCGTGAACGCGTAGCGAGAGGCCCGGTACAGGTGCTGCCCGAACTCAACCGGCCGGCCGGTGTCGTCGTAGGCGACGCGCTCCATGGTCAGCAGGGCGGCGCCGCGGGTCTCGCCGAGGGTGCGGGCTTCCGCCGCCGAGGCGTTCTTGGCGCACATCCGCTGGGTGGCCGAGCACATCCGGATCCCGGCCGCCCGCAGCAGCTCGTACAGGCCGTGCTGCTCCAGCATCTCGATGCTCAGGTGCACGAACGCGGCCGGCAGGTAGTTGTGCATCAGCGCGATCGGCTCGCCATTGGCCAGCCGGATCCGCTGTACCGAGTTCACCAGCGCCCGCTCGGGCAGCTGCAGCGCCTCCGCGACCCGGTCGGTGGCGTGGATGACCTCGTTGCGCAGGACCTGGGTGGCCGGGGTCTGGCCCGCCGCCGCGAGGTCGTCGTAGAGGCTGGTCAGCTCGACATCGCGGTCGATGCTCTTGTTCGAGACGAGGGTGCCCGAGCCGCGCTTGCGGACCACGAGCCCCTTGTTGGACAGGTACATGAACGCGGCGCGCACCGTCGGGCGCGACATCCCGAGCCGCTCCGCGAGCTGCACCTCGTTGTCCAGCCGGGAGCCGACCTTGAGCGCGCCCGACCGGATCGCCGCCTCGTAGTGCTGGGCCAGCTGGAAGTACAGCGGGACGGGGCTGGTCCGGTCGATGTTGATCACACCAGGCGCCGGGGTCTCGAGATCCGGCGGCTCGCTCGTCATCCGGCCCTCCGTCGGTACCGCGGGGTCGGGCCCGCGCTCGTGGCGCGGCCGGAGTCCCGCGAGGTCACTAGGCTTTTTTGTTTGGACATTTTATTCATCGCAGAGCAAGTCCAGTATAGAGAGCCCCGCCCAGCGGACGGCACGGGCCGAGGGCCACGCGCACCGCCACAAGTCCGGCATCATCACTTGTCACGACATTTTAACAGTATCTTGACAGGTCATAAGCTTCCCAACCAGACTCTACTATCGAAGTCTCCGGTGGATCCCGCGAGCAGAGGAGGGCTGCGCACCGATGAACGTCGGCCTCCTCGCGCTGGTCGTGGCCTGGCCCGGCGGGCCGGGGCCGCTCGGCGGCGAGTCGCCCGCCGTGCCGCCCGCCCGCGCTACCGCCCGCCCGCCGCGGGGATCCGGCTGAGATGACGGGCGGTCGGGAGCTGCGCATCGGCGTCGTGCTGGAGGCCTTCCTGGACTGGCCGCTGGACGAAACCCTGTCCTGGTTGCGGCGTGATGCGCCGCAGGTCACCCGCATCGAGGTCGGGGCGGGCGGCTACGCGCCGCACCCGCACTGCGACGTGGCCGCGCTGCTGGGCAGCGCGCAGGCCAGGGCGGCGTGGCTGGACATCATCGCGCGGCACGAGATGTCCGTCAGCGCCCTCAACGCCTGGGGCAACCCGCTGCACCCCGACGCCGGCCTGGCCGGCCGGCACGACCAGGATCTCCGCAACGCGATCCGGCTGGCGGCCGAGCTCGGGATAGACCGGGTGGTGGCCATGGCGGGCTGCCCGGCCGGGCTGCCCGGCGACAGCGCTCCCCATTTCGGCGCCGGCGGCTGGCTGCCGTATCTCGAGGGCGTCTACGAGCGCCAGTGGGAGCAGCGGATCGGGCCGTACTGGGCCGGCCTGGCCGAGTTCGCGGCGGCGGTCCGCCCCGACCTGATGGTCTGCCTGGAACTGCACCCGGGCACGTCCGTCTTCAACGTCGAGACGTTCCGCCGCGTGGCATCGCTCGGGCCCTCGATCGGGGCCAACCTCGACCCCAGCCACTTCTTCTGGATGGGCATGGACGGTCACCGGGTCGCCGCCGCGCTTGGCCCGCGGGTCGGGCACGTGCACGGCAAGGACACCGTCTTCCACCAGGACTCCCTGGCGCTTAACGGGCTGCTCGACCGGCGCTGGCCCGAGCCCGCGGCCGACATGCCGTGGAGATTCGCCGTCCCGGGCCGGGGCCACGACCTGGACTGGTGGGCGGGCCTGGTGCGGGCGCTGGCGCAGTCCCGGGCCGAGGTCGTATCGATCGAGCACGAAGACCCGTTCGTGCCGGCCCAGACCGGCGTGCCGGAAGCCGCGCGGCTGCTGAGCGCGGCCATCGAGGCCGCGCACGAGGCGGCCCGGTGACGGCCGGGCATCCCGGCGGGCCCGCGGCGCGGCTGCGGATCGGCGTGATCGGCACCGGGCTCATCGCCCAGGTCATGCACCTGCATCACCTCGCCGAGCTGGCCGACCGCTTCGAGGTCGCCGCGGTGTGCGACGTCGCCGAAGACAGTGCCCGGGCCTGCGCCGAGCGCTACCGCATCCCCGCCGTCTTCACCGATGCCGACGAGCTGCTGCGGCACCCGCTGGACGCGGTCATGGTGCTCACCTCGGGAAGTCACGCACCGATCGCGGTGGCGGCCGCGCAGGCCGGCTTGCACGTGTTCGTCGAGAAGCCGATGTGCTTCTCGGTCGGCGAAGGCCGCGCGATGGTGGCCGCCGCCGAGCAGGCCGGTGTCGTCCTGATGGTCGGCTATCCCAAGCGGTACGACCCGGCCTTCGCGCGCTTCCGGGCGGAAGCCGGCCAGCTGTCCGGGGCCAGGATGCTCCGGGTGACGACGCTGGAGTCGCCGCTGGCGCCCTACGTCCAGCACTACCCGCTGTTCCCGCGGTCGCCGGTCCCGGGCCCGCTCGCGCAGCGGCTCCGGGAGGACAGCGACGCGCGCCTGCGGTCCGCGATCGGGCCGGCCAGCGACCTGGAACGGCATGTGTACGAGATGGTGCTGCTCGACACGCTCGTGCACGAGCTCAACACCGTCCGCGGGCTGCTGGGCGAGCCGGACAAGCTGGAGTACGTCAGCCTGGCGGAGCAGACCGTGACCGTGATGCTGCGCTTCGGTGACCTGCCGGTCGCGATTCACTGGATCGACCTGCCCGGCATCGCGCGTTATGAAATGGAATTCGCGCTGTACGCGCCCGACCGCCGGGCCTGCCTGTCCTTCCCGTCCCCGTTCCTGCGGAACGAGCCGGCCGTCCTGGAGGTCTGCGGCGGTGACCCGGGCACGCCGCGGTCATGGCAGAGCCGGGAGATCCTCTCGTACGAGAGCGGCTTCAAGGCCGAGCTCGAGGCGTTTCATTCGTGCGTGGTCACCGGCACGGCCCCGGCCACGTCCGGACGGGACGGCCTCGGCGACATCGCGTTGTGCGAGGCGATCATCGAGTGTCATCGCACGGGACGGCCGGTCGACCACCCGGCTGGCGCGGGTGAGGGAGGAGCACCGAGGTGAGCAACCCGCCGGCTGCCGTTGGTCAGCAGAACACAGTTGGTCAGAAGAGCACAGTGCAGCAGATAGCCGTGGCGAACGCGCCCGTCAGTTACGGCGCGTTCGAGATCACGATCGGCCACGACCCTAACGTGCCCGACGGGATCAGCGTGCTCGACCAGGTGGCCGCGGCCGGGTACGCGGGGATTGACCTGGGCCCGGTCGGGTACCTGGGCACCGGGACGGAGCTCGGCGAGCTGCTGGCGGAGCGAGGGCTCGGCCTGGCCGGGGGATACCTCGAGCTGCCTTACGCCGACCACGACGCGCTGGAATCCGCGATGGGCGAGCTGGATGCCCTGCTCGCCGCGTTCGACGCGGCACGGCCGTACCTGCCCGGGCCGCCGCCGCGGCCGACGCTGGCCGACGCCGGCAGCCCGCAACGGCGCAGCCGGCCCGGCCGGGCCGCCGGGCAGCGCTCCGCCGGGCTCGACGCCGACCGGTGGCGGAAGTTCTCCGAGGGGCTGGCCCGGGTGGTGGGCCGGTGCCGGGACCGGGGCTACGAGCCGACCTTCCACCCGGAGACCGGGACCTATGTGGAGGCCCCGTGGGAGATCGCGGAGGTGCTCGACCGGTCCGATGTAGGCCTCTGCCTGGAGACCGGGCACATGATGCTGGGCGGCGGCGACCCGGTGGCCCTGCTCGGGGAGTGGGGGAGCCGCATCAACCATGTGCACCTGAAGGACGCGGCGCTCGCGGTGATGGCCGGCATCGTCGCCGACGACGCGCCGGTCACCGACATCTGGTCGCGCGAGGCGTTCTGCGAGCTGGGCCACGGCGACCTCGACGCGGACGCCATCCTGGACGGCCTGCGGGGCATCTCGTTCGGCGGATGGCTGGTCGTCGAGCAGGACATCCTGCCGCGCAGCGCGGAGCGGTTCGCGCGCGCCGCCGACGAACAGCGCAGCAACCGCGCGTTCCTGGCCGAGCGAGGGCTGTGAGGTGGCGCCGTTCCGGTTCGGGCTGATCGGGGCGGGCCGGATGGGCCGCACCCACCTGCGGGCCTTCACCGGGTCCGAGCTCGTGGCCGTGACCGCGATCGCCGAGGTGTCGGCAGACACCCGCCGCGCGGTGGCCGGGGCTGGTCTGCGATCCCCGGCGGCGGTGTACCCCACGGTCGCGCAGATGCTGGACCAGGCGCCCGTCGACGGGATCCTGATCACGGCGCCCACCGACCAGCACGCACAGATCGTCGCCGACGTCGCGGCGCGCGGCCTGCCGATCCTGTGCGAGAAGCCCTGCGGCGCGACCATCGCGCAGGCCGCCGCGGCGGTCGAGGCCGCGGCGGCGGCGCGGGTGCCGTTCCAGGTCGCGTACTGGCGTCGCTACGTCCCGGCGCTGCGGGCGCTCCGGGACCGGATCGCAGCCGGCGACCTCGGCACCGTCCACCTGGTGGCCTGCTATCAGTGGGACGAGGCGCCCCCGTCGGCGGCCTTCCGCGCGCACAGCGGAGGCATCTTCCGGGACATGGGCGTGCACGAATTCGACCAGCTCCGCTGGCTCACCGGCCAGGAGTTCGGCACCCTCAGGGCGGTCGTGTCCGGCCCGGTCCCCGACGGGCTGGGGGAGCCCCCCGATCAGGCCCCGGATGTGGACGGCGCGCAAGTGGTGGCGGAGCTGTCCGGCGGCGGCACGGGCTTCATCTCGCTGGGGCGCTATCACCCCGCGGGCGACATGGCGCGCGCCGAGGTGTTCGGCACCCGGGGCACGCGGCGGTGCGACTTCCTCGACCCCGCCGACGGGGAGCGGGCGCAGCTCGAGGCGCTGCGGCGGCAGGCCGAGAGCTTCGCGGCGTTCGCGCGGGGCGGGCCGTGCGAGGGAGCCGCCGGTGCCGACGCCATCGCCGCGCTCGCCGCGGCGGAGCGGGCCGGCGCGGACGTCCCCGTTCTGTCCGGCGCCGGGCGGAACCCGGGTAGATGACCGCCCCGCCCGAGCTGCGCGTCGGCGTCATCGGCTACGGCATTATGGGCAAGGCGCACTGCTACGCCTACCGGGTGGCTCCGATGCTGCGCACGTTGCCGGTGACGCCCGTGGTCAGCCTGATTTCGGGCCGCAGCGAGGCCGGCGTGGCGGCGGCTGCGGCCGCCTACGGCGTACCCGCCTATACCACCGACTGGCGCCGTGTGATCGCGCGCGACGACATCGCGATCGTGGACATCTGCACGCCGCCCGGGACGCATTCCGAGATAGCGCAGGCGGCCGCGGCGGCGGGCAAAGCCGTGCTGTGCGAGAAGCCGCTGGCGCTGTCCTACCCCGAGGCCGCCGACGCCCTGGCCGCCGTGGAGGGGGCTGGAGTGCGTAATGCCATCGGTTTCAATTACCGGCGGCTGCCCGCGGTCGCGCTGATGCGACGCATGATCGCCGACGGCGCGGTCGGCGAGATCAGGCTCTGGCGCGCCACCTGGCTGTCCGACGAGTTCACCGATCCGCACACTCCGTTCGACTGGCGGTTCGACCGGGCCATGGGCGGGACGACGATCGCCGACCTGGGCAGTCACCTGATCGACATGGCGCTCTGGCTGGCCGGGGAGATCGACAGCGTGTGCGCCCAGGCGCAGGGCACGCCACGAACGCCCAGCAGCAGCGCTACCTCAGCCAGCAGATCACGCGGCTGCGTGGCCAGATCTGAACCCGGCCGTCCCCGGCCCCGGCCTCGGACCGTCAGGTAGCATCCTGCTGTGTCTATCGCCACCCGCCTCGCCCCTGGGTGCCGGCCGCGCGGCTGCCGGGCCCCCGCGCGGCGTGTGCTCGGGCGCAGAGTGCGGTATGTGCTTGGCGCCGAGGCTGGTCAGGTGAACGGGATGCGATGGTTCGGCGTCCCGTGTGCTCAAACGTCCTGACCAGCCACTAAGGCCGGGCGCGTCCCGTGCCAGGAGCGTATGCGCGATGAACACCAAATTCTTCTTCCCGGCGGTGCCGGGTCAGTCCCCCGACGGCGACGGTTACTTCGGGGCGTTCGGCGGCACGTTCATCCCGGAGGCGCTGGTCGCCGCCGTGGATGAGGTCGCCATCGAGTATGAGCGGGCCAAGGCGGATCCCGGGTTCGCCGCGGAGCTCGAGGCGTTGCTCGCCCACTATGCGGGACGTCCGAGCGCGCTCACCGAAGTCCCCAGATTCGCCAGCCACGCTGGCGGCGCACGGGTGTTTCTCAAACGTGAGGACCTCAACCACACCGGCTCACACAAGATCAACAACGTGCTCGGGCAGGCCCTGCTGACCAACCGGATGGGCAAGCCGCGCGTTATCGCGGAGACGGGAGCCGGCCAGCACGGGGTGGCGACCGCGACCGCGTGCGCGCTGTTCGGCCTGGAATGCACCGTCTACATGGGTGAGATCGACATCCGCCGGCAGGCGGTCAACGTGGCCCGGATGAAGATGCTCGGCGCCACGGTGATACCGGTGACCTCCGGCTCCCGTACTCTCAAGGACGCCATCAACGAGACGTTCCGTGACTGGGTCGCCAACGTCGAGACCACGCACTATATCTTCGGCACCGTTGCCGGGCCGCATCCCTTTCCCGCCATGGTCCGCGATTTCCAGCGCGTCATCGGCGTGGAGGCCCGCCGTCAGATCCTCGAGCGAGCCGGGCGCCTGCCCGATGCCGCGATCGCGTGTGTCGGAGGGGGATCCAACGCCATCGGCCTGTTCCACGCGTTCCTCCCGGACCCAGATGTACGCCTCGTCGGCTGCGAGGCGGCCGGGCATGGCGTGCCGTCCGGGAAGCACGCGGCCACGCTGTCGGCGGGCGAGCCCGGGATCCTGCATGGCTCGCGTTCCTACGTGCTGCAAGACGATGAAGGCCAGATCACCGAGCCCTGGTCCATTTCGGCCGGGCTCGACTACCCGGGCGTCGGGCCGGAGCACGCATACCTTCACGACAGCGGCCGCGGCGAATACCGGCCGGTCACCGACGCCGCGGCGATGGCGGCCTTCCGGCTGCTCGCGTCGACCGAGGGCATCATCCCGGCGATAGAGAGCGCGCACGCGCTCGCCGGCGCCATCGAGGTCGGCACCGAACTCGGACCGGACGGACTGATCCTGGTGAGCCTGTCCGGCCGGGGCGACAAGGACATGGAGACCGCGGCGCGGTACTTCGAACCGGACGCCGAGTCGGCGGGGACCGGGGGTGTCTTGAAGTGAGCGGAAACCTGCCGCTTCTGACCGACACCCTGGCCCGGGCCAAGCAAGAGAACCGGGCCGCGCTCATCACCTACATGACGGCCGGCCTTCCGACCGTCAACGACGGCATCGCCGCGATCCAGGCCATGCTGAACAGCGGCGCCGACATCGTCGAGGTCGGCCTGCCGCACAGCGATCCGCTGCTTGACGGCCCGGTCATCCAGGCCGCCGATGACATCGCCCTGCGTGGCGGCGTCCGGATCGCCGACGTCATCCGCACCGTGCGCGAGGCTTACCAGGCCACCGGCAAGCCAATCCTGGTCATGTCGTACTGGAACCCGATCGACAGGTATGGTGCCGAGCGCTTCAGCCGCGAGCTGGCCGACGCGGGCGGGGCGGGATGTATCCTGCCTGACCTGCCCGTGCAGGAATCCGCGTCGTGGCGCGACAGCGCGGCCAGGCATGGCCTGGCCACCGTCTTCATGGCCGCGCCGAGTACGACCGACGAGCGACTCCGGGAGCTTACCGCCGCGGGATCTGGGTTCATCTACGCCTCATCCCTGATGGGAGTCACCGGAATCCGGGAGAGCGTCAATACGGCCGCCAGCGCCCTGGTCCAGCGCATCAGGGCCACCACGCAACTCCCCGTCTGCGTCGGAGTCGGGATCTCCAACGCCGCCCAGGCGACTCAGGTGGCTGGCTTCGCTGACGGCGTGATCGTCGCGTCCGTGCTGGTCAAGGCCATCCTCGGGGCACCCGATGCCGCTGCGGGGGCCGCGACCGCGGCGGAGCTCACCACCGAACTCAGCCGGGCCACCCGCCGGCCCGCGATCGGTCCGGTGCGGTGACGGGTCAGGACTCCAGGTAGCGCAGGACGGCGAGCACCCGGCGGTGGTCGGCGTCCGACGGGGCCAGGCCGAGTTTGCTGAAGATGTTCCCGACGTGCTTTTCGACGGACCGCTCGGAAACGACCAGGATCCCGGCGATCGCGGCGTTGGAGCGGCCCTCGGCCATCAGGGAGAGCACGTCGCGTTCCCGGGCGGTCAGCGCGGCGAGCCGGTCGTTGCGGCGGCTGGCCGCCAGGAGCTGGGTCACCACCTCTGGATCGAGGGCGGTGCCCCCGGCGGCCACCCGGCTCAGCGCCTCGACGAACTCCCCGACGTCGGCGACCCGGTCTTTGAGCAGGTACCCGACGCCGGCCACACCGCTGCCCGACGACGCGCCGAGCAGGTCGGCGGTATAGCGGGTCTCGATGTACTGGGAGAACACCAACACCCCGACCTTCGGGTGGTCACGGCGGATCGTGATCGCGGCGCGCAGGCCCTCGTCGGTGTAGCCGGGCGGCATCCGCACGTCTACCACGGTGACGTCCGGCCGATGCTCGGCTACGGCTTTGAGCAGGTCCCCGGCGTTGCCGACGGCGGCGACCACCTCGTGGCCGCAGTCGGCCAGGATTTCGGCCAGGCCCGCCCGGACCACGGCCGAGTCTTCGGCGATCACGATCCGCATCGGGGCTCCGGTTCGGTCAGGCATGCGACGGCAGCTCGACGGTGACCACGGTGGGACCGCCGGGCGGGCTGCTGAGCTGGAGCCTGCCGTCCACGGTCTTGATGCGCTCGGCGAGCCCGGCCAGGCCGCCCCGTTCCTCGATGCGGGCGCCTCCGGTGCCGTCGTCGCTGACCCGCACCCGCAACAGGCCGGGCGCGTGGACCGCCTCCAGCGTGGCATGCCGGGCGCCGCTGTGCTTGGTCACGTTGGCCAGCAGTTCCGCCGCACAGAAGTAGGCGATGGTCTCGATCGCCGCCGACGGGCGCTCGGACAGGTCCACGGCGAGCCCGACGGGCAGGTCGCAGCGCGCGGCGAGGGTGGCGAGCGCGGTGTCCAGGCCGTGGTCGAGCACCGGCGGGTGGATGCCGCGGGCCAGGTCACGCAGCTCGGCGACGGCCTCCTTGGCTCCGCCGTGGGCCGCGTCGACCAGCTCCAGGATCCGCTCCAGCTCGGGCTGCGGGGTCCCGTCGATCACGCCGGCGAGCTTCTTCCTGGCCAGGCCAAGTTTCATCACGACGGCGACCATCTGAGCCTGCGCGCCGTCGTGCAGATCCCGCTCGATCCGGCGCAGCCTCGCGGCCGAGTCGTCCACCACGTGGGCCCGGGACTGCTCCAGCTCGCGCACCCGCCCGGGCAGCGGCGCCAGCAGCCGGTAGGCGATCGTGATCTGCCAGTAGCCGAACGCGAAGTTCAGTGCCGCTGGCACCAGGAACAGCGCCGCCCACCCGTAGGTCTTGGCGTCGGAGCCGCCGAAGGCGAGGGTCAGGAGGCTGCAGATGGTCAGGGCGATGCCGCCGCCGATCCGCAGGCCGGCCCAGAACCGCAGGTGGCGGTACTCCCATGACCTGATCAGAGCTCTTTCGAGGACCGATCGCCCGGGGGGTGCGCTGCGCACCTGCTCAGGCCCGGGGGGTTGCGGCACGGGCGATCGTGATCTGCCAGTAGCCGAACGCGAAGTTCAGTGCCGCTGGCACCAGGAACAGCGCCGCCCACCCGTAGGTCTTGGCGTCGGAGCCGCCGAAGGTGAGGGTCAGGAGGCTGCAGGTGGTCAGGGCGATGCCGCTGCCGATCCGCAGGCCGGCCCAGAACCGCAGGTGGCGGTACTCCCATGACCTGATCAGGAGTCTCTCGAGGACCGGTCGCCGCGGCGGTGTGCTGTCAGTGGGTGCGTTCATCGGGATGCCTCCGGTGGGCTGCGGCGCCGGCCATTCCGGTCACCTGCATCTCAAATGCTCGCCGGGCCCGGGCCCAAGTTCCACCGTGCGGCCACCCGAACCTGAGGTACGGCTAGCACGGTCACAGGTTCGGGCCGCGCCCTTTGGCGTGTGATGATCAGTCTGGAAGGGGGCGCCCGTGCGGTACCTGATCGTGGCCGAGGCCTACCGTGACCTGGAGCAGGTGAGCAGCCGGCTGGCGCTGACGGAGCGACTGGCCGCGCTGCTGGCGCAAACCCCGGCGGAGCTCCTGCCGGCCGTGTGTTACCTGGGCCAGGGATTGATAGCGCCGGAGTTCGCCGGGGTGGATCTTGGCCTGGCCGAGAAACTCGCCGTCCGCGCGGTGGCGGCCGCGGCCGGCGCCGACGCCGCGCGGGTCGCCGCGCTGGTGCGGGAGACCGGCGACCTGGGCCAGGCCGCGGAGCGGCTGCTGGCCCGGTCCGGTTCCGGGGCGGGCGGCGCGGCGGGCCGCCTGGCGGTCACCGATGTCGTGGGCACGTTGCGCGAGATCGCCGCGGCCGAGGGGGCAGGTTCGCAGGGTCGCAAGCTGGAGCTGCTGGCCGGGTTGCTGGCCCGGGCCACCTCGCTGGAGGCCCGCTACCTGCTGCGCCTGGTGACCAGGAACCTGCGGCTGGGCATTGGCACGCCCACCATCCTGGACGCGCTGGCCCAGGTGCACGCGGGCGGCAAGGCCGCCCGGCCGGTGCTGGAGCGCGGCTACAACATCTGCTGCGACCTCGGCAAGGTGGCCGCCACCTTGGTGAGCGGCGGGCTGGCCGCGGTCGAGCAACTGCGAGTCCAGCCGGGGAACCCGGTGCGGGTCATGCTGGCCCAGCGGCTGGCCGAGGCCGATCAGATCCTGGACCGGCTGGGCGGGCGGTGCGCGGCCGAGTACAAATACGACGGCGTGCGGATCCAGGCCCACCGCACCGCCGACGGGAGGATCGAGCTGTTCACCCGGCGGCTTGAGCAGATTTCCGCGCAGTTCCCGGACGTCGTCGAGCTGCTGGCCGGGCTGAGGCCGGCCGAGGCGATCCTCGAAGGGGAGGTCGTCGCCTACGACGCGGCCGCAGGCGAGCTGCGGCCGTTCGGCGAGGTCATGCTGCGGCGCCGCAAGCACGGCATCGACCAGGCCGTCCGGGACGTGCCCGTGGGCCTGTTCTGCTTCGAGCTGCTCTACGCCGACGGCGAGGACCTGACCATGCTGCCGCAGCCACGGCGGCGCGCCGCGCTGGAGGCGGCCCTGACCCTCTCGCCCCGGCTGCGGCTGACCACCGCCGCCGAGGTCAGCGACCCGGCCGCGCTGGACGCGATGTTCGCCCAGGCGGTCACCGACGGATGCGAGGGCCTGGTGTGCAAGTCGACCGGACCGGATTCGGCCTACCAGGCCGGGGCCCGCGGCTGGCAGTGGATCAAGCTCAAGCGGGATTACCGGAGCGAGCTGTCCGACACCGTCGACCTGGTCGTCATCGGCGCGTTCGCCGGGCGCGGCCGCCGCGCCGGGGTCTACGGCGCGGTCCTGCTGGCCGCGTACGACGCGGACGCCGACGTGTTCCGCGCCGTGACCAAGTGCGGCGCCGGGTTCTCCGACGCCGACCTGGCCGCGCTGCCCGCCCGGCTCGCGCCCCGGCAAAGCCCGCACCGGCCTGCCCGGGTCGACGCGCGCCAGGAGCCGGACGTCTGGTTCGAGCCCGGCCTGGTCCTCGAAGTCCTCAGCGCCGAGCTGACCCTGTCCCCGAACTACACCGCCGCCTGGGGCCAGATCCAGGACGACGCCGGGCTGGCCATGCGCTTCCCCCGGTTCACCGGCCGGTGGCGCGACGACAAGGCCGCCGAGGACGCCACCACGACCCGGGAGCTGGCCGAGTTGTTCCGCGCCACCCGGCACAAGCCCCCCGGCGGCTGATCCTGGCTGGTTCAGGCGCGCCAGGAGCGGCGGTGAGCGCTGCCGCCGGCCGTGGGTTATCGTGACCTGCGGTGCGCTGTGGCCAGCAGGTGCGGTCCGATGCCGATGAGCTCCGGGACGCGTTCGAGGGCCCGGGCCGTCTCCAGGACCACCCGGCGGTCTTGCGGGTCGGCCAGGCGCGGCCCGAGATCATCAAGCAAAAACGCCGGGCCTTCCACGCACACCAGGTCGGCCAGCCGCAGTCCGCTGGCGGTGACCTCGGCCCTGAGCTGCCCGGGGCGGTGGGTGTACCCGGAGAACGAGCCAGGGAACAGCGGGGGTAGCAGCCCCGTTCGCTCTGACGATCCGAACAGCGGCTCAACCTGCGAGAAGTCCCGGTACAGGCGAGCCCGCAAGATCCCGTCAACTCGCCCGGCCCAGCGCGAGATGGCGGCGGCGAACACCGGCCCGCCGGGGCGAACGACCCGTGCCGCCTCCGCCAGCGCCCGGACCCGGTCGGCCCGCCGGGCCAGGTGGTACAGCGGTCCGAGCAGCAGGACAGCGTCCACGCTGCCGGCGGCCAGGTCCAGCTCGCGCGCGTCGGCGACCTGTGACCCGATCCGGGTGTCGCCGGCCGCCGCGCCCCTGAGCTGGTCAACGTGCAGCGGCATCAGGTCCCGGTGTACGACCCGGTAGCCGCGCCTGGCCAGCCACAGCGCGTACCTGCCCGGCCCGCCGCCGATATCGGCCACGGTGGCCGGCGGTGGCGGCAGCTGCCGCAACACGATCTCCTTGGTCCGCTCGAACTCGAGCTGCCCCCGCGGCTCATCGAGCCGCCTGGCTTCCTCGCCCCGCTCGTAGTAGGCATGCATCGCCCGCAGCGCCGTGTCCTCGGCCATGACACATGATCGGCTCAATCGCGCCGCCTACGCATCACCATTTCAGCGGCGGTCCAGCGGGGGGCGGGCCCGCGCCTCCCGGCGGGCGCCGCCGCCGACCGGGACCGATGCTCGTCTAGCGTCGTGCTGGCTCTCTCCTGGGCGGCCTGTTCTCCATCACGATCGCGTCCCAGTCGGTGAACGCCTGGTCGACGGTGAGCAACAGCGCCGCGGCGGCGGCGAGCGCGGCGTCGGGCGAGGTTCCGGCGCGCTTCACCATGCTCTGCAGCGGCCGAAGGCGACGCTGGAGGGCGGGGCCACATGGCCACCGCGGATCATCGAGGCCGCTTGATGCCAGCATCCCGTCGACGAATGGTCGCAGGTGACTGTCGACAAGCTCGGCCGAGAACGCGGTCACGCGGCGCTCAAGCTCATGCCGGCGGCGGGAATCCTTCTCTTGGGCCACGATCGCCTCGGTGACGGCCAGCCGGCGCTGCCACAACTGGATCTCGGCGGCGTTCTCCCTGGTCGTGTTCCAGCACTCGACCCAGTCGAGGCTCGATAGCCCGATCTCGGCCCGGCGTTCTAGCGGGGCGAAGTAGTACTTCAGCGCGTAGAAGTTGATCGTTAGCGAGGCGGCGATCGGACCGCTCCAGCGGGCCGCGCCGGCCAGGCGCGGCACCCACCGGCTGGCGAAGCCCACCACCCCGATCGCGCTCGAGGCGGTCTCGACGGCGGCCTCAGCCTTCTCGTCCGGCGACGCCCCCGGGTCGAGGAGGGTGGCGACGCCGTGAACGACGCCGACGAGAAACAACGGACCGGCGACGTTCCCGATTCCCTTCACCGTCGCCTCCAGGACGTGCTCGGCCAGCTGGGCTTCCCCGGCCAGCCGCGCCATGCCGTAGACAGCGGCGCCGCCGAACGCGATCGTCCCGGACACGAAGCGCCAGAGAACCGCGTTGACGTCGGCGCCCTGGGCGATGCGACCGAAGATGTCCTCGCGCGCGGCGAACAGCTCTCTGCGCCGCTCGGGGTCGGTGAGCGTCTCGATCGCCAGGACCGCGTCGAGGCCGCCCTTGAGTACCGTCAGGCCATCGCCGAGGGGCGAGGCGGCCGCGTGCTTGATGGCCGGGAACGCGGCCAGATCTGGAGCCTCGGCGGTGATGTCGCCCTTGGTGAAGAGCTGGTGGATGTAGGCCGAGAGCTCCTTGTCGTAGGCCTCCTGCACCTGTTCGGTCAGCTTCTCTACGTGCGCCTTGGCCATGTGCTCTCGGGATTCGGCCAGCCGGTGGGAGACCTCGCTCAGCTCACTGATGATGCCCAGTGCCGTGGCGGCCAGCCTCTTCGTCTCGGCGTCGCCGCCAGCGCGCCCGCCTCCGCGGCCCTGCTTGCCCGCTTCGCCGGATACGTCGGTGCGGCCGGCCTCGGCGCCAAGCTCCGCATCGCGCTTGACACCAGCCTCGATCATCGCGTTGACCTCGTCGCGCGCGGCCAGTTGCCGGATCTGCTCCAGTCTGCTCTCGTACTGCCTCACCCAGCGCCGGGCAGCGGGCCGCCTGTCCTTGCGGACCTGTCCGAGGATGGGCTCGGTCCTCCGGGCCGCCTCCTCGATCCGGATCCGGCGATCGCCGCTTTCCTGCGTGGAGAGCCGCCACCAGTCCCACAGCAAGCCGATGTGATCATCCTCGCGGACGCTCTTCTTGACCTTGATCGCGTACGAGGGGTGGTTGACGATGTAGGCGCCCTCGGTGTCGAACGTGACGCCGAGGTTGGAGAGCATGTGCACGATCGCCTCCAGCACATCCACCGGCCGGTCGTGAGCGGGCGGCTCCGGTGCCTTCTCCTTGACCTCATGCGGTTCATGTCCGAACCCGGGCTGGTGGCGCGCCGCCGGCTCGCCGGCATCATCCCGCTGAAGCTGGACCGCCGGGGCCGGTCCCGCGGGCAGCGTCGCCGTGCCCCGCTCGGCAGCCGCGCCGGCCGCCCGCTCCCACGCGTCGCCACGCGCCCCGACCGTGCCCACCGCGCGCCGCGCGCCGCGCGCCTGCTGCACGACATGCGCAAGCTCATGTGCCAGCAGCCGCTGACCCCGCGGCGTCGACGGCTCATACGCTCCCGCGCGGAAGACGACGTCGGTCCCCGAGGTGAAGGCACGGGCGCCGAGCCCCCGAGCCGCCGCGTCCGCCGCGGCATCCTGGTGAACCCGAACATCGTGAAAGCTGTGGCCGTGTTGCTGTTCGGCGGCCCGCCGCACCTCCGGATCCAGCGCCTCGCCGGTACCGAGCCGCGGTCGAGCCGGAACCTGACTCGGCCGCAGCGCCGCTGGCGCGAACCCAGCGTGCGCCATCGCGGCCGGCTCGCCCCCGCGACCACCCTCAGCGGCCGTCCGAGCGTGCGACGGCCGCATTCCGGCGTGCTCGTTGACGATGGCGCCCTCGGGAGCACCGGCCGGGGACCGTAAGGGTGGCCGTCGCTTTGGCGCTCGAGCCTCGTTGGCGTAGGCCGGCCCGCAGTCCACCTAGTCCTCCGACCGGATCGTCGCTATGCCTGCAGACTGACACACCGGTCGTTACCGCGGCGTCACCGGACTATTGACCGGCGCCACGAGACCGGGCCGAGGACATTCAAAGCGAGAATCCGGGCGGGTCCGCGAGGTCGCGGTTGGCCCGGAAAAACTCACGCGCTCCGCTGACCGTGCGCAACCAGTCGTAGGCTAGCTCCTTGGCCGAGACCAGCTCCACCTCCGCGCGCTCTATCCGGCCGAGGCCATTGGCGTGTGCCGCTGCCGGAGAGAACAACGCGTCGTGCACCGCGACGACCCGCTTGCCGCACTCCTTAAGCCCGAGCGCGGAATGCGCGACGCAGACGTCGGTCTCCAGCCCGATCAGCACCGCAATGCCCGCACCGGTCGCCTCGATCGCCGCCAGGATGTCGGGGTTGGCGGGCGCGCCGAAAATCCACTTCGGCAGGACCGGCGCGCTCTTCGGCAACACCTCGCGGATCACCTCGGCGGTCGTCCCGTTGACGGCGGCGTCCTCTTCGGTCACGACAACCGGTACCCCCAGCCGCGCCGCCACGGCCGTCACCCAGGCTGCACGCCGCAACATCTCGCCCAGCACGGCTCGGTCAACATCGGCGCGGCTCGCCGGGTAGAAATCTTGCTGAGCGTCGATCACCAACAGCATCGATCGCTCCACATCAATCAGCGGCATCGGGCAGCGATCCTCCTGCGGGCATGCACATATGTCCGCGCATTTTGAGCAAGACGTTACGCCGGGATCCAGCCGCCGCCACCGGGTGCCGGCGCGGCACACGCAGCGCAAGGTCACCCATCGTATGGTCGTGCACGACCGCACATTAGGTTGGACGGGACTTGTCATCTCCGGTCCGTCCGGCGCTTGCCGTCTGGGGCCGGCCGCGCCGTGCCGTGCATGGAGGGTATGTCGTGCCCGATGAAGGCTTCAGCGAGCTCGCCGGGCCGCGCGTGGTCTTGCGCCGGTTCGGCCCGGATGATCTGGCCACTTTCGTGGCGTACCGCTCGTCTGAGCAGGTGGCCCGCTTTCAGAGCTGGGACGCGCCGTATCCGCGCCAAGCGGGTGAGCGTTTCATCCAGGAGATCGCGAAGCAGCACCCCGATACGGCCGGGGAATGGTTTCAGTTCGCGGTGGCTCTGCGTTCGACCAGGCAACTGATCGGCGACTGCGCGGCCATGCCGCATGCCGATGACCCCCGCCAGTGCGACATAGGATTCACGATCTCCCCCGAGCATCAGGGCCACGGCTATGCCACCGAGGCCGTGCGCCTGCTGCTGGCCTACCTGTTCACCGCACGGGGCAAGCACCGGATCACCGCCTACTGCGATGCGCGGAACGCGGCATCGGCCGCGCTGCTGGAGCGCTTGGGCATGCGGCGAGAAGGTCACCTGCGCGAAAGCACCTGGGCCAAGGGTGAGTGGACCGATGACCTGGTGTATGCCCTGCTGCATGACGAGTGGCAGTCCGGATGACGGTAATCCACAGGTCGGCACGGCCGCCGACAGTCGCGTGAGCCAGTCCTCGATCCAGGCCGTGCCGTCGAGCGCCAGACGTCTTGACTACGGCTTAATCTAAGCATTGAATCAATGGTGAACCACGCCGGGGCAAACTTCGGCGTGGCTCATGGGGGGCCGTTGCCCGAGTCCGTCCCTCCGACAGGAGGCCCGCTGATGCCCGACACGCGGCCGACATCGCCGACCCTCGCAACGCGCTCGAAGCGCATGACTGCATTGATCTCCGCTTTGATCGTGCTGGCCGGCTTATTGACGGGGGCGTTCGTGATGGCGCAGCCGGCGGCGGCCACGACGGTCCCGAGCCCGCCGGCCGGCTGGACGACTGTGTTCAGCGACAACTTCGCGGGAGCGGCCGGGTCACCGGTCAATTCGGCCAACTGGAAGTACGACACCGGCCCCGGCTCCAGTTTCGGTACCGGCGAGATCGAGACGATGACCAACTCGACGAGCAACGTCTATCTCGACGGCAACGGTCACCTCGTGATCAAGGCGATCGGGTCCGGCAGCTCCTGGACGTCGGGCCGCATCCAGACCAACACCGCCAACGTCGGGGCGCCCGCGGGAGGCGAACTCGAGGTCACCGCGTCGATCGAGCAGCCGAATCCGGCCAGCGGGCTGGGTTACTGGCCGGCCTTCTGGATGCTCGGACCCGGTTCCTGGCCCTCGACCGGCGAGATCGACATCCTCGAGGACGTCAACGCGCTGTCCGAGCACTCCGGGACCTTTCACTGCGGCGTTGACCCCGGCGGTCCGTGCAACGAGACCAACGGCATCGGCAGCGGGCTGCTGTCCTGCTCGGGCTGCCAGACCGGATACAACACCTACACGATCATCATCAACCGCACCAACACCTCCGCCGAGTCGGTCACCTGGTACCTGAACGGCAACCAGTTCTTCCAGGTCAACGAGAGCCAGGTCCCGGTCGCGACCTGGCAGGCGGCGATCGACCACAACTTCTCGATCATCTTCGACCTGGCGATGGGCGGCGGCTACCCCAACGGCGTCTGCGGCTGCACCACGCCGACCAGCGCCACCAGTTCCGGCGCGAGCATGAGTGTCGCCTACGTGGCCGCCTACCAGACCACCGGCAGCGGCGGCGGCGGTAACACCGTCACGGTGACCAACCCCGGCAACCAGAGCGGTACGGTCGGCACGGCGGCCAGCCTGCAGGTCCACGCCAGTGACTCGGCGTCGGGTCAGACGCTCACCTACAGCGCGACGGGGCTGCCTGCTGGCCTTTCGATCAACTCCTCGACCGGCCTGATCTCCGGCACGCCGACCACGGCCGCCACCTCGAATGTCACCGTCAAGGCCACCGACACCACGGGGGCATCCGGATCCGCCGCGTTCAGCTGGGCGATCGCCTCCGCGGGCGGCGGCGGTGGCGGCAAGCAGTGCACCACGACCGCCACCTCCGACATCTCCGCCGACTGCTTCGCGGCCAGCAGCGGCACGATCTCTGTCACGTCGACCACGGATTCCAACCCGTCCGGCGTTGATGGCAACCAGACCGCCCAGCTATCCAACGGCGACTACCTGGAATACAGCAACATCAACTTCGGATCGGGATCGAGCCAGTTCGACGCGAGGGTCGCCTCCGGGGCCTCACCCGGCGTCAGCGGTCTCGTGGAGGTGGTGCTGGACAACCCGTCCAACTCGCCGGTCGGCTCCTTCGCGGTGGCGAATACCGGCGGCTGGAGCACCTGGAAAACGATCCCGGCGAATATCTCCAGGGTGACCGGCACCCACAACGTGTACCTGGTGTTCGTGTCCGGCGCCGGAGGCAACCCGCCTTACGTCAGCCTGCACTACTTCAACTTCCCGGCCAGCTGACAACCGCGGCAGACCTGGATCGGCGCCAGGTCCGGTAGATGACGGCCGCCAGCAAGAAGATAACCAGCACCTGCCCCACGGAGCCATCGATCGTGTCTGCGCCCCAGGGTCCGCTCTCGTCAATCAGTCCGTCCATCAGCAGCAACCCGTAGGCCATCACGCCGAACAAGAACCCCAGGCGCTTGCCGTGTGCCGAGCTCAGCCACAGGGACAGCGAGCGAGAGGGGGGCTTGACATGGCTGTTGCGCAGTTCGTCTGGGAGGCAGCAAGCTTGATGTGACCAAGCTCGTGGCCCCGAAGAACAGGGATGAGATGCCACCGCTGCCACCCGGTCCTGGATGACCTTGCCGCGCGGGTTGCCGTCAAGACAGGCCGGGGACGGTGTGTCAGCGCTCGTGCGGGAAGCGGTGCACCTCCTGCGGCCACCCGACCGCGACCGCGATCCGGCCGGCCCAATACCGCGCCTGGGCATCGTCGGGCACATCGACGACCGTGAAACCGCCGAGGTGCTCCTTGGTCTCGACGAACGGCCCGTCGGTGAATACGGGCGAGCCGCTGCCCGGGTCGACGCTGCATACGACGGTCGACGCGTCCAGGCCGCCGTCGCTGAAGACGAAGACACCGGCGACCGTCATCTCTTCGATCAACGCCCGGCCGGACGTGCCCCTCTCGCGCAACTCGTCCAGCGTGAGGTCGGGCACCCACTCGTCGTTGAAGGCGATCAGGTACAGCGCCATCTCAGGCTCCAGCTTCCAGTCCCGGGTCCCGGATCACCGGTCGGCCCCGATGCGGACCGGTTCTGCGACGGTTTCCAGCAGGCCGGTTGCGGTGTCGTAGACGTGGCCGGAGACGGTGATCCTCGTCGAGACCTGGGGCGCGGCCAGGATCTTCGCGACGTCGCCCCGGACAGTCTCGGCCGGCACGGTCGCGGGCAGAGCGGCTAGCTCCTGCTCGTCGTACCCGGAGCGCTGCGCGAATCCGTGTCGCAGTTCAGGATCTTCGAGCAGCCGGCTGCCGCAGTCGGTGTGGTGGATGACCGCGGTCTCGAAGTACGGGCCCTGGGGAGCCTTGGCCTCGACGAGGTAACTGATATAAGACAGGTCCCTGATGACCGCGTCGATCACGCGGCCGCCGACCGTTCGTGCCACGATCGCGTCGCCGAACTCGATTCCGAGAAAGTCGGCCGGGTCCGCCCGCGGGTCGATGCAGGTGATGATGTACAGGCTCTTGAACGGCAGGAACGGGAGGCGCGGGGGGTTGCGCCAGGCGCCGCTGCTGGCGAAGGCCTTGTTGCGCTCCATCAGTGGTGTGAT
>Ga0335073_10003012_pt1 | contig 23322 bp, 17 predicted proteins | sample Lox_Sample_22_FD_207093 | JGI IMG/M metagenome (GOLD analysis project Ga0335073, IMG submission 207093) | Soil microbial communities from Loxahatchee National Wildlife Refuge, Florida, United States - Lox_Sample_2.2 | ecosystem: Environmental > Terrestrial > Soil > Wetlands | place: USA... | reverse complement strand
GTATTCCCGCATGGGCAATACGCCACCTCGCAAGCCAAACAAAACCTTTTCCGCCAGATTTTGCCTCGTATTGCCGCGATTCCCGGGGTCGCCAGCGTCACGGAGTCGCTCGGCTTGCCCATTGACGGCACTGCGTCTTCCGCGGTCACTGTGCCGGGCACAACCCATGCGAGCAATTGGATTTCGGATCTCGACATGGTCGATCAAGACTACTTCCAGACCGTCGGGCTGCCGCTCGTCCGCGGTCAGCTGTTTTCAGCCTCGGACGTCCAGACCGCTCGCAACGTGGTCGTCGTCAATCGCACGCTCGTTCACGATTTTTTTGACGATTCCGATGCCGTCGGACGAACCATTAAATTCAACGTATTCGATAACATTCACGATGCGCCTAAAAACGCATACTTCGAGATCGTCGGTGTCGTGGGCGATGCACGCAATAACGGGCTGGATCGATCGATTGCGCCCGAAGCGTTCGTCCCTTATACCGTAGTCGCCTGGTTGGATAACCAGCTGCTGATAAGAACATCCGTTGATCCGGATTCAATCCTCAACGAAGTTCGCCAGCAGGTCTCTAGCGTGGATCAGAATATCGCCCTGGCGAATGCGGGCTCGCTGGAAAGCATTCTGCACCGTGACTATTTCGCCGCGCCGGAATTTGGCCTGATCCTGCTCGCTATTTTTGCGGGCATCGGACTCATTCTTGCCGCAATCGGCGTCTTCAGCGTGATGGCCTACACCGTCTCGCTGCAGACGCATGACATCGGGATTCGCATGGCCCTGGGTGCGCAGCCCTCCGGCATTATGAAAATGGTGTTGTTGAATGGTTTGCGACCGATTCTGGTCGGTGTCGCGATCGGTATTGCGGCGAGCTTCGGCTTGACCGGTTTGATGAAGACGCTGATTTATGGAGTCACGACGACCGATCCGTGGACCTTTGCGGCCGTCGTGGTGGTACTCACCGTTGTCGGCATTGCCGCTTGCCTGTTGCCCGCGCGCCGCGCCACCCAGGTCGACCCGCTGGTCGCGCTGCGTTACGAATAGTTCGGCAATCGGTTTTCTGCACATCGGGAAAGGATGAGCTATGGGAGCTTTCCTGCAAGACGTGCGTTACGCGCTGCGAATGCTCGCGAAAAATCCCGGTTTCACCGTTGTCGCCGTGCTCACGCTCGCCCTCGGCATCGGCGCCAACACCGCCATATTTTCCGTCGTCAACACGGTCTTGCTTCAGCCGCTACCCTTTCCGCAGCCTGACCGCATCGTGCAGTTGGAAACAAGCTCTCCGGGCGGAAATGACCCAATCACCTCGATTCCGAAATATATGATATGGCGCCAGCAAACAAAGGCGTTTGAAGAAACCGCGCTCTACAATATTGGCGTCGGGCGAATGAATCTTACTGGAGGCGACCAGCCCGAACAGATCAGCGGCATTCACGTCTCAGCCGATTATTTCCAGCTTTTTGGCGCGCGAGTGGTTCGGGGCAGGACTTTCACCGCAGAAGAGGATATTCCCAACGGACCGCACGTAGCCGTAATCAGCAGCGCTCTCTGGCACAACAGGTACGGAAGCGACCCGGCAATGGTCGGCAGAAACATTGAAATCGGAGGCATGCCGTACGAAGTCATCGGCATTCTCGACTCCAGCTTCCGCTGGGACCCTCCGATGGACGTTTGGCTGCCTTTGCAGGCCGATCCAGATAGCGCCAATCAGGGAAATTACCTGTTTTCGGCCGCCCGGTTGCGTCCGGGCGTCACGATTGCGCAGGCGCAGGCGGCGATGCAGTTGGCCGCACAGGTCTTTCGCAGGAGATATTCAAACGGACTGGGTGATAGGCAGAGCTTTACAGCGGAGCGAATGGAGGATGTGCAGGTTGCGAATGTCCGTCCGGCGTTGCTCCTCTTGCTCGGCACGGTGGGTTTCGTTTTGCTGATTGCTTGCGCCAATGTCGCAAATCTGCTGCTGGCGCGTGCTGCGGTACGCAGGCGCGAGATCGCAATCCGTGCGGCGATGGGCGCTGGCCGCAGACGCATTGTCACTCAATTGCTCACGGAAAGCGTCATTCTTTCTCTCTTTGGGGGCACCCTTGGGCTTGGCGTGGGCTACTTCGGAGTGCGTGCACTGGTTTCGATCAATCCTGCGAATATTCCTCGGATTGGCGACAACGGCGCAAATTTGAGCCTCGATTGGCGCGTGCTCACGTTCACCCTGCTAATCTCAATATTTACCGGAATCCTCTTTGGGTTGATTCCCGCGATCCATGCTTCGCGGGCCGACCTCAACATCATGCTGAAAGAAGGCAGCTCGCGCTCAGGTACGGGGTTTCGGCAGAACAAGGCGCGGTCGATTCTCGTAATCACGGAAATGGCTCTCGCTTTGACCCTGCTCGCCGGTGCCGCGCTGTTGATTCGTACATACATCGCGCTTCGCAATGTGGCACCCGGCTTTGACCCGCACGATATTCTCACGATGAGTATGGAGCTCGACGGGCCGCGCTTCCAGAAAACGGCGGGGGTGGCGCAGCTGATGCGCGACGGCGTCGAACGGCTCGAAAGCTTGCCGGGTGTGGAAGCCGCTGCAACCACCTGTTCGCTTCCTCTCGAGCCGAGTTTCGGATTGGGTTTCAGTGTCGAGGGCAGAGCGGAGTCCGATAGCCTTTACAAAGGCGGTGGTGACTGGCGCAGCGTCTCGCCGGATTATTTCAGCGTCTTTCACATTCCTATCTTGAAAGGGCGCGCATTCACATTGAATGACGCGGCTGGCGCGATGCCGGTTGTCGTGATCAATGAAACGATGGCGAAACGATTTTGGCCGAAAGGCGACGCGTTGGATGCGCGCATTACGATTGGGAAGACTGTGGGGCCACAATTTGAAGAGCCTCCGCGCGAGATCGTCGGAATCGCTGCGGACGTTCGTGACGATGGGCTCAACAATACGCCGGGCCCGATTATGTACATCCCCGTCTCGCAGGTCACGGACGGCATGACCGCGTTGAACGAGGAAATTCTTCCAATCATGTGGGTAGTGCGCACCAAAGTGGCCCCGTATTCGCTCAGCCAAGACATTCAGCGCGAGCTGCGCGAGGCTAGCGGCGGCTTGCCCGTCGGCCACATTCGCTCGATGGAGCAGGTCGTCGCCGAATCCACTGCGCGCCAGGATTTCAATACGACGCTGCTCACCATTTTTGCCGGCGTAGCCCTTTTGCTCGCCGCCGTCGGAATTTACGGCCTCATGGCGTACTCCGTGCAGCAGAGAACGCAGGAAATCGGCATCCGCATGGCGCTCGGAGCAGCGCCGGAAAAGGTGCGCGGCACGATCGTGCGCCAGGGCATGATGCTGGCCATGCTCGGCGTTCTGGTTGGTGTCGCCGCCGCCCTGGCGCTCACGCGTCTTATGTCCAGTATGATCTTTGGCGTGAAAACGTGGGACCCGGTTGTGTTCGTCACCGTCACGGTCGTGCTCAGCGTGGTCGCTCTCTTTGCCACATATATCCCGGCGCGCAGAGCGGCCCACGTCGATCCGCTGATCGCGCTGCGCTACGAGTAATGGGAGTACCGGTTCTTGACGTCAAGTAGGCTTTGCGATATCGATATTCCATGAAACTGAAAAGCGGCTTCGAAATCAGCCGAGAGAGGCGCTGCAGGAGAGCGAATTCTAATCGATACACCAAACGATTAGAAATCAGCGTAACTCCATCTGGTTCAATGAGAAGCAAAATTCTAATCGATACACTTCGGGGCATTTTTTCGTGATCAAATTAGCCAACGTCGAAAAGTTTTACGAAGTCGGCCCCGGCAGAACCTGGGTCTTGCGCCGCATCAACGCCGAAATTCGCGAAGGCGAATTCATCACCATAATGGGCCCGTCGGGCGCCGGCAAATCGACCCTGATGGCCATCATCGGCATGCTCGACGGCGCCTGGAAAGGTGAGTATTACCTCCTCGGCCATGCCGTCCACAAACTCGACAATCGCCGCCGCGTCGAGCTCCACAAGCAATATATCGGCTTCGTCTTCCAGCAATACCACCTGCTCGATAATCTCACCGTCGCGGAAAATCTGGATCTCCCGCTCTCCTATCGCGACATGCGCAAATCCGAGCGCCAGGCCCTCGTCGCTGACGCGCTCGATAGATTCCAGATCGTCGGAAAAAAAGATCTCTACCCGCATCAGCTATCCGGCGGCCAGCAACAACTCGTCGCCGTCGCCCGCGCCGTCATCGGGCATCCCAAACTGATCCTCGCTGATGAGCCGACCGGAAGTCTGCATTCGAGCCAGGGCAAAATGATCATGGATACGCTGAAAAAATTGAACCAGGAAGGAACCACGATTATCCAGGTCACTCACAATGATACCTGGGCCGCTTACGGCAATCGCACCATCGAACTCGCCGACGGATGGATCGTAGGAGCGCAAGCGGGCGCCGCTTAACATTTCATTGCTCGATTGGTTATCTACTGGCCTCCGCTTCGAGCGCCGCCACGCGATCTTGCAGTTCTTGCGCAACCTTTTCCGGAGCGTCGTTCTCGGTAAACTTCGCAGGGTCGCCAATCGCAACTCTCACTGCTCCCGGCCGTGCTATATGCTTCCCCAGTCGCTTGTATTCCCACAAATTGCCGAGGTACATGGGAATCACCGGCACGCCGAGCCGCGTGGCAAGCAGTCCAATGCCCGCGCGAAATGGACTCAAACGGCCGTTTTTCGTCCGTTCGCCTTCCGGAAATATCAGCACGTTCCAGCCGCGGTCGATCAGATTCCCCATGAACGCAAAGCTGCGTTGAAAGCCGGCATGGCGCGGCAACGGAAACACGTCGAAGATGGAGACGATAAGAAAGTAGGTAACGCGATCGACGAGTCCAAGAATGAGGTTTCTGCCTCGGGGCGGCGTCCGCATCGATTCCAGCAGCTCCCCATCCATCGCCACAGCCAAACGACTGCGAAACCGCTCCGGCAAGCCAAGCATGATGTAAGCCGGATCGAAATACGTCACGTGGTTCGCGATCACAAGATTCGCCTTATGTTTTCCATTGCGAATCGATGCGAGCCGCTCGCGCCCTGTGATTCGCGGCCAACCGAGAATCAGCATCGCGGGCACCGCAAGCAGGTTATAGACGGCAGCTCGAAAGATACGCGCCGGCCAGCTCTGCGGCCACGTTGGATATTGAAATGCCGGCCCGCGTGACGGAGGCGACTCGATCAGCCGTTCGATCTGCTCGGCCGTTTCCGCCTTTGAAAAATCCGCTTCGCTGAGATCGACTTGGTACCGGTCCTCGATCGCACCCATCAGTTCAACCCGCTCAATCGAGCTGAGCTGCAAAGGCTGATTGGTATCCCCGCCGTGCGCACGAGCTTGCTTCAGCCGCGAGAGCAGGTCGCTCGTCGCGTGCGTTGACGATTCAGTGCCGCGCCCTTGTAATTCCGCCTCCGCTATCGCGCTTATTTTTGCGAGCATCGGCTTCTGCGTTGGCGTACGCGGAAAATCCTGGTCGTGCCACACGATCCAGCGCCTCATCTGCTGAAACGGCGGCAACCGCTGATTCGCGTGCTGAACCGCCTCCGCCGCCTGCTTATCCGCATCCGCTGAATCCCCATCGCGCAGCAGAAGCACCGCGCACGCTTCCGCGTTTCCGTTTGTTTGCAGCCCAACAACAACGGCATCGCGCACCGCGCTCTCTTTTCGCAGCTCCGCCTCGAGGTCACCCGGATAGACCTTCAGTCCCTCCGGCGTCACGATCACATTTTTGCTGCGTCCTTTGAAATACAGATTCCCGGCCTCATCGCGCTCCCCGAGATCGCCCGTGTGGAACCAACCCTCCGCGTCCACCGCAGGCGCCACTCCATCCTTCTTCCAATATCCCGATGCTATGTTTTCCCCGCGAACCAAAATCTCGCCCGTCTCGGAAAGTTTGATTTCGTTACCCGGCATTGGCTTGCCGATCGAGCCGCGTCCGATGCGAAAGGGATGATTCAGGCTGATGAGCGAAGTGGTCTCCGTGAGCCCGTAACCTTGAATCACCGCATATCCTAGCCGCGTCCAGAAAGCTTCGGTTTGCGCCGGAAGAGCCGCGCCGCCGGACACCATCGCCCAGAATTTCCAGCCGAATCGCCCGCGAATCGCGCGGAAACGCCACCAGCGACACAGGAAATGTACGTTTGCCGACCGGTCGAACGTGCGGCGAAATTCTTCGATTCTGCCTCGCGCCTCGAGGTCGCGTTCGATCTGCCCTTGCAACGATTCGATCAATCGCGGTACAGCGACCAAAACCGAAATGCGCTGGTCGTGAATTTCACGGATCACTTCTGCGGGATTGAGAGAGTCCAAAAACGAAACTGGCATGTTCAATACTTGCGGGAGAAAAATGCCAAGAAATTGGCCGAACACGTGGCTCAGCGGAAGCAGGTCAAGCATGCGGACTGGATGGAAAATGCGTTCGTAGCGCCGGTAGTGAGCGAATTCTTTTTCGATTGGGTCAATATTCGCTAGGATATTTCCGTGCGTCAGCACCACGCCGCGCGGTTCGGCCGTCGTGCCCGAGGTGAACACGATCTCGACCGGGTCGTCGCGTTTCGCAACGTTAAAAGTAAAATTCCCGCCGGACCGACCACCTGCAATCTGCGCAAGGTCCTCAAGCACGATCGTCTGCGGCGCCAAATTCTCTGACGAAAGCTCGCGGCCCACCACCGCAAGACGCACGTCAGCCTGACGCGCCACTCGTTCCGCAAAGCCCCGCTCGCCAATCGCATCAAGCGGGACGGCTATTGCGCCAACAAGCACACAGCCAAGGAACGCCGCGATCCACTCGCCCGAATTCTCGCCCCAGATCAGAACGCGATGCCCCTTTTTGATTCCGCGCGCTTCGAGTTCCTGCGCAAATCGGGTCGCAGTGCCGATCAGCGTGGCATAGGTCCAGCGCTCCCGGCGGTATCCTCGCCGCCACACAACGGCTGTTTCGTCACCGGGACGCGTTGCCGGGCGGAAATAGTCGAGGAGAGAATCGTGCGGCATCGCACCTTGAGTTTCTCTCATTCGACGCCGGATTGGGAATACGGAGGATTGGCGCGAGCGCCCGGAGCCGCTGCTCGCATCCTGCAAAAAACAAAAACGCCCGGCGAGATCGCTCTCACCGGGCGTCCTGGAAAAGCTTAACTTTACTGCGGGTCGCCCTGCGGCTGCGCCTGGGTTTGAGTCTGCGCCGCTGGCACCTGCTTCGCTGCCACGTCCGCATGCGAAGGCTCCGCGTTCACGTTGGCTCCGGGCTTCTCATAGCGAGTCAGATACGGCTCGAACGGCGTCACCTGAAAGGGCATTTTTTCCCTCGCCGAGATCAGCGTGATCGGTTTTGGCTTGAGCAGAGAAATGTCGTCGTTCCACGGATCGAGCTTGATGCGCGAGCCGATCGGAAGTGCCGCAATCTGATCGAGATCATCCGGCTTCAGCGCCGGAGCATCCGCAACCAGGCCTGCGAACGCTGCCACGCGGTTTCCCAGCCGCGGATCGATCAACGCGGGAAGATCCTTGGATTCGGCGTCAAGTTCTTTCAGGAAAAGGCCCGCACTGCCCAGCTTGTCCTTGTAGATCGAATTCTTCAGCAGCGCAACCGCCTTTTGGGCGGCCTTCTGCATGTCGTCCGGATTGTCGCGGAACGAAAACCGGCTGAGCGCCTCGACTGTCGAGACGTTTGTCGTATCGTCGAAACCCCACTGGTCCGTCGAGGGCTTGGTCACCATGATGTCCGCAAGTTCCTGCGCCAGCACGGTCGCAAGGCTGCCGTCGTCCGGTAGCGCGTCCAACAAGCCGCGGCTCACCACAATCGTGTGTCCGATGGAAAACGCCTCAAGCGTCCCAGTGAGCAGCACGCGGCAGTGAACTTCCGGCTCGATGTCAAGATTATTTCCCACTTCAATGTTGTTCACATACGCTTCGAGAACTTTATCCACATCCCCCGGCGGCGCGAGCAAGCCGTCGCGCTGCAGCCGATCGAGAACGTTAACCTCGGCCGTATGCTGCCATTCGCGCTCCGCTTCGATGGGCGAAACGTCCTGTTGGGAATCCGTCTGCCCTTGAATCGTGCCCGGCGCTTCCACGGTCAGCTCCGTCAATTCCTGCTCGTGGCTTGCGTTCTTCAGGTTGTAGCCCCACAGACGGGTCTGCGACTTGAATCGGATGTGATTGCCAAGCACGTCGCGAAGATCGGATTCCTGGCTGAAAACGTACGCAGGCAGCCACAGGCCGGGCTGCACATTCAATCGCCAGCTATCGAAGTGAAGGTTGTAACCGTTGATTCCCTCGATCGGTGTGAACACTCCGTTGAACCGAACGATCGTGTAGTTCTGGTCTTCGGCCCATATCCGTCCCTTGAACCGCCCGCGGCCCGACTTCGGAAGCGGAGTGACGTCGAACACGAGGCAGCGCACATCTCCTAGAAACTCCGCCCTTATATAGTCGAATTCATAGTGCTGGCGGTCAAATCCGTTGGGATCCACGTAAATCATCTGCAAAAACCCGGCGGGCACATAGTCCGAGCTGAAGTATCCGCTCAGGTGGGCCAGTGGATTGAACTCATCCAGTTTTCCGCGCGTCTTGTCCGCAAGCATCGAGTTATCAACGACGCCCGTCGCCAGGTTCGCCTGACCGAGATAATAATGGTCCTTCACCGGGACCGCGCCCATGTCTGGATCGGGCTTCATGTCCTGGATGTAAGTCTCAATAATCGGCGTGTAGTGTTTGATCGTCGCGACTTCGTCGTGCTCGCGGGCAATGATCCGGTCAATCGCCTGATTAACCGTCGTCACCTGTCCGGAACTTGAGCCCGAAGCGGACTGTGCCTGATCCGCCTGGCCTTGCGCCGCGGCGGAGACGGCAAGAACGCCCACAAGGATGAATGCTGAAGACAGGCTTCTCCAATTGCGCATAACCCTATTCCCCTTTCAGTACGCCAGTTCGCACTTCATGCGAACGTTTGCCGTGACGTCGACAGGCTGCCCATCCTGCTGAGCGGGACGAAAACGAATCTGCCGTGCGGCCGATTCGGCTGCCTCATCCAAACCATACCCCAAACCCTGCACGACGCGCAGAACCCTCACGTCACCCGATGCCGTGAAAACAACCTGTATTACCACGTCCCCTTCGATCTTCTTCGCGCGAGCTTCGTCCGGATATTGCGGTTTCGGAACGAACAGAATTTCCATCGGCTTGTAACGATCAGGCGCCGCGGCCGACGTGCGCTTCATCTCCGAACTTGCGGTCTGATCTCCGAACCCGCTCGCTTCAATCGCCCCATGCCCTGGACCGCCGCTTCCTTTGGCGATCTGGTCGCCGAATCCCGTACTGGCAACCACGCCCTTCGCACCCTTTGCTCCGCCGCTCCCGTTCCCTTGCCCAGGCCCGGCTGGCATGTCAAAGCTGCCCATCGCGCTCATATTGGGTGCCCGGGTCGTGTTGTGATTGTCAGGCACACTTTCCGGGTCGCCAAAGCCGCCCGTCTGAACGAGTTCCCGCGGCTTCTTAAGCGTGGGAACCGCCGAGCTGCCCAGAATCGGATCCGGCAGGTTGTTCTTCGCCAGTTCCACGTTAGGAGCCACTTCCTTCTTGATATCCGAGTGCCGCATGATCGGGGAAGAAATCACAGGGTTGTAGATTTTCGGCTTCGGCACTTCCACCGTCTCTACCGGCTTTGGAGGCGGCGCCTTCATCACCACTTTCTTGATCACCGGTTTGGGCTGCGGCTTCCATGCGGAGATGACCGGCATCGCGATCGGAGTTGCCCAATCCTTAGCCGCCACAACCAGCTTGTGCGGCATGAAAATCGGAATAATCAGGATCGCCGCCAACGCCAGACATTCCAGGCCGAAACCCGCGCCGAACGCACGCGCACGCGAAGGCCCGTCCGGAAGAATCGACTCCGAAAAGACAGGTTTATTGTTCGCTTTCGGCGGCATATTTCACCCCAATGTCCGGTTTAGTGTGCGCAGACAGTAGAGTGGCGCACAGTATCTTAGTACTAGACAAGAGGGCTGGGTTGAATAGGACCGAAGTACCATTCTACACCTGCGTGCTGAACTCGCCAACTTCGCGGCAAAGACGGCGGCCCTGATGGCCGTGTTAGGTACCATACGCTCCCAATTATTATGCTGGAATACAGGAAACTCACCAAAGCTCCGAAGTAAAAGGACGCAAACGCCTCAACGGAAAAACCCGCGACTTCGGCCTAGGTTGCGGCCCGGAAATAAAATTTCGGTCCCAGCGGCCTGGGAGCCCGCTTTAACCAACTCCGGAAGTTATCTCCTGCAGAAAGTGGGATGCAGCCCCGCTTGCTAAGGCTGCATCCCGCTCTGTTCTGGCGTAAGTGCTTTATTGCTGCGGTTGTACCACCACGTACTGCGGCCCGCCTTGGCCGTTCGGTGCTGGGAAGTAGACAAGCAGCAGCACCGGCTGGCTTCCAGCGCTGGCAATCGCCTGCTCGTAGCTCTGGATGTCCGTCACCGGCTTGTGGTTCACCTCTTCGATCACGCACCCGCGGTCGAGCGGTGGCTCGGTGGATGCAGCGGCGCTATCCGGGTCCACCGACGTGATTACAACGCCGTGAACCGAAGACGGCAGACCAAGCTGTTGAGAGAGATCGCTCGTCAGGTTCTGCACCTTCACGCCCTTCAAGCCCGCCGTGCTGGTCTCGCCGCCTTGCCCCGGCGTGCTGTTGTTCGCAGTTTCCTCGGGGAACGTTCCCAGGACCACCGGAATCGTCATAGTCTTGCCGTCTCGTGAAACCTGCAGATTAACCGTCGTCCCGGGGGTAGTTTGCGAGATCTCCAGGCGGAGATCGTTCGCGCTATTCACCGGCTTACCGTTGACCTGGAGGATCACGTCGCCCTGCTTGATTCCTGCCTTGGCAGCCGGCGTATTCGGCTCTACCTGAGCCACCACCGCTCCGCCGGGCTGGCTGAGACCAAACTGTTTGGCGAGGGATTCCGTAACCGTCTCCGGAAGCAGACCCAGATACCCGCGAATAACCTTGCCATGAGAGACGAGTTGGTCCATCACGTTGTGCGCCATGTTGATCGGTATGGCGAAGCCGATTCCTTCATTTCCGCCTTCGCCTCCCATCCCGCTATCATCACCGTTCGAAAGAATTGCCGTGTTGATGCCAACCAGATCGCCATTCAGATTGACCAGCGCGCCGCCCGAATTTCCGGGGTTGATGGCCGCGTCCGTCTGAATGAAATCCTCGTACCCCTCGATTCCCAGGCCACTCCGCCCTGTGGCGCTTACGATCCCCATCGTCGCCGTTTCACCGATTCCGTATGGGTCGCCCACCGCCAGAACGATATCGCCCACGTGCAAATCCGAAGAATTGCCAAACTTCATCGTGGGCAAATCAGTCGCGTCGATCTTGAGAACAGCGATGTCCGTATTTGAATCTGTTCCAATTACCTTAGCAGTAAACTCACGCTTGTCCGAAAGATCGACTTTGATGTCCGTCGCGCCTTCCACCACATGATTATTCGTCAGGATCGTTCCATCCGAAGTAACGATCACGCCGGACCCCAGGCTCTCTTCGCGCTCACTTTGAGGCTGCTGCATCTGCCCCATCCCCTGGTTGCCGAAAAACTGTTGAAAAAACGGGTCGTTGAAAAAAGGCAGCGTTCCCTGCCGCTGCTTTATCACCTTTGACGAATGAATATTGACCACCGCCGGCAGCACCGGCTCGAGAACGGAAGCAAACCCGTTCTTGAAATTCCCTAGGGGAACGGCCGCAGCGTTATGCTCAACCGTAACTGGCAACGTTGCCGCGCCCACGATCTCGCGGCCGGTCCAATGCCGAAGTCCTGACGCAAGAAACACGCCTCCGACCAGAGCCGCGATAACCACAACCGTGGCTACCCAGCGGCGAATGTGAATTTCACCACCATGCATGGCTGCTTCTCCTTTTTTAGCATCCTTTATTTGTCGATCATTCCTAATGCGCGACCCAGGGGGTCGAACCGCCTGCGCGACCGCAGCCCGGATTTATGAGCTATTGGACGCGGCACACAGGAATATGTATCGCAGGGCGAACAGAGGAGGCCTGCCTCGCCGGGTGACGGCGCGGCTGTTGCTCGGGTGGAATTGACTCGATTCGCAAGAACCGGTCTCCGCGCAACGCCGAAAATTCTTTTGCGTCCGGCCCTTCGTGAATACCGCCCCAAGCCGGTCGCCCAGACCACCATTATACTCCCGGTTTTGTCTCCTGGATTTTCGCGTGGCCCGCAAGGTGGGAAACTGAAAAATCCCGCCACTTCGCGCGTGCGGTTTCGATCGAGCGCCTGATTCCCGTCTTGAATCTCTCAAGGCTGAATAATTCAGCAACGGTTTTTCGCGCCTCGCGTCCCATCTGCTCGGCGAGATCGCGATCCTTCAGCAGCTGCCACGCCCGCGCGCGTAATTCGAGAGGATCGCTGGAAAGAAACCCGTTGACCCCGTTGCGAATTGGCGACGTCGGATGCGCGTTCCCCAGCACGGGCATCCCTGCGGCCATCGCCTCCAGAGTCGCCATGTTGTAGCCGTCTTCCAGCTCGGGATCGGCGGTGTGTATGAAAAAACGATGGCGCCGGAAAATCTGTTTCAGGTCGTTCCAGTCCCGCGAAGCCTCTACGCCGGGAAGATCTTCGTTTCTTCCCACTAGCGTAAGCGGAATCCCGGCAAATGCCTTCTCGTGAAATTCCCAATATAAAGTCTTCGTTTTTCGGCGAATTTGATTGGCCACTCGCAATCCACGCGCGAGATCGCCGCCATAGACCGGATAATCGGCCGGGTCTGCCGACAGCGCAACCACATCCTCGTCAAGTCCCCACGAGCGCCCTTTCAAACGCGAAACGGCCGTCACGTGCGCGCCGATCATGCGGACGTATTGCGATACCGCGCGGCGCAGTTCGTCCGGAGGCGTCACTGTGTGCTGGTCCAGAATGATGCCGCCCAGCGTCGAGTGAATCACCAGCAGCCGCGGCCCTTCCAGAGCCTTCACGTCAAGCAGATCGCTCAGATTATGGGCGATGATGCAATCGTATATCTCGGGCGACGCAAGCACGTCCGCGAGCTTTACGCAGCTCCCGTTTGCGGGCACCGGCCGCATCGCCGTGTCCCAACCCGAGGTATCTCGCCCCGGCAGTCCAACCACAATGTCCATCGGCCAGTCGACCACCCGCAGCTGATATACCCACGCTTCGTGGCAATCGAAAACAAGTAAACGCCCGTTCGAAGTTCGTTCATCCATGCGCAGCGCAGCTGTTCAAAAGGAATGCGACAAGCACCGATCGCGCGGAAGAGGGAAGTGGGTTGCGCCGGAACATCGCGCGGAGGGAAACCCAACCAACGGAATATAGCACAGTATCTCGTCGTCACGGCGGCCGCGGCGCGAGTGATCGCTTCATATCGATACCGACTACGAATTCAGCCGCCGAATCAACTCCTGAAGCCGGGCGCGGTCAGCCATGCCCATGCGTACGAACTCAACGCCCATGCCTGATCCCTTCTGTGCATAGCGCACGATTCCTTCCACGCGCACTTCGCCCTCGGGCAGAGAAAAAAGGAGTTGAACTGAGGCTCCCTGCGACAGCGGGGAATTCGTCGAGATGAAAACGCCGCCCGCGCTTAGGTCGCGCACCCGTGAAACACTCGGTGAACCGTCCGTCCGCCACGCGACCCAAACGCCTTTTGACACTTCCACGCGAGGACTGCGCCGATTCTCTCGCTCGCGACGCTTCGTTATCATGGCGTGGTATCGGCCTGAATCGACCGCCGCTGGAATGAAATGCAGGAAACCCAACTATAGTCGCCGCCCCCTCTGCCGTAAAGATTTCGTTCACGAACTGCTCGAAAAGGCGCTCAAAACCCTTCTCTGAAATGCGCCCTGCGGTAGTACGTTCGTAACATTGACCCAATGCGATGCGAACCGCTACTTTGCCTTGCGACAATTCGGAAGGCTCTGGTCAGAGCAAGCCAAAACCAGAGGGAGTGGTGGTGTGTACTCTTACGACACACTACATGAAATTTCCCTCTTGATGGCAATGGACCGCAATAGACTCCTTGCGGACGGCAACCCCGTCCCTAAGGGGTCCTATGAACCGGTGGTCTGTTGTTTGTGGTATCGCGTTGTTGGCTTTGACCAGTGCTGTTGCGTTGAGGACAGCTGTTGCTGGATCGGGTGTGATTCAGCCGCCGCCTCCTCCGGGGGTGATTCAACCTCCTCCGCCTCCAGGGCTTGCGGTGATCCAACCGCCGCCGCCTCCGGGGTTGGGAGTGATTCAACCTCCTCCGCCTCCGGGTTTCGCGCTGAAGGGCTAACTGCCCGCCTTGCCTGCTGCTAGTTCCTAGCGAAGGCGGCAATACGTAGACGGGCCAAGCCCTGGGCAGAAAAACGAAAGGCAATTTCGTTTCAGGCTTATGGTCAGTCCGCTCTACACGGTTATCTACGTCCTGGGACTCATCCTGGAAGCGGCCGTGGTTGTGTGTGTTTGCATGCGCCGCAACTATCTCGCTTACCTCCCCGTCGGCTTCTACATGCTGTGTTCCGCCGTAACCACGATCGGCTCGTATTTCTGCATCCGCCAATTCGGATGGGGCGCTGTCTACCGCTATTACTATTACTATTCAGACGCAACGATGACTGTCCTGCTCTTCTGGGTCGTTATTCACTTCTACCAGAAGGCGTTGGCCCAGCTTCAGGTGAGCAAATATATTCGCGTCGGGACGGCCGTTCTCATTTCTCTTACCGCGCTCTTCTCTTATGTCGTCATCAGCAAAAACCGCGAACATCTCACGGGGCGTTTCGTCATCGAGCTCTCTCAGAACCTCTACTTTGAGGGAGTGGTCCTCACGTATGTCTTGTGGTGCGTGATCCTGAAACTGAAGGAAACGCGCGCGCAATTGGCCCAGCTCGTCCTGGCGCTTGGCATCTACTTCGCCGGTATCGCCGTGGCCTACGCTATACGCAATCTTTTCGCCGGCTTTGCGGACAGCATCCTGGCATGGGTTCCGCCCATCATGAGCACATGGCTTGCCGTGGCCTGGATTTACACGCTTGCCCACGTATCTGAGGACACGATCCTGATCACGTCGCAATTGGAAGCGAGGGTGCCGGCATGATCCCATCACTGATTTGCGTCGGCTCCGTCGCCGTGTTCTTCCAATGGATCGCGGCCTACTGCCGCTCGATTTTGGCTTCCAGCCGTCGCGTCGAACTTTCTGATCGCGTGCGCGAAGTTGCCGGCTTCCGTGGCGACAGTGTTACCGTTGCCGACTTCGGCCGCTTACTCCAGCTCGTGCGCCTGTGCCCGGAGCGCGGTGACGACCACAGCGATATTCGCGCAGTCGGCGCCTACTATCGCGCTCTTCGCGTGATGAACCGCCTCACTTCTTCCATCGTTCCCCGGATCGCGGCCTGGGCGAACCGCGAATGCGAAAACTGCTCCTATTTTGCGGCCGTCGCTCTCGACCGCCGCATTTCTTACAGCCGTGATCTCTTCACCCAGCAACTCGGCAGCCGCGCCTGATCGCCGTTTCTCGCCGCTAATGGCATAATGCCGAAATGCCGAAGCCTCGCTTGGAACAGCGGCTGACACAGGCGATCGAGCGTACACGTCTCGTCACCGCGGGAGATCGCGTTGGCGTAGCCGTCTCCGGTGGCGCCGACTCGGTGGCGCTCGCCAGACTTCTTCACGCCGCAAGCCTAAATCTTGGCATCGCGCTTACCGTCCTCCACTTCGATCACCAGGTCCGGCCGGAATCGTCCGGCGATGCCCGCTTCGTCAAAGCTCTTGCCGAATCCCGAAACCTCCCGTTTGTCTGCGAGCAAGCCGACGTGAAAGCCACGGCCACGCGCGAAAAAAAGAACATCGAAGATACGGCCCGGCGCTTGCGTTACAAATTCTTCGCGGACGTGATTCGCCGCGGCCTCGCCACAAAGATCGCGGTCGCTCACACGATGGACGACCAAGCCGAAACCGTGCTCGCCCGATTGCTGCGTGGAACTGGACCGGCCGGTTTGGTGGGAATCTATCCTCAGAATGGCGCGATCGTTCGCCCGCTGCTCGCTGTCCGCCGCTGTGAGCTGCGCGAATACTTGCGCGGCATCGCTCAAGACTGGCGCGAAGATGCCACCAATCGCGACACCACGCACCAGAGAGCGCGGATCCGCGAAAAACTCCTTCCCATTTTAGAGAACGATTTTTCGCCCGCGGCCGTCGAGCATTTGGCGAACCTGGCAGCGCTTTCAAGAGAAGAAGAGGCCTTCTGGGGCTCGCTGGTCGAAGATCGCTTTCGGGCATTAGCCAGAATCAACGATCGTACCGGTGCCGTTTCCGTCAGCGCGCCGAAATTGCTCGCGCCAATGGAATTTTCATCGCAGACTCATTCCGCGAATGCAAACCCGATGCGCTCCCTCACCGAACGTCTTGTCCGGCGTCTATACAGGAATATCCGTGGTGACCTGTTGCAGCTTACGTCCGTGCACGTCGACCAGGTAATTCATCTCGCCCAGTCGACCGCAAGTGGCAAATGCCTGCAATTGCCGGGCAATGTGCATGTCGTGAAGAACTTCGGCGAACTGGTTTTCTCGGCTCAGACTCCCGTGCACGGACCGCACCGAAAGGAAACGAAAGAACGCGCCTCTGCGTACCAATATGTGGTGCAGTTAAGCGGTTCCGCAGGCACGGATGTTTCCATCCCGGAACTCGCCTCCTGCTTCCGTTTGAAAGTGATTGACTGGCCCTTGGCGCCGCGCGAAACTACAAACTGGCGGAGTATACTGGATTTGGACCTGCTTCGGCCGCCGCTGGTATTCCGCAGTTGGCGTCCCGGCGATGGATACCGTCCTAGAGGTAGGCGCAAGGCGAGGAAATTGAAGGAGATGCTTCTCGCCGCGCGCATTGGACGGCCCGAACGCGATGGCTGGCCTGTCCTCGAAAGCAATGGCCATGTCGTTTGGGCCAGGGGCATGGAACCCGCTGAGGATTTTTGCGCTCGGGAAGGAACGCGAACTGCGCTTTTGATCGAAGAACGCAAGCTCTGAGGTGACGATGAAGGTCGCCTTCTCCCAGCAACAGCTTGCCAGGCGCGTCAACGAAATGGGGCGCGCCATTTCTAAGGATTATGCGGGTCGCACACTGGACGTCGTGATCGTCCTCGAAAGTTCGTTTCTTTTCGCGGCCGATCTCGTGCGCAGGATTTCTCGGCCCGTGGTCTGCCATTTCGTCCGTTCTGAAATGCGTGACGTGCGGTCGCAAGGGCAAGATCTTCGGGAGGTGTTTTTCAGCGCGGCTCCGGTCCTCAAAGGCCGGGACGTGCTGGTGGTAGACGCGGTGCTCAATACCGGCGTCACGCAGGATTTCCTGCTCAAGCGCCTGGAAGAAGGCATGCCGCGTTCCTTGAAGCTTGCGGTGCTCTTCGATAAGACGCAAGCCAGAAAGGTCAACCTGCAGCCTGCATACAGTGGGTTCGCTGCAGCATCTAAGCAATGGGTCGGATACGGGCTGGGCGGCCGGGACGGTGCGGGACGCAATCTCCCGTACGTCACCGCCGGCGCTTCCAAAGCGGCCCGGCATCGCGACGGCCGGGGGAAGTTATCCAGCGGACGTCAGGTATCCAGAGGGCGAGGTAAGCCGTGAATTCAGCCGTTCGCAATATTCTATTTTGGGTCTTAATGATTTTGCTCGCGGTCGTGTTGTGGCAGATGGCCTCTCGGGGCGGCCAGTCTGGACACGAAGACCAGCCGTCCTATTCCGAGTTCCTCACTAAGCTCGACGCTGGCGATGTGAAGCAAGTCACCATAAATCTCTCGCAAAACAGCGCTGACCTTGAGGGCGTTTACAAGGATCAGAGTTCCACCAAGTTCCATGACGTCACCGTCGCGAACTCGGTGATCCCGGACATCACCAAAGACCTTCAGGATAAGGGTGTTCCCTACGATTACAAGGAAGTCAGCAACGGTAACTGGATCAACTTCCTCGTCGGCGTCGCGCCCATCATCTTGCTCGTCGCGCTCTGGATTTTCATGATGCGCCAGATGCAAGCCGGCGGGAATAAGGCTCTCAGCTTCGGCAAATCCCGCGCCCGTCTCCTTACCGCGCAGCAGAAAAAGGCTACGTTCAAAGACGTCGCCGGCATCGACGAAGCCAAGGAAGAGCTCTACGAAATCATCGACTTCCTCAAAGATCCGCAAAAATTCCAGAAGCTCGGCGGCCGCATTCCCAAGGGCGTTTTGCTCGTCGGCCCTCCGGGAACTGGCAAGACCTTGCTCGCACGCGCAATCGCCGGCGAAGCCAACGTCCCTTTCTTCTCGATCTCCGGCTCCGATTTCGTCGAAATGTTCGTCGGCGTCGGCGCCAGCCGCGTCCGCGACCTTTTCGAGCAGGGCAAGAAGAACGCTCCCTGCATCATCTTCATCGACGAGATTGACGCCGTCGGCCGCCATCGCGGCGCCGGTCTCGGCGGCGGCCACGATGAACGCGAGCAAACTCTCAACGCCCTCCTCGTCGAAATGGATGGCTTCGAGTCCAACGAAGGCGTGATCCTCATCGCCGCCACCAACCGCCCGGACGTTCTCGATCCCGCGCTTCTTCGCCCCGGTCGTTTCGATCGTCGCGTTGTCGTGCCTCGCCCGGACGTCAAAGGCCGCGAAGAAATTCTCCGCGTCCATACGCGCAAGGTTCCTCTCACGGACGACGTCGATCTCTCGGTCATCGCCCGCGGCACGCCAGGTTTTTCCGGCGCCGATGTCGCCAACCTCGTCAACGAAGCCGCGCTCTGGGCCGCTCGTCAGAATCGCAAGCTCGTCTCCATGGCCGACTTTGAAATGTCCAAGGACAAAGTCCTCATGGGCGTCGAGCGTCGTTCTATGATTCTTTCCGACGAGGAAAAGAAGAACACGGCCTACCACGAAGCAGGTCACGCATTAGTCGCCGCCATGACCCCGGGCACCGACCCTCTCCACAAGGTCACGATCATCCCGCGCGGCATGGCCCTCGGCGTCACCATGCAGTTGCCGATTGACGACAAGCACACCTACACCAAGGATTTCCTCGAATCGCAGCTCGCCGTGCTCATGGGCGGCCGTGCGGCCGAAGAAATCTTCTTGCACCACATCACCACGGGCGCTGGCAATGACATTGAACGCGCCACCGAGATCGCGCGCCAGATGGTCTGCGAATGGGGCATGAGTCCTCTCGGTCCGCTCACCTTCGGCAAAAAGGAAGAGCAGATCTTCCTTGGCCGCGAGATCGCTCAACATCGCGACTACTCCGAAGACACCGCCATCAAAATCGATGGCGAAGTCCGCAGCATCGTCAACACCGGCTACTCGAAAGCGCGCAACATTCTCGAGACCAACCGCGGCGCTCTCGAGCGCGTAGCTCACGGCCTGCTCGAACGCGAAGTCCTCGACGCCACCGAACTCAAGCTCCTCATCGAAGGCAAGCCGTTGCCGGAGAAACCGCCGCCGACGCCGCCCGCCGCGCCGCCCGTGCCGAGCAAGGAGCCAAGCCTCACGCTTCGCCCCGAGCCGCGCCCGCTTCCAGGCCTCGCGAAAGGCGAGAAACCGGCTCCGGCATAAAAATCCTTAAAGAACGGCATCTCAGGGCGCTGCGGCCTCGGTCGCAGCGCTTTTTTTGTGGATGCAGTCGAGCGCTGCCTTCCAGCCGCCGCCTTCCGCCTCGCTTATGCGGCCGTACCCCAGTTGTATGCCGCCAACCAGAAGCCTAAAATACGGCCATGGCAAAAAAGACTTCCGCGACCTTTGAAACTGATTGCCCCTGCTGCCACGCCAAGCTCGTCGTCGATAGAGAATTGGGTGTGGTACTCGGCCACACCGCGCCGCCCAAAGCGCCCTCCATCGACTTCGACGACACCGCCCGCCTACTCCGCGAACAGGCCGATGCCGTCGAAGCAAAATTCCGCGCGTCCGTCGAAGCCGAGCGCAGCAAGGAAGACGTCCTCGCTCGTAAATTTGCCGAGGGCCTGAAAAAAGCCAAAGACGCCCCCATCGAAAAGCCCGTGCGCGATTTCGATCTCGATTGATCCGCGTCGGCCCGCCTCACGATTTCCACTCTTTTCTATCCGCTTGCGAACGTGGTTCAATGCCTCGTGCCCATCTTTTCCGACCCTCCGCGCGCCCGCAAACCCCGGCGAATCGCCACTTACGTTTTCCCGCGCCGCCGCTTTCAACTGCGTCTGCCGGCCCGCTCCCTTCTGTTGGGCAGGCACACGCTCATCATGGGCGTCCTCAACGTCACGCCTGACAGCTTTTCCGACGGCGGCCATTATCTCGATCCGGACGCCGCCGCCGCGCGAGCCTTGCAAATGGAAGCGCAAGGCGCGCATTTGATCGACATCGGCGGCGAATCCACTCGCCCCGGCTCGGAAGGCGTTTCCGCGGAAGAGGAGCTGCGCCGGATCGTTCCCGTGCTCGAAAGGCTTCGCGGAAAACTCCGCATTCCCATTTCCGTGGATACGAGCAAGTCCGTCGTGGCCGAAGCCGCCATCGCCGCCGGAGCCGAAATCATCAACGATGTCACCGGCCTTCGCGCCGATCCTGCTCTCGCCGATATCGCAAGCCGCCTCAAGCTGCCCCTCATCCTCGTGCACATGCGCGGCCAACCGCGCACCATGCAAAAAGCGCCGTTCGCTCGTCACGTCGTGCTCAACGTTCTCTCCGGCCTTGATGAATCCTTGGTCGTTGCCCGCCAGGCTGGCGTGGCCAACTCGCAGATTATTCTCGATCCGGGGCTCGGCTTCGGCAAAACCTACGAGCAGAATTTTGAGCTGATCGCGCGCTTGTCCGAATTCGCGCAATTGGGATTTCCTTTGTTGATCGGCGCATCGAGAAAAAGCTTCGTGGGAAAGGCTCTCGGCGGCGCACCGAAAAACGAGCGAGCCTGGGGCACGGCCGCGACCGTTGCCGCCGCCGTCTTCGGCGGCGCGCATATCGTTCGCGTGCATGAGGTCGCGGAGATGGCGCAAGTCGCCCGCGTCGCAGACGTCATCGTCCATCGCGGTCGTCCGCCGCAGGCGGCTCAAAAGTGAGCTCTTCCTCGAACCAGCAAGAGCGCATTTCCGCCGGCGGCCTACTCGCTTTCTTTGCGGGCTTCTCTGCCTGGACATTCGACGCCTTCGATTTTTTCATCCTCACGTATGTCGTCCCTCACGTAGCCCGCGATTTCCATCGCTCGATTGCCGATATCACGGCAACGCTCACAGCCAGCCTGCTCATGCGTCCGGTCGGCGCTTTCCTTTTCGGCCTCGTCGCTGACCGTTGGGGCCGCCGCGTTCCCCTCATGATCGACATCGTCTTTTACTCCGTCATGGAAGTTCTTTCCGGCCTCGCGCCCACCTATCGCACGTTCTACATTCTCCGGCTGCTTTACGGCGTAGGCATGGGCGGCGCGTGGGGTGTCGGCGCCTCGCTCGGCATGGAGTCCGTGCCCGCGAAATGGCGCGGCGTGCTTTCCGGCGTGCTTCAAGAGGGCTACGCGATCGGCAACCTGCTCGCTGCCATCGCTTTCTGGACGGTCTTCCCGCACTGGGGCTGGCGAAGAATGTTCTTCATCGGCGTCATTCCCGCCTTACTGACCCTGTTCGCGCTCTTTTTTGTCGAAGAAAGCGATGCCTGGAAAGCAAGCGCCGCCGACCGCAAAAGCTGGTCCGAATATTTCTCCATTCTGGCGCAAAACTGGAAGCGCTTTCTTTATCTCATCGCTTTAATGGCCATGATGAATTTCATGTCGCACGGTACCCAGGACCTTTACCCGACTTTCCTCGAAGTGGCGCGCCACTTCAGCACGCAGCAAACGGCCATCATCAGCGTCATCTCCATGATCGGCGCAGTGGTCGGCGGCATTCTCGTCGGCCTCTATTCCGACCGCTACGGCAGGCGCCGCGCGATGATCATTTCCACACTGCTCGCGATTTTCCTCATCCCTCTTTGGATTTTCGCGCCGACCATGGCTCTCATCGCGCTTGGCGCTTTCCTCATTCAGTTCATGGTCCAGGGCGCCTGGGGAGTAATCCCCGCCCACATCACCGAATTGTCTCCGGGAGCCACTCGCGCTTTCCTGCCGGGATTCGCCTATCAATTAGGAGTTCTGATTGCCGCGCGCACCCCTCATTTTGAGGCCGTCACGGCAACTCATTTCGGCTACGCGGCCACGATGTCGGTCTTTGCCGCCACCGTCTTTGTCATCGGCGCCATCGTCATCGCCGCCGGCCCCGAGGCCCACCGCGCCAAATTCTGATCCGCCCGCATCCGCCAGCAGGGAACCGTCACCACCTCAACCAGCATCTCACCTCCGGACGCGCCGCAAGCCCCTCCTCCAGTTCCGCATCCCGCCCTTCCTTGTGGAACATTCCCGCCGGCCCGTTTCCACCACTCGCGCAAATGATTCATCGCCCCGCTCCTGTCTGAACTAGCCACTCGCCACGAGTCACTTGCCACTGCTCTTATCACCCGCTATCTCTTGCCCTCGCTCCAGCCACTGGCAGCTTGCGGAAAAACGCCGGTTTCGCAAGGGCGGGGCTTCCAGCCCCGCCGTAAGCCCTGCCAATTCAATAGGGCTTTAGCCCCTGAAGCGATTCGTCGCATTTTTTCCGCAGCCTGCTAGGCCGACGCTGGCGACCCTTGCGCTACTCATGCCGCAGCGCCACCATAGGATCCACCCGCATCGCCCTCCGCGCCGGCATGTAACACGCGGCGAGCGCCACGACGGTCAGCAGCGCCGCCGCTCCCACAAATGTAGCGGGATCCCACGGCTGGATTTCAAACAGCACGCTCTGCAGCAATCGCGTCAGAGCCAATCCGCTGCCAATTCCTATCGCAATCCCCGCTCCGGCAAGACGCATCGCTTCGCCCATCACCATGCGCAGCACATCTCGTTGCTGCGCGCCCAGCGCAATCCGCACACCCATTTCGTGGCTTCGCTGCCCGGCGGAATAAGAAATCACGGCATAGAGTCCGAGCATTGCCAATATCAAGGCACAGAGCGCAAACAAGGTGACCAGGGAAGCCTCATAACGGCGCGGAGCTTCCGCGCTTGACAGGATGGTACTCAATGTCTTTTCTCGCGGGATGGCAAGGCTCGAATCCACGCTCCAGATGGCCTCGCGAATTGCACCGGACGACGATGTCGGATCCATTTGTGTCCGAACAACCAGAGTTTCCGAACTCTCTGAATAGATCCAAAGCGGAAAATAGACGCCCAAAACAGCCGCCCGGTCGGAGCCGTCGCGAACGTCGGCAACCTCGCCAACGACACGGCACCACTCTTTCTGTCGCCCCCCGAAGCCGCAGTCGACGTGCATCCCTAGCGG
>Ga0335073_10003010_pt1 | contig 23333 bp, 21 predicted proteins | sample Lox_Sample_22_FD_207093 | JGI IMG/M metagenome (GOLD analysis project Ga0335073, IMG submission 207093) | Soil microbial communities from Loxahatchee National Wildlife Refuge, Florida, United States - Lox_Sample_2.2 | ecosystem: Environmental > Terrestrial > Soil > Wetlands | place: USA... | reverse complement strand
GCCATCGAGCTGCCGCTCTCGAAGAGCTCCTGCTGCTGTGGGCCGCGAATCGCAACGAAGCTTTCAAGAAATTTGAAGAGCTTTTTGAAGACAGGCCGCTTGCCGAGCGAACGGTCTATCGGCAGGTTACCCAGGAATTGCCGCAGTACTTCGCCACGCGCCCGCTTATTCCAGTTGAGGGTGCGCCGGCCATCAGTCTCTACGATTTGCTTCGCGCGCCGGTAAGCGGAGCTCCGTCTTCGCTGAGCGAGCAGCTTGCACTCATTCGAAGATTGTGGCGTCCCTTGCTGGGCGACAGCATGGATCGTCTGCTGATGATGGGAGGCGAGGTTCTGCATGAGGAAGAACTGGCTATCTGGATGATGTTCAATCCCGATGCCGCGCGCGCACGGGCAGCGGCGGAAGAGGCTGCCCGCCGTCGTCGAGAGCAGGGAACTCAACAGTGGCCATCCATTGCCAGCGAATCGCAGGTGCCGGTCTTCGGCGATCCAGCGCACGAATACGAGAAGTTCAGCCCCGATACGGCCTGGATGCCGAACACGGTACTGATTGCGAAGAGTACTTACGTCTGGCTCGCGCAACTCAGCAGGCAGCACGGCCGGCACATCTACCGGCTCGACCAGATCCCCGACGAAGAACTCGCCACCCTCGCTCATCGCGGAATCAATTCGCTCTGGCTGATCGGGGTGTGGGAGCGCAGCCGCGCTTCGAAAACCATCAAGCAGCTTTGCGGCAACCAGGATGCGGTGGCCTCGGCGTATTCGCTTTTTGATTACAAGATTGCGGAAGACCTGGGCGGCGAATCGGCCTATATCAATTTGCGCGACCGCTGCTATCACAAGGGCATTCGTCTGGCGAGCGACATGGTTCCCAATCACATGGGAATCGATTCGCCATGGGTGATGGAGCATCCCGAGTGGTTCATCGCTCGCTGGGAATCGCCCTATCCGGCGTACAGCTTTAACGGCCCCGATCTGTCACACGACTCCCGCGTCGAGATTAAGATTGAAGACCACTACTTTGAGCAGAGCGATGCCGCGGTGGTCTTTCGCCGCCGCGATAAATGGACCGGCGAAACCCGCTATATCTACCACGGCAACGACGGCACCAGCTTCCCGTGGAATGACACCGCGCAACTCGACTACCTCAATCCTGCAGTGCGCGAACAGGTCATCCAGACCATTCTTTATGTTGCACGGCTGTTTCCCGTGATCCGCTTTGACGCGGCAATGACTCTGGCCAAGCGGCATTTTCATCGGCTCTGGTTTCCAGGGCCGGGGTCCAGCGGAGCCATACCATCTCGCGCGGAATACAGCATGACGCAGGCAGAATTCAACAAGCACATGCCGCACGAATTCTGGCGGGAGGTGGTCGATCGCGTGGCTCAGGAAGTTCCCGGCACTCTGCTGCTGGCCGAAGCGTTCTGGCTCATGGAGGGCTACTTTGTCCGCACCCTCGGCATGCACCGCGTCTACAACAGCGCCTTCATGAACATGCTGCGCGACGAAAAGAACGCGGAGTACCGCTCGGTCATCAAGAACACCCTGGAATTCGATGTGGACATCATGAAGCGTTACGTGAACTTCATGAGTAATCCCGATGAAAGAACGGCAATTGATCAGTTCGGCAAGGGCGATAAATGCTTTGGCGTAACCGCCCTGATGGCCACACTGCCGGGTCTGCCGATGTTCGGTCACGGCCAGATCGAAGGCTTCACCGAAAAATACGGCATGGAATACCAACGTCCGCGCTACGACGAAACGCCCGATCACTGGCTCGTCGAGCGGCATGAGCGCGAAATCGCCCCGCTGCTCAAGCGGCGCTGGGTCTTCGCCGAGAGTCATAACTTCCTGCTCTACGACTTCTTTGAAGGCTCCGGCACTGTGGATGAGAATGTCTTTGCCTATTCCAACCGCGCCGGAAACGAGCGCGCGCTGGTGGTCTACAACAATCGCTACGGCGAAGCGCATGGCACCATTCACAACTCGGCCGCGTACGCCGACAAGGGCTCATCGCAGCTTCGCCAGCGCCGTGTCGGCGAAGGACTCGGTTTCGCGGGCGATTCCGGCGCCATCCTCTCTTTTCGCGATTCGCTCACCGGGCTCGAATATCTTCGCCGTGCCGGCGAAGTTGCGGAGCGCGGACTTACCTTCCACCTGCATGCCTATCAGTGCCACGTCTTCATGGACTGGCACGAAAAATGGGCAACCGCCGAGAAACCTTGGGACCGCCTTTGCGACCAGCTCAATGGCCGTGGAGTTCCCAGCCTCGAAGATGCCCTGATCGACATGGAGCTCCAGCCGGTCCACCAGGCGCTTCACAACTTGCTCGACCGCGACATGATCCGGCTGCTGACGGATATTGCCGAGCATCCGCGTACTACCGCAGGCGCTGGAAGTGTCAGCATCGCCATCGATCGCAAGCAGAATCGCAAGCGAAGTGAACTTTTCAATTTGGCTTGGACCCGCTGCGAAGCATTTCTCCGCGCCGCGCAACCCGCATATCTCCGGCACGGCGGTGGGCCACACGAATTGACGATGCCGGGCCTGCTCGGTGTGGTGTTCCGCGAACGGCTCACTGCAGCGATGCGCATTCCGGTCGTCGAATCTCTCTCGCCCGAGCCATGGACGGCCGCCGCGCGTCGCGTCCTCCCGAGCCCCAGCCCGCAGATGACGGCTACCGCCATGTGGGCTCCCATCATTGCATGGTCCGCGCTGGAGACTCTGGCCGAATCCATGGACGCAGAACACCCCGAGAAGATTGCCCTCGATGCTTTCGATCAGCTGCGCCTGCGCAAGGCGCTGGCGGAAGCTTTCAGCGGTCTTGGCTTTGAGGGCGAAGCCGGCTGGCGTGCAGCGGCGCGGATCAAGGTCTTGCTGCTGGCGGAAGCGGAGCCCGCTCCATCGGCGTCTGAGAAGAAGACAGCCCCCAAAACCGAAACCACGCCCACGGAATTAGCCGCAAGCAGCAGGGAATCGAAATCCTCCCCGACAACCCAGAGCGCGTCAGGTCCGCGTCAAATGGCTGGCGGCTTGCCGCGATCACTGTGGTCCGACCCTGATGTTCGTTGGCTTACTGGAGCGCACGAAGCCGGCGAGTTCACCTATCTCGTCCTTGAACCTTACGAAGAGTTGTTGTGGTGGACCCAGTTGCCTTCATTGCTTCACATTGCAGGCAGCACATCGCCGAGCAAAAAGGATATTGAGGCAATTCACGCCAACCTGCGATCGGCGCTGGCTGAAGCGGAAAGGGCGGGGTATCGCCTGCAGGCGATGCTGGGAGAGGAGAAAACAGGCAAAGAGGGTGCTCAGATTTCGCCCGAAGGCGAAAGGACTTTGGCGGAATCTTCTCCGGCCCAAAGAGCGCCCGAAAGAGAAAAACAAACGATCTGACCTGTTGCGAGCATGTGAGCGGGCGGGTCGCGCGCGGCAAGTGAGGGCCCAATATTGGGCACATTTACGGCGAGCACCTGTTCCCGGCCATTTACAGATGTCTTGAAGATGCGGACCTTAACCCCTCGCGATGATGTGCAGGCCGCCACACGGTTCACCTTCCGAGAAAAGAAGTTCGCCGGCGCTGAAAAGCTTCCGCACAGTCCGGGCTGCAAGAGTCTGCAATTCTTCGCGCGAAAGATTCTCGAGCAGGGCAGCCTTTTCAAGGACAGAGGCCAGATAGGTACGGGGCAGGTTCACGGAAAAATTCTACAAGAGCGACTTTGGTCACTGCCGATCGTGAAAGGATTCGGGTTCTCCTGCTCTCCGAGCAATCGTCATACTCGGAGCCGTCCAAGCTCGCGTGGTAGATGCGAGATTGAGCCCATTTATCGCGCGGAGGGTGATCCGCATTCATCAGAGAAGTTGCACTCTTTCTGAGGACATTCCCACGTTTCGATTTTCTGGGAATGATCCACCTCCGCGAGATAAAGAACGGCTCCGCATCGAGGACATCTTCGAACGGAAGTCCGCGAATCATCGAACCCACCTTCGGCACGATCGGAATAACCTTCGGAATCGCGGAAAACTCGTGTGCAATCGCGCCGTATGCACTCATGGTAGGAACGGACCAGTTCCGACTCTTCCTCCAGCATCACACGTCGCATGGAAACGTGATGCAAATCGCACAATGGAGAGAATCGTTGTCGGGAGCTCATTGAGCTGACTCGTGTTCGTTACGGCGCGGTGATTTCAGGAAGAGCGGACATCGGCAAATATTTGGATAGTTGCGAACAGCTTAGGATCGCTTCATCAGGGTGAGATTCGTTCGTGCAGGGGTGTGCTCGAGATTCATGGCGCGGAAGGATCGTGGCAGGTCTTTCTCCTCGAATTCAACGCCCGATGCGGCCAGTTCCAGGGCCGTCTTCTCGAGAGGAGCTCTCTTCGCCCGCAATCCTTTTTCGGCTACTTCGCGATCCGCAGAGGAGGCAAACTCCACGTATTTGTCTAGGTAAGCCAGCTTGCGATCATAGAGGTCGATCTCCTGATGAAGATCACGCAGGAAGTATTTATCGCGGCGGGCAGCAACTTTGCTCACAAAACCTCCACGGAAAGACGAGAAAGGGCGGTCTCGGTGACCGCCCTGCTCAATCTGCTATTTGACATTTAAGCGATCCGAACATTCTCAGCCTGAAAGCCCTTGGGGCCTCTTACGACGTCGAATGTCACCGCCTGGCCTTCCGCCAGGCTTTTGAAGCCCTCGCTTTGAATCGCCGAGAAATGCACGAAGACGTCCTCGCCATTAGGGCGGCTCAAAAAGCCGAATCCCTTCGCGTCGTTAAACCACTTGACTGTTCCCTGTTCCATTGCACTTGTTCCTTTTGGGCTAGATGTACCGCCGAACTCAATGTGGAATTGATTGCGAGTAGGGCGGGAAAGCGGAACAAGCAAGAAATCCAGATCGGATTCTTCGATCTCTTTTAGTGTACGCCCCAAACAGTCAGAAACGCGGCCAGCGACAACATTTATTCATCATCAATTACAGGCATGGCCCGGAAGATGCGCTTAATCAGCCACTTGAGAAGCTGTTAAAAGTTCGGGCCAGAGTGCCACCATTCTTAGGCGGGCGTCCCGCAGCTAACGGCGATAGCCACGCCCTCCACGCCCGCCGCTGTCGCGCTTTCTGGATCGGAAGCAGTCCTGGCAGTAGACGGGCCGGTCGCCCCGCGGCTCAAACGGCACTGTGGTTTGCTTGCCGCACGCGGAACATGTAACCGACGTCCCTTGCGAATCGTTCCGGTAGTATCCTCCCCCACCGCCCTGCTCGTTCTTTTTTGCCTGGCGACACGTCTTGCAGCGTTTCGGAGCCGAATAGCCACGTTCCTGGAAAAATGCCTGATCTTCGCTGGAAAACGTGAATTCCTGTCCGCAGTCGCTACAGGTCAGTTGCAAGTCCTCTGTCATAATTTCCCTTCGTTACTCTCTTACTCTACGCCACAACGCTGGGCGAACCTGGATCGGGGGATTAGGTAAAGCGACGCGAGCAGCGTATGCTGGGGAAGAGGCGATCGACAATCCAATCTTCTTCGATCTTCGGCCCTCCTCGACATCCTCTGTACCCATCCTGCATAGAACGCCTAGAATTCGCGATGAGTCCGCAGGCGTCCGACGTCGAGTCTGGCTTCTGCTCCAAAACGCTCCATACCGGAAATTGAGGCAAAATCATGCGATCCGAACTGGTGTACGAGGCTGGACTCAAAATCGGGAACCGCTTTCTTCTAGCCACAACAGCTATGCAGGCAACCAGGAAGCTGCATCTAAGCTCGACACGAACTGAGGACACCGTCAACAGAGTGTTGGCTGAAGTGGCAAAAGGCAGTTATGCGCATGGAGTGCTACCCGAGGTCACGCCGCCTCCGGCTATCGACGTGCTGGTGATCGCACCCGTTTCCTGATCGGCGAATGCCGAACACTTCGAACTGCGCGAGCCCTTCGCGAGCGTGTTGAAGGCTCTTGAGGCGGCTATTGATTCCCCTTAGGATGCCCGCGGTCAGTACGTTTGTTGTGGTGCCGCCGTCGTCTGATCAAAGGCGTCCCCCAAAACTAGACTTGACAAACTAAACTAAACCGTTCAGTATTGTCTTTGCCCGACTGAGACAGCGCTATATCACCCCGTGCAGACGTGCGTCGTGCCGGTGGCGGGTTTGCGTGGCTGGGCTAGTCCTCGACCCGGAGGTCACAAGCATGATCAGGGTTCAGAACCTCGTTAAAACCTTTGGCTCGTTTACCGCCGTCAACGATGTGTCGTTCGACGTGGCGGCGGGCGAGATCTTCGCCTTCCTCGGTCCCAACGGAGCGGGGAAGACCACCACCATCAAAATGCTGACCACGCTGCTGCATCCCACGGGCGGCAGCATCGAACTCGACGGACTCGATCCCCGGAAACATCAGAGCGAGGTCCGCCGTCGCTTCGGCATCGTCTTCCAGGATCCCAGTCTCGACGGCGACCTTACGGCATGGGAGAACATGGAAATTCATGGCGTTCTCTATCACGTGCCGCACAAGACGCGCCATCATCGCTCTGAAGAGCTGCTCAAGCTTTTCGAACTTTGGGAGCGCCGCAACGATCAGGTGAAAAAGTTCTCCGGCGGGATGAAGCGTCGTCTCGAAATCGCGCGTGGCTTTCTGCATACGCCCAAGATTTTGTTTCTCGATGAGCCCACGCTCGGCCTCGATCCGCAAAGCCGGAATCAGTTATGGAATCACGTCAAGCGGGTCAACGAAGCGGAGAAGGTGACCGTTATGCTCACCACGCATTACATGGATGAGGCCGATCGTGTTGCTCATCGTATCGGCATTATCGATCACGGCAAACTGGTCACGCAGGGAACTCCCGCGCAGATTAAGGAACAGACCGGTACTGTCAGCCTGGAAGACGCGTTCCTCAAGCTCACGGGTTCAACCATTCGCGACGAGAGTGCCAACTCCACCGACCAGATGCGCCAGTTTGCCAAAATGTGGCAACAGCAAAGGAGGTAGCTGATGAGTGCGATCTATATTCTCTGGCTGCGAGAGCTCAAGCGTTACACGCGCTCGCGCGCGCAGATCATTGCATCCCTGGGCCAGCCCATGCTCTATCTGCTCGTACTGGGCTTTGGCCTCAATCCTGTCTTCAAGCGTGCCGGCTACGGCAGTTACTTCCAATTCATCGCGCCCGGAGTCATCGGAATGTCGGTGCTCTTTTCTTCGATCTTCTCCGGCCTTGGCTTGCTCTGGGATCGCCAGTTCGGCTTTCTCAAGGAGACGCTCGTGGCTCCGGTGCCGCGCATTCAGATCATGATTGGCCGCACGCTCGGCGGAAGTACCGTGGCCGTCATTCAAGGGCTGCTGGTTCTGGTTATCTGTCTTGTCTCTGGCTTCCGTCCAGCCGGTTGGATTGCCATTCCGGTGGCAATCGGATTCATGGTGCTCATCGCCCTGCTCTTCGCGGCGCTTGGAGTCATCTTCGGTTCCAGCCTTCAGGACATGCAGGGATTTCAGCTGATCATGAACTTCCTGGTGCTGCCGATTTACTTCCTATCTGGGGCAATGTTCCCGCTCACCAACCAGGGCAGGATCCTCAGTTTCGTAACTGCCCTCGACCCGCTTTCCTACGGCATCGATGGCATGCGTTCGGTGCTATTGAGTTCGGTCTTCTTCCGTCCGGCCTTTGGTATCAGCATCGATCTGGCAGTACTTGTTGTGATCGGATGTATATTGCTGGTCCTGGGCGCCTGGCGATTCTCGAAGATCGAAGCATAGGTATGGTTCGACCACGCAGTATCGAAGCACACGAAAGAGTCCTCAACGCCGCGCTCCATCTGTTTGCCGAGCGCGGCATTGAGGCCACCAGCATGGATGCCATCGCGCAGGCGTCGGGCGTCAGCAAGGCCACCATCTACAACCACTGGGCGGACAAGGAAAAACTGCTCCTGGAAGTGATGCTGATGGTGAATGGCCTCGATCGCGAACCTGAGGACGTTGACACCGGCGACGTGCAGCGCGACCTGACCACGGTGCTCACCCGCAAGCCGCCCGACAAATTCGAGTTCGCGCGCAATCGCATGACACCCTTGTTAATTGCATATGCGGGTCTGCATCCGGAATTCGGCAAGGTATGGCGGCATCGCGTAACCGATCCGCCGCGCCAGTGTCTAAAGCGAATCTTGAATCGAGGGATTTCCCGAGGCGCTCTTCCGCAGGATCTTGATATTGAAGCTTCAATCGCGCTTTTGCTTGGTCCGCTGCTTTACGCGCATGTATTCAACAAAGATGAACCATCGCGAGCGCCGGACCTGGGTCCCATCAGTGCCGCAAACTTCTGGCGCGCGCACCAACAGAACCGCAGAGATCGCATCGAAGACGCGCGAGCTTCCATGTCTCACGGAAAGCCAAAGAGGTCCTCAGGCGGGAAGTAACAGCTGAGGACGGACGGCTAATAGCTGCTCTTCAAAATCCTTTCGGCCGTTCTCCCGCGACTCCAAACAGCCGCTCCATCGCAATTCCCGCCTGGCACATTGTGCCCTCGTCGAAGAGCCGTCCGATCAGCGTAACGCCATGCGGCACGCGTCGCGGCGGCGAGAACTTCGGCAACGGATGTTGCGGATCGGGAGCCCAGTCGCTGCGCGCCTCTGAAACCTCGATAAATCCCGCGCGAAAGGTGAGCGACGGATGCCCGGTATTGTTCGTGATGACCAGCATCTCATCGCGAAGGGAAGGCACAAGCAGCAGGTCCACCTGAGACATAATGCGTGCCATTTCTTCCGCGACTCTGCGGCGCATCCGATCTGCCTGCACAAAATCGACGGCCGAAAGAAATCGCGACTGGCGGAAGGTGTTCGGCCATGCATCCGGAACCTGTGCGCGCAACTCGGCTTCTTCGTGGCTGAGAGTAAGCTCTTCGAATGCCGCTGCACTTTCGGCGAACAGAATCAGATTGAGCGAATCATACGGCCAGTCCGGCAGCGACACTTCGACCAATTCCATCCCGAGCCGCTTGACCACGTCCAGTGCCACGCGATCGACATCGGTAGCCGGGGCTTCCTTCATCCACGCCGGGATGTATCCCACTCGCAGTCCAGCGACTTTGGCATCGGCATCGAATGCGAGCGTGCTGGGGATGCTGGCAACGTCTCCGGGGTCGGGCCCCGAAATAGCGTTGAGCACTACGATCGTGTCTTCCACGTAACGCGCCATCGGCCCCAGCTTGTCCAGCGACCAGCACAGCGTCATCGCGCCAGTTCGTGCCACGCGTCCGTACGTGGGGCGAAGGCCGGTGACTCCGCAGCGCATGGACGGCCCAACGATGCTACCGCCCGTTTCACTGCCGATGGCAAAGGCCACCAGTCCTGCCGCTGTTGCAGCACCCGGTCCTGCGCTGGAACCCGAAGAGCCCTCCTCCAGCAGCCAGGGATTCATCGTTTGGCCGCCAAACCAGATGTCGTTCAGCGCCAGGGCGCCCAGGCTCAGCTTCGCCACCAGCACCGCGCCCGCAGCATTCAACCGGTCGACCACGGCGCTATTTCTGGTCGGAACGCGATCTCGATATGGCTCCGCGCCGTAGGTCGTCGGAATCCCGGCAGTGTCGAGCAGGTCCTTTGCACCCCAGGGAATCCCGTGCAGCGGCCCGCGATACTTTCCGGCAGCAATCTCTTTGTCTGCCTGCCGCGCCTGCTCCAGCGCGTGATCCTTCGTCAGCGTGATTACGCAGCGCAGAGTCGAATTGAACTTCTCCAGCCGGTCCAGATAAATCTGCGTCAACCGCTCTGAGGTGATCGCCCGTGATTGTAGCCATCGCCCCAGCGTCGGAACGGACGCAAACGCGATGTCGTCCTCGTTCGCCGGTAGCGGGACATGGACTCCCGCACCAATGACAAAATGGTTTCCCTCTGCTCCGGATTTTCCAGCCTGCAAACCAGGCATCATCGGATTCCATACTGTTGCCGGCGCGACATCTGCCTCCAGCTTCATCTTGCGCGGACCGGTTCTGCGCTCGTACAGCGGAGCCATCGACTCACGCCAGTTTCCCGCAGCCTGCGTGCGGTCGGGGAGCGACATCTCGATCTGCACCAGTTTCTCGGCCTCGGCGAATGTCTCCGCGTTTACCTCCGGCCCTACCGGCTGGGAGGTACCGAACGCTGGCGGTGTGCCGGGCGTCTGCTGGCTCGGTGCTTGCGATTGCGCTTGGGCCGCCGCATCGAGCGGGAGCGCCGCGCCTAGGGCTCCGAGAGCCGTCGCTGTGAGGAAGTCTCTGCGTGTCTGGGTCATCGTTCCCTTTGCTGATGCGTTCCGGGTCTCACTGAGGCTAAGGGAAACTATACTATCGACCAACGTCATGACAGCTGCAATCGATCTCTTTCCGCAGGAGCAGTTCACGAAGTTGCCGCACGTCCAAGGCGGCGCATGTGTTTTCAGCAACATCACCTTTCAGGGTGAAGCGATAAAACTCTGGGTACCCGAGGAAGATCGCGATGTGGTGCTTGGTTACGATGTTGAGCAGGATGGAAGCCGCTTCCGAAGAACGCAAACAGAGCGCTCGTACACCGGACAATTGGCCATCACCGGCCTGAACGGAACTCGTTTTTGCGAAATGCCCAATCTGAATCTTGCATTTCCCAAGGTAGTGACTTTCCCCGGCGGACGCTCGGTGGTTGCCTCAACGCGATGCCGTAGGTTGAGGGATGGCTCACATGAACTCAACGGCAACGTCTATGGCGCGGATGGCTCGGTGGAGGCCAGGTTCTGTCTGGGCGATGCCATCAAGCATTTGCAAATCGACGCATCGGGGCGCATCTGGGCTGGTTACTCCGATGAAGGCGTTTTTGGAAATTATGGCTGGGGACCGCTGTTTGGCGATGCAACACCTATCGGTGCCGCCGGGCTTGTGTGCTTCGACAGGAACGGCTCCTGTATGTGGGAATACAAGGAACCTCAGGGCTTCGATCACCTGATTGACTGCTATGCCCTCAACTGCGCCGATGAGGCCGTCTGGGTCTGCTGCTACATCGATTTTCCTATTATTCGGATCGACTCAGAGTTCCGAGTTACCGCCTGGCATTCCGACCTCTCTGGTCCACGCGAGATGGCTGTCGATGGTGATCGATTGCTGGTTTACGGAGGCTATATGGACAATGCAAATGACTGCTGGTTGGTTAAACTGGGAGATTCTGCAGCCGAACGCATCTTACCGGTTCAGCTTCGCTTGCCCAACGGTGTTGGACTCGACAATGCTGCGGTTGTTGGACGCGGACGTTTTCTCCATGTATTGATCGATGATTTCTGGTATCGCTTTGCAGTTCCGCCGATCTGATCCTGTAACCAAGATGGACGGCGTGTGGCGAATGTAGATCGCCCGATTGCCCGAACTTGACCGCGAACCTATAGAATCGTTATGCACGGCATTTGGGGCAGGGAGGTTGGTTCTTACCCCAGGAGTTGCCAACCAGCGATGACCGAACACGCATCAGGTTCACCCAATAACCCGCAGCCGGTTTCGGCGGCGTGGATGAGAATTGAGAAGGCGCGCCACCCGCAGCGGCCCTATCCGATGGACTTCATCGAGCGGATTTTTACAGATTTCAGCGAGATTCACGGGGATCGTGCCTTTGGCGACGACGCTGCGGTGGCTTGCGGCATGGCGCGCCTCGGTAATGATGAAGTGATGGTCATCGGCAATCGCAAGGGGGGCAGCACCAAGGAGCGCGTCAAGCGTAACTTCGGCATGCCGCATCCCGAGGGCTATCGCAAGGCTCTACGATGCATGAAGATCGCCGAAAAGTTCGGGCGTCCCGTCATCAGCTTCATCGACCTGCCCGGCGCCTTTCCCGGTTTGGGCGCGGAAGAGCGCGGCCAGGCCGAAGCCATTGCGCGAAATATTCGCGAGATGTCACGGCTGCGCGTTCCGACCATTTCGATCATCAGCGGCGAAGGTGGATCGGGCGGCGCGCTGGCATTAGCCGTCAGTGATCGCGTGCTGATCCTCGAAAACGCCCTCTACTTCGTCATTACGCCGGAATCCTGCGCAGCCATCATGTGGCGCGATGCATCGCATAAGCAGCAAGCGGCCGAAGCTATGCGTATTTCAGCGTCTGAAGTTGCGGAACTTGGATGCGTCGACGAGATCATCGGTGAACCGCCGGAAGGTGCGCACTCCGATCATCCGGCAGGAGCGGGCATGGTCGGCGCTGCTCTGAAAAAGCATCTTGCCGAGCTAAGGTCCATGTCCATCGATGCGTTGATCGAAGCTCGGCAGAAGAAATTTCGCAATATTGCCCAGTGCTATACAGAAAGATAGAGCGCGTGCCTTTTCGTGGTCTTGCGTACAATCGAGCGCACACCAGCCAGAGAATCCCAGACGATCGCGGCCAGGACGGGGGACAGCGATGAACGGTCCGGCACGCATCAACAGGGTACGCGCGTACTTTGAATTCATCGCCGCGATTCTGTACTTCTTCCTTGCACGCTCATTTGCCCGGCATACCGCCATGCGGATTCAGGGTGATGCCTCTGGTCCGCTTCTCGAGCAGTTTCTGCTTGCCATTCTTCTCATCCTTGGGTACGCGGCGTTTGGTTTGCTTTTCGATCGACAGCCGAGATCCATATCGGCGCAAGGTTTGCCTCTGCGTTCCGAATGGGCGCGTGAAGCCGCGCTCGGCGTTGCAATCGGCTGGGGTGCGGTCGTTGTCTGCGTGTTTCCCATGATGCTCGTCGGTGGGATTGCCGTCGTGCTCTCGATTCAGCGAAGTTCCTGGGGCTGGCTCCTTGCCGATGCAGCCTACTTTGCATGCTTTGCGCTGGCCGAAGAGGTCACTTACCGGGGCTATGGTTTCCAGCGATTCGCTGCTGTCGTCGGGCCGGCGGGCGCGACCTTCGGCTTCGCGATGTTTTACGCCATCATGCAGGCGGTGTTGCCGGGCGCGACCAACGCCAGCATCGCCGTGTCCGTGGTCTTCAGCTTTCTGCTCAGCACCGCGTATTTACGCACACGTGCTCTGTGGCTAAGCTGGGGCCTGAATTTTGCATGGAAAGCTTCGCAGGCACTGATTTTCGGCCTTACCGTGAGCGGCGTCAGCAGCCATTCGCCGGTCGTTGAAGGCAATCCAATGGGACCCTTCTGGCTGACCGGTGGCGGTTTTGGACTCAATGCGAGCTGGTTCGCGTGCCTGGTTCTTCTGGCCGCATTTCCTGTTCTTTACCGTGTCACGCGCGACCTCGACTTCCGGTACAACGCTCCGGAATTCATTCCTGGCGGTGTCCCTGTTGATCTGGAAGCGGCTGCGCGGCGGCAGCATGAAGAGGTCATGGGTGCCGCAGCGGCCCCCCCCGCTTCGGGGCCCTCGCTGGTACAGATTCTTCCCGCTTCCACGCCACCTGCGCCCACTCACCAGGCATCAGAAACAGCAGCCGGACAAGAAGAGTCGCACTGAAAAGGCCGGCTGACGGGTCCAGGGCTCCAGTTTGCATCTCAGAGTTGACCTTTCAGGTTGAATGGAACTACTGTTGGCACAACGCCAGCTGTGCATGGGAGGACGCCCATGATCAGGCCATCACTTGGATCTCGTTCTCGGTTGCTTCAATCCCCGTTATTTTCTTGCGTTTATCGTCTTTCGAGGCTGGCGCTGGGGGTTGGGCTCGTGGCGATGGCGCTCGATGTCGCCCATTCCCAGGTCATCACCATTGACACGCACTCCGGTAACCCCACTTCAGCCAACGGGACGGTTGACCGTCGCTTCGCGCAGATTCAGCCCACCAATGTTCAGCTGGGCAAGGGCGAACTGGACGCAAAAACGCGTCAGGAACTAATTCGTTACCTGGAGGCAGAGCAGGGATTCGCGATGCGCCCGTTCCCCATGGGGCACAAAGGCCTCACGCTCGAGGCCAATGGAAAGCTGAAACCGGCGGGCGAGGGCTATCTGGACATGGTCACGCAATACGGCATCTGCGCCAAACCCGGGGATCGCGTTGTGCTGACTGACGTCAAGATTGACCACGACAGGATGATCTTTGAGCTAAACGGCGGTCCGGATTTGAAGCATCGTTTTATGCGCCACGTTCAGCTTGGCACAGGCCCGATGATGGGGCCCGTGGTCCAAGACACCGGACAGCAGGCAACGGGAGCCCGGCTCACGCTGGAATTCAAGGACCGAGTGCCCGAGTTGACCGGGACACAGGTTGAGGCACTCTTAGCCCCGCTCATTTCGTTTGGAGTGAAGACACCGATCCAGGCCTTCACCGATACACTTCCGCCAAAACTGAAGGCGGCCATCCTCGATCACCACGTCCTGGTGGGAATGAGCACTGACATGGTCCTATTCGCACTTGGTCAGCCACAACGCAAAGTTCGCGAAACTCAGGATCAGATGCCGTTTGAGGAATGGATCTACGGCGCACCACCGGACCCCGTCCAGTTTGTTCGAATCAATGGGAACCGGGTGATTCGCGTCGAAATAGCTAAGGTCGGCGAGGAACCGCAGATATTCACGAAGGATGAGGTAGAGGGTTTGATGCGCTCCGATGGAACGCCGGTCATCGCCGCAAACCAGGGAGGCCGAACAGTCCAGATTGGCGATGTTCAGCGCAATCCTGACACCCAGGCTCCGGCCGCTCCGCCCACTTTGTCTGCTCCGGGTGAAAAGTTGCCGGATCTTGCGAATACCGGTGCGGGTGCAATGAAGCCGGTCCAGTTCCCCCAGCAAAAACCCGACGATTATCCGGACGCGTCCAATCTGCCGCGCGATCACAAGCCGGACGGTTCTGACCAGCAGGGGAATCCGAATGGCCAAGGGGCGCAGGAGAAAAAGGACCAGAACGGCAACGCGCAGCCGGGTTCCCAGCCGAACTCGAGTTCAACCCAGGCGACAGGACAGGGAACCAGCCCGGCCCAGACGCAGCAGACGCCACCAACACAACCATCGCCTGACACATCGCAACCGCAGCCGCACTGAGGCTTCGTGTAAACTGGACTGAGCGAGTCCAGGCTGCCTCCCGCCACAATCTGAGCTGAGGTGCAGTAACGAGCCGCGCCGTTGAAGCCGCGTGCAGCAAGTCTGTGCGTGTGTGCAGAGACAATTCCTAAAAAGGAGAAACATCCGCCAATGGCCAAAATTGCCAAAACTGGTGATCGCAAGAAAGCAATGGACACGACGAAATCCACCGACTGCCCCAAGTGCAGCAAACCGACGCGCATCGTCAAGCGCGTGAAGGACCGCGAGCGTGGCGTCCCCGGGGGGATCTATATCTCCTGCTCAGCGTGCGACTTCTACGAAAAACTATAGGTTATAGATTGAGTGTCAAAAGATGGGAAGCCCGGTCAATCGGCCGGGCTTTTCGGCTTATTAAATCTCTTATGCCATTTCTTTCAGAATCGCGTTGGCCGCTTTGGCAGGGTCCGGCGCCTGGGTGATTGGCCGCCCGACAACCAGGTAACTGGCGCCAAGCCGTATCGCATCTGCGGGCTCGGCAACCCTCCTCTGGTCGCCAGCAGTTGCACCTGCCGGCCGGATTCCGGGTATCACCAGGACGCCATCGGGACCCGTCAGGGCGCGCACCGCGGCAACCTCCTGCGGGGAACACACGAAGCCGCGAATCCCTGCCTCCAGTCCCATTCTGATTAGCAACTGAACCTGTTCTGCGGGAGCCCGTTCTACTCCGACAGACCGAAGCTGACTGTCATCCATGCTGGTCAGCACGGTGACAGCGAGCAGTTCGGGAGGATTCTTGATCCCTGCCAGTGCGTCTTTCGCTGCTGCCAGCATTGCTGGTCCGCCTCCGGCATGCACGGTGAGCATCCGGACCCCGAGCCCGGCAGCTGACTTCACCGCGGCGGCAACCGTGTTTGGAATATCGTGAAGTTTCAGATCGAGGAAGACGTTGTGACCACGTCCCACGATCGGTTCCAGAACAGTTGGACCACCCGCGACAAACAATTCCAATCCGACCTTGAACCACGTGCAGGTACCCTCGAGTTGGGCTACGAGTCTCATGGCTGATTTCGCATCAGGCACGTCGAGCGCGACAATCAGCTTCTGCCGGGCCATGGCGAGCGGGTTGATGGTCCCGGAAGCCTCGGCAGGTGTTTGGGTGGTTTGCTGGCTTGGCATGACTCCATCGTAGCCCAGTTTGAGTTTCGATTCGGAAAGTGTATGTCGTTGGTCTCGGGCAAGAAGTGGCAGTGAGGTCGCACCGGAGTGTCAGACACGCGCTCAGCCGTGCCACCCCCCAGCCGGAAATTGAGAGGGTATTTTCTACTCGAACAATTTCGGACCAAAAATCTCCGCTTGTGAAGTAACTCGCGTCACATAAGGAAAACAATTCACGGGCTTTGACTTCATTGCCTTTGTGACCACTATCACTGCCAGCAGGATCGCAAAAGGAGTCTTCTCAAAGGTGCGATCCCCGCGAACGTAGTCCGAAAGAGTGGAGAAATCCGCTGCGGGGAAGCTATGTGCGTAGCCGTGTTTGGCTCAGGCAACTGTGCCCAGCACGACTAAGTGTTTTACGCACGCGACGTGGAGGAAAGACGGCCGCATGACCAAAGCCGCACGATTCGCAGCCTATTTGATTGCAGTTCTTCTCGGTCCCGCCCAACGCGTGGCCGATCTGGCCAGGACCATCCATCGCAGAAAAGCAAGCGTGGCCGGGTTGATCGCCTTCGGATTGCTTTTTACGCCTCACCGCGTTGCCGCGCAGACCGACTGCCTCTCTTGTCACGGCGACAAGAGCATGACCGATGCCGCAGGCCATAGCATTGCGGTCGACGGAAAAGGCTTTGGCGATAGTATTCACGGCAGTCTGCAGTGCAACAACTGCCACGCCGATATAAAGGAATATCCGCATCCCGACCACATCGCCAAGGTCGATTGCAAGACCTGCCACGCCGATGAAGCATCGAAGCTGGCCGGCAGCGTGCACTCCTCGTCGAAAGAGCATCCCTGCACAAGCTGCCACGGCAATGCGCACGAGATTTTTCCCAAAACGGATGCGCGCTCGGCGGTATACCCTCTGAACGTTCCGAAGACCTGTGGCCAGTGCCATAGCGATGGGGCTATGGCCACAAAGAAAGGCCTGCCCAGCGTCTACCCGCACTACATGGACTCGATCCACGGCTTCGCGCTCAGCAAAGAGGGCCTGCTGGTTGCTGCCAATTGCCAGAACTGCCACGGTTCGCACGGAATCCTGAGCCACAAAGATCCGGCCAGTCCCACGTTCAAGACGAATATCCCGAAGACCTGCGGCACCTGCCACGCCAAGATCAATGACGACTACCAGGGCGGAGCGCACGGCCACGCAGTGGCCGGCGGCAATCTGAAGGCTCCGGTCTGCACCGATTGCCACACGGCACATGCGATCCTGCAGCCGACAGAGTCGGAATTCCGCATGCAGTCCACGCCGATCTGCGGCTCGTGCCACAAGGAAAAGCTCTCGACCTACCGCGATACCTTCCATTCCCAGCTTGGCTCGCTTGGAGGATATGTCGAGACAGCCCGCTGCTGGGATTGCCATGGGGCGCACGAAATCTATCCTGCCTCCGATCCGCGTTCGCCCATCAACAAGGCCAACCTGGTTGTCACCTGCGGCAAATGCCACACCGGCGCGAATCTGAGCTTCGTGCAGTATCAGCCGCACGCGAATGCGCACGATCGCAAGCTGAATCCTGCGCTTTATTTTGTGCGGCTCTTTATGAACGTGCTGCTCGCGAGCGTGCTCACGTTCTTCGTGATTCATACGATTCTTTGGCTGATTCGTTCCCGATTCGACCAGGTCAGGAGAAAGTCGGCGAATGGAGGAAACCATGGCTGATCTGGCACAAGCACCCGCAGAGGCGCAAGAGCAGAAAGCACCCGCAAAGCAGCGCTTCTTTAACCGATTCACCCGTGAGCAGCGCTATCTGCACGCGGTTCTCTTCAGCACATTTCTGGGATTGGCTGGAACGGGTTTGCCGTTGCGCTTCAGCGAGAGCGTCTGGGCTCGCGGCCTGGCCAGCGCGGTCGGCGGTTTCGGAGCCATCCTGTTCTTTCACAAATTCTGCGCACTCGTGTTGACCATTGCATTCCTCATTCACGTCAGAGAGATCTTCCGGCGCGGGATCTTCCGCCGTGAGAAGGGAATCTTCTGGGGCGCTACCTCGATGGTCGCCAACTGGAAAGACGTGAAGGACATCTTCTCGCATATGCGCTGGTTCCTGGGACTCGGTCCCAAGCCGCAATTTGAACGCTATGCCTACTGGGAGAAGTTCGACTATTGGGCGGTGTTCTGGGGAATGATCGTAATCGGCTTCTCCGGATACGCCATGTGGTTCGCGCCCTTCTTCGCACGCTTCCTTCCCGGTTGGGCACTTAATGCTGCTCTCGTGATCCACAGCGAAGAAGGCTTGCTGGCGATTCTCTTTATCTTTTCGATTCACTTCGTCAATACCCATCTGCGCCCTGACAGCTTTCCCATGGACATGGTGATCTTCACCGGCGTGGAGAGCGAAGCCGAATTTGCGCACAAGCGGCCGATGGAATATGCCCGCATGGTCCGCGAAGGAAAGGTCGAAGAACGGCTCGGGGAAGCACCCGCGACGTGGTTTGTCAACTTTTCGCGGGTTGTTGGGACCATTGCCATTTTCATCGGTCTCACGTTGCTCGTATTGACACTAACCGCATACTTCCACTGAGACTCTATCGCTCCTGCAGACTGGCCGTCACGAGGCGGCAGGTTTTGCCATGCCAAGATAACGCTCGGGAGATGGGAGGGTTTCCCGCACGATCACGGGATCACCTATGATCGAAAGCAGGAGTCGCACTCACGGATGAGACTTGGAATCATTTTGGGGTCAGCAGCCTTTACTGCAGGAACCCTATTTTGGACGGGGTCGGTCTGCTCGCAACAGCAACAATTACCGCCGATCGAACCGCCCCGACCGATGCCCGATTCCCATTCAAACGTGCCGACAATTCGCGTCACCACCAATGAAGTATTGGTGCCGACCCTCGTCGAAAAGCCTCATGGCGAGGGCATCGTCTACGGTTTGAAGCAATCTGACTTCGTAGTAGAAGATAACGGAGTCCCTCAGAAGATCCACGTACAGGAAGAATTGGATACAGCCCCAATTGCGCTTGTCATTGCAATGGAGGAGGGCCGCGCGGGCTGGCTGGAGTTTCAAAAGCTCGGCAAGATGGGTCCGCTGCTCGATATGTTTCTCTCCGATCCGCGCAGCCAGGCCGCGCTGGTGGGTTTCAGTTCGAAACCACGGCTGATTCAGGATTACACGCACTCGGAAGAGGATTTGGGGAGGGGCCTGCAGGAACTGGAACCCGGTGATGGCGGAGCGGCGATCCTGGACACGATCAGCTACGGCGTAGATTTGTTGCAGGACCAGCCGAAGAATTATCGCCGCGTGCTGCTGTTGATCAGTGAAAAGCGCGACCACGGCAGTAAGCACACGAAGCCAGAACAACTGGTGGCGAAGATCGGGCGGTCGGATGTGCTGGTGATCAGCATCGCATATTCGCCATCGGCCGCGGAGTTTGCCCATGACGTCAAGGATTCCGGCGAGAACCGCACACTCGATCCGATAAGCACTCTGGTGATGGCGGTGCAGGCGTTCAAGAAAAACGTGGCGAAGCAGATTGCCCTTATGAGCGGCGGCGAATACACGACGTTCATTGTGGATCGACGATTCGAAGCGCGCATCATGGAATCGGCGAAGGAAGTGCGCAATCGCTACCTGATCACATTCAGCCCGTCGAATCCGACGCCGGGATTGCATACCATCCGCGTACGAACCGTGCAGGATTACGGTGCGAAGATCGTCGCCCGGGCGAATTACTGGTTCCAGCCGGAACAGTAATCTTCCGTACGGCGCTGAATAATTGCGGACGCATTTGCGGCTCAGTTTCTGTCTGTTACATCCCGTTCGGTCCGTGTTAGGGTCATCCCCAACCATTGCGTTCAGTTTTCCCCCTTTGGAGCTCCGCAGATGCCTTCCGTTTCGTCTCTGCGACAATACCGTCGCCCTATCCAGTTGTGCCTCATCCTGACTTTGCGTATCACTTTCCGGTGATTGTGGGGCCAATTTACGACTTCCTCGTCCCGACGAACGCTACGATGAAGTCTTCTCCCTGCCGGCAGAACTTCAGAAGCACGGCGTGAAGATCGCACTGGCCACCTTCGGCGAGGACATGGGCGGCTGCCGCAACCTGCCCTATGCGGCTGGATACGCCGTCGCTTACGGCCTGCCCTATGACGAAGCGCTGAAGGCGATCACCCTGAACCCCGCCGAGATGTTCGGGCTTGGCGATCAGTTCGGTTCGCTCGACGTGGGCAAAGCCGGCAACGTGGTTGTTGCCAACGGCGATCCACTTGATGTGTGTACCTCGGTGAAGCAGGTGTTTGTAGGTGGGGTGGCTGTGCCGATGGTCAGTCGCCAAACCCAACGGCGCGATGAGTACATGCCGATTACAAAATCGAAGTGATGCAGTCTCGAGGGCCGATGCAGCCCGCAATTCCTACTCTGCGTCGGCTTCCAGAGGTTGCGCCTTGCAGCTTCGGAGACGAGCCGAGGAGCCAGATGCTATGCGGCCATGGCGATGGATTCCGGGTTGCGGAATTTCGGCAGCGTGAATCCTACCGCGATGATCCAGATAAAGCCGGGAAAGCGCGTGAGTGGGATGAGGAACAGAAGTTGCGGAAAGATCAGGTGAAAGACGCTCAGTTCACCACACGCAGCGAGGAAAAGACCAAGAATCATCACCCATTTCGGTATAAGCTTGCTGAACCCTGCGGAGATTGAAACGCCGGCCATCAACAGACCCATGGGAATCGAGAATCCCGGGCCGCCCAGCGCATAGGAGAAGTAGTTCAGCGCGAGGATGCTGGATGGCGTCTGTGCAATGACGGGACGAATCAGAGTCCACGTGGCCATGCCCGCGCTGAAGCTGTCGAAGACGGTCAGGAACCCACCCAGGAGCGCGATGTAGACGCCTGCCGCGCGTACGCCGAGAAACTGCAGACGGCTTACAACCACGGCAGTGAAAAGTCCCAGGCAGATCATCGCGCCGGTCTGCAGAAAGATACAGGTGAGAACCCTAGAACTTTGTGTCTGAAAGAAGGACACAATGTCCGTCGCCGGCTGCGAGGGACCGGGCCAATAAGGCATCCCTCCATACATCGTTACAGGGAATAATCCAGCGTTGAAGAGAACTGTATAGAGCAATGCAAGAAGCCAGAGAGGCGGGCCGGGATGCTTCAGACTCTTGACTGCGGTGAGCGGGGAAGGCGAAGTCATAGAGCGCTCCTTGTCTGTGGATCACGAATCAGCGCCGGGGCTTCCCGGGAGTAGCGACGGTGGGCGGAGCGGATCCAAAATTCAAAGACGAGCACGTTGATGGAAAAACCTATCCAGAAGGCAATTCCGAAGAATTGCGCTGGAACCAGATGGGTGAGCCGCGCCGTGGCGAAGAAAACTCCCATCACCGGTCGCGTCGTTGCGATGCCCAGAAGTACAGCGATGGCGCGTAATTGCCAAACCCGTTCGTGCGCCGGATTTAGCCTGCGCCGAAAGACGTAAGCCTGGCTCATCGAGAACAGAAAAAGCGAATCGAAAACGAGAACCGCAGAGCGCTCGATCCAGCCACCGACCGAATAGGTACTCATCGCATACGCGGTAATCCCCACGATGGCTCCGAGAACGTAGAAGGCACGTTCCAAGGCCACCATCAGGTGTTGACGACGGAAGACGATGAAGGGTGCCACGAAAACGAATAAGAGTGCCGGGACAATGTGCGCCAGGGTGAGGGTTGCGTGCGAGGCAAAGGTTTCATCAAGCTGACCCAACCGGGGCGGAGCATTGCCAGGGGGTGAAGCCAGCGCTACCAGGCGTCGTATGACAACGGCGACGGAGATAGCAATTGAAAGCCAGAATGCGATACGTAGCCAGACAGGCGACCTGTTGGAGTTGGATTTAGATTCGGAGATTGTCTGGGGAAAGACCATGACGACGCAACGACCTCCGGGCGTCCACTGGAACCTACTTTACAATTAGATTTACATATTGTCAAACTAATATTGAACCGCTAAGATGAAGACGCGTGGAAAGCAAAGCATCTCATTCATGCAAGCGGCCTTACGAGCTGGGCAAACGGCTCGAACAGATGGACCGCACCAAGGCGGCGGTTCTCGCTGCAGCCCGCCGGCAGCTCGAAACTGGCGGTGTGCGCGACTTCTCGATGGAGTCGCTGGCGAAAGCAGCCCGCGTGACGAGGCAGACGATCCACAATCTCTTCGGCACCAGGACTGCGCTTCTGGAAGCCCTATTCGACCAGATCGCGCTGGATGCAGGAATGGACCGGATGCGTGAGGTGATGACTGCAGATGATCCTCGATCGATGCTCGATGGATTTGCCCGCGTATTTTCAGATTTCTGGGTCAAGAACCGGCTCCTGCTCAAACGAATTCATGGGATCGCAGCCATTGACCCGGAATTTGGTCAGGCCGTCCAGGCGAGAAACCGGCGGCGTTTCGGAGCGGCAACCCGTGTAATTGAACGAACTGCGGAGCTGTCTGAAGCCGCGAACTCAACGGAGAAATCAGAACGAATCGCAGCTCTTGTAGCGCTGACTTCGTTTGAGTTCTTTGATGCGTTGGCAGAGTCGTCTGGAAGCGCCGAGGCGGCACGAGAGCAGCTGCCGGAATTGATTCGAAGAGCCCTGGCCTTTCGTGGGACGTAATAGCCGCTGATGCGCACTAGGGCGTTTCAGACGGCTTTCAGTGCGCTCTGGGTCTGGTTGCGAAAGATTCCATAGACGACCACTTCGATCCAGAAGACGGTGATTCCAGTCACCGCGCCCTCGGTCATGAAGCGCTGGGCTCCGTGGACACCGTTTGGCAGGCCTGTTCCGACTGCGCGGACCAATGCGGCGATGACTGCGATAGCGAACGCACAGCCAAGCGCAACCCTGTCGTGAGCGAAGAAGCGGCGATCGGGCTGCGAATGAATCGGTGCCGTGTTTCGATACCAGTGAACAAACCACAGGAGAATAATCAGCAATCCGCCCGCGGAGCTGATGTATTGCAGGATGTCGCACCAGCGTCGACTTCCGAAGAGAGGTAGTAGAACCGTCTCCCTGAGGAAATGCCAATGGTAGTAGGGCCAATATCCCGGATGGGTGAATGAGTCCCACAACATATGTGTGGCAATGCCCACAAGAATCGAAATTACGATCAATGCAAAGCGCGAGAACGAGTTGATGGACAGAGCTCTGGGGCCGAGGAGAATCCGTTCACGCGCACCATCGGGCAGACAGGCCGCAAGGGGTTCTTTGGCGAAGTGATGGAACAGCCAGAGTATGAGGAGGGCAAGAGGAAGATCCAGTGCAAACG
>Ga0335073_10003009_pt1 | contig 23345 bp, 33 predicted proteins | sample Lox_Sample_22_FD_207093 | JGI IMG/M metagenome (GOLD analysis project Ga0335073, IMG submission 207093) | Soil microbial communities from Loxahatchee National Wildlife Refuge, Florida, United States - Lox_Sample_2.2 | ecosystem: Environmental > Terrestrial > Soil > Wetlands | place: USA... | reverse complement strand
ATGTCCTGTTTGGGATCGTACTGCGATGGATCTGTCAATCCTGGGCCGGAAATTTCGTGGGGGTGTGGCGAGCACGATTGGCTTCATTTTCGCGGGGGCTCCTCCACAGTCCCATTCAGGGTTGCACGATTAGAAGTTGCCGAGGATTCCCCTCCATGCTCCGCTTGATGATAATCTTCAAACCTGCGGCACACCTTCCAGGATAGGCTCACAAGCGAATCTCCCTCGGATTATTTGATTATTCTCCGTCACTCACATCGGGGTCTGCCATGGGCACTGTGCGACCATTCCATTCCCTTTCGGAGGGCATAATGTCTCATACCCCCCCGCGCGCAATAACTTCTGCGGCGCAGCACCTGAATGAAGGTTAAATTTCCTCATAATATTGCGCATACGGCAGCCAGCAGTATTCGTCCATGGCGTGTTCTGTCCGTGAAGCGCACAGTGGCAAACGACGAAATTATAACGGCGTGCCGTAAACGGATCTGAACGCGAAAAACTTCCGATACTTTAACAACCCTCGTCCCCCATCGCTCAGACCAGAATAATCCAAAAGAGCACTCACCATGTCCTTCGGATGGGCACCTTCAGGAGATGCGCTCAACGGAGCCACTCTCCACGGAGTCAACTTTTTCTCTCGTCTCGAAGCAGATCAAAAATGTAAGATACGAATTTTGGGTTTTGCTAATTGTTCCAGTCGGCAAGAGCCAATGCATTATTCCGTCCCGCAAGAGAAAGAGAAAGTCGGTTCCGTCACTTCGGGAAATGATTGCAGAAGAACTCAGACGCATAGCACAGGAGCCACCAGGAAAGTTGACGACTGCAGAAACCTTCGGGCTCGGCAGTCTCAGTCTCCTACTGAACTATCGCGACGAGCTCCACAAGAATGTCAAAGCGGCAACGACCGCAAGCTATGATGCATCAGAACGGTTCTCTTTATATTCGAGGCCATTGATGGTAACTCGTTGTGAAATGTTGAAGTTGACGGTCTAGTTTGGAAAGAATGGGGTGTTCAAAGGTTTACGGACTTTGATATTGGAGGCAGCTAGCTATCGCCAAGAAATCATACTTTGCACCACAAACCAGCAATTCTACGACAGTCTCAAGAACACCTTCCTCGATATCCGACAGGCAACTTCGTCGAAGTCGGTCTCACGAGGTTTAATTTCATGTGTTTTTCTTTTATCGTGGACGGATTTCTTGCGAGCCGACTTCCCGTCTTTCAACTACCACGTCGAGGGACTTGTTCTTCTACTGCAGTCATACAAAGCCAGCTTAAATGGAAGCCCCTTTAGTCCCTCTATGTCTCTCGTCTCACAAATCGGCTCTATGAAGGATGCATGCATTGCATTTTTCGGCGACAAGCAACGATTCCCTTCCGATCTCGTTCCCCGAGACCACAAATGGCTACAAGTCTTCCTCCACACAGACGATATTGCTCGAGCCACTGTTTTCTTCCGCCGTTCAGAATGGATGAGAACTGTCTCTACTTTCAAAAAGTGGGCCGCAACTCAGCGTGCTGCTGTTGGATTTGAAGATCCGTTCGTGGAAGAAGCAATTGCAAGGCAAGGAGATGCAATTACCGCAGATATTGTGGCATGGGGTGAACATGCTATTCCTAAATACATCGAGACACCAACATCAAGTCCAGGAACAGAGGCTCTGATCGACTTTGAAAGTAGCGATGAGTTCAGTCCATATTTCTCCCACCCTGTCACCCCAAAATCTGATGCTCACCAATTTCTCCATTTTCCGAAAGTGGAGTTCCAAAGTACGGATGAAAACGAGATGGCGCTTGTCTACCTGGGTTTACTTTTGTTAATGTCTTACAGCACATACCCTCAAATAGGACATCTTCCCTTTTCTCGATGGGAGTTGGCTGTCAAATTTTGTCAATGCTTCGCTGCCTTCCCAGATCACGATGACATGGACATTATTAATAGGATTCTTCACCTATTCTATGCTAGGATCACCTTCGATGACTCATTTCCACAGGGTACAAACCGCTTCTATTCCTCACTAACAATGTTCAGAAAGGAAATGGTGTGATCATCAATGGTCGCTGATGAAGGAATACATCAGGAAACGAAGTGCAAGCAGCGATGTAATTTCGTGTTTTATCACTTTCATGGAACGAGAATGGGGAGTTGAAGGGGTAGACGATTGAACTTGTGATATAGGAAGTGTTTATAGAAAGGCCCTTTGATATTTTTGATTCTTGGATGTATTGGGTAGGATATTGGTAGCAGGCTTTATATATTTTTCGAATGTGACCAATGTTAATAGGTATATTGAATCGAGATGAGCTTATATTGAATGCAAGACCCTTTGTATCTGGCTGTCAGCACAAGTCTTGACTATTGTGCACACCATAATTTACTTCAATCCCAACGTAGAAGCCACTGAATCCCAAGCATAAGGAGCTGAAAGGTTAGTTGACGAAGTCCTGTGATGAAATACCAAAATATAACAGCACTGCAATGCAAATATTCCTTCTCACCTTGTAGTTTGATAGATCATTCATCATCTTCAACCTGGCCTCGAGCAACTCATCCTGAGGATCCATGGTGGATTCGGCGATGAAAAGGAAAAATTTCGTCCGACGAAATTTCGGAGCGGCGTTTGGTGGCTGGGGTGCCGATCGCAAAAAGCTGCCGATCGGAACCAGTCAGCGAAATCATTCGCAAAGATGGGATAAGATTAGATCTAATTGTTCTGTGCTACATGTCCCATAACCGTATGTGCCAATACAGCGATAGCTTATACTAATTCCCAACATTCTCCACATTCATGATTCCTTTCCTGGCTGTTTTCGAGTCATAAATATTGATATTATTAGTGCTAGTTACGGCCGAGCTCGAGACGCCTTGCAGCTATGTCGTTCTTCTTAATGGCGGCCGGGAGGGAAGAAGCATAATTTTATTTCGGTTGGCTACAAGCGGCCGTCAATTTTCGGGCACCGCGGAGTAGATATTCATACAGTGTCGCTATAATTACCGATGGAGGAGTGATCCTTAGTGTCGAACCGAGCTTGTCGAGCCAGTCTTCGGCTTTCCCACTCCAACCTGTCACTCTCCCAGCTCCGCAAAACTTTCGAGAAGCAATTATGTGAGCAGAAGACATATCGTAGCCGCAGTCTACACAATGCTACTACCTCCGTTCTCTCAAATTCAGCGTGTGGGTGGACAGTAACCGCAGAACACTCCGAGCAGATGTCGACAGGGATACGAGTTGGAAGCAGATGAGAAGGGAAAGGCAGTAGGTTATCGTTACTGTTTGTGAATCTCCCAGTATGATAGAATATTTCTAAATCCTGCCAGGACAGGGAATCTGGATCCTCCGCACTCGAAGGGAGCGTAGATATAATTGTACGCATGCATAACTGTGACAAGGTTGGCATCGACGGGATCTTCTTACCATCATGTTGAATCCGACAGCTACATTGAAATTCATCTGTTTGGGGTCCGTCATCTTCGAGTACTTTGATGAGCCTTGTCCTTCGATGCCGCAGGTCCTCCAGCTGTAACTGATGGAGCTTGGGAAGCCGAGTTATTTGGCTGGGTAGATTAGTTAGATTGTTATATCGCAGGTCCAGTTTCTCCAGATTTTCCAACTCAACGATTTGGGGAGGCAACACGTCTAATCCTACGTTCCTCAAATCTAATATTCGAAGATGCTTGAATATCTTGAAAAACGAGGGTGGGAGTGAAGAGGTGTCGAGTGTTATTCGCAGACTGTCCGCTTCTCCTAGGTGATTCTTTATGTCGAGTAACTCGCTAGTAGTGATAAGAATACTGACTGTCTTCCTCTTTGGTATTGTCATTACTTTTTGCCTACGGCCTCTAACAAAAGAGGTTTGGGAGGAGAAGGTGTTCATCGGGTATTCAATTGGGAAGGAAGTGAGCTTGATTGCTCCTTAGTCCTTATCACACATTCCGAGGTGTTACATAATCTGTCTCGATCTCATCTCGCTTCAACGTAACTTACTGAACTAGCGATAACGCTGGCAATGCTTTGTGCAATATTGACTACAAGGCTGCATTCAAACCACAATCAGCTATCGGCCTCGCCTTGATCTGTCTCCAAACTGACCTCTCTTCCGCTTCTCTTGGATCTTCTCCAGCAAAGAATCAGCTTCCTCGAGTTCCTTCTTCAAAACGTCTGCAAGATAATTCATTCCAGAAGATTGGTCATCGAGAATCTAAAGGTCAGCTCCAATCTAAGTGATAAATACCTTTGAAATCATCTCAGCAGTCCCTTCATCAGACCAATCAATCCCACTTGCAGACTCGGCTTGACTTAAGATCGCAAGTCGCTGCTTTACTGCGCCCAATCTAGCCCAAATCTCTCCTACTCGGCCAAACGAATCCGGATCTCTCAATTCTCTCTCTAACGCTGCAAGTCGCTCCTTCAGGACTTCCTCGTCAGGTCTCAGAGCATATCCTCTGGATTTCAAAACTTGCACTTTGGCGGCAAGGCGTAATGTTCGATGAGATAAGGTAATCAACTTATCTCGTGCAGACTCAACCTTGGGAGATGTCGTAAGATCATGAGCTTTTTGTAATTCGGAGATTTTTCCCACAATTTCATGCATTCTAGCACGATATCGTAAAACTTGTTGTTCTTGTAATTGACTTCGTTCCTTGAGTGCTGGGAATCCAACTACACGAACTGGCACGACGCTATTATCCGGTCTCGCAGCTACTGCTTCGTCCCATTTCTTCTGATCGTCATTCGGAGGTTTGGTATATAGAGCAGCCTGATCTTCTCCAACACGATTATAAAAGTACGTTTGAAATATACATTCTGGAGATGTTGGATCCCATTTCTGTTTAAGTAACGTGAGTTGATTTTCGATGCTTGGTGGTTGAGCTGGACCATAGTTCTGGTTTGAAGGGCCAGGAAGAGGCGAATTGGAAGACGTCGCACGAAGATGAGATCCAAAGTCGCCGAATATTGAAGGTTTCGCAGGGATTGAGGTAGCGGATATCGAAGAGTTGAAGGATTGAGGTAATGTCTGATGTCCAGGTTGTAATTGAGGAAATTGAGACTGTTGAAGTTGGCTGGAACCGAGCTGTGATTGATTTAGACCCCCGAATGTGGTTCCTGAACCTCCACCAATACCTCCTCCTATTCCCCCTCCTATTCCTCCGCCGATTCCTCCCCCTATTCCACCACCTATTCCACCTCCACCACCACCAATACCACCGCCAATTCCTCCACCGATGCCACCTCCTATACCCCCTCCTATCCCGCCTCCAAGGCCAGTTCCCGTGTTTGAGTTTTGCGTATTTTGGGAAGCCCCAAGTCCAAAGCCAGATGTCTGATTTTGCGGCGTAGATGTCGCGCTTGCTCCAAATCCACCAAAAGGCTTTGAACCTAATGTAGAACCACCCAACCCAGTAGTAGTCGTTGAAGTATTACTCGTACCCAAACCAGCCAGAGTGCTAGGAGTTGCAGTGTTACTACCGATGTTGCCAGGACTCTGTGATCGTGGAGCACCAAAGAAAGAAGTAGTTCCAGCATTTGTCGACGTATTCGCGCTGTTTCCATTCGTAGTGCCGTTTGTAGTCGACATTCCGAGACCTAGTGGGGGTGGTTTCTTCTTTGTGGCCCCCGATAATCCGAGGGCGGCTGGATGGTTTGGATTGATGCTTGTTGAGGGTTCCAGAGTCGGACTGTTCGGTGGAGCAGGTCTCTTATCGCTGGCATTCTGAGAGCCTGGATATTAGCTATTTGGCAGATAGTTTGAGTAGCGGCTTACCGAACAAGGACATGTTCCTTGTTTGTCAAACGCGAAGTGCTAGTTCGCGGTTTGATTGTTCGTACAAGTGATCAACAGAAAAGGTAAAAAGTCGGGCCAAATCAGGATGTCGGATCTGACCGTTTTTTAAGAACGCAGGACACAAGGAAACCAGCAAAGAAGGAAAGAGTTCGCAACGATTACAATCAGGTTTTCAAATTGGATTGGAGAAGACCGAGGAGTTGTTATACAACACTCAGCACATATAATAAAATACAAGAAAAGTGTAAATAATTAATAATACATAGCTATCTGATGGAATCATATCTCGAACATTAAATTCGTTCCAACATCCACTTATGTCGGTCATCTTCCTTCATAGAGTTGACAAAGTTAAACTCAGTCTGGAATTAGATAGATCATGGAAGCAACGTACTTCTTTCACAGAAAGATATGCTTTGACAAATTCCTCTCCAAGTTCCTCTGTCAAGAGGTTGTCTTGCCTCAGATTTTTCCACGCGTCCAGCAGAGATCTCGGAAGTTTGTTGACGATTCCCAGTTGTGCCTTCTGGGATGTACTTAACTTACTTGGTTCAGCTGCAATTAGCGCTCAAACTTTATACTGACTCGGAACCTTGACAATGTTTCACATCAAGTTTAGCCGATGAATTCACTCCAATCATTCCAGCGGCAAGGACGGCGGCAAGGCCCAGGTACGGATTGGCGGTGCCATCAAAACACTTGACTTCGAAGTTATACTGCTTTCCGGTTCCGTATGGACAGACACGTACTGGAGCCTCCCTATTCTCCACTCCCCAGCATACATCAGTGCCACCCTGTCATTAGAAAGAACAAAAGGGAAGACTACCGCCCATGTTCCATCCATCAATCTTTCGTATGACCCGAAGGTTGGTAACGTAAAGGCTACCACGGACTTTAGGTGATTCATTAGTCCAGCAATGAATTCAGTTTCAAGAACGGAGAGACCAGGTACTTCCGGAATACCAGCATCAGCAGATCCACTGCCCTTCTTCAACGAAACATGAATGTGAGATGCCGTGCCACCTGAGATTAATTCGAGTTATTCAGCAGGACGTACAGGCATTGGCATAGACTTTGGGATAAAAAGTTGCACGCACACCATGCTTTGCAGCAACATTATAAATCACATCCCTGGTGAGGACTAACGCATCCACGGACTCTACTGGCGGAAGGGGACCAGTAACAATCTCGTATTGGCCTGGTGCTGATTCGGCATGGAATTGTTCTACTACAATTCCAGCGTCGGTAAGCACATCATAGACTTCCTCGCAAATAGCTTTTCCAACCGAAGAGGAACGGAATGCTAGAGATGTACTCCAAGCATGATTCGACACCGGAACAGGGGGATATTCTCCATCTTCTATGAAGACAACTTCTGATTCAAATCCTACAAGGAAAGTAACATCATGGCTTTTCTTCGCGTCACTAAAGCTTAGCCAAACCCAGGAAGGGAAATGTACTGGACGATTCTATTTAGAATGGTGCGGGGACACAATCCTAATTCCAATTTGTCACCAAATTTGTGCTCAAATTGTCCCATCACATATGCATAGCGAGGTTCCAATTTAGATGCAGTCCGTATACTTTTGAGATCCGGCATCAAAAAGTATTCTCCTGTGGCGTTGAAGCCAGGACTAATCATGTCGATTTGAATAAGGCCGAGTCCAGCCTTGGTAATTCCCACGGACTTTCGAACTGGCGATGAGATAAACGAGAAGAACTGTTTCAGTGGAAACACTCGGAATCGAATCAAATTACAATAATCGACCCATTGAATGCGTACGAAATCGACTCCTTTGGACTCAAAGTACTCGACTAGTGACCGTTCTGAAAATGAATCTGCAATGATATCAGTTTGGAGAGGTTCATATTCGAGTCCGAGCTCGTAAAGGGAGTTGGAGTTGTCGAAAAAGGCATTGCGCGCGATGGTTTTGGCTTCTAATAGTGTCATCTCACCTCTGGACACACTCTCTCCAAGAACTTCTGTGAGGACTTCCCTGGCCTGGAATGCGCCAAGGTAATATGTTTCTGGGTACCAATGCTAAAGGTTAGCAATTCCAAAAGTTGCAATTACCCCGTCTGTTGAAAATAAGATTTTACTGGTTGGCGAGAGTTCCAGAACTTGCTTAAACATCGACCTTTGTCCAGCTACATGTTAGATTAACCGGAGAAGAGTATACCAGGCGACAACATTGGTATTGCCTCTCCAAAATCAAAATAGACGTTATCGTATACAGTTGCGAGGTATCCTGCCTCTCTTGTATAGGGATAGCTTGAATGTAATATTACAAATTTGGTCTTCGGATATGCTTCAATGAGCCTCTGTAGATATGCTGGATTTGCGGTGACAAGTAGTATATCATTATCACCCAATCCAGTATGGAATTGTATAGGCTTCCCATATTCTCCAGCAATCTGAACAGCGAGATTCGCAATCATGTCATTCAACGGCTTCATCTGCAACCTAGGACTTCCCGTAATCTTGTAATTCGTATACCATTGCAAGAAGATTTCCAATTTAGAATCCAATGTCTGTCTCATTGTGATATCAACATCTAAGCCGGTTCGATAACAAATGACTGATTTGAAGCCCACGACGTCCGGATCTTTTGCTGCATCGATAAGAGCTTTGAGGTATTGTTCGACCCATTTCTTTAAATCTGGTGGATCCATGTTCTTAATGATATTTTCGGCAAGGGTTTCAACACGCACGATGCGTCTTGTTTTCGATTTAGTGAGTCTATCGTGCCAGGAAAATGGTATTGGGACTTTATCTGCTGAAGAAAATAGGTCGTCCATGAGAATACATTCGATTCCACTGGCTTTGAAGCACAAATCTGTGAACTTGTCGAAACCGGCTGCAATTCGGAATCGCTTGATTGATTCCCACGTTGCCTCACAGTGGTATAGCTTGGAGAGCTGTTGAACAGCCTGCATAAGGGCGAGGCCCGATGGGGCATGTTGCAACGCCTCGCCCTCGGCTTCCGAGACGATACACTCTAGTCCAGGGTCGTCTCCATCCGAGACAATCAAATTGTGCGCATGATTCTAGACAAGTCAATTCCTGGTGAAAAGATCGGGAAAGGTACGTCAATAGCAGGAATCGAGCTTATGAATTGCCTTAGTTCAATTAACTCAGATACTGTCATTATCAGTGATGGTTCTTTGGCTTGAACTTCGGTGGAGAAACGGACAATCAGGAACAGGAATGCAGGAAAGGGGCTTGTCAGCTCCGGATAAATTTGTTGGAAGACGGTCAGCCACAGCGATCAACACTTGCGTCCCAGAAATTGCTAAAAAGTTTGCATTGAAAAATTCACTTCGAGTTTGAGCAAGCTGAACGGAGTTCCTAGAGTTCCTAGAAGAGAACGATGCCTTTAAGGAGCTGTAGGCGATTATTTCGGCTGAAGTCGTTGGGATGTAGAGACTGCATTTCCGTGCAATTGAGGGCCTACAGCAGCTCTGCCTCCGAGCTACCGGAGACGGAGACAAAAGTTCGAGTCGGTCCCGGATTCACTGTTCCTGAGCAGAGAAAGCATCTGAAAAACGTCGGAAGATATTATGTCACGACACCTATCTTCTATGTAAATGGAGGTAGCATCTCCCACACAGGCGACGTGACTAAATCGAAGAGCCTCATATCGGACACATGCACTCCATGGTTGTAGCAGATATAATAGCGCGGTATAAGAAGTTACAGAGAAAGAAAACACTTCTGTTAACCGGAACAGACGAACATGGAATTAAGGTAATAGACAGCGGTGGAATTCCATTGATTGTTAGATACAAAGAGCAGCCGAGGCGGCTGGGAAAGATCCCCTCGAATACTGTACTGACGCATCTCAGAAGTTCAGGGTGAGGAGATATCAAAATTTGCATGCTGAATTGTAGAAATTGGCAGAAAATATAAACATGATGGACCATAGCTTCATCCGCACTACTTCCCCGGAACACAGAATCGCTGTACATACGCTATGGGTAAAGCTCCATGGATTATGTGTCTTATATTTAGGAAAAAGTGGCACAGCAGGGTTTCATCTACAAAGGGAAACACGAAGGCTGGTACTCCGTCACAGACGAGTGTTTCTACAAAGAATCACAAATTGAAGAGCGCCTAGACGACAAAGGAGAAGCAATAAAAGTTTCTAAGGAGACAGGTTCGAAGGTGGAATGGGAATCAGAAGAGAATTACATGTTCCGGCTATCGAAATTCCAGCCTTTTCTTTTGGATTACTACACAACTTTTCCACAAGCTGTTGTTCCCGAGAATTATTATAAGGATGTTTTAAGCTTTGTGTCACAGCCACTAGAGGATCTCAGCATTTCGAGGCCACGGAGTCGATTACATTGGGGAATTCCTGTTCCCGGGGATGACAGTCAGACGGTATATGTATGGTTCGACGCTCTGGTCAATTACCTGACTGCAACGGGGTACCCGTGGCCGGAGAAGAGAGTCGCGGTGTCCGAAACTGCAACTCCTCTACCGACATTAGTCCGAGAACCACCAGAGAAAAAGCATAACGATGACGAAGAGCCTGGTAATCTAAGGTCTGCCTGGCCTGCAGATGTCCATGTTATAGGAAAAGATATTGTTCGGTACACATCCCATCTTAACCCTCTAACACCAGTTTTCACTGTGTCTTCTGGCCAGCATTCCTAACGGCCGCACAAATTGCCTTGCCTCGTCAAGTGCTAGTCCACGGCCACTGGACTCAAAACGGACAAAAGATGTCTAAATCTCTGGGCAACGTTGTTTCCCCTAACGAGGTTTTCAAAACTTTTCATCCTGACGTCGTTCGCTATTATATGATCAAAGAGGGCGGCTCTGAAAATGGTGGAAATTGGAACGTTGATTCAATCCAAAATCGGTACACTTATTTAGCTAATACCTGGGGGAATATGGTTAATCGTCTTAATTCTCGGGCACTGAATCTCCATGGTGCGGTATGGACTGTCTTGCCAATGCCGGGCCAATATAAAGGTGTTCCGAGCGATGCACCTGAAGACGACCAGCGGTTACAGAACGCCATTGACCTAGCGGTAGACATTTTTCGATCGAGTATGGACAACTTTGAGTTGGAAGTAGCGTTATCTACACTAGACAATCTCGTCAGATTGGTTTTCACTGATATCAACTACTGCTAACTATAGGCTAATCAATACATTTCCTTTGTACGGCCGTGGCGATATGTGAGCGATAAAGATGAACATGGGCTACTGATACTGTATTCCATTCTATTTCGTGTGGGCGAAGCGTTGCGTGTTGGATCGATCCTTGCACAACCATTTATGCCTGTTAAGGCTGGCGCTCTACTGGATCGACTAAATGTGGCTCCATTTCGACGAGGCCTCCAATTCGCTCGATGGGCAGCAGATCATGAATATGGCAAGCCTTGGCTCGAAAAGAGGCAGAAGGCGGTCTTTGTGTTCCCCAAAATGCCTTGGATGGAGAAGCCATCAGATGTCGGCGGCTACAAAGAACAGCGGAAAGCTGCCGAAACAGATGCTGGAGAGAATAGTGGGCTATCGGAGGAGCGGGCCGAGGTTGCATCGCAGTAATGGAGAGCTTGTAGATTAGGCATAATACAATATCTTTCACAGCTCCTCAATATCATCCATTGCTGTCTCTATATCTCCAGTTGTTTCCTCTTCGACTGCTTTCTGAATGGTTCCTGAGGTGAATCTTATCGCCTCGCTCTCGAGAGTTGACAAATTGACCAACACAATCTCCTTCTTCAGGCTGAACTTGGGTACACAAATGGCTCTAACTTTCTGCCCGTTCTCTCCTTCCATTAGTGTCAATTGGTGAAGGCATTACCATGAATTAGTCGAGAGGAGTATTCAGGCTGATTGCCAGCAAAGAATACATGCGGTGTCTCTTCAAGAACAAAAGGATCTCGATCTTGGAACGGGTAACACCCTACGATCAGTCGAGCCAAAATACAAAACCATACATAGCGTGTCAGGCGCCGTAGGCGCACAATGTCTCCATCTCAACATCTTCTCGAGCAATCCAACACGGCCAGCCTCTATATGGTCATCATCGACATATTTATACACATCATCCACATTTTGGCCACTTGTTCCCAACACTCTTATTCCGTCGATATCCCACCATGTAGGATTCGTAACGCATTCTAAGGTGCTTGGAACAAAGGCTTTTGCATTATCAAATAGTGCATTGTGAATGGGTTGTTGTGGAAGCGCAACACTAGCCGGATCATGTGAACCTGGCATAATCGAGACAGGTATGGTAGTGCAGAGTGTGGTTAGTAGAGAGTCCAGAGCTTGGGTCGGAGAGGCACTGTAAGAGCTCGTGTCGTAGCCATATTTCTTGCGGTCACCAGTCTTCTTGGGGGCGAGAGTGTCGACAACTTTGGGTTTTGAAAGGGAATTTCCGGTGATGATGAGACGCGATATTCTCGAGGCTCGTGCTTGATCCTATCGTCAGCGTGGTGCAAGACTTGGAACTACTTCAGGGCATAGAAGTTCCCCTGTCAAGTATTCCACCATAAGGTGTGTTTCGAGCGACTCATGCATGTCGCCGGATATCTCCAACCCAGAGACAAAAGCAACGTAATTGGGCTGGTCGTCATCTATGTTAATTGATGTTGCGAAATGTGGATACCCATCTTCTCATCCAATTTCGCTTGAGGAGCCATCTCTGGCAGACATATATCGACAACATCAAATTGACCTCCAGTGGTCTCACTCCCTAGCACGCCAATTACACATCCAGTGACCAATCCTTCACGAAATACTCTCGAACCAGTCAACTCTATACGTCCACTCTCATCCTCGAGCATCATCGAGACGTTTCCATTCTCATCCACATACTTTTCTCTTGGAGGTGGGACAGTGATGAAATGCTACAGTTAAGACTATGCCAAGCGGCGGTGTACATCACGAGCTAAATCTTCCAGAACATTTGGCTTCAACGGAAGATCCATATATACAGTGCCAACAACCCAACCCAGTTCTCCCTGGCGGACGTCTAAAACTCTTTCAACCTGCTTCGCTTTTTGACCAGCAATCTCTAAATCACTCCATTTTTCGGCACAGGCTTTGACACAGTAGTTCTTGAGGATAGCTAGACGCAGGAAATAAATACTTGCATATTGTTGTTTGTACGTCCGATTTGTGACAGTAAAAGCTTCGCGTTTGACACTGACATCACCCAATCGAGGAGTTTCCCGTTGTAAGGGTTGTGAAGGAGCATCTCTGACATTGTCAGTATTGGGAAATATGATAAGAGATGTACAGAGGTATTGTGAGAAGACTGTCGATATCACCAAAGGAATCCTTTGCAGTCATCGATGTTCCCATCATCGCGACGTTCAGTTCGCGTTCACGGCTTTGTCGCAATTAATGGTAGAGATTCACTTTAAATAGTTATTTACGGTAAATAACCTAAAAATTTTAAATACGAGTCGTAAATAAAATTTTCCATCTCCGTCTGGTTTCAAACTCTTCTCACCATTTGTCAAAGCGACAGCCAACCTCTTCAATTCGACTTCTGAACACGACTAGAGCGTCAGTTTCTAAATCAGTCCATCTCAGGTACCAAGTAAACAAAAGGTAATCTATCTCTGACATTCTAAGGCTTTGAGCTAACAAGTAACAGATAACATGCCTCCTCGCAAGAAAGCAAAGACAACAAATGTTGTTGAGCCAGACAATACCCCACTTGCAATGGTTGACCCAGCCTTACATCCCGATCTCGCAGCCCAGAGCACTCCCATAAAGATGGATCCAGCTGTATTACATCCGGACCTTGCTGCTGCTTCTGCGACCCTGGATCCTATTCCTCAGCCACCCGAGTTTAGCGTCGATGCCTCAATCGCTCCTCGACCACCTCCCAAGCAACCGAGACAGAGAAAAAATGCCTCTGCTGCAGCCCGTGCCGCCGCGGCCGCTGCTCAGTTACAACAACAAAATGCGCCAAAACAAGAGGAAGCTTCCCAAGTGCAAATCCCATTAGCGGAGCCGGAACCCGAAGTGCCCGCTGTTAGCGTGGACGCCGCTGCAGAGTTTCTTCGCACCATTCAAGAACGAGAAGCGCAAAAAGCATTGCCACTTCAAGTCCAGCAGGAAGTTCTAGGAGACAACGGAATCCCAACGGAACTTGCTCAACTCTACCAAATTCCCCAACCGCAACCGTCGTATCAAGGATTTCCATCCCCCCAACAATTCAATGACATGGTCGAAGAGTATCTTGGATCTCTAAGTCCGAAAAAGCAGGCAAAGGCCCTATTGACTCAACAAATGTACGATGATATCCTCAACGTGCTTTTGCATCCCACGGAAACTAAAGTTGGCTCTGCGCAATTTCGATTTTGGGCAAAGAAGATGTTTCAATTAGTGACGACCCAAGTCGCTCATATCGTTGTTCACGAAGAGAAACCTGTTGCAGTCAAGGAACAGCTCTACGATGTTCTTGTCCAATGTCATAGTCAGGCAAATCACGGAGGCAGAGATAAAACGGCGGCTCAGGTAAATTTCCCAAATACCAATCTATACTAATTGATTTAGGTTAAGAAGTTCTACTCCTGGGTTCCAAAGGAGCTCATCGCAAAGTTTGTAAAAGGTTGTCCTAGCTGTGTTCGCGACACCCGACCTCCTGCAGTCCCTGCTCCCACTACACTATCTACCAGTTTAGAAACACAAGCCGCGTTAGCTTAACTTATGTCATAGGAGGTGTCGGATCGGGTCTGGTCAAAGGAAATTTCTTGTGTATCACTTATTTTAATCATACATATTCTCCCCGATGATTTTCTTTCATATGAACATTCGAATGTGCTTTACAATGACCATACTGTACAGTTATCAACTCTAACCATTTACAAACACCGAGGTATCATTTAACTTCCTCAAGCCCTTTGCTTGTGATTCTTATTCCTCTACCAGCCGGAGTCATAAAGATCTCTACCCTTCCAGAACCAACCAACTCATGCAAATGGAACTCATAAGACAAGATACTTTCCCTCAGTTTCTTCGCAATCAAGTTCTTAAATTAGTTAGTCTTCACACAAGCAGAGCGTACCTTCTCCAACATCTCATGGTACTTCTGCCTCTTCAAAGCCCGCAACAGTTCTTTTCTTCCACCCTTAAGATTGCGTACGAAATTACCACTTCCAGGAACCGACATCGTATATCCGTCTTCTTGAAGAGAGTAGTCCATGGTCAAGAATCCGGCTTCCACTATTTTCTTAATTTCCTCGAGCGTGATTCCTTGGGCGAGAAGATTGCTATGCGTTATTGATAGCACTGTTCGACCCGCATTAGATGCCCATTCGGAGAAAGCTCCTGATTGCAGGTTTGCGGTAGATAACATCGCAGCATAGGTTTCTGAGAGAATTAGACCGAATTCTCCTCCTGCGCCCGTCACCTCGCCGCCGCGGCCGCCAGAAGATGATCCGCGAAGAAGGATTTTGCGAATTACTCCAGCTTCAATAAGCGAAGATGATTCTCGTTCTATCAGGGTATGCATAAAGAGCACAGAATGAAGCTGCGATAACATGACAATAGGAGGAATAGCCTAGATCAATGAGTCCGAACCCCGCAATGAAAGTACTTTTCGTGCATTATACAAGTCAGCAACTCGATCGCGGCCCAGTCCTTTCTCCGGAAAAGGAGGAAACTGTATAAACGCCAAATGCTTCATCACAGCTAACACATCGCTAAACAGTAGGTCCATTTCTACACGTTAGATTAAAGAAAGCAAGAGAACTACCCGCTGGAAGATGACGTTGAGTCACCTCCAATTTAGACGCGGTCTGCGACTGGGTTCGATCCTTCGCATTTTTTGATGGCTTTTCAGAAGGATCTAGGATTCGTCGAGTCTTTAAATCAAAGGAAGCGGTTTTCTTTATGGGAGACTTTGCCTGTGGTCGTGAGATTCGTGATGTCTTTGCCTTCGTTAGCGTGAGGTGCGCCATTCCAATTTCCAAATCGGCGCGAAGCGTCGCTAATTTATGGCGGTCTCCCCCTAACCCCGGCTCTTCGTGACATGAGGTTGGCCTACCTAAACGAAAGAGGAAGTGGTCTACAGATGAGTCGGACCGTTTGACGCTGATGATTTAGCCCAGGGGTATATGAATATCCTTTTCTCAATGTTGAACAGGAATTGTCATAGCTTCTTTGCCCTCACGTGTGTTGCTTCTAAAATTTAAGGTCAAAGATTCATCAGATGAATCACATGCAACTCTAATTGGCGATGAGCCGAAGTAGCATCTTCCCATCGCGCGGGCCTCTCTTTATTGCTGTCTAATGCCCTACAAAGGAAGAAGGAGCAATTTTCAAAAGATTCCAATTCAAGTATGTATATATGCAAACATATAGTAGATATCATTCCCACCAAACTTTTCCTCCTTTTGTACCAATTTTGTTCCTGAACTACATCAAAAAGATAGACAAAGACTCCAAGCCTCCATTACGCCTATCCATAATCCTTTACATATCCCGCCATAACGGCCATTATTAGTGTTCGAGTAATCCAGTCCGTTCATCATCTTCATCCTCAGCTTGAGTTTCATCGAGCTTAGGTCTGCTTAAAGAACCCGCAATCCCAGCAAGTATCCAAACTCCAATAAACGCAAATTGACCCCAAAAGGCAACTTCTCCAAAGAATGGGAAAGCAAGAGTAATTCGATCGATAAAAGTTGAGACGACGGCTGGAGTACAGACTTCGTCGGCGGCGTTTGAGGAGGTACATGGGAAAATTAAGTCGGGATGGGAGGAACAGTCGCGGACTTCGCCGAAATCACCGATGGTGTGGTTGCAGTATCGCTGGGAGCCGTAGTGGGCGTATTGAGGTGCGACGACCATTGTGAGGGAGTAGTTTAAGGCTAAAACCGCGAGCATGACGAAGATTGTTCCCATTAGAAGAGCTTGAGGGAATGTTCCGTTTCGCTTGAATTTGTACAAATCAACCCTGTCATTAGCATTTCCATCACGGAGAAAAGTACCATAAGAATCGAATTCCAACAAAGATGATTCCAACGACGGTTGCGATAAAGAAATACAATATGAGAAGCACCATAAAGATATAATCGATCGGATACACCTTCGACGCTTGGGTGAAGATATAATTCAAGGGATTAAACACCTGTGGATCCGCCAGAATATAACCACACTTATGTCCACATATCGAATTCTTGATTTTGTCAATCAAAGTCAAGACCATCGAGACAATAATCAACATTCCGAACACCACAAGAATGACTCCGAAAGCAACTTTAAAAGGTCTGAGTGCAGAAGCAACTTTCTCCCACCATCCTCTTCGGTTTCCACTTTCCTCGGCGAGGCGATATCGGCGAGTCAGAGTGCGTTCTTCACGTTGTAAGGCTTCTAATTCTCTGCGATCTTTAACAGACATTGTTTGTCCGGTTCCTTGGTAGCGGACTTCGATCCGTCGTTGTGATTCACGATTATGCTCTAGGGCTTGACGAGCTGTGTCGACGTCGCTTATATCCAATGTTGGAACGCGTTTGATTAAACTGATTGGGAATAATGCGAATCCTGGGGCGGTGTAGACGACGTAGAATATTATTCCGAGAGAAAGTAATACCCCAAGAACAAATGATAGAGCTTTCTCGCCATCTACAGTCAGGCCAGTGAAGAGGCGGACAAGTACGGTTTTCAGTTATAAGATGCTTGAGGTAGTCCAAGTCTAGATGGCCTTTCAGATCATGGCTCATAGGAATGAAGAATCCAGTGAGAAGCAGAGCGACCGTAATAAGCAGGAACAGAACAGAATATTTTAAAGCTCCCCGAACTCTTGATCCCAATGTCGATTCCTCATCCCATTCTTCATACCAAAAGTAGGTGAAGGGTATAATCAGGAGACAAAAGAGGGCATCCACAGAGTACAATACTAGAGACAGTCAGTGGTCTCTGAGAGAGGTGAGTACTGTAATATACTACTCTCAAGCTGAAAACAATGTTGGCAACTCGCTCAGGCGAAGCCCATGACTTACGAAGCCCAGCATTTCGATCCACAGTTGTGGAGACGAGCGCTATATCGACGGGGAACAAACATATTGTCGCAAGTACCTAGCTCTCAGCCTCGGTTAGTTAGGATATCTTACAGTGGTAATAGCAAGCACAGCGACAGTTGTCACGAAAGCATCTTTTTCAGTGCGATGTTGGTAAAGTTTCACAAATCCAAACGCGAAGAAAAACAAAATCCCGACTACAATCGCATACGAGATCCAAATTGATCCGACCTACGGAGAATTAGAGGAATACGTCAAGAATAGGAAGGTACAGCAAAATGGCCGATATCAGCACCTGCCATGAGCGCAGACCAAGTGGAGACAAGTGAAATGAATGTTGCGTGATGACTTCCCTGGGACACGATGGTTATAATGTAATTTCGTATGCAGGCTGCTGCACGGAGGACCGTGAACCTGGCTGGGATCGTCTGCTACGTATTTATTGCCTCGGTGCGGCGCAAAAAAGCGTGGATGAGATCATCGTCTCCGGACAGCTCCCTGTCGACTTTCGAATGGCTGGGAGACGGAATTCCGAACCAGACCGGCAGGGCCAACTTGTTGATCTGCACAAAGTCGAACAGTTGTTTGTTAGCCAAGCCTGGCACTGCTCTAGAGGTTCTGGTATGCTGGTCTTGATTCCGTCAGAGTAATCTCATTACGCACGGTTTTATTCTCTACAGAGTGAAGTGTTGACATTATCTGGGAGCTGATTGTCCAATGGCTAATTTCTTCAAACCTGTGTGTGATATCGAAATACGGCTCGATGGAGAGGACAACCGTGACATGGTTGAATTCAAGACTGGAACGAAAGAAAGAAGGGAAAAGGCTCCATTATACAAAGACGGAGAATCTGTAAAGGGAACAGTCATCATACGACCCAAGGATGGCAAGAAACTGGAACATACAGGAATCAAAGTCAATCTCATTGGCAGCATCGGTAAGCATCTTATTCGCACTGGTCTGTGTTGCTGATTGTCTAGAAATGTACTATGACAGAGGATCACATTACGAGTTTCTGTCTTTGCTACAAGAGTTGGCTGCTCCTGGAGAAATGAGAAATAATCAATCCTTCGATTTCGAATTCAAAAACGTTGAGAAAGCGTACGAAAGTTACCATGGGATAAATGTCAAGCTACGGTATGATTGAGATAAATGTGTGTGCTGACCTGCAGCTACTTTATAAGAGTCACAGTGTCAAGGAGAATGGCAGATGTAATCAGAGAAAAAGATCTCTGGGTGTATTCCTACAAACCACCAATAGAATCCAACAGCTCGATTAAAATGGATGTTGGTATCGAAGACTGTCTACACATTGAATTCGAATATTCCAAGTCAAAGTACTCCCTTATCACAGAAACCTGCTTACAACTCAGATACCATCTTAAAGATGTCATCGTCGGCAAGATATACTTTCTCCTTGTGCGTTTGAAGATCAAGCATATGGAGTTATCCATTATCCGTCGTGAGACTACTGGAGCCCCGCCAAATCAGTATAACGAATCTGAGACGATAACAAAATTTGAAATCATGGATGGTGCGCCTGTCAGAGGCGAGACAATTCCCATTCGACTGTTCCTTGGGGGATTCGATTTGACTCCTACTTTCAAGGATGTCAACAAGAAGTTTTCCACTCGATATTATCTTAGTCTAGTCTTGGTGGATAATGATGGACGGAGATATTTCAAGCAAAGTGAAATAACACTGGTATGTTTCCTGTTATGCCATTCGATCCTAATTTGTAGTATCGTAATCCTCCGCCCAATGCGTAGTTTGTCTTAAATTCATGAAGCGATAGTCTCAATTAACATACCCTTCTTCTAAAGCTTTCATGACATTATTATATGACTAGTGAACTCCATTTCAATCACAATCCCTCTGATAATTCCTATTCCTCGTATCGCAGGATTATTCGGGTATCTCATCTCCATCAGACTCTAGTCTTGCCTTCGCTGCTTTCCATTCCTCCCACTCCGCCTTCCTCTTTATACCTCGCTGTGCGGAACGATGCTTCCTCGATCGTAAGTGTACTGTCCACTCATCTTCGCCGCCGACAATGACAAATGGTTCTCCGGTCTGCTTGTCTTTACATATATCACATGTCCAATGCCTCCATTCATCTGGAAGAGATGTCTGCCGTACAGGATTTAACAATTCATCCGCCTTAAAGAAAATCGTTGATGGAGAAGGGAGAGGCTGTCCGGCCATGAACGCTATTGTTAGCTTTGACGTGGAGCCGTAAATACCTCTAGCAACAGCTAAAGCAGGCTCCTGGACATTTTCTGCCCAATTTGTTGGATCTGTTGCGTCGAGAACGTATATTGGGGTTCTGGAACCCAGGAGACGACATTGAGGAAGAAGTTTATGATTTATCCAGTTCAGTTGAGGTTTCACATATTGCTTTGTATGCAATTTCATAAGTTCGATAGCCTCGGTACGCAATTCATCAATCTTTCTATTTTCGTTTGCGAAAACTGGCACGAACTCTCGATATCCTGTAATCAGTGCTAGATTTACGGTTGAACATACCAATAGCTTGAAAGATCCCATCTGTAAGAGAGGCACCTCTTCGCTGAGCTATCTCATACAATTCCTTACACTCCTTTTCCAATCCTTGGTCGATCATCTTATCAACTCTCGTTTCTAAACGTTCATTCAAAGCATCCCGATCACTCCAAACCCAAAATATTAATGTTTCCCATCTGCTTTCAACACCGTGTTGTTTCTGTTCTTGGAAAAGTTCGCTTGCGGGTCTTCCGGTACGGAGATATAACTCTACCTTACTTTGCACTTTCCGACGATCTGACGGGTGTAACTTGGCTGCTTGTGTGGGATCAACTTCCTTCAGGAATTCAAATAATTCGGTATTTGAAGAAGATAATATCTCGTGGTCTAGGGGTACTTCTTCCGTCTTGACTGTGGAATCCTTGAACAATATCGACTGGACGTAATAATGTGTTCCTCCTACTAGAATAGGCCAATCTCCCTGCTCGTGAATTTTGTCAACCTACAATTAGGAACCGGTCAAAGCGACATGCTACCATATCCACAGCATCCTTTTCAAAAGTGGAAACATTATATGCAGTAGTTGGATCTACAAATCCCAGTAGATGATGGGGTATTCCTTGCATTTCCTCCTTGGTAACTTTATTCGTGAGGACATCTGCTCCACGATACACTTGCATGGAGTCACCATTTATTATTTGCCCACCAAGAGCTTTTGCCAAGTCAATCCCTAGTTGGGATTTTCCAACTCCTGTTGTTCCTGTTTGCGCATTAGAACTTTGATAAATTTGAGTTGGTGCCTACTATTGCGCAGAGAGTTTTTCTTGCCATTTTAGCAAGCATGCTCTCTCTGTCGATTACCTATGTCACAGCATCGAGGAGCCACTTAATGCTCTTGGTATTTGCAAAGCACAGAGCCAGGAACAAAGGCCAGGGGAGTCAATTTTGACGGAAAAATTGGAAATTGCGAGCGATGGCTTCGATTTTTCAGCGCGATGCAGATCGTCAAACTCCACGAAAACGCGCCAAACATCCTCATGACACCACTTTTCAGGTACCTTCTAAAAACAATTGATATCCTAACCTTAGTGGCCATGAAAGTATCATAGAAGATGCTACATACAGTATATCCAATTCCTTGGCCATTTCTGAGAATAGACTTCTATGGAAACCGGTTAGCTACTTGCTCTTCGGACCAGAAAATTAATGTATTCGACCTTGACAGTGAATCACAGTCATGGACTCCCACTGCCAGCTGGACTGCTCATAATGCGAATGTGCTACGTGTATGTTCTCTTTCAATTGTACCTGACTGTAGCTGGATTGGGCTCATCCGCAATTCGGCCAGGTCATCGCGTCGTGCTCATTAGATCGAAGCGTGAAAATCTGGCAGGAAACAAAAGAAGGTTGGATTGAAAAGGCGCTATTATCAGATTCCCGTGCGGGAATCTTACAAGTTGCCTTTAGCCCTCCCCATTTGGGACTTAAGCTTGTACCAAAACTCTGGTAGAGATGTATCTAATGCCAGGCCACTGTGGCGGGTGATGCGGTCATTCGAATATACGAGGCGCCGAAGCGAACAGACTTATCGAAGTGGAATTTGTTAGAAGAGCTACCAGTGTTACCGGTCGGTGCTCCCCCTACACATTCAGGAGGTACATCTTTTGCACTTTCTTGGTGTCCTTCTCGATTAGGAGGACAACAACTCGTGGTTGCAGCAAATAATTTCGTACACTTATTTCGTCCTGATGGGCGCGGTCAATGGCAAATGGGAGAACTGTTGCAAGATGATTGTGGACTTGTCCGTTGTGTAGACTGGGCACCAGGAGGACAACGTGGCTATGAGTTGATTGCGACAGGATCGAAAGTCGGTGTCGTAAGAATATACAAGTTGACAGAATCGAATGAGGGTTTAATGATTGGGGGAGGAGGATATTCAGTGTCGATTGTTGGTCAATTTGAGCATCGTGGATCCATGTTCAGAGATGTGCAGAGAGTGAAGTGGAATGTTACTGGAACTGTGTTAAGTTCAAGTGGAGATGATGGAAGGATTAGGATGTGGAAAGAGAATCATTTGGGAAAATGGAAACAGCATTTTGTGCTTAGTGCTGAACAGTAAGCTCCCCCAGATTCAAGACTGAGAATATAGGACTGAGATTATGGATTCAGAGATGTGGGATGAAGATGGTTATGTAGATGCAGCCATTTGATATCATTGTAGTCTTAACGACGACGATATTCTACGTGCCAGGCGCCGGTGTAGCATCTTCAGTTGAGGCTTTTGACTCCTTTTGGAGATAAAACTCTCGCACAGACGGTGGCTTCTCGATACCAAGTTCCTCCCGTAACTCATTCGCATCTCGCTCCAACTGTTCCTCCCAGTACACTGTGATCAACGACTTGGCTTTCAAGCCATTCTTAACTGCCCATGGGACATATATTTCTCTTAAGCGTTTCCGCTCAGGGGGCTTGAACCTCAGAGGTCCAAACAGAGCTGACAAGGCAGCTACCGGTAACCCCATATTCGCCCACTCAAACCATTTCAATGCAATTTCTCCCTCGACAATAACCGGAAGACCACATATGCTGTGATAAAAGTCGTGGCATTCTCGATACCGTTGCATCACATACGCCATTTCTGGATCATCAATGTAACGAACTGCATCCCGTGTATCGGGAGAGACTCCCTCTATCTCAAGCCATCGTGCATATTCCCACCCTAGTGTATTCTCGGGAAGGTTCTTAAGCTTCACTATGTCAAGCGTTGTAGACGTAATTCGTGGTTTATCTCGAAGAATTCGTCTCCCGGTTGGATCCGAAAGCATTTTATCTCGTAGTCTGTTTATGAAGAAGGGCTGGGCCGTAGCTTCTCCTAACGCGGCAATCATGTCTGTTGTCAATTGGCTTTATTGTTATCAAATACCTGCTCGCCATGGATTGGCAAGGGACATAAAGGCTGAACCGGCAGCGAGTATTACCCGCTCCACTCCCGACAACGGAACATGTCCCTCATATAAAGGGGGAGGACGAACATATTCTGCCCTGTCAGCCTTTCTCAACAA
>Ga0335073_10003008_pt1 | contig 23345 bp, 22 predicted proteins | sample Lox_Sample_22_FD_207093 | JGI IMG/M metagenome (GOLD analysis project Ga0335073, IMG submission 207093) | Soil microbial communities from Loxahatchee National Wildlife Refuge, Florida, United States - Lox_Sample_2.2 | ecosystem: Environmental > Terrestrial > Soil > Wetlands | place: USA... | reverse complement strand
CACGCACTCGCTGGTCGCGAGCTTCCACTGAGATGAATCAGGACACCGTCGTCAGTCTCGCGACCCAGGCGATGACGCTCTCGCTCGAGATCGCCGGCCCGATCCTGCTGCTCGGCCTGATCATCGGCCTGCTCGTCAGCATCTTCCAGGCGGTCACCTCAATCCAGGAGCAGAGCCTCTCCTTCATCCCGAAGGTCGTCGGGGTGGCGGTGCTGATCGTCGTGCTCGGGCCGTGGATGCTCGACCAGCTGGTCGGCTATGCCCAGAACCTGTGGATGTCGATCCCGTCGCTGATCGGATGAACCAGCTAACGCTCAGCCACGTGCTCCAGGCGCTCGGCGGTGGCCAGTCGATCACGGCTTTCTTCCTCGTGCTCGGTCGGGTCAGCCCGCTGTTCGTGCTTGCTCCGCTGTTCTCGGCACAGCAGATCCCGACCCGCGTCAAGGGCATCATCGCCGTCGCGATCTCGATCGGCCTGACCGGCCTGGCTATGCACGGCCAGACGATTCCGACGCAACCGCTTCAGGTCGCGGGGATGCTCATGGTCCAGGTGCTCGTCGGCATCCTGTTCGCGTTTGCAATCGCGGCCCTGCTCGCCGCGGTGCAGACCGCCGGCGGGCTCGCCGACATCGTCTCCGGATTCTCGTTCGGCGCCACGGTCGACCCGGTGAACGGCAACCCGGGCGGCACGTTCTCCGAACTCTACGGGCTGATCGGAGTCATGCTGTTCATCGCGATCGGCGGCGATGCCTGGATGCTGCGCGGGCTCGCGCGAACGTTCGCGCTCGTTCCGCTCACCAAGGCGCCGCAGTTCAGCTCGCTCGCCAACGCGGCCGAGATGTCGTTCACCTCGATCTTCACCTCCGCGCTCGAGGTGGCCGCTCCCGTCGTGCTCGCGCTGCTGATCACCGACGTCGCGTTCGGCATGGTCTCGCGCGTCGTCCCCCAGATGAACGTGTTCTCGGTCGCGTTCCCGCTCAAGGTCGGCGTGTCGTTGCTGGTGGTCATGGCGACGCTGCCGTTCCTTGGCGGCTGGATGTCGAACCAGATCTACACCTCGGTCGCCACCGCACTACACGCCCTCTAGATCAGCCATGGCCGACCACGACAAGACAGAAAAGCCGACACCCAAGCGCAAGACCGAGGCTCGCCGGAAGGGTCAGGTCGCCAAGAGCACCGATCTCAACGGCGCCGTCGTGCTTGTCGCCGGGCTCATCGGGATCATCGCCGTCGGCCCCGCGATCGTGTCCGGCGTGTCGGGCTCCATGCGCTCGACGTTCGCTCAGATCGCCCATCCGGGCGACGCCACCAGCGCCGCCGGGCTCCACGGGCTGTTCCAGGCCTTCGAGCACACGATCCTTGCTGCGGTCGCTCCGATCGCTGCCTTGTGCCTGGCCGCGGGCGTCATCGTGAACGTCGCCCAGGTCTCGTTCAAGCCGACGGCGCAAGCGATCAAGCCCGACTTCAAGAAGATCAACCCGATCATGGGCTTCAAGAACATGTTCGGGATCCGCGTCGTCACCGAGGGGATCAAGTCGATCGCGAAGGTGGTCGCGGTCGGCATCGTGGTTGCGATGGCGCTGCTCCCGCAGCTCACGAACATCGGCGCGAGCGTCGACACCCCGCCCGCCGCCCTCGGGATGCTCATCAACACGAGCATCATGGGCATCGCAGAGCGCGCCGCGATCGCCTACCTGCTGATCGGGATCCTCGACTTCATCTATCAGCGCTACCGCCACAACAAGCAGCTGAAGATGTCCAAGCACGAGGTCAAGGAGGAGTCCCGGTCGGCGAACGCGCCACCGGAGGTCCGCGCAGCGATCCGCAGGCGTCAGCTGCAGGCCGCCCGCGCCCGGATGATGGCCGCGATTCCCCAGGCCGATGTCGTCGTCACCAACCCGACGCACTTCGCCGTCGCGCTCAGCTACGACGGCAGCCATCCGGCGCCGATCGTCGTGGCCAAGGGTCAGGATCTCGTGGCCAAGCAGATCCGGCGGATCGCGGAGGAGTCAGACGTACCGATCGTGCCCGATCCCCCGCTGGCGCGGTCGCTCCACAAGAACGTCGAGATCGGCCAGATGATCCCGGCCGAGCTGTACGCCGCCGTCGCTCAGGTGCTGGCGTTCGTCTACCGGATGGCCGGGCGTAGAAAGGCTGCGGCATGAACGAGACCACGATCCAGAAGCTGCTGAAGCACACCGACCTGGTCGCAGCGGTGGCCGTCGTCGTGGTCGTGACGATGCTGATCGTCCCGCTCCCGTCGATGCTGCTCGACCTGTTCATCACGATCAACATCTCGGCGGCGCTCGCGGTCGTGGTGGCGACGATGTACCTCCAGAAGCCGCTCGAGTTCTCGGCCTTCCCGAGCCTCCTGCTGCTGACCACGATGTTCCGCCTGGCGATCAACGTGTCGGTCACGCGTCTGATCCTCACGAAGGGCAGCGCCGGCAGCGTCGTCCACGACTTCGGCCAGTTCGTCGTCGGCGGCGACGTCGTGATCGGCCTCGTGATCTTCCTGATCCTGGTCGTGATCCAGTTCGTGGTCGTCACCAACGGCGCCGGCCGCGTCGCCGAGGTTGCCGCCCGCTTCACCCTTGACGCCATGCCCGGTAAGCAGATGGCGATCGACGCCGACCTGAACGCCGGGCTCATCACCGACCAGGAGGCGCGCCACCGGCGTTCGGAGATCGCGCGCGAGGCGGACTTCTACGGGGCGATGGACGGTGCTTCGAAGTTCGTCAAGGGCGACGCGATGGCGGCGGTGATCATCACCGGAATCAACCTCATCGGCGGCATCGTCGTCGGCGTGGTCCAGCACCACGTGCCGTTCGGCCAGGCGACCCAGACCTACTCACTCCTCACCGTCGGCGACGGCCTCGCCGCCCAGATCCCGGCGCTCCTGATCTCGGTCGCGACCGGCATCCTGGTCACCCGGTCGGCCTCGGAGAAGGACCTCGGCTCTGACCTCGCCAACCAGATTCTGCGCCAGAAGAAGGCACCGCTGGTGGCCGGCTGCGTCGTCTGCGCGTTCGCCTTGATCCCGGGTCTGCCGAAGCTGCCGTTCCTGTTCATCGGCGGGATCATGGCCGCGATCGGCTGGTCCGTCCGCAACGGCACGCCCGACGAGCTTGCCGCCGCCGCGGCCGTCGCCGCACTGCCGGCCGAGACGCAGGCCGACAAGCCCGCCGCCCCCCGCGAGGAGGTCCTCAAGGAGCTCTCGATCGATCCGCTCGAGCTCGGTATCGGGTTCGGCCTGGTGCCGCTCGTCGATCGCCGCACCGGTGGATCGCTGGTCCGCCGCGTCTCGATGATCCGCCGCCAGATCGCGAGCGAGCTCGGGATGGTGATCCCGCCGGTCAGGATCCACGACGAGGTCGACCTCGATTCGCACGAGTACGTCGTCAAGGTGCGCGGCACGGTCGTGGCCCGCGGCTCGATCATGGCCGGTCATCACCTCGCGATGGACCCGGGCGACGCGGTCGGGACCCTGCCGGGGATTCCGACCACCGAACCGGCTTTCGGCCTGCCGGCGATCTGGATTCCGGAGAGTCAGCACGCCGAGGCCGAGGCCCTCGGATACACCGTCGTCGACGGGGAATCGGTGATCGTCACCCACCTGACCGAGACGATCCGCAAGCACGCGGCCCAACTGCTCACGCGGCAAGACGTACGCCAGCTTCTCGATCAGCTAAAGGAAATCAACGAAGCTGTCGTTACGGAGGTTGTGCCCGATGTTCTCTCGCTTGGCGAGATCCAGCGTGTTTTGCAGTCGCTCCTCTCCGAGGGCGTCTCGATCCGCGACCTTGGTGCGATTGTGGAATCGGTCGGCGACAAGGCCCGGATCACCCGCGACCCGAGCCTCCTGGCCGAGTACGCGCGTCAGGCGCTGGGCCGCGCCATCACCGCGCCGCATCTGGACCCGCTCCAGACGCTGCGGGTGATCACGCTCGACCCGACGGTCGAGCAGGAGCTGGCGACATCGATCACCCAAACCAGCGACGGCGAGTACCTGGCGATGGAGCCCATCCGGGCCCAGGCCGTGCTCTCCGCCGTCAAGAGCCAGTCCGACCAGGCTTCCGCGCGTGGCGGAATCCGACCGGTACTGCTCTGCTCGGCGCGCGTGCGCCGCCACGTCCGACGCCTCGTGGAGTCGTCCGTGCCCCACCTACCCGTCTGTTCTTACAACGAAGTCGCCCCAGGCATCAGCGTCGAAACCATAGGAGTAGTTAGCGCATGAGCACCCTGACCGAGCCCCACACCAACGGCCACGAGCGTGAGCTAGGCGGCGTGCGCACCTACCGCGGCCGCAAGCTTGAGGATCTGATCCCGCAGATCCGTGCCGACCTTGGCCCCGACGCGATCATCCTTCGCCAGCGCGAGGGCCTGATGGGCGGCGTCGGCGGCTTCTTCGCCCAGAAGTGCGTCGAGGTCGACGCCCAGGCCGCACCCCGGCCCGAGGCCCCCCGCGTCGATATCTACGACGAGGACGAGCCCGTCAACGGCTGGGAGCTGCCTGTCGAGGATGAGTACTCCTATCCCGCCCTGCCGGCCGGCGAGGAGCCGGTGGCGCCGCCGCCGGTTGCCGCCGATCCGGTTGAGTTTTCGATGCCCGAGCCCGAGGCATTCGCCGGCCCGGCTCCCGAGACTTTCGCCGCCTCTGCTCCGGAGGCCTTCGCCGCCCCCGAGTACGAGGCGCCGGCTCCACCTGTTGAGGGCGCAGCCGAGTCGTTCGTGAGCCGCCTCGAGCAGGCGGCCGCCCATGTCGACATCGACGAGTTGGTCAAGCTCGTGACGGCCGGCGGGTTGCCGGCGCCGGCGGAGGGCAGCGAGGCGCCGATCGCGAACATCCCCGCGCCGGAGGCCATCGTCCCCGAGCCGATCGCACCCGAGCCGATCGTGCCCGAGCCGATCGTGCCCGAGCGTGTCGTTGCTGAGGCCCCAGCCCCGGTCTTCGAAGCCCCCGCCCGCGAGCCGGTCGTCGAGGCCCCTGCCCCCACGCTGGTGTTCGAGACTCCTGCTCCCGCACAGGTGTACGAGGCGCCTGCCCCCACGCCGGTGTTCGAGGCCCCTGCTCCCGCGCCGGTCCCGCCGGCCGCCACCCCCTGGGTCGCCAAGCAGGCCGGAGCGGTCCAGCCGGACGAGGCCGCAGCGGTCGCCCAGGAGCTGACCTCCCAGGGCATCAGCGAGGCCTGGGCGCAGCAGCTGATCGTCGCGGCAGCGGCGCACCGCTCGCCACTGGCCCACGGCAGCCTGCGGGACGCCGTCCGGGCCACACTCGCGGCCACTATCCCCGCTCCCGCTCCCCTGCCCGCCACCGGCGCCGCAGTCGCGTTCGTGGGCGCCGGCGGCGCCGGCAAGACCCGTTGCGCCGCGGCGCTCGCCTCGGCCTATGCCCGGGGCTCGACGCTCGCCGCGAGCGTCGTGTCCCTCGGCAGTGACGACTGGGGCGGCGATCTCAAGGAGCTGCTGAAGGGCCAGAACGTCTGGGTCATGGGCGCTGCCGTCGGCCCCGAGGCCGCGCCGGCCGTCCAGCACGGCCGCGACGGTGGCCTGGTCGTGATCGACACGGCCGGCGTCACCCCGCGCGACCCGGCCGGCGTAGATGCGCTCGCCGGCGAGCTCCGTTCGCTGTCGCTCGACGCCGTCTACATCGCCGTCCCGGCGACGTTCAGCGTCCACGCCGCCCGCAAGCTGGTCGAGGGCTTCGCCGCCCTTGGCGCGGACGGCATCGCGGTCACCCACGCCGACGAGGCCGATCAGCTCGGCATCGCGGCGGAGCTGGCCCACATCAGCGGCATGCCGGTTGCCTACATCCACGAGGGTCTCGAGCTCGACGGCGCGCTGTCGGCGGCGGATCCCTCCTCGCTGGCGGCACGCCTGCTCCCCTGAATCCCCGGTCCGAGGCGGTCCCGCACCCATGACCCTCCAGCCCGAGCCGACCGACAACGTCGTCCGCCTCAACGTGGGCGGCAAGCAGGGCAAGCTGACGACGCCCGTCGGGAGCCATATCCCCGTGCGGGTGTACGAGCGGAGCGGCGACTTCCTGATGCTCGTCCTCATGCTCGACGCGGGCGATGAGCTCTCGCACGATGTGGTCGAGCCGCTCCTGCTCGAGTACGTCTCGCCTCGGGGCCTCGTCCGGTTCCACGGGCAGGCGGTTCTTCAGGAGCGCGACCTCGTGCGGTTCGACGTATCGGCCGCACCCGAGGTCACCCAGCGCCGTGAATTCGTCCGCGTGCCGGCTGTCCAGAAGGTCGAGGTGGCCAAGGCCGGCGGCGGGGGCGGGGGCGGGGACGAAATCAGCGCCCACGCCATCGACGTCAGCGGCGGCGGCATGCTCGTGAGCGGAGCCGATTCGCTCCCGCTGGGCGCGCACGTCCGCTTCAGCCTTCACCTCGGCCCCGGGGTCGCGCCGATCGAGGGCAATGCCCAGGTGGTTCGCGCCGCAGACGAGGGCAAGCGCGCGCTCGTGTTCGACGAGATCTCTCGCACTGATCGCCAGCGGCTCATCCACTTCGTGTTCGAGCGCCAGCGTGAGGCGCTCGCCAAGGTCGGTCGCGTGATCGATCACAGGAGCGCCGGATGAGCAAAAAGGCCGACAAGTCCGGCGAGGAGAACTCGGAGAAGAAGGACAAGAAGAAGAAGAAGGGTGGCGAGGGCGGGGCTAACGGCCCCAGCGTCGCCAACCACCCCCGCGCCCGCTACCAGGTCCGCCGGGCCAAGGGCTGGGGCGGGATCGCCGGCTTCGCCATCGCCGGTTACCTCTCGTACAAGGCCGGCGTCCCGACGGCCGATGTCGGAATGCGCGCGCTCGTGGCCGGCATCGTCGGGTACATGCTGGCGTGGATGTGTGCGGTCACGGTGTGGCGCCACCTCGTCCAGGCCGAGCTGCGAGCCGCACTCGAGCTCAGCCAGGCACCCGATCCCGACCTGATCCCTGCGCGTCAGTCGAGCGGGTCGGCCAAGGACCCCGGAGCCGCACCGGCCGCCGGCACAGCGAGTACGTAACCCCGAACTGACCCAGCGCAATGGATCCGCTCCATCCGATCGTTCCGGTCGCGCAGAACATTCCTCCGGTCACCCCGGCTCCCATGGCCGGCAGGGTCGATCGCGACGGCGGCCGCAATACCCAGGATCCCGAGCAGCGCCGGCGTAAGCGCGAGCCCGCCGCCCACGCCACGGTCGAGGGGACCGATTACTACCTCGACGACGCCATTGATGACGACGACGATTCCGGGCTTCACATCAGCGTGACCGCCTGATTTCGTTCGGCCAAGACCGCCCGATCACTCCTCCTCCGACCTGCCTGATCCCCTGTTCTCACGGGGTTTTCGCGGGAGTGTCCAGATCGCTCTGGACGGCCCTCAAGTGCAGGCCAACCGGGGCGATAACGGGGGAGACCGGCAGCAAGGAGCAGCCGGGGGACAACCCCAAAACGACCACACCATGGAGGTGTAAATATGTCCCTTTCGATTCTCACCAACACGTCTGCGATGCAGACGCAGATCAGCCTCAATAACTCGAGCATGGCTGTGTCGACCGCGATGCAGCGTCTGTCCTCGGGTCTGCGGATCAACTCGGCGGCGGATGACGCCGCGGGTTACGCGATCGCCCAGGGCCTGACCTCCCAGGTCAACGGCCTTCAGCAGGCGAGCCAGAACGTCAGCGACGCGACCTCGATGGTCCAGACCGCCGATAGCGCGCTGAACAACGTCCAGAGCATGCTTCAGCGTGTCAGCGAGCTGGCCGTGCAGTACCAGAACGGCGACCTTTCCTCGACGGACAAGACGGACATCCAGGACGAGGTCAACCAGCTCACGCAGGAGATCGACCGCCAGAAGGGCTCCGTGCAGTTCAACGGCATCAACCTGCTCGACGGTTCGGCCGGCGGCGGCGGCGCGGTCACCTTCCAGGTCGGCCCCGCTGCCAACGACACGCTCACGGTGTCCTTCCAGAACATCGAGAGCTCGTCGAACCTGGGCGTCACCGGGTTCACGTGGGCCAATGCCACCACCGGTGGCACCGTGTTCGACCTGAGCCAGAGCGGCGCGGTCAGCAACATCACCGCGGCGATCAACAACATCTCGTCGCTCGCGGCGACCCTGGGCGCGGTCCAGAACCGTCTCCAGTACACCGCGACGTCGATCTCAACGACGCAGGAGAACATGTCCTCGTCGCTGAGCAGCATCCAGGATGTCAACATGGCGTCTGAGATGACGACGTTGACCCAGCAGCAGGTGCTGCAGCAGGCCGGCACGGCGATGCTCGCGCAGGCCAACTCGCAGCCTCAGCTGGTGCTGAAGCTGATCACGGGCTAGTCCCCCTTTCGCAGGGCCGGGCGGCGCTTGAGGCGTCGCCCGCGCCCGGCGAGAAAGTTTTCGCAGGGCCAGACGGCGCTAAGGCGTCGCCGGCGCCCGGCGAGCCAAGCTCGGCACTGCCGAGGGCACAACCCGCTCGCGCCTCTCCTAACACCGCGCGGGCCACATAACCACGTCCGATTCATCGAGGGAACCGGAAGCGGAGACGGGCTGCTAGCAGTCCGTCTCCGCGTGGTTTAAGGAACCGGCGCGCTTGGCCCGGACTTCAGTTCCCCACCGCACGACCGATTACATGGGTACCGGGGCCACCCTCGATGCCCAGGATCGCCTATGCCCGTCCCGATCTCACACCCCCCTCGGGAGGGTCACGCGTTGCGCAAGCGTGAGCGTGACCATCTGCTCTCCGTCGTCGACAGCATGCTCGACGGCGCGCGTCAGCTCCCCTACCTCGAGTCGCCGTCGGTGCGCCGGATGGCCGGCGACATCCTCGACGCGCTCCCCCTCCTCGACGCCCCGGGCTACGCGGGTGCGAGTGAGGAGATCGCGCGCACAGCTGAAAGCTTGCTGACCGCAGCCGCGGCCGACACAATCTCGGCAGAGCAGGAACTGATTGGTCAACTCCGCGCGCTCAGGCGGCGGCTTCTCACCGACCCGAACATCACCTACACGGTCGTGTTCATGCCGTACAACGCGTCCATGTGGGACAGTCTCCACACCATCTGGGCCGCCGCCCACGCTGATCCCCGGGTGGAGGCGATCGTGGTCCCGATTCCCTACGCCGACCGGCTCCCGGACGGCAGCGCTGGCGCCTGGCACGTGCATACGAACGACCTGCCGCCCGAGGTCCCGGTCACCCCGTATACGGAGTTCGATCTGCAAACTACGCATCCTGACGCGATCTACGTCCACAACCCCTACGACGGCAACAACCGCGTTACGAGCGTCGCTCCGCAGTTCTATAGCTCCGAGCTGCGCAAGCACGCAGACCTGCTGGTGTACATCCCGTACTACGTAGCGGCGATACCTCCAGGAGAGCACCTCTACCTGTCGCCAAGCTTCGAACTGTTCGACAAGGTGATTGTGCAGTCGGAAGAACTCGACCAACCGGTCATCGAGAGGTGGACGAGCAACAAGGTGGTGCCGCTCGGTTCACCGAAGTTCGACTACGTCCGTACGCCGGGTTCGCCCCTTCCGCGTGACTGGGCGGAAATGATGAGCGGGCGGACCGCGCTTCTGCAGGTGACTTCGCTCTCGACCCTGTTGGCCGCGGACCGTCAAGCCGTCATCCGGAAGCTGAACGAGGTGCTCGACGCGGTGGAAGCGAGCGACGATCTGATCCTGTGGTGGCGCCCTCATCCCCTCGAGCGAGCGACCATCGCCAGCATGGTGCCTGAGATCCAGGCTCTCTACACAGCGTACGAGGAGCGGGCCAGGCGTTCCGACCGCGTCATCGTCGACACCTCGATGGACCTGCAACGGGCGATTCACAACACGCACGCCTACTACGGCCAGTGGAGTTCGATCGTCGAGCTCTTCGGGTTCACCGGCAAGCCGATGGTGATTCAGGATGCCAACGTGGAAACGAACGTGCCCCGGCCCGAGGGACCTCCGGACAGCGGCCCGAACGCGGCCCTGACCACGTTCGCTCGGCAGGAATGGTTCGTCTACGAGGGCGCGATCGAGTATCTGCGCCGGATGCTTAGCCAACCCGGCGGTCGAGTACCCGAGCAGCAGGAGTACTTCGCGTCACTCACCGCGCACGCTGACGGCACCGCGGGCCAGCACATTCACGATTACGTGATGAGCTGCCTGGCGATCGACTGACGAGCAGCCGTGTCCTCCGGCGTTGAACAAGCGATCGACGAACTGGAGCGCTCCGGTCGACTCCGGGACGTGGCGGTCTACGCGTTCGGGCACACTGCCGCGACCGAGCAGATCCGCTCACGGCTGGGCCGACACGAGATCGCTCTCACCGGAATCCTCGACAACAACCGCGCAAAGCAGGACAGCTCTCTGCACGGGGTGCCGGTTATCCCACCGAGCGCGGTGGCCGATGTCAGCGCGCCGTCGGTTGTTCTGATTGCCTCGCGGTTCCACACCGAGATGCGCCAGCAACTGGTGGATCTCGGATATGCGGGGGAGATCATCCGCGTCGGCACGCTCTCTATCGGAACGGACACGGCCTCCGGGGGGGACAGGAGTCGCGGCGCCCGGCTGCTCGATCAACTCCGCGTCGCTCACCCGGACCGCCACCTGGTCCTGTGTCCGTTCGGCGCCCTGGGCGACGTGTACTGGGCCCTCGCATACTTCCCGGCCTTTGCCGCTGCCCGTCGGCTGGCGCCCGCGGTTGTTGCCGTCGTCGGCGAAGGATGCCGGCAGGTCGCCAGACTTTTCGCACACGAACACGTGCACAGCCTCACGCAGGTCGAGATGGACGAGCTTGTGGGTGCCGTCCTGGATGGGGGAGCGCCGGCGGCGACGATCGCCCACCACGACCGCCCCTATGGGGACGGTGCGCCCGTCCGCGCTCTCGACGAACGGTTCGTGGCCTTCACCGACCTGTACCGGGATCTGGTCTACAAGCTGCCGCCCCGGGCTCGGCCGCACACACCACTGCGGGACCTTCTGCCGCACGCCAGCCAGGCCGACCCGTCGTGGGCAGGCCAGATTCCCCGGGGCCGGACCGTGCTGATGACCCCTTACGCCAAGAGTGTCATGTCCGTTCCGTGGTCGTTCTGGAAGCACACCGCCGAGCGCCATGTGTCGCAGGGAGATGTCGTCGCTACCGTCGTCCACGGCGACGAGGACCCGGTACCCGGGACGCTGGCGCTCGAGATTCCGATACCGGAGTTGCTCGATGCCGTCGAGCACGCCGGCACGTTCATCAGCCTGCGCAGCGGGCTCTGCGACGTCGTTCACACCGCTCGCGCCCGGAAGGTCCATGTCTTCCCGGACGCGCACTACAGCACCACTCCCTACAAGGTCGCTGACTTCTTCGCGCTGCCGGGTTGGGAGTCGGTCGTTCTCCAGGTTTCATGACTGCCAGGAGGCGATCATCCGCTCATACATTTCCGCCATCCCGTAGCGCGGCTCCCAGCCGAGCGTGCGAAGCTTGTCGGCAGACAAGCAGTAGGCGGACGGCGGCGCATATCCCCGTCGTTCAACGTCCTCGGGCGGCTTGACGACGACATCGATCGTCCCGCCGGCGACGTCGCGGGCAACTACCTCCGCCATCTGCCGAATGGTCATGGTCGCCTGGGGGTTGACAACGTTGTACGCCTCCCCGGCCTCACCTTTGGTCGCGAGCAGCAAGAGTGCGCGGACAGCATCGGCGAGATAGCAGACGTTGGTCACCCCGACCCCGTCGGTGTGCAGCTCGATGTCACGCCCGGCCAGCGCCGAACGCGCGAACTGCAACGGGACACGCGTGTTTGCGGGATCGTTCGGAACCCCGGCACCGAAGGTGAGACCGAGGCGGGCGTTGGTCGTGCGCAGGCCGTATTTCGTCGCGTAGACGGCGTTCAACGCCTCGGCCCGCCGCTTTCCCTCGGGGTAGCTGCTGCGAGGGTCGTCGGGTTCGAGGCTTCCGAGGTCGCTCTCCGCGACCACACCGGACAGGCCTTGGCCGTACACCTCCATCGACGACACGGAGACGACGCTGCTTGCCCCGAGCGCCACCGCGAGGTCGAGGACGTTACGGGTGCCGTCAACGGCTGTCGCGAGGACCTCTTCGGGACAGGCGACCATCCGCGCCGATGAGGTCACCCCGGCGGTATGAAAGATAAAGTCGGCCTTGTCCAACCCGCTCGTGGCCGACGAGAGCTCGCGGACGTCCGCCGCGAGGAACTGGACGTCGAGCTCCGCCTCGAGCAGTCGCCCTTTCGCGATGTCGCGCCCCTGCGCCACCACGGTGAGATCAAGGCCCTTCGAAGCGTTAGCCGCGGAGAGCACCCGAGCGACTCCACCCCCGATGGCCCCCGTCCCCCCCGTCACAAGGACGGTGGCGCCGCGGAACCGGTCCCAAAGGATCGTCGGATCGTTCAGCGCTGCCTCAACATCGGCTCTGAGCACATCAGGAGCCATGCTCACTTCACGCTGCCAGGATCTGATGATTCTCCATAGCCTCGTACAGCGCGCGGAAGACGTAGTAGTCCGTAGGCTTGGTGATCTTCATATTGTTGGGCGGACTGGCAACCACTCGCGGTCGAACTCCGCGAAGGTGACAGAGGTGCGCGGAGTCGATCGTCGCGACCCCTTCCGCCTCCGCCCACGAGTACAGGTCGAAGATCAGCCCATACCGGAAGCTCTGCGGTGCTTTGGCGACGTGCATCTCATCGCGAGGCGGAACGTCCACAATTTCACCGTCACCGCTCACTCGCACGACGCTCTCCACAGCGCGCTCGACCGTGATGGCCGCGCCGTGCTCGCGGGCGACGGCGATGTTGTCGGTCAGTAGTTGCTCGTCGATCAGCGGGCGGACGCCGTCGTGGATCAGGACGATGTCCTCGTCGGCGATTGAGTCTCGCATCGCAAGCAGCCCGTTGTAGATCGACCCGTGACCGGTCGCGCCGCCCCCGACGATGGTCGTCACCTTATGGATGTCATACCGACGCAGCAAGCGCTTCAACTCTCCGATCCATGACTCCAGGCACACCACCACGATCCGCTCCACCTCAGGATGGCGTTCGAAGTGCTCGATCGTGTAGATGATCACGGGCTTGCCATGCAGTTCCAGGAACTGCTTGGGGGTCGCCCTGGTGCTCATGCGCTGGCCGGTGCCCCCGGCAAAGATGAGGGCCGTTACCGCACTCACGTCAAACCCTCCATCACCTCGGCAACGACGTCCTCTCTATCGCCATCGCCGTACTCAACCTCACGCAGATTGCGTCCCAGCCCCATCGCGCTCAGGCTGAAGTACTCGTGAAACGAGCCCTTGTAGAAGCGGCCTTCCCGGTCATACAAAACGACCTTCCGGCTCGCGGTACCACTCACAACGTCGCAGAAGCCGCTGCGGACGCCAACGAAATAGCCCGCTGTCTCGACGAGATCCGGGCCGAGAGACAGAGGGAAGCGGGCGGCCCTGGTTCCCGCAAGCGGCTGCTCCGTAGGACCGCAGTTGGTGCAGACCGTCAGCCCGCGCTCGGCACAACGGGCAGCCAACTCCCCCCAGAACGCTGCATCCGGGACATGAAAGAGCGTATTCGCGTATGGCGACAGCACAACCGTGCGGCCAGGTACCAATCCCTGCTCGTCAAACAGCTTGAGCACTGCTTCGTTGGTCGCAGAAGCAACGGGGATCCGCGGGGCGATCTCGTCTTCCAGCCCGAACACGGTGTGCCGGAACATTTTCTCGAAGTTCAGTCCCTTGTATCCGCGCAACCACTCTGTAGGTGCTCCCATCCATCCGTCGTTGAGCACAACGATCGAGGTCGGTCGTGCACGGATGAGCCTGCCGTAGGAGATCACACTGTTGAGTGCATGTTGATCGGCAACGATCACGTCGCTCTCTCCCATCATCCGTGCGACCTGGGCGCACGCATTGCTTGTCACAGCAAGCCTGTAGTCACATATGGCGTGTCGCTCCACAAAGCTCTGCAGGAACAGCTCGATGAGATACATATCCCCGGTTCCGGCGTAGGGGGCGATGAAGAGGGTTGACCCAGGGTTACCACCGGTCAGCTTCCGGTAGGTGATCTGGCCGCGCAGGAGATGCGGGATGAACCGGACAAACGCCGGGAGCGACTCGTCGAGGTGCAGTGTCGTGAGGATGAACGCCTGCCGTCGCTTTCGATAGCCAAGCGTCTCCAGCTGATGGAGCATCTCCCGCGCCGCGGCAAAAGCGACCACGATCACGACATAGTCGTCGCTGAAGGGGACGAGAACCTCCTCTGGGCTCTGCACGCGCAGACCCTGGTAGTTCCGGCCGATCTTGTCAGGGTCGTTGTCGACCACAGCGTGGACGGGAACCCCGTGCTTCTCGAGCTCGTCCTTCACTTGCGCCGCGAGCACTGACGCGCCGAACAGCACTGCCTTCTTCCCGCGCAGGGCCCGGCGCCGGCTTACGCGGCGCGCCTGGCGCCGGAGGGCTTCGCCGGCGCTAGGCACAGGTAACTCCCTGGCCGGCCCAGCCGCGAATGCGGTACATCGACAGGCAGACCAGATCATCGAGGGTGAGGCCGTTTACTCCGACCATCTGCCAGAGCCGGTTTCCGTACGGCCGCGCGAGCGACACAAAGAAAAGCCTTGGCGTGAACTGGTACAGCTCGTAGAAGCTGAGCAGGGACTCGACGTCGCGATTCGCGAGAACCTCGACCGCCAGGATCCCATCTGGGTCCTCGGCGGCCCGTTCGACCACCCACTGCTGGTCGGTGGCAACGACGACGCCGCGCGCTCGGCGGTCAGCGACCAGATCCCGAACGTGCGCCAGCGCAACCTCGTTGAGGGCTTGGTCGTCCTCAACAAACGCAACCACATACGCACCATTGTCAATGTCATAGCGCTTGCGCAGGCGCATCCAGAGAGCACGTCCACGCCAGGCCGCCGTGAGTCGCCGGACGATCATAGGTTTGCGTCGACGCGGACCCGCAGGCTCGGTGCCTCATCGCGGGTTCCATTGAGAGCTACGGCGGTCGTCAGTCCGGACGGCTTCGCGTCGTTGACGACGATCCGCTCTCCGAACGGGGCTCCGAAGATGATGTGGTCGTACCGGATTCGGCAGTCGGCAAGGAACCGCTCGGTCGCCTCACGGTAGACTTCCGCCCGGCTGGTAACGATCACCACCAGGTCATCGGCCGGGATCTGCGCAAGGAGGGCGTCGGCTCCCGGCAGCAGACTGTCCTGTCCATCGGTCAGGTGCCCGTTGTGCTTGACGAGCGTCCCGTCAAGATCTAGGAACCACGTATGTCCAAGCGGGGAGAGGACGAGTTCCTTCATTGCGGAGAAGCTACTTTCAGCGTTTGCTCGAGCTCACCCGCCAGGGCGCCCAACTCCGCTGCATCCAGCTCCTCATCGAGTTCGGCTGCATCGAGTTGCGCGCCGATTGCGCCGCCCGGATGGTTGGCATGCAGCACGTCAATTGGCACCCCGAAGTGCTCGATGAGGGCCATGGCCAATCCTTGCAACACGATGAGGTTCAACACCGTGGAGTTGTTGGGCAGGATGTTCCAACCGTCACCTTCGTGCTCCAGATTGAGCACGACGCGCTTGGGAATCTCGCGGTGGAGGATGCTGTCGCGATTGAACGTCAGAAGCCATTGCGTGCAGTCGCGCTTGTTCAGCAGGCGCGAAAGATGCACGGACTCAGCCGTTTCGCCGCTCTTGGTGAGAATGATGACGAGATCCCCGTCACGCACCACTCCTAGATCGCCGTGCACCGCGGAGTTCGTGTGCACGAATGCTGACGCCAGGCCCACTGAGTTGAGCGTGCCGACGATCTTCTCGCAGATCGGAACATTCTTGCCGAGGCCGGAGAAGACGAGCTTGTTACCGCGGACGAGCGTCGCGATCGCGTCTTCCTCAAGGGCATCGAACTCACTTGGATCAAGTGACCTCACCGCGCCGGTGAGGATGCGAAGCGTCTCATCAAAATCGTGGCTCACAGTGCCTCCTCCAGGTAGTAGATGCCGTTGTAGAACGCCCCGCAAATGGAGTCGTAGTCGTGCCACGCATAGGTGGTGAGCGACAGCCAGATCACGGCGTGCAGGAGCTTGATCGTGCGGGGATCGGCCCCGCTCAGCACGAAGAGGTCCTCCTCGAGGCTCTCCCATCCGTTGGAATCGACCGTCAGATCAACCGTCTCCCGGCTGAGGCTCAGACGGAAGTTCTTGAGGTTGAACTGGTCGTAGTTTCCGACAACCGAGTAGTAGAGCTTCGCCCAGTCATAGTTCGGGTCTCCGTGCAGCTCGGTGTACCCGAAGTAGCCGCGCGGGTCGATGAACACGGGGTCTGTGCCGCCGCGCAGCATCAGGTTCGAGAACGTTGGGTCCCCGTGGATGAACGCGAACCGTTCAACGCTCAGTGCCTCGAGCGCCCGCTCCAGATCACGCTTATAGAAGTACGCGTTCCGACACTCCCGTCCGTTGACGGTGATCGTCTTGCGATCCGTGAACGGGATCAGGTCACGTACGGCCTTGAGACGCTCAACGGTCTTTCCGTAGTACGCCTCCCTGATGCTGAACGAATCGGCGGGGGCCGACTCCAGCGAGTGAAGCTCGCGGAGCGCCGCGATCAGGTCAGCCAGGATCCCTCGCTTGCGGTCTAACGGCAGCTGCGCGTACTCGTAGATGTTCTTGCCATCGATCCTCTCGATCGTCAGAGGCTCGAACTCGTACAAATGGGGGATGGTGTCGACGCCGAGCTTGACCGCGTGCCTGTACCAGCTCACTTCGCGACGAGCGAGTTTCCGCCCCTGCTCATCGACCGGCTCCTTGATGAACCTCTCGCCGACCACGGTGGCGCGGTTGAACGGGCGCGTCTTCTCGAGCGCGAGGAGTTGATATTCCGGCAGCAAACCGAACTCGCGGGTGCCCGCGAGCCCCAGCTCGTCGAAGTCATCTTGCTTCCCCTGGAGCCACCGCACCAGTTCTCCGCTCGCGGGGATGTCCGACAGGGTCGACTTGTCACGGAACACAAACAGCCCGGCCACTCCATGCTCACGTGAGCGTTCTTCGACAAATCGGCCGTCGCTGTAGCTCCACCGACACTCAAAAGTCTGAGAAACCCCCACCCAGTTGCGGTCCCCTGCCGGTAGCTCGAACGCTGCCGGCAAGATGAGATCCGACCACACGAGCATGAACGGCTCGCCATCGGGCAGCAGGGCAAGCGCTTGGTCAACGCCGCCGCAAGTGCCCTCCCCGGCAGCCTCGACGACTTGATATTCGACGTCGGCGAACGCGGCGAGGTACTCGCGCAACACTTCCCGGTGATAGTCCGCGATGACGATGAACCGTTTGTCCGGGAAGCTGCGGAACAGATGGAAGACCATCGGCAGGTTCTCAACCGGAACGAGCGCCTTCGGCTTGTTCGTGGTCAGATGCTCCAAGCGCGTACCCTTGCCGCCGGCTTGCACCACGATGTAGTCCACGGTCCTGGGACCAGCAATCGGACTCGCGCTTTGGGCGAACACGCTTTCCATCTGCGCGATGGGGGCGAGAGTCGTGTCGAGGGACATCACGCGAGATGATCGGCACCGGGGCGCGACAGTTGAGCCGCCGCTTGAGGGCTCATCACGCCGTGGTTATGGGGTCAAGACCCGCGCGAGGTTGCCGATGAACCGTAGTGAACCTCGATGATCCTCGCGCCTGGAGCCGTTAGGTGACCCTCTTCACTAGCAAGATCAACCATCTGTTTGCCCTGACGGAGGCCGACAGAGACGCCAACGAAGCGCTGGCGCGCGGCGAAGCTCCGTGTCTTGTGGTCGACGCCGACTTCTTTACGAAGCTCGGAGCCGGTGTGGCGATCAGCGGCACCAAGACGACCGTTATAGGCGAGGCTATCGGCGTTCTCCAGGAAATGGTTGCCGAAGGCAAGCGACCGTTCGTCCTGTATGCGGTCGAGCATGCACAGGACGGGCTTGCGCTTATCGAGTGGCTCACCGACCAGGGGTTCAAGTATCGAGGCGTCGGCGGATACGACGTCGGTGGCTACGTGCACGACGACCGGGTCGCGCGTGAGACCATCGAGAAAGCACTCCTCGAACAGACATTCGACGGCTACGAGAAGTTCTGCGACCCCGGGTCACACCAGGACTTCGTCAACCTGGCCCAGGCCCTCTATCGAACTCGTCGGTTGTCGGGAGATGTCGTGGAGGTGGGATGCTTCCGCGGGAGCAGCGGGTCGGTGATGCTCGACTACGCGGCGAATAAGAACCTCCCTCCCAGGCACTTCTGGTTCTTTGACGTATTTCAAGGGTTCGACTACCAAGAGGCGCTTGCGAGTTCTGATGCGACCTGGGCGCACAGTCACGCCACCGAGGGCGACGCGATCGTCCGCCAGCGTCTTGAAGGGAAGGCCGGTGCCAACCGGGTCACGGTCAAGAAACTGAACATCATCACCGACGAGATCCCCCATGATCTGGGGCCGATTGCAGTCGCGAACGTAGACGTTGATCTCTACGAGGCGGTGTCGGCCGCGTTGACCAGGATCGCTCCGCTGATGCAGATCGGAGGCATCATGATCTGTGAGGACGCGGGACACACGCCGGCGCTGGTCGGGGCAGCCCTGGCCTTAGAGCAGTTCCTGGACTCGGATCTCGGGGCGGGCTTCACCCCAGTTCACATGACCTCGGGACAGACGTTCCTGGTCAGGCACTCATAGCCGCGGGCTGAGACGTTCTAGTCGGCGTCGGCCACGATCGAGCCGACGCGCTCTCCGAGTCCCGGGTCACGCCGGTACACGATCGCGCCGTACACGAGCGCGACCACGAGCACCCCGAGTGCGATCCACACGTACGAGTTGAACGGGGCCGGCTGGCCCGGCTTGACCAGCTCGTACAGCGGATAGCCGATCGCGACGACGCCGAGCAGCGGCAGCACGAGGTGGGTGACCACACGGAAGCGTTGGGGGTGGAAGCGCCTCCAGTACACCGGCAGCGCGAGGTTCGCCACCAGGTAGGTGAGCGCCACCAGGATCGTGCCGAGCGTCGCGATCTCGCCGAAGAACACGACGACGCCGTCTGGGTTGCTGCTCCGGCAGAAGACGTAGACGAGGCCGAGCGCCAGCCCGAGGAACACCACGAACGCCACCCATGGGGTGTGCGTCTTCGCCGTCACCCGACCGGTGACGCTCGGCAACAGGCCCTCGCGTCCGGAGTTGAAGATGATCCGGGCCTGCGAGTTCGTGGCTGAGATCAGGCTCGAGCAGATCGACGTGAACCCGGCGATGTAGGCGAGGAACGCGAGGAAGCTGGCGACGCCCTGCGCCGCGTCGACCATCGGCACGCCCGCCGAGGTCAGCGCATCGGCGTTGTTGTTGAAGCCGATGACGGTCGAGTAGGCCAGGAAAAGGTATAGAGCCGCGATAACCGCGATGCTCATGAACACCGCCTTCGGCACCGCTGTGCGCGGGTCCTGGGTCTCCTCCGCCATTGCCGCCGAGTTCTCCCAGCCGATGAACATGTACACCGCGAGCGGGAAGCCGAGCGAGAGCCCCGAGAAGCCGCGATGCAGGTTGCTCGGGTCGAACGGCTTGAGGTTGATGCTCCCCGAGTGCTGGATCAGCAGCGCGATTGAGACCACGATCAGCAGCACGGCCTCAAACCCGAAGAAGATCGCGGCGATGTTGGTCGACGGCTTGGCGCCCGAGATGATCAGGTAAAGCGCGCCGCCGGTGAGGACCGCGGTCAGGATCTGCCACGGGATCGTGATGTGGAGGTAGTGCTTGATGATCGTCTCGGTCCATCCTCCCGAGATCGCCACCACCGAGGCGACCGCGAGGATGTAGCCGGCGCACAGCACGACGGCCGCCACCACCGCCGAATAACCGCCGAATGCGCGGCCGACGAAGGTCACGAACGACCCGGTCGACGGCCGCGAGCGCGAGAACTGGCTGAGCGTGTTGCCCAGCAGCGCAATCGCGATCGCCGCCGCGAGCACCGTCAGCGGCGCGGCCACGCCCGACGCCGCGACGATGCCGGCGAACCCGAAGAAGAAGCTCATCGCCGGCGCGATGTTCGCGAGCGTCGCCGCCGAGATATCGAAGCTCGTGAGCACTCCGCGCGCCAGCCGCGCCGGCACCGGCCGCGGGGTCGTGTCCACGGGTGTCGTGCCTGCTGTCGCCACCGTCCCCTCCTCGCGTAGTTGGAGGCTCGTCAAGCTACTCCATCCAGCGGCAGGTTCAAGGGACTCGGCCGGCCGCCGATCACATGAGTAGTCGATGAGCTACACCGATGCCGTAAGCCGGGTCTCGCAGATCCAGGCGCAGATCACTTCCCTTCAGACCGCGTTCGATCCTCAGGTCGCGAGCACATCCTCCACGGGCGTGACCGGGACCTCGTCGGCCGACGCCGGGTCGTTGTCGTCTTCGAGCAGCTTTGCCAACGTTCTCGCGCAGGCGCAGGACACCGGCTCGACGACCACGATCCCCTCGACCGGCGGGGCCCTCCCATCGAGCGCTCAGACGATGCTGACCGCAAACCAGCAGCAGTTCGCCTCCCGCCTGGCCGCCGACACCGGCCTCGACCCAGGCGTCGTCTCAGCGTGGCTCCTCGCCGAGGAGTCGGGTGGCGCCGCCCAGTCGCGCGACAGCCAGAACAACAACGACTGGCTCAACATCGGCTACACCGACAGCGCGACCTACGGGTCGAGCGACTCGATCTGGAGCGATCCAACGACCGCGGCGGACGCTACCGCCGGGTGGCTCAAGGGCCAGAACACGATCCCGGGCTACGGCACCGCCAGCTCCGGCATCCAGGCCATCCTCGGAACCGTCGGCCAGCCGGCCTCGACGCAGATCTCGGCCTTGCAGACCTCGGGCTGGGCCTCGAGCGGCTACCCCGATCTGCCCTCGCTGTACCAGCAGGTCGCCGCATAGCGGCCGGCCCTCGGCACCCGCTATCGGCTGCCTGCCACCGCCAGAGAAATCACCTGAGCGGGCGACTGAGGCGGCCCGAGATATCGGGTGCACTCGTTCGCGACCACCGGCCGCCCGACATGGAAACCCTGGGCGTAGTCACACCCGAGCTCGGCGAGGACCTCCTTGACGTTCTCGGTCTCGACGCCCTCGGCCGTTACGCGCAGACCCAGGTTCCGGCCGAGGTCGATGATCGAGTGCACGAGCACGGCGTCCTGGCGATCGGTCTCCATCCGGGTCACGAACGACCGGTCGATCTTGATCTCGTCGACCGGTAGCTGCTGGAGCTGCGATAGCGACGAGTAGCCGGTCCCGAAGTCGTCGATCGCGATCATCACGCCCATCGCCCGCAACTCCTCGAGTGCAGCCCGCGCGCGCGGCAGGTCGGCCACGATACGGCTCTCGGTGATCTCCAACTGGAGCGCCGAGGCGTCCAGGTCGAGCCGAGCCAGCAGCGTTCCGATGATCGTCAGCAGATCGTGGTCGAGCAGACTGCGCGTCGACACGTTGACCGAGACGGTCACCTCGAGGCCTTCCTGCCGCCAGCGCTTACATTGCTCGAGGGCGGCCTCCAGCACCTTTTCGGTGAGGGGCTTGATGATGCCTGTCTGCTCGGCGAGCGGGATGAACCCGTCCGGACCGATGCACCCGAGCTGCGGGTGGTTCCATCGCACGAGCGCCTCCAGCGCCAGCGTCGCGCCGCCCTGGAGCGGCACCTTCGGCTGGTAGTGGACGGCCAGCTCGCCGCGCGCGATTCCGCGGCGGAGCTGTGCCGCCAGCGCGAGCCGGTCAATGCTGTACTCGTCGTCCTCCTCGGCGTAGGTATGGAAGACGGCGTCGGAGTCCTTGGCGCAGTACATCGCGACGTCGGCATGGCGGATCAGCTCGGGCGCCGTCCGGCCATGCTGCGGGAAGCAAGCGATGCCGACGCTGGCGCAGATGTGCAGTGCCACCGAATCGACCTCGAGCGGGTCATCGAGCGCCGCGAGCAGTCGCTCTGCGACTGCCTCCGCTTCCTCCCGCGAGCCTTCGACGAGCACAGCGAACTCGTCCCCGCCGATCCGCGCGAGGACGGCCGAGTCGCCGATCGCCTGACACAGTCGCCGGGCGACCCGTTGCAGCGTCAGGTCCCCGCGCTCGTGGCCCAGCGTGTCGTTGATCGACTTGAAGTCGTCGAGATCGAGCAGCATCACCGCGAGCGGCCGGTGCCCGCGATCGGCGGCATCCAGCGCCTCCTGGAGTGTCTCCGTCATCGACGAGCGGTTGGGAAGCCCCGTCAGCGCGTCATGGTGCGCGCGGTGGCTTGAGAGCGCGGCCTCGCGCCCACCGAAGTACACGGCAAGCATCGGCACGAAGCACACCGGCACGAGCGCGACGCTCGCGTCGGCGGATGCGAGCAGCGCCGGCGCGAACGCGAGCACGCACCCGGCGGTCCACGCCTGGAAGGCGAGATCGTCCCGCAGATAGCCGCTGATCGGGACGCGCGCGAGGAGCGCGCCGGCAACGCATGCCAGCACATGGTTGGTGACGAAGAATGCCGCTGCTGCTACGAGCACGATCGGCAGCTCGGAGCCGGTGATCGCCCCGAGCGGGAGCGAGTTTGCGAGCGCCAGCACGCCGGCCGCGGCGACGATCGCGAGCAGGTATTGCGCCGCGTTGAACAGGATCTTGAGCGGGGACACGCGCGCGCTGGCGTCGGCGATCACCGAGCTCGCGACGTACACGAGCGCCGCCACGCCGGGACCAAACCGCAGCAGGATCGCGAACGCGAACGCCGCCGAGATCGTGACCCGCGCGAGCCCGCGCCGGCGCGGCACCGGGACCGGCAGCAGCTCACCCGCGAGCACGAATGCCGAAAGGACCACGAGCAGCACCGGATCGTTGATCTGCCACTGGGTGACCCACGGCAACGCCACCAGCGACGCCACCGCCAGAGCGGTGACTAGTACGACGTAGACGACGAAGTCGCTGAGTCCAAAACGGCGCGCTATCGCTCCCATGCCGGCGCTCAAGCGATCTTGTGGCCGGCCGTACGCGCGATCACCACCGGGAGCTTCACCGCGGACGTGCCCTTAGCCGCGGACGGGAGCTTCACGGTCGGCGAGTGCGAAGCCGCTACCGAGGGCCGCGCATGAACCGCCGCCGACTTCGCGAGCGCACTCGACGCCGACGCCAGCACGACTGCAAGCCCGAAAGCAAGCGTCGCCCCCGCTACCAGCAGAACTGAGGCGGCCCGCCGCCTTCCAGAACGGTAGATGTTTCCACGCATTCCTCTACCTCGCTTCGTCTCGGCATGCGCCCCGGCGAACTTCGCCCCCCGAGCGACACCCCTCGCAATCGTTTGTTCTCGTGATCGGCACATCTGTATACAGCCCTAATAGAACATCCGTCCATCGAGGTAGGGAACGCTCAAGATCCGTCGACGGAGCCGCTCAAGATCCTCCGACAGAGCCGTTGCGG
>Ga0335073_10003007_pt1 | contig 23348 bp, 11 predicted proteins | sample Lox_Sample_22_FD_207093 | JGI IMG/M metagenome (GOLD analysis project Ga0335073, IMG submission 207093) | Soil microbial communities from Loxahatchee National Wildlife Refuge, Florida, United States - Lox_Sample_2.2 | ecosystem: Environmental > Terrestrial > Soil > Wetlands | place: USA... | reverse complement strand
GTTCATAAAAGTCGAAGTTCACATGGTGCAGATGTTGTTTGTAATTTGGCCGTGGTAAACTAACGTCCTGACTAGATACGATAACGCAAGAGGTCATGCGGCAGATCCCAACATCCATCCTATCACGAGTGAATCATTTTGACCAGGTCGTGATCTTGCAATCAAAAGCCTTCTCCCAGGCAGAATTCGGAACGAACCCTAAACTGCTGACACAAACCTTAACTGGGATAACCTCAACTTGCGCACTGAAATTCCCCAATCGCCGCTCTTAGCCATACCCAAGGCGACCGGGCTCAGCCTTTGTAGAGATCGTTTCACTTAACTGCACCAGAACAACAGATCTACAGTGCCGAGTGATCAAAACACAAATCCATTCAGTTCACACTCTCACCTTTTTCCTGGCTGGCTTTGAAGTTCTACTTCTGACCATTTTCAGAAACGTCTGTGCAATCACTGCGAAACACAACACATCACTTGATCAGAGTCACGACGGCTCACGAAAGATACAAAGAGGATTGTGAAAGCAACTCCTTTTTATTGAAGCTACCTTATAGCAAGCTCGATCAGTTTGAAACTGAGAGTAGGCACTGCAGTGCAAGTTAGAAGCAATCTTATAGCAAGCTCGATCAGTTTGAAACTGAGAGTAGGCACCGAAGTGCAAGTTAGAAGCAATCTTGTAGCAAGCTCGATCAGCATTAAACTGAGAGTAGCAAGTTGAAATCCCGAAAACATCCCATAAGCAAGCAACTAGAAAAGAAAAATCAGATGAATCCACCTAAGATCCCCATAAGCAAGTCCCGTGAGCAAAGAAGCAAGTGCCATCAGGCATTCGGGAGAGGGTGGGGATTGGGAAGGGAAAGCCTAGGCCGTAGTGTTCGGCGGTGCACCGTACACAGGCACCAGAGTGGTGGTATGGGCCTGGTCAACCGACGAGACGACTGTAGTCGTATTCGACGAGACCGACGAGTGGGCAGAGCTGGGCAGGAAAGTCGCATGGGCCGAGGCGGCGCTGAAGTTCGTAGCAACCGAGATTATATTGAACCGAGTCGACGATACAGTAGCCGAAGCATTGCCAATAGTGCTCTGCGCACTAAGCGACTTGACGGGTGTGTGGACTGGAAGAGTGGATTTATTGCCGAACAGATGGAAAGTCTTCGAGGCCGACCCAAGCGAAGCCGAAGTAAGCGACGTGAAGTTGGTGCACGGGAACAGAGAAGCCGACGCCCCTTTACCCCCGTCAACAGACGTAGCATTCAAATTCGCAGTAGGTTGACCGGTCGAGGAGGCATTGGCAGAAGATAAAGCGACAATCCTGGACCTAAAAACAGTCAGTTGAGGGAAAATGCCGGACACATTCACCGTCGATGTGCTAACCACAGAGCCGGTTGAAGTGGCATCGCCGCCGTCGCAAGGTGTAGCACTCGAGACGTCTGAAGTGGCAGTCGAGTGATCCGTAGCAACGAAGGTCGTGGTCGCATTGGTCCAGGACACAGAGGTCGACAGCGACGAGTTGAGATCAGTAACAGTCGCAGTGAAATTGACTTGCTCTTGCTGCGTCTGAGTCTCAGTGACGACGGTGGTCTCGACCTCTTCAGTTGAAGTAGCTGACAGAACAGACGAGTTGCTGACGGAGATATGCGACGCATAGGCCACAGCACGAGTGGAGGTCACAGTGTCGTAGATGGTCAGAGTCGTAGTTACATCGTCAGAGAAGTCGGTACCGACAGCGGAGGACGCCGAGGTGGAGAAGACAGTCACCCAAACAGTTCCAGTTTCCCAGACCGTAATGTCATCATCAGAAGAATCGGTACCGACAGCGGAGGAAGCCGAGGCGAAGATAGTCTCAGTTTCGGTCGTGACTGAAGTTTCCGTGATCGTAATAACAATAGACTGGATGAGGGAGGCCGGAACGGCGGTAACTTCAACGGTAGAGGTCTCGGTAAGAGTCAAAGCCGACTGCGTAGGAGATACATTACCAACCCACGAGGTGGTTCCATTCACCACGTCGTAGGAGAAGACATTAGTCTCAGTCGCAGATTTGGTGACAGTGACAGTGAGCGTCAGTGGAACAAAGGAGGTAACAACCTGGGTAATAGTACCGTTAGGGAAGCAGACAAGATCTGTAGTGGTCGCGTTAAAAGTGGTGGTGTTAATGGCGGTCGCAATTGAGCTCACCACCCCAATGAGGGCAGCGACAAGAGTAGTACGCATATTTACTGCCTCTTGCGTAGCGATAGACAACTGTGGAGGTTAGAAGTGGCGGATGAAGGCGCGGAAGAGCCAGGAGCGAGAAGTTGAGATTTTGAGAGCAAGGTGGAGGGCGGAGGGTGAGGGTGAGAGAGAGGTGAAGGGGAGAAAGAGAAAAGAGAGGAAAGTGGGCGATGAAAAAGCTTTTATATGACGCGAAAAGCGTGGCATATCAACAGTGCAAACGCGTGACTTCACAACATTCTGAATTGGGAATTAAAAGTGAGCTTTCTCGTTTACACTTTCCAAACACTGCGAATTCCACCAGCAGCCGATGTTTTCCGAATGAGTCACTGACTTTCAGTATTTCATACTCGGCTATTCTCACCAGACCGAAGTCTCTTGCACGTACTTGATCGTTCACGTGAACCAAGGTAATGAGAAGCGATGGTGTGGGAAGCGTTGGTATGAGCTGCGAGTAGCCGATCTTGAGGGCCTACAGTGCCGGCCTGTAGGGCCATGGTCATGTAGCGTAGGGTATTGAAGGTGTGATATTGAGTCTGGCCTACATTACCTACATTAGCGAAGGACCCAGCAAGGTCTGTGGGACGAGAGCTCACTGGGTGTGATTGAACTGAGCCTTGTACGACTATGGCCAGTTGATTCAGTAGCGTCAGTTTCAGTATTTCGAACTTTGAAGTGCCATCTCTTTGCTCTGCCGATCGTTTTAAGACTATTAAGGAAAAATGGGTTGTAGACTTCTCAGACACTTTAAAACTCCCAGTAGCGGCTCACCGACAAGCAGTCAACAGGGCTCGATGTTGACCTTGCCATCATAAATTTCACCTCCAAAAGCATATAAGCCTCATCATACAAATAAAGCAGCACTGGATGCGAACATGCTGATTCTCGATGTCAGTATCATACCTCTTCCGAGTAATATATGTCAACTTTCCTTTCCGCACTGATGGCTACCCGGAACAAGGCAACGCGTCGATCTTCGAATAACTCCCATTTCAAGCTTAGCCTACATACCTCAAATCTCAGCATCGGTACTTATGCGCAACGAGCGACTCGTACTCAAGAGATCAAAGAGATAATCGGAATTTCTTGACACAGCCGTCCGAATGATACCTGAGATCCAACTGGATGACAACGCTGATGACAATGACCGGAATGACATACGAGACAATGAAGAGACACTGTGGCATTCCATTAAGAGAGGGGTTTCCAATTGAATCTTTTTGGCTGAATACATTACTTGGAAGGCAATGGGATGAACAACGGCGGCGGCGTTACTGATAAGACTATGGATGGGTTAGCACGTAGTGAGACTATGGCATAGAATTAGCACCCAACCGTTTAGTGACCAAGGAGAGATTCAATTCGTTCAAATGCACCGCACGGCTACAACAGAGAGACTGAAGGTTGTTGATGGATCACCCGACAGTGTGTTAGGCAACGATGTTGCTATGAGATAGATCTTAGGCATAATGATAAACCTGCTGCACCAAGCAATCATTTGGAGCGGCTTTCTAGAAATAGCTGGTGATATTAGCACGTGAGCTGACGCGCCGGCGGGAATAAGGATGAACATTTCGCGCCAAATATCGTATTATTCGCATTACGGTAGTCAGTTTTCCACGTGATCGAGACGGTATGAGAAACTCACTGATAGGTACCCACGCGACCCATATGCGGCTACCTACCCGCAGTTCAGCATGCAAGCGAAGAAGAACGGGCTACGAAAGCCTTAGAGTCTGCGAGATCGGCTCTAGTGCTAATTCGTAAAGCGCTCTGTGATCCACGGACGTCAAACTTATCCTCACGAGGTTCTCAACGAAGACTAGTGGAAGCAGAATCCAAGCTGGGCGCCGCAGAAAAGCAGTATAACTACACTAAGAGACGGAATGATCTCATTACCAATTTTATACAGCGAACGCGGCGCTTCAGGTTGGCCAAGCGCGATGTAGAGCGCCACAGTATCCTTCTCCGATGGGTGCTCCAGCAAGTACCTTTGATCGAGCTTGAGCTCAACCCACTTAGCGCTGAGGCCGGAGAGGGAGAGGATACCAGGAAGAAAGAGCTCATAGTTGCACGAACTGCGAGACTGAACGGAGAACAGCCACAAGACAAGACGCGCGATGAGGGAGGAAATCTTTTGGTCGCTGACCTTGGAGCGCACGCAGAGCCAGCTGCTCATGGGACTAAGCGGCAGAAACGTGACTCAGTGGACGACGAGCAGCCATCCAAGCGGTCTAGACGCGGCGATCATCACTTGAGCGCCTCCAGCCTGGGGAAGCATGGCGCGACGATTACAACACGGTCCACACCGAGGTTATCTGATGACTCCGGGATTGCTGTGATATCGAATGTGGAAGAGAAGGACTCAAACAGGCACAAGGTCCCAAGAATTCCCAAAAAGAGGGTAAAAGCCATGCAATCTAGTGATAGCTCTGATATGACTACTGTACGTCGGGAGAAGGTGATAAGGGTGCTTTGACTCATGATTCTGAGCGGTTAGAGGTCAAACCCGTCCGGCGAAACGCCAGGATTGCTGAAAGACAGCAGCAATTGAATGCTACTGCCGCGATAGTATCTTAAGATGAGGTCGTCCAAGCGTGGACAACGTCACTAAGTGGTTACCTAAATGACAATTTCCTCTCGTTTTCCGTCTTCACCGACACTCGAATAGTAAGGTAGCCTTTGAACAAGGTCCTTGTTCCTGAGAGCCTCAATAGGGAGTTTCGAAAGCAAATGAGTCCTGTCCCAGCAATGCTCTCCTTGAACAAAGCATTTGTGGCACAGATCGTAGTTACCAAGGTCGCAGACTTCGCAACTATAGTATACGTCATGGGATTGTTCTCGGCAGAGTGTACAGATAAGAGTAAAGCCGTACATGTCTCGAACAACCTCAAGCCTCGCCAGTTTGGCATTCGCGGCGGCGGCACTGCGATCTTCAGAGATGACATGTTCGTCAGTGCTGAGCAAATCAATCTGTCGGAAGATCTCCTCATCCGTAGGGAATATGTGGACTAGTTCCCAAGCAGCGGGTCTCTTACGAGGATTTTCCTGGCGACATAGTGCGATGACTCGATCCAGGTAGTCCGGTATGTCCACGGCAGCTTTTGGCAAGGCGACTGGATTCCCGTGCTCGTCGCAAGTGTTAAGCTTAGCGTTATTGCATCCTACAAGCGAGCAGAAAGTTCTGGACCCTTGTTGATGCTGATAACGATAAAGGTGCCATAGCAGGCCACCCAGTTGGAAGACGTCAAACTCGGGTCCAACCTGACCATCTCCGTTCTCGAAAGCTTCCGTGCGGTATTCCGGTGGTAACATACCGTCCTGTCCATGTACAGCGGGGTGTCTGCCATTTGGCAAGGCCACGATCATTGCATCGTCATGCTCATTGATGGAGACACACCAGTTGTATGTTCTAATCCCTCCAATAACCTGACCGCGTTCATGGAGGGCTGCAACACCGCGGACAATCTGCTTAGCCCATTTTTGCCTCACCGGCCATGGTATAGGTTTGCCTTTGGACCTATAAACTTTCATCAGTCTGAACATCGGTCCTTTCGAAGGTAGCTCCACAAGTATGCCCTTTAACAGCCTCCTCTCGGAGTCTACGATTACACCGACGAGCTGTGCGACATGAGAAGCACCGCGGAGAGCAATGTGAGCTTGAATTCCACGCCAAAGGAAGTCGATTCCCAAATTACCAGCTGTGGCAATCCGGTATAAAACCCATCGATCGTTAAGGTATGCCACCAGCGTGTTCCCATGAAGGTAGGCTGCGACAAGAGCTGTCTCTGGAATCATTGGAACGTTTCGATGTCGAAGAGATTCAATATAATTCCAGGTACTGTCTATGATACTAGTACTAAGCATTCGTGTTAGGCTTATCGCTTTAGGATTGCCGTCGTGGACCGTGGCATCAGAGTTTTTGTCAAAGCCCATTGTAATCTCGGCATCATCGCTGACGTCCGGATGTTCAGCCATCACATTTTGTAAGAGTGAAATAACGTTTCGGGGAAGTTGATGCCATCCAATATACGAAGGATGCTTCGGCGTATGCTCCGCTACGACTTTCCATTGAGCAGTTCCCACGACCACCGTCATCCTAAGTTTAATGCGAACCCAGTGACGTTGGGTCTTTGCGACAAAGAGATCCTGCGTGAAGGTAGCAAATTTTGGATTCTTTTTCTCTAGGACCAACGAATAGCAGACGGTTTGTGGTCCAATGTCATAAACAGCGTATGCCTCAGGGCGAAATGAAGACAACGTCTCGAAGTAGCCAAATGGAGCTGCAAAGACGGATAGAAGTTTGAGAAGAAGCCAGCGCAGAAGGGGTGAATGATTAGTGCGAGCGCTTTCGGTCGCAGTCTCTGCTGCATTGATAACCACCGTTAGACGCTCTTTGCCTTTGAATATGGACTGATACGTGACCGGCATAGTCGATGATCCCTGGAGACCTGGGCTGTTGTTTCGAGTGATTAGTGACGTCGTTAGCCGCGCTTCAAGCCTTTGCATCGTGCTCTATAACTGAATATTAGTCGAATGATTTGGGGCTGGCCAGAATCACGCTCACCCGTAAAAGTAGAATAAGTTCTTGCGTGTCATCGCTACAGCCCTTATCCGCAACAGGCGCTATTTAGTCAGCTTTGCTTTTTGCATAAGTTTTGTGAAAACGACCACATGATACTCAAGACTAGGTAAGGACTTTATGCTGTAGCAGTAACCAGCTTATAAAGTGACTTACTTACTGTATCTTGAAATCTCTTCGTAAAACCTCCTGAAAGCTTTAGCTTTCCCTTCTCCGTACACTAACGGCATGGTCACGTCGAATATACCAAAGAGAGAATAGACGTGATCTTCTTCGCGTTTTGTCGTGCGTTCTTTTGCCCATACCAACCGTTCCTCAATGGTACAATCAGCCAAGGGACGACCGCGCAAGACATCCAGCGGAATGCCGGTAACATTAGAGATGGCTGTCTCTAACGTCGACTTATTGCCAAGACGCGTCCCGTCTTGCGCGAAAAAGTCAACGTGCTCCGGGGCAATAAGCTCCTGAAGTGTCCAGCCACGAGTAAACCATCGGCTTCTCTTGAAAGCCGGTTCCCAAAGAAGCTCCGAGGACTGGGTGTGCTTTGCAGTTGAAACGTCTGAGAGATAGACATAACATTTTACTGCGTTCCGGTACCAGCGAAACATCGAATTGATAGCCTCTTGAAGCTCGGTGCTACTTGATCTATCAATGCAGCAGGTGTCAATCCAAAAGTATTGCAGACCATCCCGTCTTGCCTGTTCTCCACAAAACCGGATCTTCTCGTAACCAGTCTTGCCGTCGGCGATGCCTTTTGTGATGTCCTCGAAGGTAACTTCCTCGTCATCCGATCCCCATGTGTGCGAAAGTATGGCATAAGGAGGGATTGGATCATCGCCAACCAAGTCCTTGGTGAGGCTGAATTGGCAAGTCTCGCTGGGTTGGATTAGTCGCATGGCCTAGGTGCGGAGCCTGACGCTGGCACGTTATGGAAAATCGAGATTGGTAGAGCTTAGAGGCAGTAGGGTGCGGCGGATATGAACGAGAATCTTATATCTCGCGATCGAGGTTTCTAAATGTAGAGGCAAAATGTGGATAAATATCCCGTCATAACGAAAGATTGCCATGCGTTTCTGGAGGGGACGCTGGCTGCACAACCTTGCAGCCGGAGCTTGACGTTCTTTTCCGCAAGGGAGGCCATGCCTAAAAAGATTCAGCGACATTTGTCAAGGGCCAATAATCTTCCGTCGCTTGAGGGACTGAGCATCAGCGAGGGCGCATGGGCGTGACGTGAGCAATTAGTAAGCAGCCTGATCCGTCGCTGAGCAGCTTCCACGCAGGTGTGACTCGTCATCATAGTGATCGTCGCCATCTTCGCTGGCGCCATTTTCGCCGTCAATACCATTGTAGTGGTTACAGTGGATTGCATCGACGTCAGTGCCGGCATTGGTAGTATTCACCGTGTCGCTACAAAGAGCACGCGCCCTGTCGCGAAGCGTACTGGGTGTTCGAACATCTACGCGCTCAACCGTGGACCTTGAGTTGTCAATGCATGCTTTGCGTGGGTGGGGTTGGTGGAGAAGGCCGATTACATGCCAAGATCCTGCGGGAGCGGATGGCTTGACCGTAGTGCTGTCAACCGTTCCCATGTTACCCAAAGTGCCTTCCATCAGCTCGGCTAGCTCGAGACAGGAGTGCCAGAGCTTATCGCCTGTGCTCCGGATAGTCGCCACCAAGAAGAAATCTCCTGCCGCCGCTGGACGCAAGATTATCTCATCTACCTTGAGTGAAGCGTGTTGGGATGGCATTGACCCAGAGAACTTTCGGAGATTCCTTGTGCCGCAAATACCGCAATGCGCATTCTAGATTTTTCCTGATAGGGAGCTGTACCCCATCGAGGCTCATGCACGATTGGTCATAAGCATTCCCCCAGACGTATGAGAGGGCTTCGTAGGTATGCCCGTCGCTAAGAGAAACTTGTTCAAGGTGGCAGTGAATAGGATCGTCGAATGAACCTGGCCGAAGGATTAGAAGACGGATGTTGTCTCCAATAAGTGGTCGATAAACTACGCTTTGGCCCTAATATATCTTTACATTAGTTAATGGAGTCGTTCATTTCTGGGAGTCGTAAACCTACCCATTAGCTGAGGGTTCGGGAGCAGCAGTCCAGACGGACAGCGTGGAAGAGAAGGTCGACGTACTGTACAATGTAGAGGAAGAGCTATTAGGGCTGAGAGCGTCACAGAAGTTGCTGGCCGAGCTGCTGTTGAAGGTTCAGGAGGGTGCTGTTGCAAAGAGTGTTTACTAGAACACCATTCCTCCTCTCCTAGGCTAGGCTAGGCTAGATCAGAGTATAAGGTAGCTAAAGTAGACTACAATAATCATACCATTCTAGCCTCAGGATTCGAATACTCGGACATAGGATATAATGCGGCTCTAAGTAGGTCTCAATGCCTTGAGAGTATCACGGGTGGTCATCTTCGTATTCTCGTTTCCAGGCGTAACGTTGCCGGGATTTCAAGGTATCCGCACTTCATTTCCGGCGTCAGTGCAGTGCTGACATTCTTGCATGCCGTTCAAGTTATGAAAAAGAATCAGCGATGGCACCGCATGCGCCATTGACAGCTGTAGACGCTGTCACAGTGATAAGGGTCAGTCCAAGCTCTTTCGTCACCAATACGGTGTGGCCGATTGGTTACTGATCATTCGGCATCTGAATCTCGTCATAATCATACGTTGTTCATGGACGTTGTTCCAGTTTTAGTTAACTAATCCGCAAAGTCAGTGAGAGGACTTTCTTAAGATTGGTTATCGGCTCCCTTGGTGATCGTTAATCTTAGAAGGATCTTCAATGCTCTCCGCTAATATCCGAAAAGTTTGTGATATGAGGTGTCTGGACCATTGTGGTTACTAAGGTGATTAATTTGTCAACCAAATAAGCAAATCTTTGTAGGGGAAGGTGTCCTGTTTCGGATTGCACGGAGATGACCTGCCTACTTAATTAGTAGTCTTCATCAATCTGAAGAGCCAAAAAGAAGTCGAGTAGCCAGTATAGTTCAGCCCTGCAGCCAGCCACTGGAATGACCAAGCCCTACCTCGACCAAACTCTCAAGCAGCGAACATGATGGGAGGGTTGTGTCCGGGAGCGGTGAGCGCCCTAAGTTTTCTCCAACCCGCATTGGGCTCCGAACCCTGCGGTCGATATCCCATCGCATCACCGGAAACTTTGATTCCCCTCAATACTCGGGCATCTATCTTATTTGGAAAAGCGTGGTTGGAGAATAGGAATATACCCGGCTTGCGGAAGGGCTCCTCTCTGAGCTTTGGCCTGAGACCGTTGCAGCCGAAGCAGCCGAGAACGAGGGAAGCGGCGTCGGGGTTGGAAAGGATCCGCGACGGCGTTTACCAAAGTTAATACAGCAGGAACGTCGTTCTGGAGCGGGAGATGGACTGGTTCATGGCGCGAAGGATGCGGGTTGAGGGCAAGGTCCGGAAGCACCAAGATTATTACTGGCGCTCGCTTGGTCGACGCTCTCCACATCAGCGCCGGGGCCCATAAAGTTGCGGTGTTTCGCAAACCCGGTAGTAGTCCGCGAATGAGGTTGGATGCGCTGTTCTCGAAGCAACCCAAGCCTTCCGATCCAGATTGAACCTAGCAGAATCCCAAAGAGCTGGGAACAATAAAGACAGGCGTACGGGCCGACAACCCGTCTCCTCCACTTTTCGTAGGCCGAACGCAATAGCTGACGACGATAATTAGACTCCTGGCGTATCGTGATGTATACGAGCCGGCCAACGGGAAGTTTGTTTTCTCATTTTCACTTCCGCACTCTGCGAGCCGCAGGTACACGTTCCGCCGACGATTGGCAGGCACAATATGCAAGTACGCCACCGTGGTTTGCGCCACGATACCCTGCATGCGAGCCGAAGCGGACATCATTGCATGTTAAGAGCTTCTCCGTCCTCCATCCAAGTCGCTTTGTGTCGCAGGGCTGCCAAGATGGAACTTTCCGTCAGTGATGTAGCAAAATGCCAATCGCTCTTTCGAGGCGCCAAATATTGCTCTCCTGACTCCAGCCCTTGCTTGCAGTGGTATTGAAGTGGTTGGTGCGGTTGTCTGGAAAGCTAATTCATTGCAGATGGAATCCGCATGGCTCGATATTTGGATTGGTGGGCATGAGTAGGAAGTAAGCGTGGCTCGACCAAGCAGTTTCGGACTATGGAGTTCCGATTCGGCACACCTGCCACCGCACGGCAATGCCATGTATGCGAGACAACATCACGCCAGGAGAAAGTGGGTTTTATCCTCGATTCCATGGCGTCGGGACCTGAGTCAGCGGAGCTTCGGCTCACAGTTTGATGTTTTGGTAGCAGCTTGTGCGTCTCTGGGCCGTTGTGGGCTTTTTGGTGGCCGTGGCGAACGGTTGGGGGGTGCCTATACATGATCATAGCTAAGCAGCTCACCCACTAATGCTTCGAAGGAGGCACCAGCTCGAAACGGTATCCCGAAAACAGCCAGCCAGGGTCCCCACGCACCACCCAAGCCAAAGCACACGCGGAGAGCAAGTAAGAGCAGGTGAGCAGCAAGTGGCAGCCACTGAGGCCCTGGACTGACAGCCAATATGCCCTCGCACTGGCCGCTAATGCAAAGTTCCCCAGCGAGCCACCCCCCACGCCCCACAACAAATCTGCCGCTGCTAGGGAAGAGCCGTTGATTTTCCAAATGGCTCCAGCGCAAAACAAGGTGAACGTAAGATCAACCACACAGTCCTGAAATTTTCGCGTGCGTCCGCACGCTTTCACCCTGTCTGCCACGAGGCGCGAACGGCAGCCACCTCCTGAGCTTCACAACACTCCTGCAAGCTTTGTACAATAGAGCCAAGTTTTTCTGAACAGCCATGGCGCGCCAACGTCGGGACCGTTGTGAGTGACGTGCAACAAAACCGGAATTGCGGGGGTGGAGCGCATCTTTTCAATAAATTTTGCAGTGGCTTCGCTGCCCGGTCTTGCCCGGTACAGCCAGAGAAGCAGAGGATAGAGTTCCGTAGACCCTAAATCAATACATTCGTCTCTTTGGTTCGTTTCCGGTCTCGCATGCGGTTGGGAACGTGCGTAGCGGTGTGGGTTTGACTGCCAACCTCGATCTCACGCGACTGTACATCAAACTTTCGTCGGAAGCAGGGGTGTGGGATATTCGCGGCACAAAACACCATCATGGCTTGTCTGCGCGAAGGAACAGGATGTCGAACCGCGCCGGATAACGCCGTGGCCCTGCGGAATACCTTAACTCTTGCGGACTTTTAACTTTTTTCATAAATGCGCTATGGATCGCGAGCGCCGCCCATTGACAAAGCTCTTAGTGTACACAAAGAGAGAAGCTTAATCGCTGCCGCTGCTGGAATTGTGCAATGCTAGTACTCTCAGCTTTCGCAAGCACGAGCCTACAATATAGCGTGACCGTCGTTAAAACGTTTCCCCACCTCCGTACTGAAAGTCGATGGAGATGGCCTGTACGATCAAAACCCAAAACGTACCGATCCATAATCCATTTCCCGTTGCATTTTTGAACTTTTCCATCCGTGAAAATCACAGCCGCCCGTATGGAAAGCCCTGAAACTGCCCAGAAGTATCCTCCAGTGTTGGTTTCCCAATTGTATCGCACCGAGACGCCGTTTATGTGGGTATGAGGGCGAGTAAGCCAGAAATAGAAAAACGCCGATGCTATGTAGAAGTCATCGACAAGGTCATAGACCCGTTCAGGGAAAGATGTTTGTGGCGTCCACATGGAACGAAATCCATCTAGGTGATCAAAAAGTCCAGCCTCTGGTTAATAAGTCAGCGTCGAATTTCGGAACAATCCGGAAATATGGGATTGCATACCATGTCCTTCATGATCTCCTCCCAATCCCAGGTTTGCGCCTCGTCGCCCGAGTCCATGAGCTCCCAAACTCTGTCCACAACCTGCTCTGTGTACTTGATGTTCTTCAACCCGCTGTAATTGTGAAGTGTTTCGAATGTCTTCTTGATGTCAGGTCGCTGCTCCTTGAGGTATGCTGAAATCCCGAGCATGAAAAGTGGCATTAACATGACGCTCTGTTCCGAGCAGTCCGGAGGTAGCTCCCGCAGAAGAACGAGACCCTCGTCTACGGCGTCTCTCAATTGCGGATTGGGCCGGGATTGATGTACGGTTCGGAAAAGATACAGCCAAGTGCACTGCCTATATAGCATCGCTGCCGTATATCGCGGAGTGTTGACAGGATGATTGCAAGGCCAGCTGCGGATTTGCTGGTCGATGCTTTGTGCCTCGGTCAGGATTTGGTAGTCGACTGTTGGCTTCAGATCTTCCTCTCTCCGCTGTCTGATCCGATCTCGCAGTTGTCGTATCCTTGACCAGCAGACAAACAATCCGTCCATAACACCTAAGAAGATGCCCGCCTCGTAGTTTGCAACCAGTGAAGGCAGCTGTAAGTTCTCCATCATCAACAGTGATGGCCGGCGGGAGGTGACGGAATTTGAGACGTCATGATAAACGAAGAATTCGATAATGAAGCGTTGAAATTCTTCTCGGGGTGATTCTTGTGTTGTAATGAGAGCCCTTGCGGCTTCCAGATGTGCTTGATGACCACCATCCACCTCGCCAGCACAAATACTCTGAAGGAGAAGAACTAGCGTTTGAGCGACTACCGGGTCATCCACAATAGCAGATTCGTCGCCGTTGAAGCGTCGTTGCATTTGCTTGTCGTTTCGTAGGATATCTAGAGCGCGATCAAGATGAAACATTTGACGTTGCTCAACGTCTTGACTTGGCTGCCGATTAACCAAGTGCGAGCCTGACAGACATAACACGGAGTGCATCAAGCCTTTATGCTCCATGGCCATAGGCAATAGCAGCTCTTTGAATGGGTTGTGCTTGTCCGTCCACAGGCTGAGTACGCGCGACATTTGAGTATTGAAGTGGTCGAAAAAGAACCAATCAAGTTCTGACTCCAAGCCTTCGATCAGTACGGGGAGCGTTCGTGGTGTGTCGAGCACGCTCAATCTCTGATCTTTGCTGCTTTTGGTCTTTCCTCCACCCCAGTACGTCCTGGGTGGATATCCTTCGCATACGACATTGTTCTTTCGGCAATGATCGCATGTTGGTTTGCCTTCATCACACTTCTTCTTCCTCTTCCTGCACGTTATGCAACCGGTCTTACTGCGACCTTTGGGTGGTTTGGTGAGGGGTGTGAGTGGTGTTTTCGGATGCTTTCGCGGACGGCCTCTGGGTCTCCGTGTGGCGGACTCAGCTCTTGGCGTCTCGGCATCAAATGGGTTCTCGTCTTGGAGGAGACTTTCGACCTTCGGATCAATCACGGAGTCGTCGTCCAACTCCTCAATCTTGGGTGTGACGTCGCCATCTGGTGGACTGGAAGATTCGCTATAGTGACGAACGCTAATGCTGAAGGTCGTTGTGGTTCTCGGCGACTCGCTCGACCCACTTGGACTTATAGATGTTAAGGAGGACGAACTTATGCTCGACCGCCGGAGAGGGGCAGGAGCGGTGGAGCCAAAGACAACAGTGGTGGCCATTCGCGTTCACGTGTAGGTATGGGTCAATCTCTATCCGCACCTCCCGATGGATCTTTCATTGCCATGCCAATGGGCATGAGGTCCCTTTGTAATTTTACTTTCGATTGACCTTTGTACTGTAGGAAAAGCACGCGATCGGCCCGGATACGGTGGTAAGCTACCAGGAATCAGATGATGCTGACGGACTCGAACTTCTGTTCAGGCTATGGTAAGCTAACGTCATTTGTCATACGGGCGAAGCACGATGCAAATTTCAGGAAAAGACAGCGACGCTGCTTACATAGGCGAAAGTAAGAGGGATCAATGATGGTCGGGTGGTCTCAGGATTGACGCGGGGGTTTTTGGTGACGAAAGCTCAGTGTTTGGTGCTTGACATGAGTTTTAGCCTCGACTCGGCCAGGAACAGAGTTCGGTGAAGTTAAGAGCAGAAAGACGCAATTTAAAGTCGGCAGTGGCTTTCAATGTGCTGGTATGGACGGCAGGATAGCGCTAACGCGGCCTTTTTGGCAGTAGGGAAGCGCAACAGCCAGTGCTGAGGGATGGGCGTGTTGGGATGCAAGGCTGGTGCAGAGTCGGTCAAGGGCCAATATAAATGGGAGCTACGGCTGGAAGAAGGAGGCTAGAATGCAACCGTCCCGGCAGAAGACGAGAGAGGGAGAGGGAGCAAATTGGTAGCAGCTCTTTTATTGCCGGCCAGGTCATCATTCGAGGGATGAACCTGGTGTGCCCTCTGCAGATGAACCACAGTTCTGGGAGAGTAGGGAGGAGGCGGTAGCGCAATTTTTGTGACGCAGGCGTCTTTTGCTGAGGGAGTCGCATAATAGTTGGCTGTGCGGAGGCCCGTCCGCCGCTTTCCTCCAGTGGCTTTGTCTCCAGTCGACTGCCGTGAGGATGACAAGCTGCGTACTCCAGCAAACAGGCCGCTCCAAGCAACAACCCGGTCCGGCACTGCTCCCAAAGCGAAAATGCCATGGAAAACCGTTCATGCGGTGTTCGCGGGAACACAAAACATCATCAGTCATCGCCGCGCCGTGCCCAATCCAACCGTTCTACCTTACCCATCTCTGGCTGGCTTGCGCTCGGGAAGGGGTTGTCCAGCTTCCACCTAAGCCCGAAGCACACAAGGTGAGAGCGCGGTCGCGCCCATAGCGGGCCACTTGGAGCCGAAGGTACTTGGATCGTGCTGTGCGCCGGTCTTTCGGATGGGCTAATTCGCCTGGCCAAGCAGCCATTGATGATCTGCTTTGTGGAGAAGCGCCACGGATGGTCCATGGCCCGTGGTGGGTCGTCTGTCCCGCCATGTTTTTGCTTCGGCCTCTGACAGCAAATAAGACCGACCGTTGCTGTCGGCCGGCTCAGCATCTTCGTGCTTCTACTAACGAGCCTGACGAAGCGTGCGTTGAATGAAATGGGACCCTTCCAGCACCGCAGCAATCATGGGTGCGAGATGCTCTGCTGCAGCTAGCGAAATGTAGGGTTTGAATGAGGAAGCTTTGTCGCACAAGGCTACTGGCCCAATCTCGCTGCACACCCAAAGCCACCCCTGAAGACAATGGGATGATTTTCTGCATGAGATTTCCAACGGGTGACTGCATTTAGATTCCGCCTCCACCCTTTACGCGAGCGCAAACGCCCGCCAAAGGAGTGATATGCGAACCTTCGGTGCTGGAGCCTGGAGCCTGGAGCCAAAGGGAGTTCGGTCAATGGTCTTGCACAGTCGGGCGTGCTGCGCCAGAGTGGAGTAGGCATGCCGATGGTGCCGGGGGGGGGCTGTAGCGATCACAAGGATACTGAGTAGCGAACCCATCATCAATTGGACGTGCTTTGGCACTATCGTGATGCTGGCGTCGGCAGTGACAGTTTGTTCGTACTATCATGCTTGCTCTCAGCTCCCTGCTGTGGACGACGTGCAGATTGTTGGAATCGAAAGCCAACCATGTACAGTCGATCTAACTTGCAGGAACCAAAAGCGTCGTATCGACTTTACTGCCCGACGCCACGCCATTTCAATCGGCGAAGAAAGGATCATTGTCTGCCTCACTAGCAGCAAATCTTAAAACGGCATGCCAGTCACATCTCCATGGGAGTTCGGGATGAACCCGAGTCCGAAGAAACGGGCCAATTTCTGCTTTGCGTGTATCCGCTCGAGCTTCCAACCTCGACCCCTGCTCGCTTGCTCGTCAATCGGTGTTACCTTACAATGCAGCCCAGTTTGGATCAGGAACAAAGTCAAAACGTTCCGTAGAACTTGAAATCGGAAACGATCGAAGCAGGACGTCCGACGCAACACTGCATTTCGCTTGGCAGCATTGATGCTGCTGGAGGCGAACGGGTCTAGTATGCTCTGAGCTTCGGTCTTGCAGTAAGTTGGTAGCGTAACCAGGCATGGCAAGAGCTGCGGGTGAATGACTTATGGCTTGTGCTTCGGAAACGCTCCTGCAAATCATCTAGCCAACGCAGCTAAACGACATCATGCAGAATCTAACTCTCATGACAGTACCTTCTCCAATGACATGACTTGCTAAGCGGTTGGATGCTCGCTACAAAAACGACCTCAACACCACATCTTCTGTGGTAGGAAGGTGATGTGTCATCGACATCCAACCTTCGTTTGCATCATCACTGGAGGAAAATTCATTTACGGCAACGGCAATGCCAACTGGTGTACTTCTGCAATCGAAAGACTACTAATCACCATGCATTTCAGCCTCTCAGTCTCAGCTGATGCACTTCCATCCACCTTTTCATTGATTTAGCGCATACGAGGACAGTGAGGTTACACGACATAACGAGCGCTTAGTTCATCAGTTCATCGAAAAAAATGTGTCAAACCCTTGCCAGACAATAGCCGTAAGCGAAGACTTTGAGGCATTGGCAGCGTCAATGTTTCCAAAAATGCCGTTCTCGGAGCCATAGTCCTTTTTCTAAGACAAATTTCGCAAGCTTTTCTCCTTGAAGTCCCGTTGCAGCGCGCCAAGTGGCGTTTAAGCCACGAGTGTAGAGGAGTTCGAAAGGGAGTGTGGAGAAAGATGCCGCAAAAGCAATATGTAACGCATGGCCTGAGCACTTTCGACAAAAAAAAATTTGACGAAGATCCCCCGGAATTGAAGCTTTCGTGAATATGACCGTAGACGCAGGGGCTCACACTGCGGCAAACGAAAGATTGCCAATGCCTTCCATCAAACTGCTTTCCATTTCGGCGTGCCTTGTATTAGTTCGGGCAGCAATGACCATGCCTCGAGTATCAAGCAAGACCCGCATGTAGTTGCACAGAGTAATTAAGCCGCTAGAGACATGAAGTTTGCCAAAGATAATATTTCCTTCTCTTATGCAGCTATTCCGGCTCAGTCGTAGTCATTGCGTTGTTCATCCTGAGCAGGAGAAGCTCCGCTCAACGCATCAATGAGATTGTGAAACAAAGGATACGGTGTTTAGGTCGAGAAGAGATGTATTGGGTTAGAATTGGCATGAAATTGCCCGATGAGTCCGGTCTTTTATCTACGACAATGATTTGATTTCTTAGAATAGAGAATTGCTCACACCTAATAAGCATCTAGAAAATGCGAGTGGGCTGAACCGAGATGGAGTTTCAATGCCTTATGCTTGGTCCGTGCTGTAGCGTTTTCAACCTCAAGTCCTCAACTCACATCTGTTCAATTCGCGTGAAAGAGAGCTTTGCGACTCTGTTGATTTCTACGCGCCACTCATCGCATTTGGCAGCGGTGAAGGAGTCATGGTACTCGTTAACATATAGCGACATCTCCCTACCATCATCGCTAGTGTTGCGACCATGTTTAACTTCACATCGCTCTCAGGAGCACAGTCAAGCTCCACTGCATCGCAGTCGTTGCTGGAGCTTGATGGCGGCATCAAAATCCTTGTCGACGTCGGTTGGGATGAGAGTTTCGATGAAGGCCTGCTCAAAGAACTGGAAAAACAGGTGCCTACGGTCTCACTGATCCTGTTGACCCATGCCACCGTCTCGCACCTGGGAGCCTTTGCCCACTGCAGCAAACACATCCCTCTATTCAGCAGCATACCCGTCTACGCAACCACTCCTGTCATATCACTCGGCCGCACTCTTACTCAAGACCTCTATTCCTCCACTCCACTCGCCTCATCCATCATTCCAGAATCCATTCTCGCCGAATCCGCCTACTCCTTTACCGCTGGGCTAGGTCGCAGAAACCTAAACATTCTCCGCCAGCAGCCCACCTCAGACGAGATTGCAGGCTACTTCTCTCGAATTCATCCTTTGAAGTACTCTCAACCTCATCAGCCCTTGGAATCGCCCTTTTCACCTCCACTTAACGGCCTAACGATTACTGCCTACAGCGCCGGCCATACCCTCGGTGGCACCATCTGGCACATACAACATGGCATGGAATCACTGGTGTACGCTGTGGACTGGAACCAAGCAAGAGAGCATGTTTTGTCAGGCGCGGCATGGTTGGCAGCAGGAGGAGGGGAGTTGATCGAGCCATTGCGAAGACCAACGGCCCTTGTTTGCAGCAGTAAAGGTTCCCAGCGTCTTGTCGTTGCAGGCGGCCGGGATAAGCGAGATGAGCTTTTGGTCGAACACATCAAAGCAGCCGTTGCAAAGGGCGGTACCGTGCTGATACCGTCCGATTCTAGTGCTCGCGTCCTGGAGCTCGCCTACTTGTTGGAAAATATCTGGAGCAATGAAGATTTGGACAGCCCTATCGCGCAATCACGACTCTATGTTGCTAGCACCACGACTGGTGCTACCATAAGATATGCTCGAAGCATGGTTGAGTGGATGGAAGAAGACGTTCAACGAGAGTTTGAATCCGGCTCTGGACGACAACAACCCAGTGTACCATTTGATTTCAAGTTCGTCAAGCTGCTTCAACGAAAGGCACACATCAGCAAAGCTGTCAGCTCTGAAGGAGCTAAAGTTATCGTTGCCAGCGACTCGTCATTGGAATGGGGTTTCTCGCAGGAAGTCCTTCGCAGCATATCTCAAGACCGCAACAGCCTAGTAATCTTGACTGAGCGCAGCGGTAATCAAGATACCGCAAGCGCTCGTCTCTGGGATCTATGGCGCGAAAAGTCTGGGTTCAATGAAGACGAAGCTCCTTCAGAAGATCTCTTTTCCACATCCCATGACGCAGATGGTGCCAAACTCACCATCCGTGATGTTTCAACAGAAGCACTTTCAGGGAACGAATTAACTCTCTACCAACAGTTCTTAGCCAGGCAGCGTCAGATCATGTCGGCCATGGCCGCGGACAAAGGCACAACGTTAGAAACTTCTGCGGATATCGTTGACGAGCACTCTTCGATAACATCGGAGAGCTCAGAAGAGTCTGAAGCTGAGCTTCAAGGTAAAGCGCTGAACACGTCTGCGGTACTAGCCTCTTCACGGAACAAGCTTGCCCTCAGTGATGCCGACTTGGGCATCGACATCCTCATTCGACGCAAAGGGCATTTTGACTGGGAAGTTCAAGGCAGGAAAGGTCGTGAAAGACTATTTCCAACCGTCGCGAACCGGCATCCGCGAGGTGATGACTTTGGCGACGTCATTCGGCCAGAAGAATATTTACGTGCTGAAGAACGTGAGGAACAGGAGGACGAGCACCTACTCGAACGTGCAACTACAAAGGAGCCTGCTGTCGGCTCAAAGCGCAAATGGGATGATGCAACTGCGAGCGGTATGGCCAATGGTGTCAATAAAAGAACAAAGACTGCTGGTCGCGACGGTCTGCTGGCACATCCTGACCCTGCCGGTGGTGCGATACTGAACGGCGATATATCTGCTATGGACGAAGATCTTGAAGAGGAAGAACAACCACCGGAAGGACCTCTCAAGGCGGTCATCACAGAAGAATCATTGCCATTGAACCTTCGCATCGCCTTCGTCGACTTCTGCGGATTGCACGACAAGCGCAGTTTTCAAATGCTGGTTCCCCTCATCCGTCCTCGCAAGCTTATTTTAATCGGCGGCGACAAAGAAGAGACGCTGGCCTTGGCGGAAGATTGCAAGCGACTGCTCATCAACGAAGATCAAGTTTCCAGCGAGAACACTGCCGAAATCTTCACGCCGACGATAGGCAAGACCATTGAGGCCAGCGTGGATACAAATGCTTGGGTTTTGAAGCTGAGCAAAGGATTTGCGAAGCACGTACACTGGCAGCAAGTTCGCGGGCTGGGTGTGGTCGCGTTGACCGGAAAGTTGCATAGCACAGCCTTTGAAGACAACAAGGAGGAGAGTGCGAAGAAAAGACTCAAGACTGGAGAGGATGGCGCTGAAGACAAGGTTGAGGAAACTGTCACTGCCAATGCCGAGCCCACCGTGCCTCCAGTTTTGGAAGAACTTCCCACCACTTCATTGGCACTGAGACCGATTGTTGCACAGCCCTTCCATGTGGGAGATGTAAGGCTGGCGGAGCTTAGAAGGGTCATGCAGGGGCTTGGTTTCGCGGCCGAATTCCGTGGCGAAGGTACTCTTCTCGTCAATGGCGTTGTTGCTGTTCGAAAAGGCGGCACTGGCAGACTGGAAATCGAAGCAATCATGGATCTTCCAAGCCTCGGAGGGCCGGATCCAACGTTCTACGACGTGAGGAAGAAGATCTACGAAGGCTTGGCGGTCGTAACTGGTGCCTAGGGTCAATGCAAAAATAGTAGGATGCGGGAGGATGTAGAACTCTGTTTGAGTATGTTGTTGAGGCTATTGCCGCAAAGCATTCACTTTCTATCACGTGTCTACTCTACGTCGGGTTCCATGAATTCACTCTTCTCTGTTTAACTTCTTATACCAGGTTATTTACAACTTCACAACTGCAGCGCAGTCACCATTGCATGCTTTCGGTATACAATTTTGGAAACCTCAGCATTTGGTCTACTATTCTGCAAACATTCACATACGAACTATGAGTTTTTGACGCAGCAGTGGCATCTTTTCTGTTGCATGTTCCCAGTCACGCTCCATGTCCGCCGTTCCTACTTAAAGTTGTCATGCCGCGCTTTCTTCTGTTTGCACACTGCTGGCAAACAGTTACATATACAGATTCGACAAGTAATCTAGGGATTTTCAACGCGATCCACAAAACAACAAGCTCTGCATGTCTGCACCAAGCGGCTGGCGCGCTGGAGTAGGCCTCACAAGCACCCACGACTTCCCAACACTTCCAGACGCGATGGCATACCCAATCCCAATCTTCCCCGGCGCCATCAGCTACGGCGCTCCGCTCTTCGCGCCACCGCCCGTTCCCGCCTTCCTCCCGGGCCTCGCGGGCTTCCCGCCCTTCCCCGCCTTCCCGCCGTGGCACCACCCCCCGCTCGGCTTCGCGCCGCCGCCGCCGCCCGCCACCGAGCCAAAGGACGTGCCCGGCGCCGCGCTCGACGGCGGCCTGCGCGACGGCGTCGGCTACCTGTTTCCGCGGCAGCACACGCTCGTGTTTGCGTCGTTCGACGGCGAGGCCGTGTGGAAGGAGGGCAAGGCGCCACGGTTCAGCGCGCAAAAGGTGCACTGCGGGATGGCGGTCCACGAGTTCATGGAGTTGATGGGCGCGAAGGGCGACCTGTGGCTGGTATGTTGGCCTCTCGCGCTGTGTGGTCTTGGGCTGGAGGCGTGGACGCTGACTGCGCGTAGTGTACCGAAATCTTTGAGCTCGGCGATGGGAAGTGGACTAAGGGCACTACCATCGAGTTCAAGAGTGATGAGGCGAAGGAGGCGGTCGAGAAGTATGGCTGGGGTCCGAAAAGAGGTACCAGTATGGGAGCGCCTGTTTTTGTGGTGTTTCACAAGAAGTAGTGGACATGCGGACTTCGCAGAAAATTGTAAGAAGGCTGGAGGGCATTCATTCGAAGATTGACTATTGGTTCTGGACATAATCGGTGCCGTATTTGATATGATGTATTACTTCTGGTCGGCAGCTTTTGATCCCAAGTCAAAGCCACTTATTGTTACCTCTACCGAATCCTTTATCTGTAAGTAAGCCATGGCGAGCAGCTTGTTCTCCACAAAACCGTAGCCGAAAATTATGGGAGTTATCACCATATTGTAAGGACGTTTGTTGATCACATTAACTTACCTTATTAGTCGACTCACCTTGTCCGAAGATATGCCGAGCTGCATCTTGCTTCAAAACATTTATGAATTGTTTCGCCTAAGCTCAGCATCGTCGATCGTATCCCTTCTCCCCAGCTGGGATTGGTGGCGCATTGTTAGGTGGATACGTACTCTGCAGGGCGCCTGGAGTATGCACTCTCCCATTGGTACGGAGTACTTTCATCACTTTACAGCTGAAGAAGGGAAGTTTTCTTTTTTCCATTCTGTTTAAGAAGTAAGATGTCCGTTTTGTCGAAGCACGCAGGCTGTCTCGACCGCGCTGCTCACGATGCGTCTCCCATTTCCTTTGAGTCTTTTCACTATCCAATTGAGCCTTCTCCTTGGGCCTCAGACAAAACAGAATGGCACCGAGTACGACTACATCGTTGTCGGCAGCGGGCCTGGAGGAGGACCACTTGCATGTCGCCTTGCCATGGCAGGTTTCAATACTCTTCTAATTGAAGCGGGAGATGACCAGGGCACGAATTACAACGTGAGTGTTCCAGGTTACCTAGGGCTGGTCACCCAGGATCCCAAAATGAGGTGGGATTTCTACGTCAACCACTATAAAAACCAGATCAGAGCCCAGAGAGACCCCAAATACGTCTATGAGGTTGATGGGTACCCCTTCACACAAATGGTCAACGGGACTACACCTCCGCCAGGCGCCATACCGAAAGGTATCTTGTATCCTCGCGCAGGAACCCTGGGCGGCTGCAACACCCACAACGCCTTGATATGGATTGAGCCGCACGCCTCTGATTGGAACAACATTGTGAATATTACAGGCGACACGTCGTGGAACGCTACAGCAATGCGCAACAACTACCTTGGCAAGGTGTACGAGTGGCAGAACGTACAAGCTACTGATCCCACCATCATCACACACGACCTTACCTTCACCAAACATCTCTTGGGCGGCGCTGCCGAATCCGGAGTTGGACCGGACCCAGTGAACGCTATAACAGGGCT
>Ga0335073_10003006_pt1 | contig 23349 bp, 26 predicted proteins | sample Lox_Sample_22_FD_207093 | JGI IMG/M metagenome (GOLD analysis project Ga0335073, IMG submission 207093) | Soil microbial communities from Loxahatchee National Wildlife Refuge, Florida, United States - Lox_Sample_2.2 | ecosystem: Environmental > Terrestrial > Soil > Wetlands | place: USA... | reverse complement strand
GAACTTGCCAAAGCCGGGGGTGCCTCGTCTGGCGAAGTCGGGATGAAAGGCAAAGGTGACGACGCCGAATTCCATCTCGTCCTTCCAGAAATAGGCCTTCCGCACCGCCGAGATGTCGAGAAACGGCCCGGCTTTCAGCTTGCCGTTGCGAATGACGTAGATCTTCCCGCGCATGTCGTTGACGAAGAGCCGTCCCGAGCCGTCACCGGCGTGGTAGAGGTAATTGACCCTCGCGAGCGGCGACCCGCCGCTGCTGGGCGGTACTTTGATGAAATCGACGAGGTCGATCGCGAGATCGGACGCGGCGACCTGGTGGAGAAGCGGATTGGGCGTTGCATATTCCTGCGCCGCCGTGCCTTCAAGGCCAAACGCCAGCAGCAGCAAGGCGCCGACGAAGCTACCCCGGCACGTCATCTAACGACCGCCGGCCTCCAGGATTTCGGCCACCCAGTCCCAGATATAGGCGGTGCCGATGCTGATATTGTCGGATTGGCAATGGTGGTAGCCGCCTTCGGCGCGGGTGAAGATTTTCAGCTCCTTGCGCGCCGAGCCAACCGCCGCGTAGACGCGCTCGGCGATGGCGAGCGGGATCTGCGCGTCGCCCTCGCCATGCACCAGCAGGAACGGACAGCGCAGACGCTGCGCCACGCCGTCAAGCCGGAAGCCTTCGAGTTTCTTCAGCGCCTCGTCCGTCGTCTTGACCCCGAACACCCACAGCAAATGCTGCCACGGCACCGACAGCGACAGGGCCTCCGCGCGCGCGATGCGGTCGAGCCGGTTCTTCCAGGTCTGCCAGTAATCCCAGATGGCACCCCATGCGACGCAACAGGCAAAGCGCGGCTCCATCGCCGCCGCGCGCGGCGCGAAATAGCCGCCAAGGCTCACCGCGATGACGCCGATGCGGCGCGGGTCGAATTCGGGCCGCGCCACGAGATACTCATAGGCGGCCCGCCCATAGCGCTCGGTCTCGTGATGAAGCGGAAGGTTGCGGAAGCGGATGCTCTCGCCATTGCCGGGGCCGTCGACGATGAGGCAGGCGACGCCGCGCGCGGCGAGATCGGGGATCGCCTTGAAATATTGGATTTCCTTGGTGATGTCGAACCCGTCGAAGAACACCATCGCCGGCACCTTGCTGTGGCCGGCATTCTCGGCATGGACGAGAAGCGCCGGCAGGGTCGTGCCCTCGTACGGCACTTCGACCGGCTCGATCCGCGGCCGTGCGATCACGGCCGCCGCATCCTTGAAGCACTGAACCGCACGGCGATAGCTCGCGTCGGACGTGGCAGTTTTCGGATGGAGGAACCGCTCGCCGACATGGACATAGTTGGCGGCGCGCAGGAGATAGGCCGCGGCGCTCGCGCGCTTGCCGGCGGCGAGAAGGGCGCGCCCCTTTGTCTCGAGCCCGTCGGCCATCGCCGCCCAGGCCGAAAACCATGCCCCGTCGTCGCCGAGCCGGTCCTTGAGCTTAAGGCCCACGCGATGGACCTCGCCGATCTCGCCGCCGCCCCAAGGCGCCGCGTTGAGCGCCAGCATCATCCCGTGCGACCAGCGATATTCGCCCGGGAAATAGTCGAAGCTCAACTCGTCCATGGTCCTCGCCCTTCCGCCTCACCGAGATTTCGGTTCGGGACCGCTTGGCCCTTGGGCGGCAAAGGCTTAAAATGCCGCTTTCACCCGCCGTCGACGGTCCGCCATGCAAGAAGAATTCTACCGCATCAAGAGACTTCCGCCCTATGTCTTTGCCGAGGTCAACGCCTTGAAGGCGAAGGCCCGTGCGGCGGGGCACGACGTCATCGATCTTGGCATGGGCAATCCCGACGGCGCGACGCCCGACCATATCGTCAAGAAGCTGATCGAGACGGTGCAGAACCCGAAGACGCATGGCTATTCCGTCTCGCGCGGGATCGCCGGATTGCGCCGCGCCCAGGCCGCCTATTATGCCCGCCGGTTTGGCGTCGAGCTCGATCCCGAGCGCGAGATCATCGTGACCTTGGGCTCGAAGGAAGGTCTCGCCAATCTGGCGCAGGCGATCACCGCGCCGGGCGACATCGTGCTGGTTCCGAACCCCAGCTATCCCATCCACGCTTTCGGCTTCATCATCGCCGGCGCCGCGGTCCGTCATGTGCCGCTGGGCCCCGGCATCGATTTCCTGCGCGAGCTCGACAAGGCGGTGACCCACAGCGTGCCGCCGCCGACCGCGCTCCTGCTCAACTTCCCGGCCAATCCGACGGCCCAGGTGGTCGATCTCGATTTCTACGCCGAGGTGGTGGAGTTCTGCCGCGCGCGCGGCATCTTCGTGCTGTCGGACGTGGCCTATGCGGAGATCTATTTCGACGGCGAGCCGCCGCCCTCGATCCTCCAGGTCAAAGGGGCGCGCGACATCGCGGTCGAGTTCACCTCGCTCAGCAAGACCTATTCCATGGCGGGCTGGCGGATCGGCTTCGCGGTCGGCAACGCGAAGCTCATCGCGGCTTTGTCGCGCGTCAAATCCTATCTCGACTATGGCGCCTTCACGCCGATCCAGGTCGCGGCGACGGCCGCGCTCAACGGACCGCAGGACTGCATCGTCGAGATCCGCGATCGCTATCGCGCGCGGCGCGACGTGCTGATCGATGGGCTGCGCCAGGCCGGATGGGACGTGCCGCCGCCCGCCGCCACCATGTTCGCCTGGGCGCCGGTGCCGCCGGCGTTCCGCGATTGCGGCAGCCTCGTCTTCTCGAAGCTGCTGTTGGAGCACGCGAATGTCGCGGTCTCGCCGGGCGTGGGGTTCGGCGAATACGGCGAGAATTATGTCCGCATCGCGCTGGTCGAGAACCGGCAGCGGTTGCGTCAGGCGACGCGCAACATCAAGCAGTTCCTGAACGGCCGCGCGGCCGCGCGCGCCATCGATCGGGCGCGCGAGCAGAAGGTGGCGGCGCTTCCCGACGCGTAGCGAGAAACGAGGACCCGGTCGCGCCGCAACACGCCACATCCCCTCTCGCGCGGCTCTTGACGCGGTGGCGACGTCGCGCCGTCGCGAATGCGGCGGCGCCGGGCCCCGCGCTTGATGTCGTCACGGTACGGCAATGGCTGTGGGGCGAGGGCTTCGTCATCCCGGGTGGCGAGGACGCCGTGCTGACGCTTGTCGCGCCGCTTGGGCTCGGGCCGGGCAAGCAGTTCCTCGACGTTGCGGCGGGGCTCGGCGGCGCCGTGCGCGCCGTCGCGCAGCGGCTCAACGCCGATGCGGTGGGTCTCGAGCGCGATGCGCTCCTTGCCCATGCCGGAATGGCAATGTCGGCCGCGCGCGGCCTTGCGCGGCGCGCGCTTGTGCGTCCCTACGATCCGGAATCGTTCGATCTTCCTTTTGCCGCCTATGACGGCGCGCTCGCGCGCGAGGCGACCCATGAGGTTCGCGACAAAGAGCGCTTCTTGCGCGTGGTGAAGCAGGGGCTGAAACTCGCGGCACCCTTCGTGCTCGTCGACTTCATGCTCGATCGCGGAGGCGGCGATGCCGCATCGCTGGCGGATTGGGCGCCGCATCTCTGGACCCGCGAGCGCTATGAGGATTGCTGCAAGAGCCTCGGCTTCGAGATCAGCGCCGTCGCCGATGAAAGCGATGCCTACCGCGCGCGCGTGATGGAGGGCTGGCACGCGCTGACCCGGCGTGATGAATTGCACCGCATTCCGCGCTCCGATTTCGTGCCGATCCTCGCCGAGGCGGAGCGATGGACACGCACGATCCAGGCGCTCGACAATCACGCTTTGCGGGTAATCCGGATCGAGGCGGCGGGACGCTCGGGTTGACAGGGGCGCCTTGGCCGCCTATGGTCCGCGCCGTTTTCCGAGGCCCCCCGATGAAGATCGCGAACTCGCTCAAGACGCTCAAGAAGCGTGACAAGAATTGCCGTATCGTGCGCCGCAAGGGCCGCGTCTACGTCATCAACAAGGCCAATCCCCGCTTCAAGGCGCGCCAGGGCTGAGCCTGCCGCGCCCGCCGCTCGCATGAACCGCGCCTTGGGGCGCGGTTTTTTGTATGATGCGGGCCATGGAGATGCCCATCCCCGACGCAGGCACGATCGCGGGGCGCGACCAGATCGCGGCCGATCTTCGCGCTCTCGTGGCGCCGGACGCCGTGATCGCGGCCGAGGACGAGCGACGCGCCTATGAGACGGACGGGCTTACCGCCTATCGCCAGAGCCCGCTTCTCGTCGTGCTGCCCTCGACAACCGAGGAAGTCGCGCGCGTCCTCGGCTATTGCCGCGAGCACGGGGTGAAGATCGTGCCGCGGGGCGCCGGCACGTCGCTTTCGGGTGGCGCGCTTCCCTTGGCCGACGGGATCCTGCTCGGGATGGGCAAGTTCAACCGCATCCTCGAGATCGATTTCGAGAACCGGGTTGTCGTGGCGCAGCCCGGCGTCACCAATCTCGGCATCTCGAACGCGGTCGAGCATCGGGGATTCTATTACGCGCCCGATCCTTCGAGTCAGATCGCGTGCTCGATCGGCGGCAACGTCGCCGAGAATTCGGGCGGCGTCCATTGCCTCAAATACGGACTCACCACCAACAACGTGCTGGGGATCGAGCTGGTGCTGATGACCGGCGAGATCGTGCGGCTGGGCGGCAAGCATCTCGACGCCGAGGGCTATGATCTGCTCGGCATCCTGGTCGGGTCCGAGGGGCTGTTGGGCGTCGTCACCGAAGTCACGGTGCGCATCCTCAAGAAGCCGACCACGGCGCGTGCGATCCTCTTGGGATTCCCGACCAGCGAGGGCGCTGGCGCCTGCGTCGCGAAGATCATCGGCGCCGGCATCATCCCCGCCGGCATGGAGATGATGGATCGGCCGGCGATCCATGCGGCCGATGATTTCGTGCATGCGGGTTATCCTCGCGATGTCGAGGCGCTGCTGATCGTCGAGCTGGACGGGCCGCCGGCCGAGGTTGAACACCTCATCGCCGCGGTCGAGGCGCTTGCGCGCCAATGCGGCGTGGTTTCCTGCCGTATCAGCGCCAGCGAGGAGGAGCGGCTCACTTTCTGGTCGGGCCGCAAGGCGGCTTTCCCCGCGGTGGGTCGCATCTCGCCCGATTATTATTGCGTCGACGGTACGATCCCGCGCCGTTGCCTCGCCGACGTGCTGCGCCGAATGAGCGCCCTTGCCGCGGCGCACGGCTTGCGCGTCGCCAACGTGTTCCATGCGGGCGACGGCAACCTCCATCCGCTCATCCTCTACGATGCCAACGAGCCGGGCGAGCTCGCGCGCGCGGAGGAGCTGGGCGCCGACATCCTGCGGCTGTGCGTCGAGGTGGGGGGCGTCCTCACCGGCGAGCATGGGGTCGGCGTCGAGAAGCGCGATCTCATGGGCACCATGTTCACCGCGGCTGATCTCGATCAGCAGCAGCGCCTCAAATGCGCGTTCGACCCGCAAGGTTTGCTCAATCCCGGAAAGGTCTTTCCGCAGCTCCACCGCTGCGCCGAGCTGGGGCGCCTCCACGTGCATCACGGCAAGCTGCCGTTTCCCGACCTGCCTCGCTATTGATGAGTGACTTCCGGCCCACTACCACGCGCGAGCTCGAGGCGGTTGTCGCGGAGGCGGTGGCGCGCGAGGAGCCGATGGAGCTGGTTGCGGGCGGCAGCAAGCGGGGGCTGGGCCGGCCGCTGCAACTGCCGCATCGTCTCGATCTGTCGGCATTCGCAGGGATCGGCCTTTACGAGCCCGAGGAGCTGGTGCTGACCGCAGGCGCCGCGACGCCGCTTGCGGATATCGAAGCGGCGCTCGGCGAAAGACGCCAGATGCTCGCGTTCGAGCCTGCCGATTGGCGCGCCCTTCTCGGGAGCGAACGCGCGGCGCCGACATTGGGCGGCGCGATCGCCTGCAATCTCGCGGGCCCGCGGCGGGTACGGCAAGGGGCCGCGCGCGATCATTTCCTGGGCTTTTCCGCCGTGAGCGGACGCGGCGAGGCGTTCAAGGCGGGCGGCCGCGTCGTGAAGAATGTCACGGGCTATGACCTGCCGAAGCTGATGGCCGGCTCCTATGGCACGCTCGCCGCGCTCACCGAGGTGACGGTCAAGGTTTTGCCGCGGTCTGAAGCGATGCGCACGCTGGTGCTGCGCTCGCTCGACGACGAGGCGGCGCGCCGCGCGATGAGCGCGGCGCTCGCGAGCCCGCACGAGGTGAGCGGCGCCGCGCATCTGCCGGAAGCCGTTTCGCCTTCGGGCGCGCGCACCTTGCTGCGGCTCGAAGGTCATGGTCCTTCGGTCGAGGCGCGCGTCCGCGCCCTTGCCGAGGAACTGCGCGCATACGGCACGATCGATGTGCTGGGCGATGCGGACTCGGAATCCGCGTGGCGCGCGGTGCGGGACGCGGAACCCTTCGCGCCGTTTGCCGACCGCACGATCTGGCGCGTATCGGTGGCGCCGACCGACGCCCCGGCGGTCGCTGCACGCATCGCAAAGACGCTCGACACGCGCCATTTCTACGATTGGGGCGGCGGGCTCCTCTGGCTCGCGGTCAAGGGCGCCCAGGATGGCGGTGCGTCGGTCATCCGCGCGGCTTTCGCGTCGGGCCATGCGACGCTCATCCACGGGCCCCAGGCGCTCCGCCTTCAGGTGGCGGTGTTCCAGCCGCAGCCGCCGGCGCTCGCTACCCTTGCCGCCCGGGTCAGGGACGGGTTCGATCCGCGCCGCATCCTCAATCGCGGCCGCATGGTGCCCGAGGCCTGAGCGGCGATGCAGACCAATTTCTCGCCGGCGCAGCTCGCCGATCCCGATCTCAGCGAAGCGAATCAGATCCTGCGCACGTGCGTCCATTGCGGCTTTTGCAACGCGACGTGTCCGACTTTCGCGCTGCTGGGCGACGAGCTCGACGGGCCGCGGGGCCGCATCTATCTCATCAAGGACATGCTCGAGCGTGACCGCGCCGCGACGGCGGAGGTCGCGCGCCATGTGGACCGCTGCCTTTCGTGCATGGCCTGCATGACGACGTGCCCTTCGGGCGTGCATTACGGGCACCTCGTCGATCAAGCGCGTCGCCGGATCGAAGAAACCTATCGCCGCCCGCTTGTCGAGCGCTGGGTGCGCGCCGCTCTGGCGGCGGTGCTGCCGCGGCCGGCGCTGTTCCGCGCGGCTCTTGCGCTGGCGATGATCGCGCGGCCGATCGCGCGGATGCTGCCGGGACCGCTCGGCGCCATGGCGGCGCTTGCCCCGGCGCGGGTGCCCAATCCGGGCGCGGTCGAGCGGCCGCAGGTCTTCGCCGCCGAGGGTGTGCGCAAGCAGCGCGTGGCGCTCCTCACCGGCTGCGCGCAAAGCGTGCTGGCGCCCGAGATCAACGCGGCGACGGTGCGGCTTCTGACGCGGCATGGCTGCGAGGTGGTGATCGCCAAAGGCGCCGGATGCTGCGGCAGCATCGTTCATCACATGGGCCGCGATGCAGGCGGCTATGCGCGCGCGCTCATCGATGCGTGGATCGCCGAAGCGGATGGGCGGGGGCTCGATGCCATCGTCGTGAATACGTCCGGCTGCGGCGTGACGATCAAGGATTACGGCTTCATGCTGCGCGAGGACCCGCTTTACGCCGGCAACGCCGCGCGCGTCGCGGCGCTTGCACGGGACGTGAGCGAGTTCATGGCGGGGCTTGGGCTTCGCCCGCCCGCGCGCGCGACGGGACAGCGTGTCGCCTACCACGCCGCCTGCTCGCTTCAGCACGGACAGAAGATCACGGACGCGCCAAAGCGGCTTTTGCGGGCGGCGGGGTTCGTGGTGCTCGACGTGCCGGAAGGTCATCTCTGCTGCGGCTCGGCCGGCACGTACAACATGCTGCAGCCGGACCTGGCCCGGCGCCTCAAGGCGCGCAAGCTCGGCAATATTGCGCGCATCGCGCCGGAGATCGTTGCAACCGGCAATATCGGCTGCATTGTGCAGCTTCAGGATGCGGGCGTGCCGGTGCTGCACACGGCGGAGCTGTTGGATTGGGCAACCGGCGGGCCGACGCCGGAAAAGCTCGCCTAGCTCTTGAGCCGCGCGACCCGCGGCAGCAGCAGCGACGCGAGCAAGGCGGCGGCCCCGATCAGCGTAGGCATGAGCCACCCGGTGGTGCCGGCCCACATCCTGCCGCCAGCCGCGCCCAGCTCCACAGAGGCGACCGTCATCGGCAACTGACCCAGGACCGAGCCCAGCGCATATTGCCCGATCGGCAGTCGGGTCAGGCCGAGCGCGTAATTGGCGAGGCTGTGCGGGATGACCGGGATGAGCCGCAGGGCCGCCACCGCGCGCCAGCCGCCGGCCTCGGCGCGCTGGAGCACCGGACCGAGCCGCGGCATGCTTTCGAGATCAATGAGGCCGCTATTGAGATAGCGCGCCACCACGAATCCCGCGACCGCGCCGAGGACGCTGCCGATCGTCGCCCAGAGCAGTCCCCACTCGGTGCCGAACACCAAACCCGCCGCCATCGCGAGCACGGTGCGCGGGATGAAGAGAAGGCTCGCGGCGATATGCAGCGTCAGGAACAGCAGCACCGCGTTCGGATGCACGGCGAGGACGCCCGACAGCGCGATCGGGTCGAGCGCCGCGTGCCGGTGCCGCAGCGCATAAAGCGCGCCCGCCGCAAGCGCCAGGACGACGAGGACGCGGCCGACGAGCCGCAGCCGCGACAGGCCGCCCAATTCGCTCATGGCACCGGCGCCGCGCTTGGGGCCGCCTGCGGCAGGTCGGCCGCGTCGGGCTCGGGCAGGAGCTCGGGCCGGCTACCGCGGCGCTTGAGCCACATCACGCCGAGAAGATCGACGATCCCGACCCACAGCCGGTCGAGCACGCCGTAATTGGATTTTCCGCGCTCGCGCGGCCGGTGGTTCACGGGAACCGAGATCGTGCGTCCGCCATGACGCATCATCAATGCCGGCAGAAACCGGTGATTGTGATCGAAGAACGGCAGCTCCAGATAGACCTCGCGGCGGATGATCTTAAGCCCGCATCCAGTGTCCTGCGTCGCGTCGCCGAGCGCGCGGGCGCGCACGCGATTGGCGATGCGCGAGGCCCAGCGCTTCATGATGCTGTCGCGACGCTTCGCGCGCAGGCCGGCGATCAGCACGGGCGGATCGCCCGCTGCGGCGCGCGCGATCTCGAACAGGCGCGGGATGTCGGCGGGATCGTTCTGGCCGTCGCCGTCGAGCGTCGCGATCCAGGGCGCGCGCGCGGCCTTGACCCCGGTCCGGATCGCCGCGCTTTGGCCATAAGAGCGCTGGTGCCGGACGAGCCGCGCCCGCGGGGCGGCGCGCACGGCGGCCGCTGTTCCGTCGTTGCTGCCGTCATCGACGTAAACGATCTCGTACGCGAACCGGCCGTCGAGCGCCGCGCCGATCTCGCGGACCAACGGCGCAATATTGGCCGCTTCGTTGCGGACCGGAATGACGATCGACAGCTCCATGGGCCGGCCCGTTTAGCACATTTTAACCAGAGAGGCGACGCGGGGCGCGCGCGGCGCGCGCGCATGCCGACGCTGCCTCGATCGAAAGGGTAGGGTGGGGATGCGCGGCGCCCGCCCGGCCTAAGACGATTCATGACGCAATCCGCCGCCGCCCTCATCGCCGCCACGAGGTTCGGCTTTGCCGCGCGGGGCGACGATCTCGGGACGATCGCGTCCAATCCCCATCAATGGGTGGTGGGACAGCTTCGCTCGGCGCCGGCGCCGCTTCCGGGCGAGCTTCCGTCGAGCGCGTCGGTCGTGACCCAAATCCTCGAGCGGCGCCGCGACAAGGGCGATGACGCCGCGCGCAAGGAATTCGGCCAAACCATGCGCCAAATCTACCTCGCCGAGGTGGAAGCGCGGCTCGCCGCGGCGGCCGACAGCGACACGCCGCTCCTTGAGCGGCTGACGCAGTTCTGGAGCAACCATTTCACGGTCTCGGCGCTGCGGCCGATCGTCACCGGCTTGTGCGGCGCGTTCGAGCGCGAGGCGATCCGGCCGCACGTCACCGGCCGTTTTTCCGACATGCTGCTCGCCGCGGAATCGCATCCGGCGATGCTCCTCTATCTCGACAACGCCGTCTCGATCGGCCCCGAATCGATGGCCGGAGAGCGCACCGGCCGCGGCCTCAACGAGAATCTGGGGCGCGAAATCCTCGAGCTGCATACGCTGGGCGTCGATGGCGGCTATACGCAGGACGATGTCGAGGCACTGGCGCGCATCCTCACGGGCTGGTCGCTGGCACGCCTCGTCGAACCCGATCCCGGCACCTTCATGTTCCGTGAGCGCGCGCACGAGCCGGGTGCGAAGACGCTGCTCGGCCGGCGTTATGCCGAGGACGGCCGGAACGAGGGCGTGGCGGCGCTTCGCGATCTTGCCGCCCATCCCGCCACGGCGCACCACATCGCGACGAAGCTCGCGCGCCATTTCATCGCCGACAAGCCGCCCGCCGATGCCGTCGCGCGCATCGCCGCGACGTTCCAGCAAAGCGGCGGCGATCTCGCCCGCGTCACCGAGGCGGTCGCGCACGAAGACGCCGTCTGGCGCGAGCCGCTTGCCAAGGTGCGCACGCCCAACGAGCTGGTGATCGCGTCCTGCCGCGTTGCCCAATGGACGCCGAAGCCGCCGCTGATCGCGGGCAGTCTGCGCGTTCTCGATCAACTGCCCTACCACGCGCCGCAGCCGTCGGGCTGGCCCGACGATGCGGCCTCCTGGATTTCGCCAGAAGCGGTGCTGCGGCGCGCGCAATGGTGCGAGGCGTTCGCCGATCGGATGCCCGATCCGCCCGATGCTGCGGCGCTTGTCGGCGCGACCCTCGGGGATGGCGCCAGCGCCGAATCCGTCGATGCGATCCGCGCGGCGCCGAGCCGGCGCACCGCGGTCGCGCTGCTTCTCGCGAGCCCGGAGTTCCAGCGCCGATGATTCTCGCCCGCCGCCATGTTCTCGCCGGTGCCGCTGGCATGGTCCTGACCGCCGGCCTGCATCGTGCCGCCTTCGCCGCGGCGCCGACCGATCAGCGTTTCATCGTGGTCCTGTTGCGTGGCGCGCAGGATGGGCTTGCGACGGTGCCGCCTTATGGCGATCCGCGCTATGCCGAGCGGCGCACGCGCCTCGCGCTGAAGCCGCCGGGAGAGCCGGGCGGCGTCGTGGCGCTCGACAAATTCTTCGGGCTCCATCCGGCGCTGGCACCGCTCGCGCCCTATTACCAAAAAGGCGAGCTTCTGGTCGTGCCCGCATCGGGCAACGGGTACAACACGCGCTCGCATTTCGATGCGCAGGATTTGATGGAAAGCGGGCTCGCGGTGAAAGGCCGCGAAAGCGATGGCTGGCTCAATCGGGCGTTGGGCCTCATGAAAGGCGGCGATCATCGGTTGGGACTTGCCGTGGGCGGTGCGGTGCCGCGCATTCTGCGCGGCTCGATCGAGGTCGCCTCGTGGCAGCCCGAGAAGATCGCCGCAGCTTCGCCCGATTTCGTGTCATCGCTCGAAAGCCTCTATCGGCGCGATCCGCTGCTGGGTCCTGCGCTTCAAGCGGGCCTTGCCTCGCAGAATTTCTCCAATGCCGTGCTGGGCGACGATTCGATGGCGGCGCAGGGCGGCTATGGTCCTGGCGGATTCCGCCCGCTCGCCGAAGTTGCGGGCAAGCTGCTCGCGGCCGATGACGGGCCGCGCATCGCGTCGCTCGACATGCTCGGCTGGGACACGCACGTGAATCAGGGTGCCGACACGGGTCGCCTGGCACAGAATTTCACCGGGTTCGCCGATGGGCTCGACGCCATGGCGAAGGCGCTGGGTCCCGCCTGGCGCAAGAGCGTCGTCGTCACCGTCACCGAGTTCGGCCGCACCGTCGCGGTCAACGGCAATGACGGCACCGATCACGGCACCGGCGCGGCGATGCTGGTGATGGGCGGTGCCGTCAAGGGCGGACGGGCCTTTGGCGACTGGCCGGGACTCGATACGCTCGTCGAGGATCGCGACCTCCGCGTCGCGACCGACTCGCGCAGCATCCTGAAGGGTGTCTTGCGCGACCATCTGGGGCTTGACGCGGCGGCGCTCGGGACGAGGGTGTTTCCCGACACGGGCGGCCTCGCGCCCGCTTCTGGCATCGTCCGCACCTGATCTATACTGGGCTCGTGCGAAGAGCCTGGTTCATCATCGCGGCGATGGCCCTTGCGGGCTGCGCCCCGCAGCATCCGCTCGTCGACATGACCAATGTCGATCCCGTCGCCTATCAGCGCGTGCTCGATCGGTGCGACGCGATCGCGTCGCCGGGCAGCGGGTCGGGGCCGCTCGTTGCCGGCGTGCTGATCGGCGGCACCATGGGGCTCGGCGCCGGCGCGTTCATCTCGGGCTTGGTGGATGAAGGCGGGGCGGCGATCGGCGCGGCATCTGGCGCCGCGGTCGGGGCGGCCGCCGCCACGGTCGGGAAGGATTCGGCTCTCGTCAAATCGGTCTCGGCCGCACCGCCGCAAACCGTCGACGCGTGCCTCACCGGGCACGGCTACAAGATCGTCGGCCACATCTAGCCCGCGTCCACCCAGGCAATGCGCAAGACATTGGTGGCGCCGGGCGTGCCGAAGGGGACGCCCGCGGTGATCACGATGCGGTCGCCATTCTGGGCGAATCCTTCTTTGTGCGCCGTCCGCGTTGCCGTCTGCACCATGTCGTTGAAGCTGTGGACGTCGCGGGATTGGACGCAGTGCAGGCCCCACGCCACGGCGAGCCGCCGCGCGGTTTCGATCTTCGAGGTCAGCACCAGGACCGGCACGTTGGGGCGCTCGCGCGCGGCGCGGAGCGCCGTGGCGCCGGAGGTGGTGTAGGAGAGGATCGCGGCCGCGCCGACCGTTTCGGCGACCTGGCGCGCGGCGTTGGAGATCGCATCGGGGTGGGTGTGCTCGGGCGCCGCCGCTTCGGTCTTGAGGCCCGGGAAATAATGGGGATCGGCCTGCACGCGGCGGATGATGCGGTCCATCATCGTGACCGCTTCGACCGGATAGTCGCCGGCCGCGGTCTCCGCCGACAGCATCACCGCGTCCGCGCCCTCATAGACCGCGGTCGCGACGTCCGACGCTTCGGCGCGGGTCGGGACCGGCGCGTGGACCATCGATTCGAGCATCTGCGTCGCGACGACCACCGGCTTTCCGGCAAGCCGGCTGGTATGGATGATCTCGCGCTGCACCGGCGGCACGTCCTCGGGCGGCATCTCGACGCCCAAATCGCCGCGCGCCACCATCACCGCGTCGGCAAGCTCGACGATCTCGCCGAGCCGGCCGATCGCGGCCGGCTTTTCGAGCTTCACCAGCACGCCGGCGCGCCCGCCGATGAGCTTTTTCGCCTCGGCCACGTCGTCGGGCCTTTGCACGAACGACAGCGCGATCCAGTCGACCTCGAGGCTCAAGGCGAAGGCAAGGTCGGTGCGGTCCTTCGCGGTCAGCGCCGACATCGGCAGCACGGCGTTGGGCACGTTGACGCCCTTGCGGTTCGAAAGATCCCCGCCCGTGACGACGACCGTCTCGGCATAGTCCTTGCCGGAGCTTTCGACCTTGAGCCGGATGTTGCCGTCGTCGAGCAGCAGCTCGGTGCCCGGTTCGATTGCGGCGAAAATCTCGGGATGCGGCAGCGGTGCGCGCTTTGCATCGCCCGGAGTCTTGGCGAGATCGAGCCGGAAGTGCCGCCCGGCGACGAGCTTCACCTTGCCGTCGGTGAAGGTGCCGACGCGTAGCTTCGGACCTTGCAGGTCGGCCATGATGCCGATGGGCCGGCCGTATTTTTTCTCGAGCGCGCGAATCGTCTCGTGCCGGCTCCGATGCTCTTCCTGAACGCCATGGCTGAAATTGAGGCGGAACACGTCGACGCCTGCTTTGAAGAGCGCATCGATCCGCTCCGGCGTTGAGCTCGCGGGTCCGAGTGTTGCGACGATCTTGGCGCTGCGCTGACGTCTCATCCCGCCTCCACCAGAATCGCGCGGAAATCGTTGACATTGGTCCGCGTCGGACCGGTGACGACGAGATCGCCCAGCGCGTCGAATGCGCCCCACGCGTCGTTGTCGGCGAGCCGCGCCTTCAAGTCGATCCCCAAGGCCCGCGCGCGCGCCGGCGTGTCGGGGCCGCAGCGGGCACCGGCATTGGCCTCGGTCCCGTCGATGCCGTCGGTGTCGCAGGCGATCGCGTGGATGCCGCGCTCGCCATCGAGCGCGATCGCAAGCGCGAGCGCGAACTCGGCGTTGGGTCCGCCGCGCCCCTTGCCTCGGACCGTGACGGTCATCTCGCCGCCCGAGAGCAGAACCGCCGGCAGCGCCACCCGGGCCTCGCCAACGATGAGATTGCGCGCCAGCGCCGCCCGCGCGATGCCGGCATGGACCAGCGCCACGTCGCGTGCCTCGCCCTCGATCCGGTCGCTGAGCAGCACCGGCGTGAGGCCGAGGCCGCGCGCCGCGGCAGCCGCCGCTTCAAGCGCAATCTGCGGCGTCGCGATGAGGACGAAGCGGCTTCGCGCGAGACGCTTGTCTCCGGGTTTTGGCGTCTCGTCCTCGGCGGCCTCAAATCGCGCCGCAACGGAGGCCGGCGGCTCGAGGCGATACTTCGCAAGGATCGCCCGCGCGTCGGCGAAGCTCGTCGGATCGGCGACGCTGGGGCCCGATCCGATCACCGCCGGATCGTCGCCCGGCACGTCGGAGATCGCGAGCGTCACCGTCGCCGCCGGCGCCGCGGCCGCCGCGAGCCGCCCGCCCTTGATCGCGGAGAGATGCTTGCGCACGCAGTTCATCTCGCCGATCGTGGCGCCCGATCGCAGCAGCGCGCGGGTGACGACCCGTTTGTCCTCGAGTGAAATGCCGGGCGCCGGCAATGCCAAGAGCGCCGAGGCACCGCCCGACATGAGGCACAGCACGAGATCGTCGGCGCCCAGTCCGCGCACGGAGGCGAGGATGCGCCGCGCGGCGTCCTCGCCCGCCGCGTCGGGCACGGGATGGCTCGCCTCCACGACCTCGATCCGGCGGCACGGAACCCCATGTCCATAGCGCGTGACGACGATGCCCGAGAGCTCGCCCGGCCAATGCGCCTCGACCGCATGCGCCATCGATGCCGCGGCCTTGCCGGCGCCCACCACGATGGTGCGGCCGCGCGGCGGCGCGGGGAGATGCGTCGCCAGCACGGCGCCGGGCGCCGATGCCGCGAGCGCCGACTCGAAAAGGCGCTGCAGCATCGCCGCGGGAGCATCGAGGTGAGAATCCTTCACGCGGGCCGCTATAGCCGAATTCCGCGATACAAAGAAGTCGCTCGCCCTTTTTCGGCCAAGATAAGATGGCACCTTGCGACGAGACGATTCGCGCACAAGAGTATCGTTGCCGCCATGCCCCAATTTCGCCTTGATCCGGGCGATCCAGCGCCCTTCGAGCTCATGCGACGCGACGCGGCGTCGAGCCTGCTCCTCACCTGCGATCATGCGAGCAAGGACGTGCCGCACGCCTTGAAGCAGCTTGGGCTCGCGCCGGCCGAACTTCAGCGGCATATCGGCTGGGACATCGGTGCCGCGGCGGTGACGCGGCGTCTCGCGCCTCTTCTCGATGCGCCGGCGATCCTTGCCGGCTATTCGCGCCTCGTGATCGACTGCAACCGCGATCCTGGCGATCCCAGCTCGATCCCCGAAGCGAGCGACGGCACCGCGATCCCCGGCAATCATGGTCTTGGCGCGGAGGAGCGCGCGCTTCGCCATGCGGCGATCTTTGCGCCCTATCACGGAGCGATCGAGGATTGGCTCGAGACGCGGATTGCGCGCGGCGTCGCGCCGGCGCTCTTGTCGATCCACAGCTTCACGCCGGTGATGTGCGGCTTTGCGCGGCCCTGGCATGTCGGCGTTCTATGGGATGAAGACCCGCGCATCCCGGTGCCGTTGCTCGCGGCGCTCAGGTCCGACGCCGCGCTTGTCGTCGGCGACAACGAGCCCTATTCGGCGCGGGAGCCGGCGGGGTACACGGTGCGCCATCACGCGGTCGCGCGCGGCTTGCCCCATGTCGCGATCGAATTGCGCCAGGATCTCGTCGCCGACGATGCGGGGGCGACGCGATGGGCGGAAATCCTCGCCGCGACGCTGCGGCCCATTCTGGCGCGGCAGGAGATCTATGCGGTGCGGAGGGGCTAGACCCGGCACCCTCCTGATCCCAATATGAAAGGGATGCCAGTACCGCCCCGGAGTGGAACGATGGACGATCAAACCCGCACCGAGCTCGAGGCCGCCGCCTTCCGCCGGCTTGTTCAGCATCTGCGCGAGCGCACCGATGTGCAGAACATCGACCTCATGAATCTCGCGGGGTTCTGCCGCAACTGCCTCTCGCGCTGGTACCGCGAGGCCGCCGACGAGCGCGGCATCAAGATTCCCGATCCCCAAGCGCGCGAGATCGTCTATGGCATGCCCTATGACGAATGGCGCGCCAAGTATCAGAAAGAGGCGACGTCCGCCCAGAAGGATGGCTTCGCTGCCGCGCACAAGCACTGACGGCCGCGCCTTGCGCAACGGCGGGACGTCAACTAGGGTCGCGCCATCGCCCAGGAATGCACGGGGGAAACCAATGCCGGACGTCGGCGGCGTTGCCGGCGATCGCCTGAAATCTTTCATCGAGCGGATCGAACGGCTCGAAGAAGAGAAAAGGGCGCTCGCGGAAGACATCAAAGAGGTCTTTTCCGAGGCGAAGGGCGTCGGCTTCGATGTGAAGATCATGCGGCAGATCATCCGCATCCGCCGGATGGATGACGATGACCGCGACGAGCAGGAAGCGCTGCTCGACACCTATCTGCGCGCCATCGGCATGAAGCCGGAGCGCAGCGGCCGCCGCGCTGCCGGGTAAGCAATGACCAGCGCGGCGCGGCGCGCGCCCAGCGAGCGCCTTCTTGCCACGTTGCGCCAGCGCTTTGGCGATCGGCTGTCGACCCATCAATCGGTGTGCGAGCATCACGGTCGCGATGCCTCCTATCATCCGCCACATCCGCCGGACGCGGTGGTCTTCGCGCACGCGACCGAGGATGTCGCCGAGACCGTGCGGCTTTGCGTCGCCGAACGCGTGCCCGTCATCCCGTTCGGCGCCGGCACCTCGCTCGAAGGCCAGGTCGCGGCGCTCGAAGGCGGGGTGTCGATCGACCTTTCGCAGATGGATCGCGTGCTGCGCGTCTCGGCCGAAGATCTCGACTGCACCGTCGAGGCCGGCGTCTCGCGCAAGGCTCTCAATCAGCATCTGCGTGATACCGGCCTGTTCTTCCCGATCGATCCCGGCGCCGACGCGACCTTGGGCGGCATGGCGGCGACGCGAGCTTCGGGGACCAACGCCGTGCGCTATGGCACGATGCGCGAGAACGTGCTGTCGCTCGAGGTGGTGCTGCCGTCGGGCGAGGTGATCCGCACCGCGCGGCGCGCGCGAAAATCGGCGGCGGGCTATGACCTGACGCGGCTCTTCGTCGGTTCCGAGGGAACGCTCGGCGTCATCACGCAAGTGACGGTGCGGCTTCACGGCGTACCCGAGGCGGTCCGCGCCGCGGTCGTCTCGTTCCCGAGCCTCGAGGCCGCGGTCGAGACCGTGGTCATGACCATCCAGGCCGGCATCCCGATGGCGCGGATCGAGTTGCTGGACGAGGTTCAGATCGACGCGGTCAACCGCTATTCGAAGCTCGACTATCCGGTGGCTCCGACCTTGCTGTGCGAGTTTCACGGCTCGGCGGCGGGCGTCAAGGAACAGGTCGAGTTCGTCGAGGCGCTGGCCCGCGAGCAAGGCGGCACCGGCTTCGCCTGGGCCGAGACGACCGAGGCCCGCAACCGGCTGTGGCAGGCGCGGCATGACGCCTATTTCGCGGCGTTGGCGCTCAGGCCCGGATGCGGCGGCTGGGCGACCGATGTCTGCGTCCCGATCTCGGGGCTCGTCCAATGCATCACCGAGACCAAGCGCGAGATCGAAGCGGCCGGGCTGTGTGCGCCGATCGTAGGGCATGTGGGCGACGGCAATTTCCATTGCTGCTTCATCCTCGATTCCGGCAACGAGGCGGAATTCGCCGCGGCCTCGCGCCTCAACGACCGCATGGTCGCCCGCGCGATCGCGCTCGACGGAACCTGCACGGGCGAGCACGGGGTCGGGCAGGGGAAGATCCATCATCTCGACGCCGAGCATGGCGCGGCGCTCGGCGTGATGCGCACGCTGAAATCGGCGCTCGATCCCCACAACATCATGAATCCCGGGAAGATCCTGAGGGTTTAGGGGGCAGAGGATGCCGGCGCGGATCGAGGCGATCGAAGGCGACATCACGGCGCTCGACGTGGATGCCATCGTCAATGCTGCCAATGCGAGCCTTCTGGGCGGTGGCGGCGTCGATGGCGCGATCCATCGGGCGGCGGGTCCCGACCTTCTCGCCGAATGCCGGAGCCTCGGCGGCTGTCCCACCGGCGAAGCACGCATCACCAAGGGCTATCGCCTCAAGGCGCGGCATGTCATCCACGCGGTCGGTCCGGTGTGGCGCGGCGGCGCGGCGCGCGAAGACGAGCTGCTGGCCGCATGCTACCGCGCGAGCCTGACGCTCGCTGTGACGCACGGCGTGCGCTCGATCGCGTTTCCCGCGATTTCGACCGGCGTGTTCGGCTTCCCGAAGCCGCGAGCCGCTGCCATCGCCGTGGCGGAGACGCGGCGGTTCGCCACTGCGAGCGCGTCGCTCGATCGCGTGCTGTTCGTGTGCTTCGACGCGGAAAACCTGAGGCTTTATCTCGACGCGCTCTGCTGACCCGTCAATCGAGCCGCTTGCCATCAAGGTCTTTGTCGGACTTGTCCTTCTCGCGCTCGGTCTTCGATCGCTCGCCCTTGGTGCGGCCAAAGCGCGCGCGATTCTCCTCGGCGCGGCGGGCCGCCTCCTGGCGCTGGCGTTCCTTGCGGACGCGGTTAAGGTTAACGATCTCGGCCATGGTCGTCCCGAGAGATTATTCCGGTTTGGCCTGCGGGCCAAGTTCCCCGCGCACGTAGCAGTCCCGCACGAAAAGCCGTAGCGCGCTCGACAGGTTGCCGCGCCGGCCGGAATCGACCGTTGCGACGAGCGCGCTCAGCGAAATGCCGCGCCGGCGCGCGACCTCGGCGAGATCGCGCCAGTAAGGCTCCTCGAGCGAAAAGCTCGTGCGGTGCCCGGCGATCGCGACCGAGCGCTTTTTCGGCGCGTCGCTCAGCCGGTCCTGGTCATTGTCTCCCGACGGACCCATCGATCGAAATCCTCGGATAGGCGAGCACGAGCGCCGCCTGCTTCAAGGTCGTTCCTTCGAGATGCGCTGTCTTGGCGATCCTGCCATGGACCGTCCTCGTCCGTGACAGGGTAAATATAGGTCCTGCCGGCCGGGACCGCAGGATCAGCGGGTCGCCTGGGGTCCCGCTCCCGGATGGGGCCCTTCAGGGCGCTGCATCTGCAGCTCGGCGAAGTGTTGGCGCTGTTCCGGCGACAGCGTCGTCACGAACGCGAGCAGGTTCGTGCTCATCGCCTTTTGGAAGGCGCGGCGGTTTTCCAGCACTTGGTCCGTGATTGTCGCGATACGCGCCGCGTCCGGCTGCGGCTTGCCTATCTCCGTCCAGATGTCGCGCATCAATGGCGTGTTGGCTTCCCGCAAGCCCAGATTTGCCTTTCTTGCAGCGGCGCCGAAGATGCCCAGTGCGGCTTTCTGGTCGGGCGTAAGATCGAGCCTCCGGGCGTCGATGATCAAACGCTCGATCGGGCCCTGCTGCCGCGGCGGGCCGCCGGTCACGATCGGCCAGACCAGACCGCCAATGACGAAGATGTTGAGCGTCAGCGACAGTGCCAGCGCAACCCAGAGCCCGCGTCCGCCGCGGGCACCATGGCTGGTGCCCTCGACCACGGAGGTCACGTCGACGAATCCTCGTCCTCGCTAAAGACGTTCAGCGGGGGGTCGAGCAGCTCGTGAAGCGCGCCTTCGGCAGCCGGCTGGCCGGCGAAATTCGAATAGGCGCTGTTGCCGAGCGTGAAGCCGACCATGCTCGTAATGACGAGGCTCGCCGCAAGGCCGCCCCACCGGACCGCGGAAAGCCACAGCGGTGCGCGGGCACCGGCTCGGCGCAACGGTACGACGTTACCGGCCGGCGTAGGGACCAGTCCGCACGCGCGCGCGATCAGCGCTTCCGATGCGATCGAAGGCGGGGCCGCCAGCGCGGCTTGCCGCGCTGCCAGAAGGTCATCGATCGCGTCAGGGTTGGCGGCAAGCCAATCCTCGACCGGCTCGACCTCGGCCTCATCGTCGCTGCGTCTGTCCGCGTAGGCAGCGAGTGCCAAGGGATCGGGTGCGACACGCTCCGTCGCCGCCGACGCCTCGAGGCGCCACTTCTGCCAGAGCGCGACGCTTTCTGTCCTGTCCCCCGGACCCGTCATCGTCATCTCCTCATTCTTAATCTAGGCACGGTTATCTTCCATCATCCCCGCCGGTCCGCCTTTGCCGCAGCATCCTCAGGCTTCTCCGGCCGCCCTTCAACGGCGAAATGCGTGCGAAGTTTGAGCATCGCCTTGTGATGGGTGCTGCGGACGGTCTGGGGGTCGATCTTGAGCGCGGCGGCGATCTCGGTGACCTCCATATCACGCTCATAAAGCATTGTCAGGACGAGCTTCTGACGCGGCGACAAAAGCTCTTCGGGGAACTTGATGGGCTCGATGTGACGGTCTTCGACGGCGAGCTGCGCTTCCGGCACGTCTTCGATCGGCGTGACCCGTACGTGATGCCGCCGTAAAGCGTCGCGGGCCGTGCTGCGCGCGACGATGGTCAGCCATGTCGTGAGGCCGGCGCGGGTCGGGTCGTAGGTCTTGAGGAGCCGGAAATCGTCCTTGCAGAGCCGGGCGAACACTTCTTGGACCAGGTCGTCGATATCGGCCCCGTCGCGCGCGACCGCCCGCACCGCGGCGAGGAGGAGGCCGGCATAGCGCCTCACGAACCCGTCCCAGGCCCCCTTGTCGCCCCTGATCAGCGGTCCGAGATCGGTGCCGTTGGCCACTCAATCATCCCAAATGCTAACCGGCGCGCGATTTGGCCCGGCGCAGGGCGGCAGCATAGGCCTTCTCGGCCCAGGCGGCGAGCCGATCGCTCTCGTCGAGCACGTCGGACGGTACCGCATGGTACCCGAGCGCTACCGTGCGTCCGGCTCGGCGGTAGGAGAAGGGCGCCATGCCGGCGGCGCGAAAATCGCCGACATTGGCGTCGTCGGTGCGGAAATAAAGCGTGTCCTCCTGCACCAGCGCGAACATCGTGCCGCTGCGGAAAAGTCCCAGTCCGCCGAACATGCGTCGCGGAAGCACAGCGGCCCAGGGTCCGAGTTGATCGCAGACGAACGCGACGAAACCCTCCGACGCCGCCATCACCCTCTCACACCAGCTTGGCGAAGAAGTCGTTGCCCTTATCGTCGATAACGATGAAGGCGGGGAAATCCTCCACTTCGATGCGCCAGATCGCCTCCATCCCCAGTTCGGGATAGGCCACCGTCTCGACCTTGCGGATGCAGTCCTGGGCAAGCCGCGCGGCCGGCCCGCCGACCGAGCCGAGATAAAATCCGCCATAGGCCTTGCATGCCTCGCGCACCTCGGCGCCGCGATTGCCCTTGGCGAGGGTGACGAAGCTGCCGCCCGCCTTCATGAAGTCGCCGACATAGGAATCCATCCGCCCGGCCGTCGTCGGCCCGAACGAGCCGGAGGCGAAACCCGTCGGCGTCTTCGCGGGGCCTGCATAATAGATCGGGTGATCCTTCAGATAGTCGGGCAGCGCGCGGCCGCGATCCAATTCCTCCTTCAACCGGGCATGCGCCAAGTCCCGCGCCACGATCAGCGGCCCGTTGAGGGCCAGGCGTGTCTTGATCGGGTATTGCGACAGAGTGCGGCGGATTTCACCCATCGGCCGCGTGAGGTCGATCCGCACCACATCGCCGGCGAGATCGTGCTCGCCGATATCCGGCAGGTACTGGGCAGGATTGGTTTCGAGCTGTTCCAGGAAGATGCCGTCGCGGTCGATGCGGCCGAGGATCTGGCGGTCGGCCGAGCATGACACGCCGATGCCGATAGGCACGCTGGCGCCGTGGCGCGGCAGCCGGATGACCCGCACGTCGTGGCAAAAATATTTGCCGCCGAACTGCGCCCCGATACCGGTCTTGCGCGACAGCTCCAGCACCTCGGCCTCGAGCCCGCGGTCGCGGAACGCCTGCCCGAACGTGTTGCCTTCGCTGGGCAGGGAATCGAGATAGCGGCAGCTCGCGAGCTTCACCGTCTTCAGGTTGAGCTCGGCCGACGTGCCGCCGATCACGACCGCGAGGTGATAGGGCGGGCAGGCGGCGGTGCCCAAGGTGCGGATGCGCTCGTCGATGAACTTGCTGAGCGCAACGGGGTTCAGCACCGCGGGCGTCGCTTGATAGAGGAACGTCTTGTTGGCCGAACCGCCGCCCTTGGCGATGAACAGGAAATGATATTCATCGCCCTCGTCGGCGAAGAGGTCGATCTGCGCCGGCAAATTGTCGCCGGTATTCACCTCCTTGAACATCGAGAGTGGCGCAAGCTGGCTGTAGCGCAAGTTGGTGTCGGTGTATGTGCGCCGAATGCCGGCCGCGAGCGCGGCCGCGTCGCCACCTCCGGTCCAGACGCGCTGCCCTTTTTTGCCCATGACGATGGCGGTGCCGGTGTCCTGGCACATGGGCAGGACTTTGCCGGCCGCGATATTCGCGTTCTTCAAAAGGTCGAAGGCGACGAACCGGTCGTTCGCCGACGCCTCGGGATCGTCGAGGATCGCGCGAAGCTGCTGCAGATGTCCGGGACGCAGCAAATGCTGGCAATCCACCATCGCCTGCGCGGCCAGCAGGGTCAGCGCCGGCGGCTCGACGGTGAGCACGCTTTGGCCGGCGAACATGGCGCTGCCGACATGGTCGCCGCTGAGCTTGCGATAGGGCGTGTCGTCTTCGCCCAGCGGGAAGAGTTCGTGGAACGCGGGATCGGTCATGCCATCTTTGTCCTGGAGGAGCGGCGCGCGGCCGCTATTTCTTGCGGAAGGCGTCAAGCGCCACAACCTCGCCTTGGGCGGGACGGGGCGCGGGCTCGGGCCTTTGCTCGGACGCGGGGCCTTCTTCCGGGGCGGCCGGAAACGGAAGCTCCTGCGGTTCGGCTTGGAATTGGAGCGCGAATTTCACGGAGGGGTCGGCGAATCCGGTGATCGAGCCGAACGGCACGGTGATCCGCTCGGGCTTTCCCTTGAAGCTCAAGGTGACGGCGAATTTAGTTTCCTCGACCTCGAGGTCCCAGAACTGGTGCTCGAGGACGATGGTCATGTCTTCCGGGAACTGCTTGCCGAGATAGTCGGGAAGCTCGGCGCCGGGGAACGTGGTGCGGAACGTGATGTAGAAGTGATGCGTGCCCGGAAGCCCGCTCGTCG
>Ga0335073_10003005_pt1 | contig 23352 bp, 16 predicted proteins | sample Lox_Sample_22_FD_207093 | JGI IMG/M metagenome (GOLD analysis project Ga0335073, IMG submission 207093) | Soil microbial communities from Loxahatchee National Wildlife Refuge, Florida, United States - Lox_Sample_2.2 | ecosystem: Environmental > Terrestrial > Soil > Wetlands | place: USA... | reverse complement strand
TGTGCCTTTGAGGCCGGTTCGATCAATAACCGGTTGACCGAGCAGCACCGAAAGCCTGTTTACGAGATCCGCGATCGGCACGGCATTGGCGATTCCGATTTGCACGCCGTTGATTGACTCACCCATACTCATGCCGGGCGCTGGCATTGGAAGTGGCCCATTGGCCGGCGGAGGCGCAGGAGGCACGATCGAAGCGGAGGGATCGGGCGGCGGCACCTCCTTTAGTTTTGATCCGCCCTTTGCTACGACGAGCGCGAGCACGGCGCCTTCTTTAGTGGAGCGAGTGATTTGCAGCTTGAATCGGTCTACGAGCAACGAACGAAGCATCAGCGCGGTTTGCGCTCGTTGCTGCTGGCGGGGGAGCTTCTGCAATTGAGCGGCAAGCGAGTCGTCGACTTTCGCGTCGATGTCCCAATGCTCGGAGTTTATCCAGCTGGGACCGCCTGAAATCTGGAAATCTTTGACGCTGTATGCGGTGGCAATCAGCATTTTTGCCGTCAGGTTCGACACGTGGAATTGACTCACATCTACGCCGCCCATAAAGACGCGAGTAGGCCCTACGCCACCATCATCGGCGTGCTTCTTGATGGAGGCAACTTCGAATGACGGCAACAGTTTGTCGCCGCCCTGCATGTTTGACGCGTCGGCCGATTGCCCGTAGAGCAACGGAGCATTGACGATCCCGAATACGAGTGGAGCTACGATGGTCGCGATTCCGAGTGCCGATAACAGGAGTTTTCTGGCGGGGCCGAGATTTTCGATCCGGGGATTGGTCATCACGTTGACGACCCGCTTCTTGAGGTCTGAGCCGGAGATTCCGGACATGCAGGCGATCGGCGATTCAACGTACGATTTGCAAACGGCGAGGATGGTCTCGGCATAGGCGACCGGGGCGCCACCCATGCGCAGCACTTCTTCGTCGCACGCCCGTTCCCGCTCTTCCGCGATTCGACGGTCCAGCCACCACACCAATGGATGAAACCAGAACAGGGCCTCGACCAGCATGTGCAACGCCGCAGCAAGATTGTCCCGTCGGCGCACGTGGCAGAGTTCATGCGCGAGGACCACTCGCAACTGCGCGGGACTCAACTTTTCCGCAATGCCTTCAGGGAGCAAGAGCAACGGTCGAAAAATGCCGAACACGCCCGGTTCGAGCGGCGAGAGCACCGACATTGCCGGGATCGGCAGAGCGAGCGGGAGCGGCTTTGCGACACGCACGACGGCGCGAATGCGGAGCCACTCCCGCACCCACCCCGCGGCAACAATCAGCGACCCGCAGCCCCAGACCAACCAAATTGCCAACGGAAGCAATGCGAGATGATGGGGAGCGGGAGTTGCAGCAACAGTCGGCATCAGGAAAGTCGGCGCGCTGATCGCGTCGGTAACGGTCGAAACGGCGTGCGGCAAAGCGGCAGGCGCGCTGCGCCACTGAAATTCCCGCCCAAGGCTCACCAGCCAGGAGAAAGGCAGCAGGAATTTGAAGGAAGCCGCCAGCAGGATCGCATAGCGCAGGCGAGCGTGATTGCGGCGCAGCGCCAAAGTGAGCAGTACGGCGACGGCAGCGAAGAGAGTCGATTGCCAAATGTGGCTCGCGATGGGAGCGAAGTCCGCCGGAATCATTTTGACTTCTCCTTCTGCGACAGCTCGCGAAGCATCTCCTCGGCTGCTTTGATGTCGTCGAGCGTCAGCTTTCCGGATTTCACGAAATGCGCCATCACCGGCCGCGTGCGGCCGCCCAGCATGGCGAGCAGGTCGTCAATCAACGAGCCGTGCCCCTGTTCACGGGAAATGGTGGCCTCGAAAATGTCGGCGTGTCCAATTCTCTTGGCGCGACGGACGATATGCCATTTCGTCTCCAGCCGGTAGATCGTCGTTTGCACGGTGGTATAGGCGGGCCGCTTCTTGGCCGGAAAGGTCTCCTGGATCTCCCGAATGGAGCACAGCCCGTGCGTCCAAAGGGCCTCCATGATTTGAAGCTCGAGTTTCGTGAGTTTCGGCGGCGGCATTCGCAGCTCCTATCTCGGACTGTGATGCTACTATCGCGATATGCGGTACGTCAAGTACGGTTTTGAGGGGAAGACAAATTCGAAGGCAACGGCAACAGCGCCCGACTGGAAGGCGAGTCGGCCGCTACAAAACCAATTCAAAGACGCCCACCGAGAAACGCGCGCGAAAATCGCGCGCAACGGTGGCCGCTACAAAGGCAAACCAACACCAAGAGGCAAGGCTGCCCGACTGAAGGGCGAGCCCGCTAAGGAGGCAAAAACCGCGCCCAGGACTGTCCCGCCTTGCCGCAGGATTAGAAGCATACAAAGGGCATGGCCGTTATTGCTGGGAATGGCGCAAAAGACGGCTAATTCCCAGGTGCGGCGTCTTCGTATAGAATTGTTACGTTCTCGTAAAGGTTAACGCTGCGTGCTCCGAGGCACAGATGATCCTCGACATTGACGCCATACGTAAAATTCTGCCCCACCGGTACCCGTTCCTTCTGGTGGACGGCATTGAAGAGATGGAATCGCGGAAGCGAGTGGTCGGCATCAAGAACGTGACGATCAACGAGCCATTCTTTCCGGGACATTTCCCGAGCAAGCCGGTCATGCCCGGCGTCCTTATTATAGAGGCGCTGGCGCAGACGGGCGGCGTTCTATTGCTCTCGGAAGTGCCCGACCGCGATAGGAAGCTCATCTACCTGGTTGCCGTAGATAACGTGCGGTTTCGCCGGCCTGTGGTTCCCGGCGATCAATTGAAGCTCGAATTGATCGTCGTCAATATCCGCGGGACGTTTTGCCGGATGGACGGCAAGGCGCGGGTGAATGGCGATGTGGTGGCCGAGGCCTCGATGATGTGCAAAATGGTGGACCTGAGCGAATTAGAGCAGCCAGCGCCGGAGCCGGCCGGAGCGGTGCGATAAAATTCTGTGAACGGGATGAATGAATGAGTGGAATTGCGCAACTGACGGAAATCGATCCGCGAGCCGTGATTTCGCCGACGGCTCGATTCGGAGCGTGCGTGAGAATCGGCGCGTACGCAATCGTGGGCGACGATGTGGAATTGGGGGATGGCTGCGTGCTCGATCATCATGCGATGGTGCAGGGACCGGCGAAACTGGGACGCAATAATCGCGTTTATCCCTTCGCGGCAGTGGGCGGCGATCCGCAGGACATCACGTTTCGCGGGGAGCGCGTGTGGATCGAGGCAGGCGACGGCAATACGTTTCGCGAATTCTGCACCGTGAATCGCGGCACCGAGAAGGGCGGCGGCGTGACGCGGATGGGCAATCACAACCTGATCATGTCTTACGCGCACATCGGACACGACGGCCAGATCGGCGACCACACGATTTTCGTGAACAACGCGTCGCTTGCGGGGCACGTGACCGTGGAGGATTACGCGCAGATCGGGCCGTTCTGCCAAGTGCACCAATTCTGCCGGATCGGGAAGTACTCGTACATGGGCGCGAACAGCATCATTTCGCAGGACGTGCTTCCCTACTCGATCGTGGTCGCCCCGCGGGCCACAAAATGCTATGGCGCGAATAAAGTGGGCCTGGAACGCAATGGCTTTTCGCCCGAGCGCGTTCAGGCCATCGAACAGGCGTATCGATTGCTGCTGCGGTCGAAGCTGAATACGTCGCAGGCCGTGGCGAAAATGCGCGAAACCCTAGGGGACTCGGAAGACGTCCTATCTTTGGTGCAGTTTATCGAGTCGGCCGAGCGCGGGCTCACGAAGTAGCGCGCAATGACGCCAGCGGGCGAAAGCGCTGCGGGAAACTGGGGCCTGATTGCGGGAAACGGCGATTTCCCATTTCTCGTGCTGGAGGGTGCGCGGAGCCGCGGGATCGAAATGGCCGTAATCGCGATACGCGAAGAGGCTTCGCCCAACCTGGAACGCGCCGCGAAACGGCTGCACTGGGTGAGTCTGGGAGAACTAAGCCGAGCCATCGAGTTGCTTCACAGCGAAGGCGTGAAGCGCGCGGTGATGGCCGGCCAGGTGAAACATAACAAAATTTTCAGTTCGATCCGCCCCGATTGGCGTCTCGCGAAACTCCTCTTCTCGCTCAATACCAAGAACACCGACGCGCTGATCGGAGCCATTGCGCGCGTTCTGGAAGATGAAGGCATCGAATTGGTGAATTCCACGGAATTTCTCGGAACGCTTCTGCCGAAAACGGGCGTGTTGACGAAGCGCGCTCCCGATGCCGCGGAACGGGCGGACATTGAGTATGGCCGCGAGATCGCGCGGCAAATCGCGGGGCTTGATTTGGGGCAAACGGTGGTGATTCGCGACCGGGCCTGCGTGACGGTCGAAGCGATGGAAGGCACGGACGAAACGATCGAGCGCGCCGGGCGAATCGCGGGCGGGCAAAGGATTGTGGTGGTAAAGGTGAGCAAGCCGAAGCAGGATATGCGGTTTGACGTGCCGGTGGTGGGACGGAAGACGATCGAAGTGATGAAACGGGCGAAGGCGACGGCCCTGGCAATCGACGCGGGCAGAACGTTGCTTTTCGAGCGCGAGGAATTGATTCGCGCGGCGGACGAAGCGGGGATCGCGATTGAAGCATTCGCCGTGGAACGCGCGGAAACGAAGGGAAAGGCGTAAGTGCGAGGCCGGCAAATTCGGGTGGCGGTGGCCGGTGCCGGCGGCTTCGGGAAAAATCACGTGCGCATCTGGAGCGCGATGGAGGGCGTGGAGCTGGTCGGGATTGTCGACGAAAACAAAGATCGCGCAGAGCAGATCGCCGCAGAATTCAAGACCAGGGCGCTCAGTAATCTCGATGCGCTGGTTTCGGAAGGAGTGGAGGCGGTAAGCGTGGCTGTACCGACGACGGATCACGCCGAAGTCGGCTGCAAACTTCTGGATGCGGGCATGGATGTGCTGGTCGAGAAGCCGATGGCCGCCTCTCTGGCCGAGGCCGACCAACTGATTGCGGCCGCGAAACGGTCAGGGCGAATTCTGCAGATCGGGCACGTGGAGCGTTTCAATGGGGCCGTGGCAGCGGCGCAAAAGATCATTTCCAGGCCGATGTTTTTCGAGGTTCACCGGCTGGGAATCTTCACGCCGCGCAGCCTGGACGTGGACGTCGTGTATGATGTAATGATCCACGATCTGGACATTTTGCTCGCACTGGTAGACGCTCCTGTGGTGGACCTGAAGGCGGTGGGTATCCCGGTGATCACGGACAAGGTGGATATCGCGCACGCACGCATGGAATTCGCGACCGGCACGGTGGCGAATGTGACCGCGAGCCGCGTCTCGACCGAGCGGGTCCGCAAGATGCGCTTCTTCCAGGCGCACGAATATGTATCGCTCGATTTTGCGCGGCAGGACGTGCTGCGCATTCGCGTGCAGCCGGATGCTCCGCCCCCGGGCGTGGCCTTTGAGAAGGTGCCCGCAGCGGCGGGAGAGCCTCTAAAGGCGGAGCTTATGGCGTTCGCGGAGAGGGTTTGCACGCGAAGGCAGCCGATGGTGGATGGCGCGGCGGGGCGACGCGCTCTCGAGCTGGCGGACCGGGTGATGGCGGGCATCCAGGAACACGCCAAGCGCGTCCAAGCAGGGGCCTTCGCTTCTCCTTTAATCCCGTGACACGACAATGATCAGCCGCACATTGGTTCCCCGTGACGTCAAGCCCGTGACCCGCGACGAGCTGAAGAAGCCGCCCGCGCGCATCACGACTTACATGGATGACCGGACCGTGGTTCCCGCCGGTCCATCGGATGCACCGCCGCTGAACGGGAAATCCAGCATCCCCGAGCATATGCCGCTCGGCGTTTTCGTTGATCGAACGCTCGTTCCGCGCGGGATGCCGATCAAGCCGATCGAACGGTCGGTCGAAACGCAGGAAAAGGGAGCGATGGCGCTGGAGGTGCTCGACGCGCGAAAACTGGTGCCTGCGCACATCAAGCCGCTCGAACCGGAGCAGGAGCGAGAGTTAGCGAAACCGGTGGAAGTGACGGCGGCCCTGCGCGAAGTGGTGGAGCCGGACATTTTTATTACAGGCGACGCCAATCTTCTGATCGAGCCGGAAGATAAGCGCGACGCCAAATGGGACAACCTCTCGCGGTTCGGTTCGATTGCGGCGCATATTGCGCTGATTCTTTTCCTGATCAACATCGGACGGATATTCAAGCCGCACGTGCCTACGGCGGACGAGATCGCTACGGCGCAAAAGGAGTTGAGCTTCATTTATACGCCTCCGCCGACTCCGGTAACGCCGCCTCCGCCAAAGCTGCATATCGATCCGAAGATTCTCGAGCGGATGGCGCCACCAGTCGAAAAGCCCGTGGTTCCCGAGCCCGCGCCGCAGCCACCGCCTCAGCCTGTGAAGCCGCAGCCAGATTTGCCGGAAGCTCCGACGCCGCATGTTGCCCTGCCTCCCGCGCCGCGGCCGCAACAGCCGCAGCAACTCGCGCAAAACATCAAGCCGGCGCCGTCGGAGCTGGAGCCGATTCGCCCGAATCCCAACACCCACTTGAATCTGCAGCTGCCGGACTCCTCGCCGGGGCAAATTCTGCACCAGCAGGAATTGGATGCCATCAAGAGCCAGGGGCTGGGAAGCTACGTTCCCCAAAACCAAATGCCGGGCAGCCCGGGCGGCAACGGGCCTCCAGGCAACAACGCGGTCAATATCTTGACGCCCACTGAAGGGGTTAATTTCAACAGCTACATCCAGCGGATGCTGGAAGTGATCCAGCGCAACTGGTACGCGATCATGCCTCAGTCTGCGATGCTGGGCGATAAAGGCGTGGTCTACATCACGTTCCAGATCAACCCCGATGGCAGCGTGCAAGCGCCCGATCCCATCATGGAGCGAACCTCGGGGAAGCCGCCGCTCGACAACGCCGCAATGTCGTCGATTCGCGCTTCAAACCCGTTTGAGCCCCTGCCGAAGGAGTTCCACGGGCCTTACATGCGCTTCGGAATCTTCTTCCTGTATAATCTGCCGGTCCAGTATCTCAACCAGCACTAACAGAGCTTCCGTGCAAATCAATCGCACTCAGGTGACCGGCGCCCTGTTGCTCGCGGGCTTGGCTCTGCTCATTCTCTTGCTTCGATATTGGAAATTCTCCGGATGACGGGCAAAGAACCTGACTTGGTCCCGTTGATCGTAATTCTGGGGCCAACGGCGTCGGGCAAGTCCGCTTTGGGAATCGAACTTGCGCGCCGCTTCAACGGTGAAGTCCTTGTCTGCGACTCGACCCAGGTCTATCGTCACTTCGATATCGGCACGGCGAAAGTCCCGGCCGCTGAACGGCAAGGCATTACGCATCACCTGACCGATCTTGTGGAAGCTACGGCGGTTTTCACGGCCGGCGAATACCGGCGAAGGGCTATCACCGTCCTCGATGACCTTAAAGGCCGCGCGAAGCTACCAATCATTACGGCGGGCACGGGGCTGTATCTTCGCGCACTGCTGGAGGGGCTCGCCGATGCGCCCGAACGCTCCGAAGAACTGCGCGCTCGCCTGCGCGAGATCGCGGAGCAGCGGGGCCCAGAGCATCTTCATCGCATCCTAGGCAAAATCGACCCGGAGGCGTCGCAGAAGATTGCGGCGCGAGACGCGCAGAAAGTGATTCGCGCGATCGAGATCCGGAAACTCGCAGAAAAGCCCGTCGCTGATGTTCACCGCGCCGGCCGGAGACCCTTGACCGGTTACAGTGTAACGAGAATCGGGCTTTCGCCTGACCGCAAGGCTCTCTATGACCGGATCAACGATCGAACGCGCGCCATGATAGCAGCCGGCTGGATAGACGAGGTGCGGCAAGTCCTCGCAAGTGGCGTGGGGCCTGACGCGAAACCGTTTCAGTTCATCGGCTACGCCGAGATACGCAGCCACCTGGAGGGGCGGCTCACCGAAGAGCAAGCCGTGAGGGAGATTCAGCAGGCGACGCGCCAATTTGCCAAGCGCCAGATGACATGGTTTCGGCGCGAGACAAATGTCCAATGGATGCGCGGTTTTGGCGACGAGCCGGCCCTCGCGGAGGAAGCGGTGAGCATTGTGAAGGACGCTATTTCCTGAGCACGGCCACGGTTGACTACACTGACAGTACGCGCGCGTCTGCAAGACCGCCCGGTCGAACAAAATATGTCGCTTGACCGCCAGTCACCCTGCGGGTATCTTTCAAATTTACATACGCCCACGTATGGCATCTCCTTCTCCTGCTCGGGCTTTGCCTCTTCGGCCAGAGGACTGGGTTCGCGCTGGCTTAGTGCAGTTGGCGCGTGAAGGCATTGAGTCCGTGCGCGTCGAGGTGCTGGCGCGTCGGCTCGGCGTCAGCAAAGGAAGTTTTTATTGGCACTTTCGCGATCGCGATGAGCTGCTGATGCAGATGCTCGACCGCTGGGAAAGATCCGAGTCGGAATGGCTTGCCGCGGAAGAGTCCAACGAGTCTGAAAAGCCGGCACCAGCCGCACGATGGGCGCGATTTGTGGAACGCACGGTTGAGCCAGAGAGAATTCGAGAAGAAATCGGGGTTCGGGCTTGGGCTCGGAGAGATGAGCGGGTCGCGACACGGGTAGTAGGCGTGGAGACGCGCAAAGTTCACGTAATCGCGGGCGTTTTGGGCGAGATCGGCTTTGCCGCTGAGGCGGCCGAGTCATTGTCCGAGTTGGTTTCCCTGGTTTGCCTGGGATGGCTCGATCGCAGCGCGCGGGACGGCAATTTCCGGTCTGCGGGACGCGGACTGGGTGAGTTTCTTTCGGACCTGGTCCTTGCGGCTTCTGCCAAGGTGTCCGCGGCAAATCGGTGAATCGAAGCTTTTTATCGCGCGTCTAATTTGGCGCGAGGTGTGGCAGCCGCATTTCCAGGTACAAGACGCGTTCTTTACGTCTGCCACGTTCCGTGCTGTCCCCGCCGGTGCGATAATACGGAGCACAATAATAGAAACCCGGCTCAGGCGAGAAGCTCTCCCTCTGCCAGTGGTTGCTCAGGAGCCCCGAAGCGATGTGGATTGTCAGGCTCGCGTTACGCAGGCCTTACACGTTTGTGGTAGCCGCGATTTTGATTCTTATCGTCGGCATCGTCTCGATCCTGCGCACGCCAACAGACATTTTCCCGAACATCGACATTCCCGTCGTCAGCGTCCTTTTTAATTACTCGGGTTTCTCTCCCGAGGACATGTCGAACCGGATCATCTACATATACGAGCGCGTGCTCACAACGACCGTCGACGATATCGAGCATATCGAGTCGCAGTCACTGGACAGCCGGGGCATCGTGAAGATCTATTTCCAGCCGGGAGTGCAGATCGCTACGGCGATCGCTCAGGTGACGTCGGTTTCGCAAACGATCATCCGGCAGTTGCCGACGGGCACGACGCCTCCGCTCGTGATCAACTACAATGCCTCCACGGTTCCTGTGCTGCAGCTTGCGCTGTCCGGCCAGGGACTAAACGAGCAGGAACTCTCCGATTCCGGCCTGAATTTCATCCGTCCGCAGCTGGTGACCGTACCCGGCGCCGCGGTTCCCTATCCCTATGGAGGGAAGCAACGCACGGTCATGATCGACCTCAACATGCCCGCGTTGCAGTCGAAGGGCCTCTCTCCGGTCGACGTCACCAACGCGATCGCGGCGCAGAATCTGATCCTGCCCTCGGGCACGGCGAAAATGGGGGATTTCGAATATGCCGTGGATATGAACGGCCCGGCAGCCACAATTCGGGACATGAACAACATACCGGTGAAGACGATCGGCGGGTCGACGATTTACGTCCACGACGTGGCGAACGTAAGAGACGGGTTCATCCCGCAGACGAACATCGTTCGCGTGAACGGGCAGCGCTCGGTTCTTATGTCGATTCTGAAATCCGGCAGTTACTCGACGCTGAGCGTGGTGAAAGACATCAAGGACAAGATTCCTTACATCGAAAACGTGATCCCTTTGAAGGTGGATATTCATCCGGTTTCCGACCAGTCGATCTTCGTTCTGGCTTCGATTAAGGGTGTTGTGCGCGAGGGCGCGATTGCGGCGTTCCTCACCGCGCTGATGATCCTGCTCTTTTTGGGGAGCTGGCGCAGCACGCTGATCATTGCTGTTTCGATTCCGCTTTCGGTGCTCACTTCGCTCATCGTGCTGGGCGCGCTGGGGCAGACGATCAATATCATGACGCTAGGCGGCCTTGCGCTCGCCGTCGGCATTCTGGTTGATGACGCCACGGTCGAGGTGGAAAACATCAACCGCAATCTGGATCAAGGCAAGGAGATCATCCAGGCGATTCTGGACGGCGCTTCGCAGATTGCGGTTCCCGCCCTTGTCTCGACGCTCTCGATCTGCATCGTGTTCGTGCCGATGTTCTTCCTTTCGGGCGTGGCGAAATACCTATTCGTTCCACTGGCCGAGGCGGTTGTCTTCGCGATGCTGGCTTCATACCTGCTCTCGCGAACACTCGTTCCTACGATGGCGCGATATCTCCTGGTTCAGCAGACCGAAGAAGAGCGACGCGACCTGGTCGAAAATTCCAAGAATCCGCTGGTGCGAATGCAGGGCAAATTCGAACATGGCTTCGAGCGCTTTCGTGATTCTTATCATCGTGGACTTCAAGCCTGCGTGAAGCACCGCAAGCTCTTCACGATATGTTTCTTTTCCGCCTGCATTCTGTCTTTTGCTTTGCTTCCATTGGTAGGAGAAGACTTTTTCCCCCGTGTTGACGCCGGCGAGTTCAAGTTTCACATTCGGGCGCCTATCGGCACACGCATCGAAGAGACCGCGAGCCTTTGCGATCAGATCGAAGCCGATATCCGCCGCACGATCCCGCCGTCGGAACTGGGGACAATCATCGACAATATCGGCCTTCCCTATAGCAGCATCAATCTCTCCTACAGCAACTCAGCGCCGATAGGCCCGGAAGACGCCGATATACAGGTGGAGCTCACGCAAAATCACCGGCCGACGATCGATTATGTTCGCGCGCTGCGCAGACAGCTGCCGCGGGATTTCCCCGGCGTGTCTTTCTACGAAATCCCCGTTGATATTGTGACTCAGATTCTGGACTTCGGACTTCCGGCTCCGATCGACATTCAGGTCGTCGGCCGGAATCTGGTCGCCAACCATCAGTTTGCGGCTCAGCTGATGGGTAGATTGAAAACTGTGCCCGGCATTGTGGATTTGCGCATTCAGCAGCCTTTGGACTACCCGAAGCTGCACATTGACGTTGACCGCACAAAGGCGAGCGAAGTGGGCCTTACGCAGCTCGACGTGGCCAACAACCTTTTGCTCTCTTTGAGCGGAAGCGGCCAGGTGCAACCGACTTTCTGGCTCGATCAGGCGACCGGCGTGAGCTATTCGGTTGACGCCATGACGCCGCAATACGACATTGATAACCTGCAGGACCTGGAAAATATCCCGATCACGGGCGCCCCGAGCGCCGACCCACAGATTCTTGCCGGCCTTGCCAGCATCAGCCGCACGGGAGAGATGGGAGTTGTGTCGCATTACAACATCATGCCGGAGATCGATATCTACGGTTCGGTGGACGGGCGCGACCTGGGCAGCGTGTCGCGTGCGATCGCGCCGATAATCGATAGCAGCAAGAAGGGGCTTCCGAAAGGTTCTGAAATTGCGGTTCGCGGTCAAATTGAAACGATGAATTCGTCGTTTATCGGGCTGCTCGGGGGGCTGGCGTTCTCGATCCTGCTGGTCTATTTCCTAATCGTCGTCAATTTCCAATCGTGGCTTGATCCGTTCATTATCCTGATGGCGCTGCCCGCCGCACTCGCGGGAATCGTGTGGTTCTTGTTCGTCACGCAGACTACGATCAGCGTCCCAGCGCTGACCGGCGCGATCATGTGCATGGGCGTGGCGACGGCAAACAGCATTCTCGTTGTAAGTTTCTCGAAGGAAAAGCTCGAAGCGGGCAAGACAGCCTCAGAGGCGGCCCTCGAGGCGGGGTTCACGCGTTTTCGCCCGGTTCTGATGACGGCACTCGCGATGATCATCGGAATGTTGCCGATGTCGCTGGGTATGGGCGAAGGCGGCGAGCAAAACGCGCCTCTGGGCCGCGCGGTAATCGGCGGATTGATGCTGGCAACAGTGGCGACGCTGTTCTTCGTGCCCGTATTCTTCAGCCTAGTTCACAGCAGCAAGCGCGAGGATTTGTCCTCGGAGGCGGATTAATTTCTGAAAGGCAGGATCATGCAGAGCGGAGTGAGCAACGTTTCCGGCAAAAGAGAACACCAATCGGGCAAAATCAGATGGTCGCTGATTATCGCTCTGCTGGTGGTGGCGGGCATCGTAATCGCCGGGATAGTGCCACGCATGCGCGCCAAAGCGGCCCTGGCAGTGACGACGGACGAGCTTTCCATCCCGACGGTCGTCGTCCTGCAGCCGAAGGAGGGTTCGCCGCAGACGGAGATTGTCCTGCCGGGCACGATCGAAGCATTCGAGGACTCGCCGATTTATTCGCGGACGGACGGTTACCTCAAAGAGTGGTATTTCGATATCGGCGCTCACGTGAAAAAAGGACAGTTGCTGGCGGAGATCGAAACGCCCGAAGTGGATCAACAGCTCGATCAAGCCCGGGCTGACCTGAAGACCGCGCAGGCAAATTTTGAGCTGTCGCAGATCACGGCAAACCGCTACGAAGATCTTGCGAAAAGCGATTCGGTCTCGAAGCAAGACGTGGACAACGCCGTAGGGGACTTCGAGGCCAAGCGGGCCATGGTCGCTTCGGCGCAATCCAACGTCAATCGTCTCGAGCAACTGCAATCATTCGAGAAAATCTATGCTCCCTTCGATGGAGTGATCACGGCACGGAACACTGATGTGGGCCACTTGATCAACGCGGGAGCAGGCAGCACGCCCGGCAGCGAACTCTTCCACGAGGCGTCGATCGACAAGCTTCGCGTGTATATCAACGTGCCGCAGCAGTACTCCGTGGCAGCGAAACCGGGCCTGAGCGCAACGCTCGAACTGCAGCAATTTCCTGGGAAGACTTTCAAAGGCACGTTAGTGCGCACGGCCGATTCGATTGACCTGGCGTCGCGCACTCTTCTGACCGAAGTCGATGTCAACAATCCTACCGGCGAACTTTTGCCCGGCGCCTTCACGCAGGTGCATCTAAAAGTGCCGACGACGGTTCCATCCGTGATCATCCCGGTGACGGCCTTGATTTTCCGCGCGCAGGGCTTGCAGGCTGCCGTAGTCAATGACGGCCAGCACGCCGAGCTTCGCAACATCACGCTCGGCCGCGATTACGGCAACGAAGTCGAAGTCATCTCCGGCCTGACGACGCAAGACCGTGTGATGGTCAATCCGCCTGATTCGATCGTGGACGGCGAGGAGGTGCGCATTTCGCAGGACAAGAGCACCGGCCCTTCGCCGGAGGACCAGCAATCGGCTCGTTGATTGCGGGGGAAGAAATAGCCGATCGGTGCGCTATTTTCACTTTTCACATAGAAAGAAAGGGAGTTTGCGTATGGAACGCGACAAGATGTCTGTGGCAGCAGCCATCATCGCAGCGGTCTTTGCGCTAGGGACGATCGCGGCGATTGCCGCCGATACGACGCCATTCACCGACTTCCACGGCGAAGCGCCGGGAAAGGTCCATCACATCACGGCGGCGGACCTCCCGAAGCCCTTCGCCACCCAGGGCGTTTCGAACAACGCGCACATCGTTCCACGGCCGGCGAATGCGTGGCCGCAGACGCTGCCGGGATTCAAAGTGGAGCTCTTCGCAAGCGGCCTCGAAAATCCGAGGCTCATCACCACTGCGCCCAACGGCGACCTGTTCGTCGCTGAAAGCGGCCCCGGCACAATTCTCGTTTTCCGCGGAATCACGCCGGATGGAAAGGCGCAAACGCAGGAGACATTCGCGACCGGACTGAAGCAGCCCTTTGGAATCGCCTTCTATCCGCCGGGGCCAAATCCTCAATACATTTACGTGGGCAACACGGATTCCGTGGTCCGCTTTCCGTATCAAAACGGCGATTTAAAGGCGCGCGGCAATCCCGAAACGATTATTCCTACGCTTCCGAGCGGCGGCGGCCACACGACCCGCAATATCGCCTTCTCGCTGGATGGTAAACAGATGTTTATCGCGGTGGGGTCGGCTAACAATGTGATCGATACCGACACAACGCTGGTGGAACGAAATCGCGCCAATATTCTCGTCGCGACTCCTGATGGCTCCGATCTTCACGTCTATGCGTCGGGCATTCGCAATCCCGTTGGACTCACCATCGACCCGAACACCGGCGAAGTCTGGACCTCCGTGAATGAACGCGACATGCTCGGCGACAACCTGCCGCCCGACTACATCACGCACGTTCAAGAGGGGGGCTTCTATGGCTGGCCGTGGTATTACACCGGCGGGAATCCCGATCCGCGCATGAACGGCAAGCACCCGGAGTTAAGAGATAAGACTATCGTTCCCGACGTCCTTCTCGAACCTCACAACGCTTCGCTCGAGCTTACGTTTTACGAAGGCAAGCAATTTCCTGCCGAGTACGACGGCGATATTTTCGCGGCCGAGCACGGCTCGTGGAATCGTTCCGTTCGCACCGGTTACGAAGTCGTGCTGGTGCCTATCCACAATGGCAGAGCGAGCGGGGAATATGAGGATTTTGTGACCGGGTTCGTGACGCCTAATGGGGACGTTTGGGGGCGGCCGGTGGGCGTGGCCGTCGCACCCGACGGATCGCTCGTCGTGACAGACGACGGCTCGAACTCGATTTGGCGCGTAAGCTATGAAAAGAAATAGAGGGCGCTCGCGTTTGCGCCATGCAAAGTTTCTCTTCGCCGCGAGCCTTGCTGCAGTTGCGCTCGATGGGTGCACCGTCGGACCGAAATACGTTCGGCCCGCTGTGACAACGCCCGTGGCTTACAAGGAGCCTGGCCAGGAATGGAAAGTCGCCGCGCCCAGCGACGCCATCTCGAAAGGCACTTGGTGGGAAATCTATCAGGACCCTCAGCTTGACGCTCTCGAAGATCAACTGACCGCAGCCAATCAGAACCTGAAGGCAGCGGAAGACCAGTTCGCGGCAGCGCGGGCCGCGATCGCCAGCGTGCGCGCCGAATATTACCCGAACCTTAGCGTTAGCCCCAGCGTCGCGGGCTACGGCCAGTCGCAAAACAAAGCCCTCTACGCGAATAACGGCAATCAAACATACGCCGATTACCAAATCCCCTTCGATGTTTCGTACGAGCCGGATCTTTGGGGCCGCGTCCGCCAGAGTGTGGAGAGCGCGCGCACGCAGGCTCAGGCCAGCGCGGCGGACGTGGCAAACGTCGCGCTAAGCATGCACGCGGAGCTCGCGCTCGATTACTTCGATTTGCGCAGCATGGATTCCCAGGCAAAACTCCTCCAATCCACCGTCGAATCCTATACGGAGGCTCTCCACCTGACCCAGGATCTTTACAATGGCGGCCTGGCTTCGGCTGTTGACGTGGCGCAGGCACAAACGCAGCTCGAAACCACACGGGCGCAGGCCGTGGACGTAGAAGTCGAGCGAGCCGCGGATGAGCACGCCATCGCTGTGCTTGTTGGCCAGCCGGCTTCCACTTTTTCGATTCCGCCGTCGCCACTGGGTGCGCCCCCACCGGCAATTCCGCCCGGCATGCCGTCCGACCTGCTTGAGCGACGACCGGATATTGCGGCCAGCGAACGCGTGGTTGCTTCGGAAAATGCGCTCATGGGCGTGGCGCGGACCGCATTTTTCCCGGATGTTCTGATCGGCGCGGCCGGGGGGTTCGATAGCGCGAAAATCACCACGCTGCTCGAAGGGCCGGCGGGATTCTGGTCCCTTGCCGGAACTGCGGCCGAGACAATCTTTGAAGGAGGCGCGCGGCACGCAGCGGTGCGGGAAGCCCAGGCCAATTACGATCAGTCCGTCGACAATTACCGGGAGACGGTCCTGACGGCTTTTCAGGAAGTGGAAGATAATCTAGCGGCGCTGCGAATTCTTGAAAACGAAGCCACCATCCAACAAGGAGCTGTGGCCGCGGCACAGCACTCGCTTTCTCTGTCTGAAACTCGCTATCGCGGGGGCGTCACGAATTATCTTGAAGTTACAACAGCGCAAAGCGCGGCGTTAGCGGATGAGCGAACCGCCGTCGATATTCTGGCCCGGCGCATGGCTGCCAGTGTTCTGCTCGTAAAGGCGATAGGCGGAGGCTGGAACGTCTCTCAGATTCCCCATCTATAGTGCGTTCGAATTACTCTTCCTCGGCAGAACTCGCCACTTTGAGCACGGACAGGAAGGCTTCCTGCGGGATGTCCACTTTCCCCACGCGCTTCATTCGTTTTTTGCCCTCTTTCTGCTTTTCCAGGAGCTTCCGCTTGCGCGTAATGTCGCCGCCGTAGCACTTGGCGAGCACATTCTTGCGAATCGCGCTGATCGTCTCTCGCGCGATCACGCGGCTTCCAATCGCCGCCTGCAGCGGCACCTCGAACATCTGCCGCGGGATGAGCTTTCGCAGGCGCGAGACCAGCTCACGGCCGCGTTCGTAGGCCTGGTCGCGGTGACACACGATTGTGAGCGCATCGACCAGTTCCCCGCCCACCAGCACGTCCAGCTTCACCAGGTCAGAGTCACGATATCCCGAAAGATGGTAATCGAGCGAAGCGTAGCCGCGCGAGACGCTCTTCAGCCGGTCATAGAAATCGAGGACGATCTCGTTCAGAGGCATTTCGTAGGTCAGCATCACGCGCGTGGGCGAGAGGTATTCGAATTTTTTCTGCACACCCCGCTTTTCCTCGCACAACTGCAAAACGCCGCCGATCGATTCATCCGAAGTGATGATCATTGCGGTAAGAATCGGCTCTTCGATCTTCTTGATCGAACTGGGCGGCGGGAATTTGGCGGGGCTATCGACCTCGAGCACTCGATCGTCGATCGTCGTGATCCGGTACTCGACGCTGGGCGCCGTGGTGATGAGATCGATGTTGAATTCGCGCTCCAGCCGCTCCTGTGCAATTTCCATGTGGAGCAGGCCCAAAAACCCGCAGCGGAATCCGAATCCGAGTGCGACCGAATTTTCCGGCTCGTAGAAGAATGCGGCATCGTTCAACTGCAATTTCGCCAGGGCATCACGGAGCAACTCGTAATCGCTCGCATTCACCGGATATAATCCGGCGAAGACCATCGGCTTGATCGCTTCGAATCCCGGCAGAGCTGGAGCAGGGCGGTCCGCTTCGACCACGGTATCGCCTACACGCGCATCCGCCACGCGCTTGATGTTGGCGATGATGAAGCCCACGTCGCCCGCTGCCAGGTCGTCCAACGCGACCGCCTTCGGTGTCAACACACCCAAATCTTCCACTTCGTAGACCTCATTGTTGGCGCACAGCCTGATCTTCATCCGCGGCGTGATCCGCCCTTCCATCACCCGAACCAGCACGACGGCGCCGCGAAACGGATCGAACCACGAATCGAAAATCAGCGCCTGCAGCGGGTTTTCGGCGGAGCCCTTGGGCGGAGGCACGTGTTTTACGACCGCCTCAAGTACCTCCGCCACTCCCAAGCCGCTTTTTGCGCTGATCAATAAAGCGTCTTCGGCGGGTATAGCCAGCACATTCTCAATCTGCTCTTTCACGTGATCAGGCCGCGCCGCGGGCAGATCGATCTTGTTGATCACGGGGAGGATGGTGAGATTGTGGCACGCAGCAAGGAATGAGTTCGCAACGGTCTGCGCCTCAACGCCCTGGCTCGCATCCACCACGAGCAACGCGCCCTCGCAGGCCGAGAGCGCCCGGGACACCTCGTAGGAAAAGTCAACGTGGCCAGGGGTATCGATAAGGTTTAGCCTGTATTCGTGTCCGTCCGGCGCTGAATAGTGCAGGCGAATGCTCTTTGCCTTGATGGTGATACCGCGCTCGCGCTCGAGTTCCATCGAGTCGAGCACCTGCGCCTGCATTTCACGCCGGCTCAGCGCGCCGGTCAGCTCGAGCAAACGGTCCGCGAGCGTGGACTTGCCGTGATCGATATGGGCAATGATGCAAAAATTTCGAATGTAGTGGGGATCCATGCGTCCATTTGAGTTTGCCACAGACTCCGAAATGGTCCAAACGGCCAATCTCACAGGCGCTTTGCTGTTTCGCAGTTTGCCGGCTTCACTTTTCTAAATTCATTCCCCCTGAGGAAATGAATTCGCCATATTTGGCACTTTGTCACCGTCCTATACCTTCGGGCCGATATGCGACGTCTGCGCCGAGCCGGTAAGCTCTATCTGGTTTCTCGGCACACCGCTAAAGTCCATCCGGTGAATAAAATACAAGGGTAGATCGACTGAATAGCGATGAATGGCGGCGCTGATGTGCGAACCCGGAGATTGGAGCGAGCGTGACTCGTGGTCACTGAATTGCAGTTCTCGTATCGGGGACAGGGGTAAGGGCCATCAGTGATCAGCAGTTTTCAGGACTTTAGGGCTAAGTTCAGGGCTTGGGATCGGGATTTCGGCTGGACCTACCGGACGGCAATCCTCGTAGCATTCCTCGTCACATTAGTCAGCGCGCCTTTCTGGTTTTTGCGCCATTTTGATTCGAGCGCAAACGTCGCGCGGCATCAGTCGCATACTGCGGCGAATACGGGTGCTTCCAACGCAAGCGAATCCACATTGGCGAGTTCGTTCGATGCCACGAACGACTCGAGTGGCGGAGTCGCGCAGCGGACGTTATATCCCTACTCCGTGATTCCTGGCGGTGCCTACAGCCAAGCGGAGCTTGAACGCGCGATCGCGAACGATCCGGTCGTCGCCCGGCACTATGCGGATTTTGATGTGAGCAGGACCCGCGTCGAGCGCCTTGAGCGCGCGGAAGCGATGTACGTCTCCTATCGCATCCAGAACAGAATCTACTGGACACAAAGAAAGATTACTTTGCCAGCGGGCGAATTGATCCTTACGGACGGGAAGCACACGGCGCGCACACGCTGCGGCAACCGGCTATCTGTGTCGCCGGCGACACCGATTTCGCAATATCAGCCTGACACGATGGTCATGGATACTCCCCCCGATCTGAGGCCGGTCGCAACGGTACACCCAGCGTCCTTGCCGCCCATCTTCCCGCCACCGATGGAGTTTGCGCCGATGCCGGACATGCCGGGCTCGCTCAGCCCAATCGCTGATACCCTAGAGTCTGCGGAGCTTGTTCCTGGACCGCTTCCGCCGCCCTATTTTCCGATCATCGGAGGCGGAGCGCCGCCTATGACGCCGATCGTCCCGCCGCCCCCTCCGGTCGCGACGCCGGAACCGGCCACGCTCTCGCTTCTGTCTACGGGGCTCCTCTTTATGGCCCTTATCTCTTGGCGCCGGGCGAGCAAGCAGCGGCGGCCTTAGTTTTCGTCTCTAATGGCGGCGCTTGTTTACCCACCTTCCTCACCGCGGTTAGAAATCGAGGCTGTCGATGTTGCTCTTATTGATGATGAGCGGCGCGCCCAGGATGATCTGATCGCCTTTGACCTGCAGCGCGCCGAGCCGCCCCGCCTGGATCGACGTCGCACCAGCGGGAATCTGCTTATTGGCGAGCAGATACGCGGCGTAAACGGTCGCGTAGCCGAGATCGTGCGTGTTCCAAAGCACGATGGTCTGCACGCTACCATCCTTGATATAAGGCTTGCAGATGCTCGGCAGCGAAAGGCCGATCACGTCGACATCGTGACGCCCTGATTGCCGCACCGCTTCGCCCGCACCGGGCACGGCCGGCGCCGAAATGGCCATCACGAGTTTTACGTCTGGATAAACTTTCAAAATCGTCTGCGTTTGTGCAAACGCTTTGTCGCGGTCATCGTCGCTCGGCAGGATCGTCGCCAGCTTCAGCCCTGGAAATTTATCCGCCATTCTTTTCTTGATGAAGGCGATCCACTCATTCTGATTTTCCGCGCTCAGTGCGCCGGTGATGATTGCGAATTCGCCCTTGTCGTTCATGAGTCTGGCAGCTTCTTCGGTCAAGGTATTGGCGATGCCCTCCGGCGTCGCCTGGTTCACGAAATAGTCGCGCGCGTCCGGCTCCGCGTCGGCGTCCCACGTGAGCACGCCAATGCCGTGCGCCCGCGCTTTCCGCAGCACGGTGGAAATACCGGCCTTGTTCTCCACGGCAACGGCGATTACGTTCACACCGCGTGTGATCCAGTCCTCCACGACCTCGTTCTGCCGCGCCGCGTCGAGACTCGTTGGACCGTCCCAGATCAGTTCGATGCCAAGCTCTTTGGCTGCCTCTTCGGCGCCTGTGCGGCAGCTGACGAAGTAAGGATCGCCCTTCGCTTTCGGCATCATCGCCACAGTGATTCTGCGCCCGTTTGCGGGCGGTGCGGCGGATTCATCGCCCATGGTCGCTACGAAGCTGCCACTCGGCGCCCGCAGCGAGCGTACGAGCCAGACATTCGTGGCCGCGACGATCACCGCGCCGGCCAGTACTGCCGCGCAAATCACCGCAACTTGGCTGTTCTTCACGGAATCGGTTTCCTCTGGCGGCTGCGCCCCCGGAGAAGATACCAAAATTCTCCTGGTCCGTGTGCGCAACCAGTCGGCGCTCAGCACGATGATCAGCAGCGCGCCGGTCAGCACGCCGGTCAATTCCGAGGGCAGAGCCGCGAGCTGCACGCCGTTCTGCAAGACCGAAAGCGCGAGAAGGCCAAGCAGCGTACCCCAAAGCGTGCCGCGCCCGCCAAAGACGGAAGTCCCGCCGAGCACTACCGCCGTAATCGCGTATAGTTCGTAACCCGTGCCGGTATCGGCGCGCGTCTGCCCCAAATGCGCCACGAAGATAATGGCGGCAATGCCCGACACCACTCCAGCGAGCACGTAGACCAACCCCACGCGGCGACGAACCGGGATGCCAGCATAGCGTGCGCCGCTCGCCGTAAATCCAATGGCGTAGAGAGCGCGCCCCACTACCGAGCGGTGGAGCAGCACGAAATAGCCGACGAAAATCAGCACGAAAATCGGCAATTGCGCCGGGATGACACCCCACAAATAACCTTGCCCGAGGAAAAGAAAAGAGGCGGGGAAATTGGTGAAGTTTACGGCGCCGTGCGTGATGCCTTCCGCAATGCCGCGGAACATGGAATACGTGCCGAGCGTCACGATCAGCGGCGGCAAGTCAAATCGCGTGATCAGGAGCGCGTTGAGACCGCCGCCTGCAAGGCCAGTGGCCAGCGCAATCACTGCAGCCATGGACAGCGAAACGTGCAGATTCTGCGAAGCGCCGGCAAACACGACGGCCGCCAGACCCATCATCGAGCCAACGGACAGGTCGATCCCGCCGGTAAGAATTACCGCTGTCTCGGCAATTGCCAGCAAGCCCAGTTCAACGCTGAAACGCAGAATCTCAAAAAAATTCGTGATGGTGAAAAAGTTCTGGGCGATGCCGGCAAATATGACGATTTCGGCCAGCAACGCAAGCACTAGCACGATCTCGCCATTGGGCGAAAAGCGCGCTCGCCACGATTTAGACTTGCTGCGCAGCAAGACTCGCTTTCCTCTTTTCCGCACGGCTGCGGAGCGCTTCAATGGTGATTGCCGCCAAGATGATCAGGCCTTGCAGCGCCTGCTCCCAATAGGCGCTCGTGCCCAAAAACGTCAGCGCCGGGCCGATCGCTCCCAGCAGCACTACGCCGAGGACCGTTCCGGCGATACTTCCCCGCCCGCCGGTAATCGCCGTGCCGCCGACCACAACGGCCGCGATCACCTTCAGCTCCAGTCCCAGTCCGGCATTGCTGGGGATCTGGTCAAATCGCACCGAATTGAATGCGGCGGCAAGACCGGTCAAAGCGCCCGTCGCGACGAAAACGAGAAAGACGACCCGCTGCGTGTTAATTCCGGCGACGCGCGCCGCTTCGGCATTTGATCCGGCGGCATATATCGCCCGGCCCGCGGCTAAATGGCGCAGACCCCAACCAGTGGCCCCGACGAGCACGACCGCCGTGCCCAGCACCGCAATCGGGTAGGTTCGTTCCGTCAAACCAAACCACTGGAAACTCGGGGGCAAGTTTTCGATCCACGCACCCTGCGTGGCCCAACGCAATCCATCGCGCAAAGCGGTCATCGTGGCCAACGTCACAACAATCGAAGGTATGCGTATATACGCCACGAGCGCGCCATTCATCGCGCCGAGCAACGCTCCGATAATGCATGCGCCCGCGCAGGCTAGCAGCACGGGGACGCCCATCTTCGCGATCACGCCGGCCATAACGCCGCAAATCGCAAAAATCGATCCGACCGAAACGTCGATCTCCCCGGTCAAAATCACCAGCGTCATGCCAACGGCCACCACGAGCACCGGCATGTTCGAGAGAAAGACGTCTTGAAGATTCTCGCGGGAAAAATACGCAGGCGCGGCAAACCCGAGAGTCGCGGCGAGCGCAGCAATCGCGATTGCGACCGATATTTCTTGTCCGTATCGCTTCATGCGTGGTTGCCCGCGTGTCTCACGCTGCCTCGCCTGCCGGCATGTGCCCAAACGCGAGAGACAAAATCTTTTCCTGCGTGGCGTCCTCTCGCGAAAGAATGCCGGCCAGAGTGCCGTTGCGCATCACGGCTATTCGATCACTCATCCCCAGAATCTCCGGCAGCTCGGAGGAAATCATAATCACGGCCAATCCGCGCTCGGCCAAATCGACCATCAAACTGTGGATTTCCGATTTCGAGCCGACGTCCACACCCTGCGTCGGCTCATCGAGAATCAGGATTTTTGGATTCGTCGCAAGCCAGCGGGAAAGCGCCACTTTCTGCTGATTTCCGCCGGAAAGAGTGCCCACCTTTGCATGAGTTGACGAAGCTTTGATTCTCAACCGCGCGATAAAATCTTCCGCGATAGCTTCCTCCTTCGCCGAATCGATCAGCCCGGCACGCGATATTGCGTTCAAATCCGCCAGGCTGGTATTGGCTGAGATCGGCATCTCGAGGATCACGCCGTGCTTGCGCCGGTCCTCGGGCATATAGCCGATTCCATGGCGAATCGCGTCCGCAGGCGATGCAATTTCGACACGCGTACCGCAGATCCGCACCTCGCCGGAATCCGAAGGAGTTAACCCGAAAATCGTCTCGGCCAACTGCGTCCGGCCGGAGCCGACGAGCCCCGCGATTCCGAGGATTTCGCCCGCACGCACGCTTAACGAGACATCGTTGACGCCAGTCGCTTTGCACGAGAGCGTGCGCAACTCGAGCGTGATCTCGCCCTGTGGAACTCTTCGCTTTGGAAAGACGGCGTTCACGGCGCGCCCGACCATCAGCTGAATCAGGTCGGCGCGATCCACGGTACGCGCGTCGCGAGTTGCAATCGCTTCGCCGTCGCGCAGCACGGTGATACGGTCGGCGATCCTGGAGATCTCCTCGAGGCGATGCGAAATATAGATGATTCCGACGCCTTGCGCCTTCAATTCGCCGATCACGCGAAAAAGACTTTCCACCTCGTGTTCCGTAAG